>Ga0209640_10000712_pt1 | contig 26470 bp, 22 predicted proteins | sample RifCSP10_1_FD_184018 | JGI IMG/M metagenome (GOLD analysis project Ga0209640, IMG submission 184018) | Soil microbial communities from Rifle, Colorado - Rifle CSP2_sed 10_1 (SPAdes) (version 2) | ecosystem: Environmental > Terrestrial > Deep subsurface > Rock core/Sediment | place: Rifle... | reverse complement strand
AGGATGGAAGACGCCGGGATTATCACCGGCTACCAGGTCCGCCTCGATCCAACCAAGGTCGGCCGACCCATCAGCGCCTTCGTCCGGATCCGATTGCACGACCACATCACCACTGAGCGGCTCGAGCGGCTGCTAGCCGACCTCCCCGAGGTGCTCGAGTGCCACAACCTGACCGGGGACGACTGCGCCATCGTGAAAGTCGCGGTTCCCACCATTCCAGCCCTCGAACAGGTCATCCAGCAATTGAAGGCCTTCGGCCAGACCACCACTTCGATCGTGCTCTCCTCGTTCGCCCATAAGGGTTTGGCTCATCCCCGCGATCGAGCTGAGCAGGATGCCAGTCAGCCCTCGAACGGAGAGTTCGTCCGCCAGATCGTCCGCTAAGCCGGCTCTAGCGGCAGATCAAAACCGGCACTTCCGCTTTTCGCAGCACCTTATCGACCGCGCTTCCCAACGCGAACTCCAGCAGCGGGCTCAGGCCGTACCCTCCCATGAGGATCAGGTTGCACTCGTGCTCTCGAGCCGCGGCAAGGATCGCCTCGTCAACCAGGCCGGTTCTCAGCTCGGTGACCGGAGTCACTTCGTGGTCCCGCGCGTATGCGGCTGCCCGATCCAGAGTAGCCTCGCCGACTCGATCCCCTTCCTGGACGGTCAGGACGACCAGCGGGATCTTCCAGCGGCCGGCCAGGTAGGTCGCGAGGTACAGGGCCTCTTCGGACTTCGAGCTTCCGTCGAAGGCCAGCAGGGCCCGGTCGAGCCGGGTGGCTGCCCGCGGCACCGCCAGGACCGGCCGCGGACAGGCCTGGACGATGGTGCGGACCCCCGATCTCAGCCTGGCGATCGGGCGCGGACCGGGTGGGTAGGAAAGTTTCAAAATCACCAGATCGGCCCAGCGGGCGCGATCGACGATTTGGGTCGCAACCTCACCCAGCTCGATCGCAAACCCAGATGGAATTCCGGCCGCCCGGGCTCGCCGCTCAAACTCAAGCTGAATATCCCGGGCCGCCTGGCGCAGCTGCTCCGTGTCGGAGGGCAGAACACACAGCCCCAACAATCGAGCCTCTTCGCGTTGCGCAACCAGCACAGCCTGATCGAAGGCGCTCCAGTCGTGCCGGGCCCCCCCGACAGGAAGCAGAATGTTGAGGCTGAATCCCGCCCGCTCATGGGTGGCCGGAGCCCCCTCCGGCCATTGTGCCGGGGCAGGCGCCGGCACCCAAGGAGCCAGGGTCAGCGCGCCGAGGGTCTTCTCCATGACCCGCGCGACAATTCGCCGCAAGCGGCGCCCGGCCCGGGCCGCCAGGTCAGCCGCAGCAGATTCCGGTCGAATCTCCCAGCCAAGCGAGCGCTCGAGGTCGGCCTGATGCTGCGCGATCCAGACATAGAGGTCGGTCTCGGTTCGATCCGGGAACTCCCTCAGCAGGCTGATCCGCCGAATAGATTGGACTGCCGGCAGGTAGACTCGATCAAACCAACTCCCGACAACCTCTGCCTCGTTGACACTCGCCACTCCCGCCAGCCGCAGGTTGTGACGGTGAGCTTCGATTTGCCCCGCGAGCACATCATAGCGACCGGCGGAGGTGACGGTGAGATCGGCAGCCGGTCGAATCTCGTCCAGGCGGGTCCGGTCCAGGAATTCGGCCTGCTCGGCCTTGATGATTAGATCGTCCGGCTGCACATCCGGACTCAAGGCGACCTTGATCTGCACTTCTTTGACATAGGCCTGAATGTGGCTCGCCCCAAGCTCCCGGGCGACCGACACCCGGTGGTTTCCATCAAGAACGAAATGGGCCCGGCCGAGCCGGTAGACCTCGATGGGTGGAAGGCCGGCCGCGCCGTCCATAGCGACCTTGACCCGGACCCAGCGGCCCTCGTCGGCCCGCTCCAGGGGCAGGAAATCTCGGGTGAAGTCCTTGTAGCGGCCCATGCTTCCCACGATCGAATCCAGCGGGATGTCTTCGAGTTTCCAACCGGGTGTCTCCCTTGCTTTGAGCTTGTCCCTGACTTGCTCGTACGAGAGCAGATCTCGCTGGCCGCCTGCCAGGCGGGTAAAGACCTCCCGCAGGGCCGCCTTACGGCGCGCCCGCCGGAAATCCATGACTGCCAGTGCATAGGCTGCCCGGCTGCCTTCGGTCAAGCCGAACCCTTGGCCCGGAATACGCCCGGCCCGAGTACGAATACAATCTTCCGCAAGCCGCTCCGCATTCCGATAGCTGAAACTTCAACTTGGTTCACGAGCGATAGATTGTAGATGAAGATCCTGGCGATCAGCGATTTGGTGGATGAGCGGGTTTATTCGGAGCACATCCGAGTCAACTATCCGGAAGTCGAGCTGGTGCTTGGTTGCGGAGATCTCCCCCTGTATTACCTCGAGTTCGTGGCCTCCATGCTCGATCGACCGGTGCTCTACATCCGCGGCAACCACGATGCCCCCTACGAGGAGACCGCCGACGGTCGGCGTCGGACCGCGGCCCAGGGCTGCGAGCCGATCGACGGACGGATGGCCCGGGTCTTGGGTCTGACCTTCATCGGGCTTGGCGGCTCGCGCCGGTACTCGCCCGGCCCTCCCTTCCAGTTCAGCGAAGGCCAGATGCGCCGCCGGTTGGCCGGACTGCTGCCGCGCTTGGCGATCAATCGGATGCGCTACGGCCGCTTCGTTGACGTGGTGGTGACCCACGCCCCACCCTACGGGATTCACGATGCGAACGACCCGGCCCACGTCGGCTTCCGGACCTTTCTCAGCCTCATGCGCCGCTTCCAACCGCGGCTGTTGCTTCACGGTCACGTCCACCAGTGGCGGCATGACCGGCCGATGCGCTCGGTCTACCTCAAGACCGAGGTCGTGGGAGTTTTTCCGGTCCGAGTGATTGAGCTCCCCGATCACTAGGGTATCAGCCGGATATTACCGGATCGACATTCCAGCTTCACATTTCGCAAACCCACGCCGCGTATTCTGTCGGGTGAGTAACACAACCCGAAAGGAGCATAGCGTGATGAGCAAGAGATGGTGGAAGTGGTTGGTCCTGGGGGTCGGCACGGCCGCGATTGCGCTGGCCGGAATCGGATGGTTGGGCACGGCGGTCGCCCAGGCGGCCTCCGGGCCGCGGACAAGCAGCGGCTCGGTCGCGGGCCACGGCGGGTTTGGTCACTGGCTGGTCGACATGCAGGCACTGCTGGCTGAGGCGCTCGGCATCGAGGTCGGTGAGCTGGAGGCTGCTCAGCAGGCCGCGAACGAGGCGGCCATCCAGCAGCTGCTCGATCAGGGGCAGCTGACCGAGGAACAGGCCGAACTAGCGAGCGCGGCGAACCGACTGAAAAGCTATCTAGATCATGAGGAGTTCGTGGCAGAGGCGCTCGGGATGAGTGTCGACGAAGTCGAAGCGGCCATAGCCGAAGGGCAGACGCTCTCGGATTTGCTCGACGCCCAAGGGATGGACTCGGCCACCTACCGGGAGAACCTGGCGGCGGCACAGCAGGCCGCGATCGCTCAGGCCGTCGAGGACGGCGCGATCACCCAGGAGCAGGCGGACCAGCTGCAGGAATTCGGACCGGGACACTTCGGGTTCGGGCCGGGCCGACACGGCTTCCGCGGGGGCGGGTTCTTGGCACCTGGCCTGCCCGACCGCCCTCCCGAAGACAGCTTGAACGGCTAGAGTTCCCCGCCGCTCCACTCCTCCTTAGCAACTCCTCCGTGGGCCGCCCCACGGAGGAGTAACTTTTGTCGACGCTGGATCGCGGCCGCGATCCGGACCGGTCCCTGTTCCACACAATCTTCACACAAGCCCCTCATATCGCCTGAACGCGGGTCGCCTACTCTAGCCTGCGACCACAGAACCGAGGAGCAATCGAGATGCTCGCAGAGTGGATACGCCATCCTTTTCGAGTCGGACTCTTGAGTCGGAGGCCGGTGCGAATCGGCGTCGCATCGGCACTGTTGATCGCCATTCCGGGAGTGGCGTACTACCTGCTGGCCTATAGCCCAAACCAGACCGCCACGGTCGAGCCTGAGTTCCAGACCAGTGTGGCCCGCCAGGGCGACTTGATTCTCTACGCCAGCGGCAGCGGAACCCTGATGGCCGGAAACCAGGTTGAGCTCGGCTTTGGCACCAATGGAACCATCGCGGAGATCTACGTGCAGGCTGGCGATACGGTCGAAGCCGGCCAGATCTTGGCTGAGCAGGCGGATCGCGAGCAGCTCGAGGCGGCAGTCGCCGCCGATGAGCTGGCGCTCCTGGAGGCTCAGCAAGCCCTGGAGGAGCTCAATGCCTCGGCAGATCTGGTCGCCGCCCAGGCCCAGCTGGGCCTGGCGGATGCCCAGGCTGCCCTGGAGGCAGCCCAAGCGAGCTGGCAGTCACAGCAGGCCGGGTATCGGGCCAGCGGCACGACCATCCGGGCCGCAGAGGCCGAGCTGGCTTTGGCCAAGGAGTCAATGGAAACCGCGGAGGCTGAGGCGGCGAATTTCTCATCCGACGACCCCCAATTCGCACAGGCCTACAAAGACTACGCGGCAGCCGTGCAGCGCTACTGGAAGGCGCTTGCGAATCTCAATTGGTACACCGGCCATCCGACCGAGGTCCAGCAGGCGAAGCTCGAAGCGGAGTTGGCCCTGGCCAAGGCCGAGTTGGAAAAGGCCGAGCGGGCCTACTCGCAGGTTCAGTCCGGACCCGACCCGGATCAGCTGACGAGCGCCGAGCTGCAGGTCGCCAACGCCGAGGCCGAGCTGGCGCTCTCGCGGCGCAACCTCGAGCGGTCAGTGATCGTCGCTCCCAACGCGGGCACCATCATGGAAGTGAGCGGCGGGATCGGCGATACCGTCTCCAGTCCGTTTTTGACTTTGGCCGATCTCAGCCGGCCCGAGCTGGAAGTGTTCCTGGACGAAACCGACGCGGACAAGATATCGATCGGGGACGAGGTGGAAGTCGTGTTCGACGCCTTCCCGGACATGATCTACAGAGGCTTGGTGGTGCAGGTGGATCCGAAGCTGAATACTCAGCTCGGGGTCGCAACGATCAAGGGCCGGGTGCTTCTGGACTCGGGTGAGGTGGATGGGCTGCTGGTGGGGATGAACGCGGCGATTGACGTGATCGGCGGCCGAGCCGAAGGCGTGCTGCTCGTGCCGGTCGAAGCGCTCCGCGAGTTAGGGCCGGGTGAGTACGCGGTGTTCGTGGTGATTGACGGCGAGCCCCAGCTGCGGTCGGTCGAAGTCGGGTTGATGGATCTGACCTTTGCTGAGATCCGCTCCGGCCTGAGCGGCGGAGAAATTGTGACCACCGGCGTGGTGGAAACCGGCTGATGTCCATCCTCCAGACAATCGGCTTGTCCAAGACCTACGGAGAAGGCGATGTCAGCGTCCGGGCGCTGGAGGAGGTCAGCCTATCTATTGAGACCGGCGAATTCGTCTCCGTGATGGGACCCTCCGGCTCTGGGAAGAGCACCCTATTGAACATCCTGGGATGTCTGGATCGACCCTCGGCCGGGCGCTACCTGCTTGACTCGGTGGACGTGAGCCAAATGGATAGGGCCGAGCTGGCCCGGATCCGCAATGAGCGGATCGGGTTCGTGTTCCAGTCCTACAACCTGCTGCCCCGGACCAGCGCGCTGAAGAACGTCGTGGCTCCGCTGTTGTATTCCCGAAATCATGGCCGGACAAAGGATGAGAAACTCGCCATCGCCCGACAGGCGATGGAGTCAGTCGGATTAGGCGACCGACTGGAGCATCAGCCACAGCAGCTCTCTGGAGGCCAGCAGCAGCGGGTGGCGATCGCCCGAGCCTTTGTGACCGATCCGGCCTTCATCCTGGCCGACGAGCCCACCGGAAACCTGGACAGCCAGACCGGGCAGGAGATCCTGAGCCTGCTGGCGGGCCTGCATCGGCAGGGACGTACGATCCTGGTCATAACCCACAGCGAGGAGATCGCCGCCCTGACCGATCGAACGATCCGGTTGCGGGATGGAAGGGTGGAGCGGATCGTTCGAAATTGGTCCAATTCAGATACTCAGGCGGTGGACGAGGTGCGTAATGGATCTCGCTGAATTCCTGCGGACGGCATGGGAGAGCATTGTCAACAACAAACTGCGGTCCTTGCTCACGATGTTGGGAATCATCATCGGAGTGGCCTCGGTCATTGTGATGATCGGAGTCAGCGCGGGCACCGAGGCAGCCATCGAAGAACGGATCACCGGCCTGGGCTCGAACCTGCTATTTGTCCAGTCCGGATTCGTCCGCTTCGGACCCGGGGAACGCTCCGTTGATTTCACGGCCGCGGTCGGCCAGGCCGGGGGCGGTTTGGTGTACGACGACGCCTTCGCCATCGCCGAGCGGGTCGAGGGCGTGGTCGCGGTGGCGGTCGAGCAGTCCTCGGTTCAGACGGTAGAGGTCGGCAGCGTGTCGCTGGACTCCATCGCGATCGTCGGCAGCACGGCCGACTACCCCTCCGTGCGGGACATGACTATCGAGTTCGGCCGCTATTTCACCCAGCAGGAAGTCGATCGGAAGCAGAAGGTCGCGGTCCTCGGGCAGAGCCTGGCCGAGGAGCTCTTCGGGGCCACAGATCCGATTGGCCAGACGGTTAACGTGGGTGGAACGAAGCTGCGGGTGATCGGGGTCTTCGAGCAACGGGGGCTGGTGAGCGGGGTGGATTTTGACTCCCAGCTTTACACCCCGATTTCGGTCGTCTTTCAGAAGTTCACCCCGAGCCGGTTCGCCCGGATTATCGGCGACCGGGTGCGGATGATCTACGTGGAAGTGGAGTCCCCGGAAAACGTCGAGAGCGCGATCCAGCAGATCGGATTGTTGCTGGCGAAGCGGCACGAAGTCAGCCTGGAGGAGGCCGATTTCACGATCACCACCCAGCAGGACATCATCCAGACTCAGGAGGCGACCACCTCCGCCTTCCGCAACCTGCTGGCCTGGGTCGCGGGGGTCTCACTAATCGTCGGCGGGATCGGGATCATGAACATCATGCTGGTGAGTGTGACCGAACGGACCCGGGAGATCGGCATTCGGCAGGCGGTCGGCGCGGCGCCGACCGACATCCGCTGGCAGTTTCTGACCGAGGCGGTCGTGCTGAGTCTGGCAGGCGGAGCGATCGGGGTCCTGGCCGGCGTCGCCGGTACCTGGCTGTTCGGTGCGGTCAGCAACCTGCGGACCGTGATCCTGGGGAGTTCGGTCCTGTTGGCCTTTGGTTCAGCCGCCGCAGTTGGAATCTTCTTTGGCTTCTATCCGGCGAACCGGGCCGCCCAGCTCGATCCGATTCAGGCCTTGCGGCACGAATGAGCCGTCCGATCCATGTTCAGGAAGAGGGTCTTGACCCGGAGGTGTTTGGTGGCCAAATTCTGGAGATTTGTCTTCTCAGTCGGTGCCTTGGCTGTGCTGGCGGGCTGCGGCCCGGCGACCGCGGATGGCTCGATATTGACTGAGGATTTTGAAGGTGCCCTGCCCGCGTGTCTACAGCTGATCTTGGGCACGTTACAGCTGGAAGGGACCGAGCTCACCGTCAGCGCCGAGCAGGCGAGCTCCCTCGCTCCGCTATGGAAGGCCGTGCGCAGCCTGAGCGCCAGTGACACCGCGGCTCAGGCGGAGATCGAGGCGGTCCTGAACCAGATCCAGGAGAGCATGACCCGCGAACAGCTCGAGGCGATCGCGGCGATGGAACTGAGTCAGGAAGATCTGTTCACTGCGGTGCAGGAAATGGGCATCCAGCCGCTCGGCCAGGGCGACGCCGGGAGATTTTCAGGCTCGGGGACCGGGGACTTCATCGCCGGAGGATCCGAGGGTGGGCCGCCTGGCGGTGGTGCGGCAGGTGGAGGGGCGATCTTCATCGGGCCGGCGGGAGGTTCGCCCGGAGGTGGAGGGCCAGGGGGCCCTGTCGGGGATCAGCTTACCGAAGGGTTCACCAGCGACCTTGATCCGGATCAGATCGCGACCCTGGAGGCCCGGCGGGAATCTGGCGGCGGGCTGAGTGCCCGCATGGCGGCCTTCTTGGTGGATCCGCTGATCGAGCTGCTTGAAGCTCGGGCTGGCGCGCAGCCGGATGCGGAGGGCGGCTGAGCTGCTGCGCCGCGCGGAAGGCGGCTGAGCACCTGCGCCGCATGGGTGAGTACAATCGGAGAGCACTCTTAAGGAGAGCCATGACGAGTACTTGTGAAATTTGGAGCAAACGGACGGCGGTGGTGGAACACCTTTTGGCGCTCGGCTTGCCAGCGGTTCGACTGTTCCGGAATAGCCCTTCGAGCGGGTTGGGGGCAGCACTGCGGTTGGACGTCGGTCCGATTCGCGGCGCCGTCGTCGTTTTGCTGCTGGCTGCCGTGTCCGCCTGCTCGGGACCGGCCGTAGCCGATCCCGCCGCCTCCCCGACTGACCTGCCCGCAGGCAGCGCGGCGGAAACGCTTCCCACGGATAGCCAGCCGGCTGACGAATCCGCCGAATTCGTAACCTTTAAGTTCGACCCCTCGGCCACCGAGGCTCGATTCGTGATTGGCGAGATCCTCGGCGGCGCTCCCAACACTGTGATCGGAGTGACCGATCAAGTCAGCGGAGAGATTCTGATCAGCGCCTCGAATCCGGTCGCCAGCCAGATCGGGCCGGTTGAGATTGGCGCCGCCAGCTTTGTGACCGACAGCGCCTTGCGGAACCGGGCCATCAATCAGTTCGTGCTCCAATCCGGGATCTATCCCCTCATCACTTTCGCCCCGACCTCGATCAGTGGTATTCCAGGCGAAGTCGATCCTGGTGTGGTCCTCACCCTCCAGATCGCAGGAGATCTGACGATCCGGGAGGTCACCCAAGCGGTCAGTTTCGAGGCGACGATCAGGGTAATCAGCGAGAGCGAGATCCAAGGGAACGCGACTGCCACGATCTCACGTTCCGACTTCGAGCTGACAATCCCCTCCGTGCCCCGGGTGGCGGGGGTCGATGAAAACTTGCTGCTGGAATTCGACTTCGTTGCCCGGTCCGGGTAGCGGGCTCACGCGGAACTCGCGAGTCCTTCACAATATATTCACAAATACTTGCTACGATGGGTCGGGTCCCACATTTGAACCCTGACCTGAAGGGAACCCGGTGTCCAAGACCATCCTGGTTGTCGACGACGAACCGCGACTGGTTTCGCTGGTAGAGGCCTACCTATCCCAGGAGGGCTTCAAGGTGCTCTCCGCCGGCGACGGGCGGGACGCCCTCTTCCTGGCCCGCCAGCAAAAGCCGGACCTGATTGTGCTGGATGTCATGATGCCCGAGATGGACGGGTATGAGTTCATGCGGCTGCATCGCAAAGAGCGGGAAACCCCCATCATCTTGCTCACCGCCAAGGTCGAAGCCGACGACCGAGTCCTCGGACTGGAACTTGGGGCAGACGACTATGTGACCAAACCATTCCGGCCGCGAGAGTTGGTGGCCCGGATTCGGGCCGTCCTGCGGCGGGCCGGCCAGACCCAGCCCAGCGCCCAGGTGCTTCGGGCGGCCGACATCACCCTCGATCGGGAAACCCACACGGTCGAGGTCAACGGTCAGTTCGTCGATTTGACCCCCTCTGAATTCGATTTGCTGGCTGCTCTGATGTCAGTGCCCGGCCGGGCCTACACCCGGCTCGAGTTGTTGGACCGGATTCAAGGAGTTGCCTACGAAGGCTACGAGCGGACGATCGACGTGCATATCAAGAACCTGCGCGCCAAGCTCGAGCCAAGCTCGCGCAATCCACGCTACGTACAGACCGTCTACGGAGTGGGCTACCGCTTCGCCCGCGAGTGAGGGATTGTGCGCCTTGGAGTAAAGCTGATCCTGGGGTTCCTGGTAGTCGGGCTGGCCGGGGTCGCCCTGGTGGCGGTGATTGCCAGCCGGGCGACCGAGAACGAGTTCGGGCGTTTCATGTTCGACCGGCATGCTGAGTCGACCCTCGCCCAACTTCGGGACTACTACGTCCTGCACGATGGTTGGGACGGGGTGGACGTGATCGCCCAGGCCCCATTCGAGGTCCCGGCCCAGGCCGCCAGCCAGTATGGCCCGCCGACCGGGGCCATCACCCAGACCGGTGGAAAATACCTGGCCCCGACCGGAACCATTACGCTGGCCGACGCTCGGGGAGTGGTGGTGCTCGCCGGCCCGGGCTTCGCCCCGGGGATTAGCGTGCCCTCGACCACCCTGGCCGGGGCCACCGCCGTCCAGGTGGACAGCCAGGTGGTTGGTTGGTTCATCCCCCCGCCGGAAGGATTCGGGCGAAATCCGGCCGAACTCTCGTTCCTGAACCGGACCAACCGGCTGCTGCTCGTCGGGGCCCTCGGCGGTGGAAGCCTATCGCTTCTGCTGGGGGTGCTGCTGACCCGTACCCTCACCCGCCCGATCCGTGAGTTGACCGCAGCCTCCCGGGCGATCGCCTCCGGCGACCTCGACCAGAACGTCCCGGTGCGCTCGCGGGACGAGCTGGGCGAACTGGCGGCCGCCTTCAACCAGATGAGTTCCGACCTGGCCCGGGCCCGTGACCTGCGGCGCCAGATGACCGCCGACATCGCGCACGAGCTGCGCACGCCCCTGAGCATCATCCTGGGGCAGATCGATGCCCTGGACGACGGAGTGGTCCCTCCCTCTGCACAGGCATTTGATATCCTGCGCGAGGAGACCGGCCGGCTGGGCCGGCTGGTAGAAGAGCTGCGGATCCTGTCCATGGCGGATGCGGGGGAGCTGACCCTGGTTCGTCGGCTCGTGCAGCCCAGGGAGCTGCTCGAGCAGGCTCAGGCCGCTCACCAGCCGCTCGCCGCGGCGAAGGACGTCTCGATTCGGCTGCGGGCCTCGCCCGACCTGCCGGAGGCCGAGCTCGACCCGGATCGCCTGCTGCAAGTGCTCGGGAATCTGCTGAGCAATGCGCTGCGCCACGCTCCGGCGGCCAGCGAGATCGAGCTCGCAGCAGAGAGCCGCGACGCTGGAATTGAGCTGACAGTGCGGGACGCCGGTCCAGGGATCGATGCCGCCGACTTGCCCCATCTCTTCGACCGCTTCTACCGGACCGATAAGGCCCGCCAGCGCGAGTCCGGTGGATCCGGGCTGGGGCTGGCGATCGCCAAAGCGATCGTCGAAGTGCACGGCGGCCGGATCTGGGCGGAATCGGATCCAGGGCAGGGGACCGTGATGGCGATCTGGCTGCCGACTGCGCCTAGTTGAGGGGAGGGCCTGGCAGACAACTCAATTCGAATTGTGAACCGGGAGGAATTTTCTGGGGCGGACCGGGTCAGGCTTGGATGGGGATGCTGAACTTGACCGTGTTCCCTGGGCCAGGCTGGTTTTCAACTGTGAGTTTGCCGCCGTGGGCCTCGATGATCAGCCGGGCGACGTAGAGGCCCATCCCTTTTTGGGAGCGGGCTTCGGTAGTGGCGCCCGCAATATCCTGGGGCTTCTCAAACAACTTTAGGATCAGCTCGGCCGACTCGTGCTTTCCGCGATCGATGATCTCGATGGCGACCGCGTTGGTCTCGGATTCGGCAAGAATGACGACTTGGGATCCGGTCTCGGAGACCGTGATGGCGTGCTCGGCCAGCCTGAACAGGGCCCGCTTCAGCCGCGGCCGGTCGCCCTGAACCAACAGCGCCCGCTCGGCGCTGATATGGACCAGGGTGATGCCTTTCGACTCGGCGTATTGTCGGAGCAATTCGACCGCCTCGGCGACCAGTGAGTTGAGTTCCAGCGGCTCTGGACTGAGCTTCAACCCAGTACTTTCGAAGCTGGTGAGGTCCTCCAGATCATCCACAGTCGCGATCAGCCGTTTGGCATCCAGCGCCGCCCACGACAGGAGTTCGAATTGCTGAGGAGCCTCTTTCACCTTCCCGGACCTGAGCAGCTCGAGGGAGGCAGAAATCGTGTGTAGCGCACTCCGCAGGTCGTGCGAAATTCCATCGACCAGAGATTCCCGAGCCCGGCTCATGTTCCCGAGTTTGTCTTCGGCCTGGCGCCGGGCCTCGATATCCTGGGCAACTTTGCCCCGTAGATCGATCAGCTGGCCGACCGCCACCCCCATGAAGATCAACAGCGCGGTGCCGAGAATGCCAGTCGGAGTCTGAAAGAGCGCGTCCCAGCCGGAGTGCCCGGTCAGGTTGAGCAGAAATGTATTGAGCGGAGCTACGATGAGGGCGGTAAACAGGCCGCCCCGGGACCCGTGCGACTGCCCGGCGGCGATGACCGGAAGCACCGAAAGAATCGGGGTGGCCTCACCGATCTTGGGATAGATGAGAAACCCCAGCATGTAGGCGATCGCAGCCGCAAGCGGCAAGGCGAGCTTGGCTCGGGAGGAGATGGGACGGAGACGCTCGATCGAGGCGATGGGTGAGAATTTGTTCTGCAAGTGGCCCGGTCTTTCGACCTACTCCTGTGTCCCCCAGAAGTCGTAGCTTGAGTCTAGCCGGGGCCGGTCCAGTAGTGCCTTACAACGGCCTTACATTGCGGTTGGCGCCCCCTTGCGCCGGTCTAACCGGGGCCGGAGGCCATCTGCTCGGGCGCGGCGGTCAATGATTTCGGCCGCATCAGCAGGGAGGGGATCAGCGCGATCGCGCACACCGCAACCGCGATTCCAGCCATCTCCACGGTGACCTGGGTCGCCACTTCAATCCCGGCCTCTGCGATGCGATCGAGCTCGGTCAGTCCCACGCCCGCCAGCAACTCCTGGCCGAGCTCGGTCGAGCGCCGCAGCCCGTAGCGGGTCAGGGTGCTAACGCTCAAGCTCATCCCGATGAGGCGCAGCACGATGACCAGGGCGGAGGCCATGCCGCGTTCGGAGTCCCCAACTCCGTTGATGACGGTTGAACCGATCGGTGCGATCGTCAATCCGAGGCCAATGCCGGCGAAGCACAATCCGCCCGCCATCGCCCCGGCACCTTCCAGGACGTCTCGAGGCAGACCGCCCGGCTCTCCGAGGCCGGCAACAAGCTGTGCGGCCTGGCGGGCGTACTCGGGGTGCCAACGGGTCATGAGCGCGAAACCGCCAAGCGCAACCAGCACTCCGACCGCGGTGGTCAGACGGTCACCATAGCGAGACGCCAGCCACCCTCCAGGGACGGCCGCCAGCGCCATGGGGATGGTAAATGCCGAGAGCATCACGCCGCTCGCCAGCGCACCTTGCTCCCCGCTCTCCGCGCCAGCGAGATTAATGAAGAGCGGGACGCTCACCAACCCCACCATGAGGCAGAAGCCCACCAGCAGATTAGCACTACCGGCGGCGGCCAGGCTTCGGTCGAGAAAGGCCCTCAAGTTGAACGACGGCCGCCGCCCATCGAACTGGTTCCAGCTGGCCGGTACCGCATGATCCTGCAGCGCCCAGCCAATCAACCCGAACGAGAGGACCGCGATGGGCAGGTTGATCCAGAAGAGATACGTCCAGGGGACGAACTGTACGAGGATTCCCCCATACAGGTGCCCGAGCACCCACCCGGCCGTATCCACTGCCCCGACTACCCCCAACCCGAGGGCGCGCCGCTGCGCCGGATACAGGTCGCCCACCAGCGCCATCGTGATCGGGACCAGCGCGCCCGCCCCGAAGGCTTGGACCACCCGGCCTGCAATCAGCGCATAGAGTGCCATCAGGCTCTGGTCCGGACGCCCCCCGGCGAACAGCCGCACCAGGCGTTCAACCGCCTGGGCCGGCAGTCCGCCCGAAGCCGCCACCAGCCACGACCCGGCGGCAAACACTGCTAGACAGATCAGATAGACCCGCCGGCGGCCCCAGATATCGGATACCCGGCCCATGAAGGTCATGCTGAGGGCATAGGCCAAGAGGTACCCGCTCACCGCCCAGGCGGCATCATTCAGGCCCGACTGCAGCGGGACCCGCAGATCGGCAATCACGGCCGGGAGCACCGCCGAGATGACGGTCAGATCGAGAGCCCCAATGAATACCGGCAGGCAGGCGAGCGCCAGGATCAGCGCCGGCCCGGGGCGGGCCCGGCGCGGCAAAGGAGTGATCGCTACATTGAGCAAGCTAGGGAGTACTGATCTCTACCGGGACGTCGATATCAAACAGGTCAATCAGCCAGCCGTTGTCATTCGGCTCGGTAATGTGCACTCTAAGCACATTCCCGGTTGCTGATTCCATCCAGACATCGACCGGATAGAGAATCCCAGGGGCGAGCGCTCCGGCGGTAAGCGGCGCCAGGGTGGCGCCATCCGCCTCTCCCCGCAGGTGATCAACCTCTGATCCTTCCAGGCTCTAGCTAGCGACGAACTCAGCCTGCTGAATTCCTTCCCGCAGCACCTGCGGAAACCCTTCCGGCGAGAAGAGGGCTGCAACATCGAAGGATAGTTCGGGGGGCGTGGTCAGGAAGGTCTGGGTCAACGGGTTGGTCATGAAGTCGCCCTCCGGCAGCCAGAGCATCTGGATCTCGAGCACATTCCCCAACAGCCCGACCTTGATCGTTGCCTCGACCCGATCGGGAGCCTGGTAGGCGCCGCTCGCCTCGCTGAAGGTGAGGCCCACCCTTGGGTCCAGGACAGCCGGCTCTCCTTCGCGAATGAGTTTGAACTTCGCGCTCTGCATAGCCAACATTGCCTGCGCCCCGCGGTCGAGCCTTTCTTGGGGAGTCGGCGTCGGAATGGGGGTTGGGGTGGGAGGCGGCGGACCGGCGCAGGCGGTCAGCCCGAGGGTTAAGACGGAGAGGATCAGGCCGGCTCGAACGTCGGCCATGCGGTTGGCCCGGCTGAGCATTGAGTCGGGTAAGTATAATCGCGCCAGATTCCCGCATGAACCCGCAAACCCTCGGCCGTTATGAGATTCGCCACGAGCTGGGCAGAGGGCGGAATGGCCATCGTCTACCTCGGCTACGACCCGCAAATCGAGCGGGAAGTTGCGATCAAGGTCCTGCCGCGGCAATTCTCCTTCGACCCTCAATTTGAAGCCCGCTTTCAGCGGGAGGTACGGGCGATCGCCAAGCTCGAACATGGCGCGATTGTCCCGGTCTACGACTTTGGCGAGGTTGACGACCAACCCTTCATCGTGATGCGTTACATGAGCGGCGGCTCGCTCGCCGCCCGGCTGCGGGGCGGGCATCTGGAGCTGCCGGAAGCCGCCCGAATTCTCGCCCGGATCGCGCCCGCCTTGGACCGGGCCCACGCCCAGGCCATCATCCACCGCGACCTGAAGCCCGGAAACATCCTGTTCGATCGGGAGGGGGAGGCTTACCTGTCGGACTTCGGGATCGCCATGCGCCACGTCACCGACCCCATCCCACGGATCCGCGAGGTCAATCCACGATTGCCGAAGCAAGTTGAACGCGTGATTCGCCGGGCGATGGCGAAGTCCCCCCTCAATCGATACCAGACCGCGGCAGAACTGGCTGGAGCGCTGAGCGAGAACCAGGCATGGATGGGTCCGGCCGGGGCGAAGTGGGCCCCCCCGATCCAGTCCGACACCCTGGCCCGGTAACTGGCGGATGCCGTAACACGCACTATCCAGCCCTCAGCTTAAAGCGTTGGATCTTTCCGGTGGCCGTCTTCGGAAGTTCCTCGACAAACTCGATCCAGCGCGGACGCTTGTATTCGGCCATGTTCGCCTTGCAATAATCGATCAGCTGGCGGGCAAAGTCGGCGCTACCCGCGAAGCCCTCTTTCAGCACGACGAAGGCCTTCGGCTTGATCAGCCCGGCCTCGTCCGGCTGGCCGACGACCGCGCATTCGACCACGGCCTCATGACCGATCAGGGTGCTCTCGACCTCGACCGGTGAGACCCAGATCCCCCCGACCTTGAGCATGTCGTCGGAACGTCCGGCGTGCCAGTAGTAGCCGGCCTCGTCGATAACATACTTGTCCCCGGTGAAGAGCCACTCCCCCTGGAAAGTCCGCTTGCTTCGCTCGTACTGGTGCAGATACGAAAGCGCGACCGTCTCACCTTTCACCAGCAGGTTGCCGACCTCTCCGGCCTTCACCGGTTCGCCGTCCTCATTCACGAGCTTGACTTCGTAACCCTCGACCGGCTTGCCGCTCGCCCCTGGCTTGATATCTCCCGGTCGGTTGGAGATGAAAATGTGCCAGACCTCAGTCGATCCGATGCCATCGATGATATCGAGCCCGGTCTTCGCCTTCCAGTTCTCCCAGATCGGCGCGGGGAGCGCCTCGCCGGCCGAGACGCACAGCCGGAGCGAGTTCAGGTCGTATTGCTCGGTAAAGCCTTCAATCGCCAGGATGGCTGCGTAGCCGGTGGGAGCGTTGTAGAAAATGGTCGGCTTGAATTCGCCGATCGCTTGCAACACGTTGGTTGCGATTCGGGGAGGGCCGGGGTACAGCACGACGCCGGCCCCCACGTACCAGGGGAAGATTAGGTTGCCGCCGGTCCCGAAGGTGAAGAACAGCTTGGCGACCGCGAAAGTCCGGTCGGTCTCGGTGAGCCCGAGCACGTTGACCCCCCAGAGCTGGGCGCACAGCGGCAGATCCTTGTGAGCATGAGGGATTCCTTTAGGCTCGCCGGTTGTGCCGCTGGAGTAGTTGAGGGTGGCCAGGTCTTCCCGGTGAGTTTCGACCGTCCGCAGCTCGGTGGCCTCGGGCCGAATCCAGTCGGCGTACCGCAGGTCGGATGCCCGGCGGGGTTCGCCGATCACGACGACCTGTTCCAGGAATTCGGCTTTCTCCCGAATCGGTTCGATGGAATCGAGCAGCTTGTCTTGGATGACCAAGATCCGAGCCCGGCTGTCGCGCAGGATGTGGGCGAACTCGCCCGGCGTGAGCAGGGTGTTCATCCCCAGAGCGACCGCCCCGATCTTGAGCGTGCCAAAGAAGCTGGTCACCCACTCCGGGCCATCGAAAGCCAATATCCCAACCACGTCCCCAAACTCCACCCCGAGCCTGGCAAGCGCGTGGCCGACCTGGTTGGCTTCCTGGGAGACCTGCCGGAATGTTAGATTGCGAGCGGGGCTGTAGAGGGCGAGTTTGTCCGCTCGCTCGGCGAGGTTGTGTTCCAGGATATGCACCGCATTGTAGTAAAGCGGCAGGTCGGCGGTCACCATCACAGTTCTTTCGGCCAGCTTGACTGCCATCTCAATCCTCCTTGCCGGTGCCAGGCGAATCCGCTCCGGTCATCCAGTAGCGCCATCCAGCAGATCGCGGGCAATTACGATCCGCTGAATGTGGGAAGTCCCTTCATAGATTTGCAGACCCTTGATGTCCCGATAATAGCGCTCCACCGGGTACTCATTGGAGTAGCCCCGGCCGCCATGGATGAGCACCGCCGCCCCGGCCGCCCGGGCCGCGGATTCGGTCGCATACAGCTTGGCCATCGAGGTCGCCCGGCTGGCCGGTTTGCCCTGGTCCTTCAACCAGGCCGCCCGATATACCAGGACTCGAGCGGCCTCGACCTCGACAGCCATGTCCGCCAGCGAGGCCTGAATCATCTCGAACTCCCCGATCCGCTTCCCGAATTGCCGGCGCTTACCGCAGAACTCGATGCAGGCATCTAGGCAGGCCCGGGCGACCCCCAGAGCCCCGGCTGCCACTCCGAGCCGGCCATGGTCCAGCGCAGCCATCGCGACTTGAAATCCCTCTCCGGGTTGGCCCAGCATCGAATCCGCCGGAATCGCGCAGTCCTTAAACATGAATCGGGCATGGTCGGCGGCCCGGTGCCCGAGCTCTTTCCCGGGCATCGGCTCTCGCTGCAGCCCTGGCGTGTCGGTCTCAACCAGGAACGCGGATATCCCCCGATGGCGAGCGGCCGGATCCTGGGTGGCGAAGACAATCGCCAGACCGGCCATCCCGCCATTGGTGATCCAGATCTTCTCTCCATTTAGCACATACCGGTCTCCGTCTAACCGGGCCTGGCACTCCAGCGCAGCCGCGTCGGATCCGGCATTGGGCTCGGTCAGGCAGTAGCAACCGATGGTCTCGCCGGCGGCCAGCCGCGGAAGGTACCTCGAATTCTGGGATTCGTTTCCGATTCCCAGCAGCCCCAGCGAGACCAGGCTCGTATGCACGGTCATGAAGCCGCGCAGGGAGGAGTCGACCCGGCCCAACTCCTCATAGGCTAACGCGAGCGCGACGTGGTCCCAGCCTCCTCCGCCGTATTCGGTTGGAAGCGGCCCACCCAGCAGGCCCAGTTCAGCCATCCGGCGAACGAGCTCTGGCGCAAGCCGGCCCTGCTCGTCCATCGACCGAGCCAAAGGCGCCACCTCCTGCTGGGCAAATTCCCGGACCAGCGACTGGATGTGCGCTTGGCGATCAGTAAGGCTGAAGTCCATGCCCGGATCAGCGAACCGCGACGGCTTCAATCTCGATCATCGCCTCTGCCTCCCACAGCCGGGTGACTCCCACCAGGGTCATCGCCGGGAAGTGCGAGCCGAAATAGCGCCGGTACACCGCCCCAATCTCCGCCGAGTGCGCCTTGTAGGCCTCAACGTCCGTGACAAATAGGGTGAGCTTGATCAGGTCGGTTAGCTCGAGCCTTGCGGCGGCCGCGGTGGCTTGCAGATTGCTCAGGGTTTGCTCGAATTGGGCGGCGAGGTCGCCCGGTCCAACGATCCTTCCGGAGCCGTCCAGGGCGGTATGGCCGGAGAAGTGTACGCTGCGCTTGCCGCGGGCGTCGAATGCGTAGCTGTAGCCCAAAGGGCGGCCCAGCTCGGGTGGGTTGATCGCGGGGGCCATCTCGTCTATCTCCCGGTGAACCGGGGTGGCTCTTTCTGCTTGAAGGCCTCGTAAAAGGCCTGGTGATCTTCGCCCATCAGCATCAGGGCCTGGGCCTGCGCTTCGCTCTCCAGAGCGGCCAGCAGGCCCATGTTCCACTCGTTCTCCAGCATTCGCTTGGTAGTCGCCAGTGCCAGCCCCGGTCCGGCGGCCAGCCTTCTGGCCCACTCGAGCGCGACCGGCAGCGCATCTCCGTCGGGGACCACCCGATTGGCCAAGCCGATCCGCTCGGCGCCGGCGGCGTCGATGTTTTCGCCCATCATCAGGATTTCGGCCGCCCGCCCCATCCCGACCACTCTCGGGAGCAAGTACGCCGCGCCCATGTCAGCGCCGGCCAATCCCACTTTGGTAAAGAGGAACGCAAACTTCGCCGACTCGGCCACGACCCGCAGATCGCAGGCGAGCGCGATGACCGCCCCCGCGCCGGCGGCGATCCCATTCACGGCGGCAATGATCGGTTTGTCCAGCATGCGCATGTTGCGCACCACCGTGCCGGTCATACGGGTGAACTCCAGATGGGCCCGCATGTCTTCCGCCAGCAGTTCACCGATGATCTTGTGCACGTCGCCGCCGGAGCAAAAGGCCCGGCCGGCGCCGGTGAGCACCAGCACTTTGACCTGCTGGTCAGACTGCAGCCTCCAGAGCAGCTCGAGGTACTCGGTGTAGAGCTCAAGCGTTAGGGCGTTGAGCACCTCCGGCCGGTTGAAGGTCAGTACCCCGATCCCGTCCTGGACCTCGAAGCTGTGTTCCGCCACGCTTCTCCCTCTTCCCTTTCTTGCTCTGCGAGTTCACCAGCCGCCGAACGGGTCCCAGTGAATCACCTTATCGGGACGGATCTTGTAGATCCGGCGCACCTCCCGCGGAAACTTCCACGAAGCGGGGTAGCGCTCCCGTCCGTGGTAACGCTGGGCCAACTTGTCCAGGTGAGCCTCGGCACCCTCTTCGGTAATCTCTACTACCTCGCCCTGAATCCCCAGATAGCGCAGCGGCTGATCCGGATCTGGGATCTCGAGCGCCACCTTGCGCCGCTGCTCCATGTTCAGATCCTTCTGGCGCCCCTTGGTCGAATTGATCAGGAGGTGCTCGCCGTCGTAATCGACGTACACCGGCGTGACGTGCGGGCGGCCGTCCTTCATTAATGTAGCCACATGACCATAGGCCTTCTTCTGGAACAGGTCCAGGAATTCCTGGCGGATCGGACCCTCGTTCTCCCAGCGCCAGGACTCGTAGCGGGCCACGAAGTCCGGATCCTGCTGCTTGAGCCGGCGGAAGTTCACCCGGTTGCTGCGGGTCATCAGCTTGAAGGCGAAGGGAAGCGGATGGAGATCGAGATCCCCCTTTACGTTTTCGAGCCACAAGAGACTGTCGATGGCCGCGTCCTGCAGCGAATCCACCCGCGGTTTGCGCAACCGCTCGAAAGCCTCCAGCCCGCCGGCCACACTCTCTTCCTGGGCCAAGGCCCCGGCCAGGGCGATGGCGTCCTCGATCGCCAGAGTGGTTCCGGACCCGATCGAGAAGTGGACGCTGTGCAGCGCGTCCCCCAGCAGGACGACGTTCCGGTGGTGCCAATTCCCGTTCCGCACCAGCAGAAAGTTGTACCAGAGCGACCGATTGGATAGCAGCGGTGCGCCTTCCAGGTCTTCCCGAAAGATCTCCCCCAGGTAGGCCGCAGTCTGCTCCTCGGTTCGGCCGGCAAAACCGCCCCGACTCCAGGTGGAGGGATCGCACTCGATAATAAATGTGCTCAGCTTCGGTTGGAATCGGTACCCGTGCGCGATGTACAGGCCGTCATCATGCGGGCGGAAGATCATCGTCAGCCCAGAGAAGGCTCGCGGGGTGCCATACCAGATGTACTTGTTGGGCCGCTCCTCGATCCTGGGCAAAAACTGCTCGCGATCGACCTCCCGAACTGTGCTCTTCAGCCCATCGGCCCCCACCAGCAGATCACAATCCGAAACCTTCCCGAGGCCATCGACGTTGGCTTCGAACTCCAGTTTGACGCCCAGGGCCCGGCAGCGGTGCTGCAGGATGCTGAGCAAGCCAATCCGTTCGAGCCCGGAAAACTCGTTGCCGCCGATCGCGATCCGTTCGCCGGCGTGCACCACTTCGACGTTTTTCCAGAGCTCGGCGACCTTGATCAACTCCGCATAGCTCTCGAAGTCGGCCCCCCGGAGCGTAGCCAGGCTGCGCTCGGAGAGCACGATCCCCCAGCCGTAGGAATTGCCGGCCGGATCGCGCTCGTACAAAGTGACCTCATGCCGCGAGTCGAGCTTCTTCATCAGCAGCGAAAAGAACAGTCCGGCCGGCCCACCTCCCACAATGTTGATTCGCATCGACCTATCGCCCTAGGATGGTAGACTGCAATTCATGGCCACCATTCATCGTTACGCAGAACTGCGGCCAGCCCAGCTCAGCCATCGGCTGGAGCTGGTTCCGGTCGCCATCGTGCCCTGGGGGGCACTGGAGTGGCACGGACCCCATCTGCCCTTCGGGCTGGACGGCCTCGTGGCCGAGAGCTTCAGCCAGGAACTCGCAGCACGCACCGGTGCGATTCTGCTGCCCACGACCTATCTTCCGATCACCGCCCTGCCCCATCCGCAGTCAATCTCGATCCGGTCCGAGGTGGTGCGCGGCGCTTGGCAAGACTTGCTGCACGAACTCGGACGGGCCGGATTCCGGGTGGTCTGTCTCGTCAGCGGGCACTACGCTCAGGGCCATGAGATCGTGCTGGCCGAAGTCGCGGAGCAGTTCAGCCAGGGCGGCGGGCCCCTGACCTTGGCTGGAACGCCCCTGGCCTTGCTTCAGGACCCCGGTTTGTTGGACCATGCCGGGAAGTGGGAGACCTCTCAGCTGCTGCACTTTCGGCCGGAGCTGGTGGATCTGACCGCGCTGCCCCTGGGTCGGCTTCCCCCGGCCGGGGAGGTCGCAGTGCTTGGGGACGATCCACGTCAGGCCAGCGCGGAGCAGGGCCGGGCGATTGTCGAGCGTGCGCTCCAAGCTTGGGAGACCTGGATCGAACGGCTCTTGGGCGGGAATGCGCTCGGGGGGCTCCACGATTTGTATTCGACCCGGATGGCTTCTTATCAGGCCTACCTCGACCGCTATTACCAGGGATCCTGGGAGACAGCCATTGAGGCCTGGTGGAAGGAGCGCACCGGCTGAGGCCAATTCTTACCAGCTGCCCCGAGTGAGTTCAGTCAGCGCCTCGACAACAATCTCGTTTTCTTCCGTCGTATTGTAGAAATAGGGCGAGATTCGCACCGCCCCCGGGCGCTTGTCGACGATGATCCGCCGCTCAGCGAGCGCTCGGGTGACAGCCATCGGGTCCTCCAGCTCGACGATCGTGATCCCGCTGCGCGTGTCGGGATCCGCCGGCAGCCGCAGTCGGTAACCCCGCTCGGTCAGGCGACCCACCAGGTCTTCTCTGAGCTCCGCGCTGCGGCGCCGTACATTTACGGCCCCGATTTCATTGATGATCTGCAAGCCGGCCCTCCCCGCATAGATCGAGGCAACCGAGGGCGTGCCGGCCTCGAATCGGCGGGCATCCTCCCGGAACTCCAGGTGATGCGGATCGAAATCGAACTGGCGGGCGTGGCTGAACCAGCCGGTCACGGTTGGCTTGAGGCTCTGGATCAGTTCGCGCCGCACGTAGAGGTAGGCAATCCCCGGCCCGCCGATCAGCCACTTCAGCCCACCGGTGATCAGGATATCTACCTCGGTCCGGCGCACGTCGATCGGCACCTGCCCGGTGGCCTGGTAGTCGTCCACCAGCAGCAGCGCACCGTTCCGATGGGCGAGCTGCGCCAGCGCGGCGACATCTTGGATGAAGCCGGTGGTGAAGTAGACCCGGCTGGTGGCAATCAACGCGGTCTTGGCACTGACCACCCTTTCAAAAGCCGCCAGCGGGACCTGGATTCCATCCGGCGAGGCGAGGATGACCGATTCAAGCCCCTCTCGGTCCTTTGCCAGAAAGTGATAGGTCAGAGTTGGGAAGTCAAGAGCGGTCGTCACTACCTGAGACCGTTTGGCAAAGTCCAGGCTGGAGCTGACCGCCCCCAGCGCTGAAGACACATTGGGCATGATTGCCACTTCTTGTGGGTCAGCCCCAATGAGGCGGGCGAACTCCTCCCGGGTGGCCTGCTGCTCCTTGAGCCAGTAGGCGTACCAGGCCGCCGAACCCGTCTCGGTCCACAGGTCCATGAAATGAACCATCGCAGCACGGGAACGGCGGGAGAGCTGGCCGAGCGAGACCGTGTTGAGATAAGTGCTCAGGCGCAAGCCCGGGAATTCCTCGCGCCAGCCGGCCCAGTCGATCTGGTTCACGGTATTGACCGGCTGGTCCGCAATGGCAGCTATTCCTGCTCTCCGACCTGCATTCGAGTGCGGGCCTCCCAGAGGTCCTCGAAGAAACGCGGCCGGATCTGCGGCGTGCGCAGCAGCCGATCGTCCTCGCCCTGCATGCCGAGTCCGACTGTTTCCTTGAGATATTCCGGCCCCAGGAACCCGGTCCCGGACTTGCGCCCGATCATGGACTGCACCATCGTCAGGTGATTGAAGCGCCAGAGCTGGAAGAAGTGGTCGAATTCGAGCAACAGGTCCGCCAACTCGGCCAGGTCCGCGTGCGGGTTGGGGACATCCGCCGGCTTGAAGATTTCGATGACATCTGCCAGGCCACGTTTGGCCAGCACCTCGCCGAACGCCTCCGGCAAGCTCGGCTGTTTGAGGCGGGCTTCCAGCCGGGGGGTCAGGAAGCGAGTGTGCAGCTCCGAATTGCCGGCGAGGAATTCACCGTAGGCCACGCTGTGCTTCAGGCCCGCGATCACTTCTAATTCGCGAAACTGGTAGGACTCGGTCCCCGAGGCCGGGGAGAGGCCCCGCTCGTGCACGACCCCCTCGACTCGCCGCGCCATCTGGCGGAAACGCAGAAAGTCCATCGCGGCGATGGTGGCCGGGATGTGAATCATCTCCGCCAGCAGCTCCTGAATTCGCACGACCCGCCGCATCCGGCGGGCAGCCTCGGAGATCGCCGGCTCGGGAGCGCCGAGCGCCGCGAGGACCTGATCCAGCTCATGCAGCAGGGCCCGAAACCAGAGCTCGAAGACCTGGTGCACGACGATGAACATCAGCTCGTCAGGCGAGAGCTGCTCGGGTGCGAGCAGCCGGGTCGGCTGCTCACCGGCCGCGGCCCAGCCCCCCATCGCCCCGACCTGCAGCTCGAGCAATTCCTCGAGTTTCAGATACTCGTCGAATGTAGGGGCCTGCGGCCGATCGCGTTCGAAGAGGTCTGCCAGCAATCGCTGGTAACGCTCGCTCCAACGGCGAAAACGGCCAACCTGACCGTGAGCCGAATCAGCCTGGATGGGTCCACCGGCCAACTCCAGCCGCGCCAATTCTTGGGTAACCAGTTCGAGCTCGCGCAGTTGACCCGATCGGAGGTCGTCCAGCGGTCCGGAAAGCGGCAGCAGCAGGCCGAGATCGTGCAGCAGGACCGATTCCGCCAGGTCGGCGTGCAAATCGAGCAGCCGAATCAACCGGGCCGCCCGGTGGAACAGTTTGGTCGGTTGATAGACCGCCGGCTGGTCGGAGGCCAGCCCGCGAAGAGCCGACCTCACATCGTTCAGGATCACTCGCAGCCAGAGCTCGATCGCCTGCACGATGAGCAGGGCCAGGACCTCGTCGGGATGCGGAGTCTGCGGGCGCTGCAGCGTCAGTAGTTTGGGAACCCGAATGTACGTGCAATAATGCGTTTGGTAGGGGTGTGCGACCAGGTGGCCGCAGGGCGGGTCGTCGTTCCAGCGGGCGGGTTCGAACATGCTCGGTCTGGTGCCTGAGCGAGGCCGCTCAGTGCGGGTACTGTACTCGTTGCGGAGTTGGCGTGTCAAGCAGGCGGGCGTCAGCCCGCGGCCGACCCGGCCAGCGTTACAATCCTCGACCTGGACCCAAAAGAGCCTCTCTTGATACGCCAAGTCGGTGAGACCCGTGGCTGATCACGGCCTCCTGCTTAGCTTCTACACCACACCTGAAGATGCCAGACGGGCGCTGCGGGCCCTGCGGGGTGCCGGTCAGCGGCGGGCCGCGCTCTTGCACAAAGGCAAGGACGGCAGCGTCCAGACCATTACCAAGGGCCGCCGCTATGTCGCGCTGATCGCCGGGCCGCTCAGCCTGGCACTCGGCGCTCTCGGGCTTTGGGTGGCCAAGGCACTCTTCCGTGTCGACGAAGTCGTCGACCCGCGCTCATTAATCCTCGGATTTGCCGGGGTAGGCGCCGGACTCGGTCTGGGCTGGTGGCTTGGCACACGCCGCTGGCCCGGTGTCGACCCGGCGGTCCTTGCCTCCCATGCCGGCTGGATGGCCTCCGACGAAACGCTGCTTGCCCTGAGCTCTTCTTTGGAAAATCTGAGGAGTGCGCTGACCACCCTACGTGGCTTCGGAGAGGCTGAGCCGGCAATCTTTGTACTCTTTTCAGATCGAGGCTTGGTGGACTCCGAAATCGAAGCAACCCGGGTGCCCCTGCCGCCGCCTCAACTCCAGGCCCATGCCAGGCGGCTCGCCGAGCAGCACCGGATCGATCCACGGGGACGGGCCAAGGAGGCGCTGCTCGATCGCCTTGAAGCAGCGCGGCTCGAAATCCATACCATCTGCGGCGACCTTGGCAAGGCGGGAGCCATGGGTCAACCCTTGGGACCCTCCGCCGAGTGGGTGCTGGACAACGAGTACATGGTTGAAAGCCACGTGCGCGATGTTCAGGTCAACCTGCCCCGACAGTTCTACCGCCAGCTGCCCGGATTGCTGGACGACCTTGGCCAGGGACTGCCACGGGTATACGACCTGTCCAGTGACCTGGTCTCCCACACCGATGCTCGCCTCACCGAGGAGATCATCCTGGGCTTCGTAGAGGCCTACCAGCAAACCAGTCCCCTCACTATCGGTGAGTTGTGGGCGCTGCCGCTGATGCTGCGGATCGCTCTCGTCCAGCGGATCCGCCAGATCGCCATCCAGGCGCTGACCGAGCTGCGCGAACGCCAGCTTGCCGATTTCTGGGCGAACCGCCTGCTGGTCACCGCCCGCCGCGAGCCCAGCTTGTTGTTCGCCCGGCTGGCGGAGCTGGCCGAAGCCCAGCCGGCTCCCACGCCGTTCTTCGGCACTCAGCTCGCGGCCCAGCTCTACGATGAAGAGGGGGTGCTGGTACCGGTTCAAAGTTGGCTTGAGCGATCGCACCGGCGACCGATGAGCGAGACCAATTTACGCGAACAGAACCGGCAGGCCACCGAGCAGGTCTCGGTGGCAAATGCCATCACCACCCTTCGTCAACTCGCCATGCTGGACTGGCGGGATCTCTTTGAGCGGCTCAGCCGAGTCGAACGGGCCCTCAGCCGCGATCCGGCCGGCGTGTACGCGGAGATGGATTTTGAGTCGCGTAACACCTATCGGGGCGTGGTCGAGGAGCTGGCCCGGCGCTCTGGTCGGCATGAGGTGGAAGTGGCACGAGCCGCTGTCGAGCTGGCATCGCAGTCTGCCCGGCCGGCAGCCGCCGGCGAACGAACCCCCGCTGGGCCCCAGCCACCGGGCGGAGCCGAGCGCGGTGGGCACGTCGGCGCCTATTTGATCGGCGAATCCAGGCCCGCCCTGACGAAGCGGCTCAACTGCCGCGAATCGACCGGCTATCTGCTTCGCCAGTTTGTCTATCGTCACAACGCCGCAATCTACCTGATTGCGGTGGTCCTTTCGACCACGCTGCTGGCGCTGCTTCCGTTGGTGGTCGGACTGCAGGTCAAGCTGCGCTGGGTGTACTTGATCGGCGGGCTGCTGGTGCTCGGGCCGACCAGCCAGCTTTGCCTCCAG
>Ga0209640_10000711_pt1 | contig 26471 bp, 28 predicted proteins | sample RifCSP10_1_FD_184018 | JGI IMG/M metagenome (GOLD analysis project Ga0209640, IMG submission 184018) | Soil microbial communities from Rifle, Colorado - Rifle CSP2_sed 10_1 (SPAdes) (version 2) | ecosystem: Environmental > Terrestrial > Deep subsurface > Rock core/Sediment | place: Rifle... | reverse complement strand
CTGCACAGGACCACCTCGAGCGCCGACCGCGCCGCCGGGTCGCGCTCCAGCACCGTCCTCACGTCCCGTCGCATCCGCTCAAGCATGCCGTCCGCTCCTTGTGACCATCCGGTTCAGCGCGTCGCGCGCCGCCGCGCGCAGCGCCAGCGCCGCGACCTCCGCAGCGTGCCGGCGCGTTTCCGGCAGCCCCCCCACCGCCGCCTCGACCCGCGCGGCGGGCACCTCGAGCAGCGCCTCCAGGGCGCAGCCGGTCGCCACCTCGGTCGCCGCGCTCGCCGCCGCGATGGTCGGCCCGCAGCCGTACGCCTGGAAGCGCGCCTCCACGACCTGCCCGTCCCGCACCCGCAGGTGGAAGCGGACCAGGTCCATGCACTCCTTGGACTCCCCTTCCCCCACCCCGTCCGGAGTCCGCATGATGCCAGCATTCCGCGGATTCCGGAAGTGATCGATGAGGACCGGGCTGTACTGCATCGGGCCGCCCGGCCGTCTAGGCCCGGACCGGCATCGCGCTCCGGAGCCGGGCCACCAGCGGCACCGTCGACTCGACCACGTAGTCGATGTCCTCGGCGGTGGTGCACCGCCCGAGGGAATGCCGCACCGCGCCCATCGCCCACTCCACCGGCACGCCCATCGCCACCAGCACGTACGAGGGCTCCACGTTCCCGGACGTGCACGCCGAGCCCGCCGACACCCCGATGCCCTTCAGATCCAGGCCGAGTACGATGGATTCCGACTCCACGTGCCGGAAACAGATATTGCAGGTGCCGGGCAGCCGCCGGGTCGGGTGCCCGGAGAGCCGGACGTCGGGCACCCGGGCGCGGATGCCCTCCCAGAGCCGGTCACGCAGCGCGGTCAGCCGGCCGGCTTCCTCGGCCATGTCCCGGCCGCGGATCTCGACGGCCCGGCCGAGCCCGACGATTCCCGCCACGTTCTCGGTGCCGGCGCGGCGGCGGCGCTCGTGCTCGCCGCCGTGCTGGACCGAGACCATTTTGGTGCCTTTCCGGATGTACAGCCCGGCCACGCCCTTCGGCCCGTAGATCTTGTGGCCGGAGAAGGACAGCAAATCGATGTCGAGCGCGTGGAGGTCCAGCGGCGCCTTCCCGAAGGTCTGCACCGCGTCCACGTGCAAGGGGATCCCGTGCTGGCGGGCGATCGCGCCGATCTCCCCCACCGGCTGGATGGTCCCGACCTCGGAGTTGGCGTGCATCACCGAGATCAGGACGGTGTCGGGCCGGATGGCCCGCCGCACCGCCTCCGGGTCCACGAGGCCGTCGCCGTCCACGTCCAGATACGTCGCCTCGAAGCCGAGGGTTTCCAGGCTCTGCACCGCCCGCAGCACCGCGTGGTGCTCGATCTTCGACGTGATGACGTGGCCGCGGCGGCGCCCCATCGCGACGCCCTTGATCGCCAGGTTGTCGGATTCGGTGCCGCCCGAGGTGAAGACGATCTCCTCCTTGCCCACCCGGAGGAAGTGCGCGACCTGCTCGCGCGCGGTCTCGAGGCCCTCCCGCGCCTCCCGGCCGAAGCCGTGCACGCTCGACGGATTGCCGAAACGCTCGCTGAAGTACGGCAGCATCGCCTCCACCACCTCCGGATGCACCGGGGTGGAGGCATTGTGATCGAGATAGACCCGTCGGTTCATTGACGCTCCCCTTTCGCGATGCTACGCTGCGCCCGCATGGCCTCGGCCAGACGGAAGCTCGGCCTGATGCTCTCCACCGCGCCGGACCACCCGAACCTCGAGACCGCTCTCGGGCTGTCCCGGGCGGCGCTGGACGGCAACACGGACGTCTACCTGTACCTGATCGACGACGCGGTGGCCTCGGTGGAGGACGACCGCCTCCAGGCTCTGGCCGGCCGCGGGCTCAAGCTCTTCGTGTGCGCCTACGGCTGCCAGAAGCGGCGCCGGCCCCTCTCGGAGCACGCCACCAACTGCGGCCTCGTGGTGCTCACCGACGTGATCAACGGCACCGACCGCTTCGTCGCCCTGAACTAGCGTGCCGAGCCCGAGCCAGCCCACGCTCGTCCTCATCTCGGAGGACCCGCGCGCCTCGCACCGGGCCAACGAGGCGATGCGCATCGCGCTGGGCATCGTGGCCGGCGAGAACGAGGTCCGCATCGTGCTGACCGGCCCCGCGGTGCACCTGCTCGACGACGACACCGACGACCTCGTGGACGGCGACGACATCGCCAAGTTCCGCGCCGCGCTCCGTAACCTCGGCGTGCCCTTCCACGTGGAGGGCGCCCCGCCCGCCCGGACCGACTGGAACGGCGACCGCCACCCGGTGGTGCCGGTTTCGGCGGCGGACGTCGCCGCGATGCTGCCCCGGGCCACGCGCTTCCTCGTGTTCTGATGGCGGCCTTCCTGCATCTGCTGAAGGGCGACTCGGCCGCGCTCGCGGGCGCGGTGATCGAGTCCAATCTCCGGGAGGCCGGCGCGCGGGTCACGGTGGTCCTCCTGGACGGCGCGACCGCCCCGTCGCTGCCCGCCGGCGTCACGATGCGACGCCTCGCTCCGGGCGATCTCGACTACGCGGGCCTGCTCGATCTGATCTTCGCTCATGATCACGTGATCACCTGGTAGTCTAGCGGTCCCGATACTCCTCGTGCCACTTCATCTGGATCGCCTCCAGGATGCCCTCGTTGGAGCCCTTGGCGTCGTCCGCGAACCCGGGCAGGGCCACCACCCACCTGTGCAGGTCGGTGAAGCGCACGGTGAGCGGGTCCACGTCCGGGTGCGCGTCCATCAGGGCCAGCGCGATGTCCTCGGCGTCTTTCCACTTCATGGCCGGTCCTCCAATGGTAGCCCGCCTTCGGCGGCGGCGCGCCCTACTTCGGGATCTCCACGACCACGTCGCCCTTGACCACCGCCTGACACCCGAGCCGGGAATGGAGGGTGAGCCCCTCCGCGGTGTCCAGGCGGTCTTCCTCGTCCTGCTCCATGGTCGAGAGGTTCTGCTCGCCCTCGCGCACGATGACGTGGCAGGTGGTGCAGGCGCAGCTCCCGCCGCAATTGTGCTCGAGGTGGATGTTGTTGGCCAGGGCGATGTCGAGCAGCGACCCCGGCCGGCCGTGGTCGGCCAGCGGGTACTTGCGGTCGTCGACCTCGACCGTCTTGTTGAGCGGCAGGAACGTCACCTTGTGCACCGCCATCTATGAATTCTCCAGGAGCTGGTCGGCCCGCTTGGAGGTGACCGCGTCCTTGATGGCCGCCTCCATCATCCGGTCGGCCAGCGGCGCGGTGGCCTGATTGAGCGCGATCGTGCACTCGCGAATCGCGTCCCGGCTCGTGCCCGCCCGCACGACGCGCAGCCGGGCCAGTGCCTTCTCGATGGCCGCGCGCTCGGCCGCGGTGGCGATGCTGCCCGCCTGGCGGAGCGCGCGCTCCACGTGGTTGATCACGGTGTCGGCCTCGGTCTGCGCCTCGATCAGGAGACGGGCGTCGACGTCGGCCTCCGCGTGCGTGAACGAGTCCTCCACCATCTGCTCCACCTGCGCCTCGGTCAGGCCGTAGGTCGGCTTCACCTCGATGCTCGCCGCCTTGCCGCTCCGGAGCTCGCGCGCCTGCGCTTGTAGAATTCCGTTGGCGTCGATGAGGAACGTCACCTCGATCTTCGGCATGCCCGCCGGCATCGGATCCACTCCGGCCAGGTCGAAGCGGGCCAGCGAGCGGTTGTCCTTGGCCAGCTCGCGCTCGCCCTGCAGCACGTGCAGGTCCACCGTGGCCTGCCCGTCCACCGAGGTCGTGAAGTACTCCTTGGCGAGGGTCGGGATCGTGGTGTTGCGCGGGATCAGCACGCTCACGATGCCTCCCAGGGTCTCGATGCCGAGCGAGAGCGGCGTCACGTCCAGCAGCAGCATGTCGGTGATGCCCCCGGCCAGGATCTGGGCCTGCACCGCGGCGCCGAGCGCCACCACCTCGTCCGGGTTCAGCCGGCTCTGCGGGGCGCGGCCGAACAGCTCCTCGACCCGCCGCCGCACCAGCGGCATGCGCGTCGAGCCGCCCACCAGCACCACCTGGTCCACCTGCTCGGGCTCGAGCCCCGCGTCGGCCAGCGCCTGGCGACAGGGGCCCAGCGTGGTGGCCACCAGCGGATCCACCAGCGCCTCCAGCTCGGTCCGCGTGATGTCGCGGCGGTAGGTGAAGCGCTCGAACGGGATCGTGAGCACCGTGCGCTCGTCGAAGGAGAGCCGGCACTTGGCGGCCTCCGCGCCCATCCGGATCTCCTGCAACGCCTCCGCGTCGCCCGAGAGATCAGCCCGGTGGCGGGTCCGGATCTCGGCGAGCAGCCAGTCCACCATCACCTGGTCGAGGTCGTCACCGCCCAGGTGGGTGTTGCCGTTGGTGGCCAGCACCTCGAAGACCCCGTCCTTCACCCGCAGGATCGAGATGTCGAAGGTGCCCCCGCCCAGGTCGTAGACCGCGATCACGCCTTCCGCCATCTTCTGCAGCCCGTAGGCGAGCGAAGCCGCGGTCGGCTCGTTGACGATGCGCAGGACCTCGAGGCCGGCGATGCGCCCGGCGTCCTTGGTGGCCTGGCGCTGGGCGTCGTTGAAGTAGGCGGGCACCGTGATCACCGCCTGCTCGACCGGCTCGCCGAGGTGGGCCTCGGCCCGCTGCTTGAGCGCGCGCAGCACGTGGGCCGACACCTCGGGCGGGGTGACCTCGCGGTCGCCGATGCGGATGCTCACCACCTCGGCCTGGGGGGTCACCGGGAAGGGCAGGCGCGCGAGCTCGTCCTTCACGTCCTCGTAGCCGCGACCCATGAGCCGCTTCACCGAGTAGACGGTCCGTGCCGCGTTGCGGGCGAGCTGGCGCCGGGCCGCCTCGCCGACCACCACCCCGTTGGGCGTCCATCCCACGATGGAGGGCAGCAGGGCGCGACCCTCCGCGTCCGGGATCACCCGCGGGATGCCGCCCTCGACGTGGGCGACCAGGCTATTGGTCGTGCCGAGATCAATGCCGACGATGCGAGACATGGCCCTCTTCGCGCTCTCCCAGCGCCTCACTCAGGTCGTCGAGGACGGTACGCAGGTAGGCCCGGGTCGCGAGCCGCTGCTTGAACCACTCGAGCAGCGCCTGGCGGTCCCCGCCCTCGTCCACCAGTCGATCCCACTCCGCGGAGCGGGCGACGATGGCACTGGCCTCGGCCTCGAAGCGCCCCTCGAGCCGGGCCCGCTCGTCCCGGAGCCGCGCCGCCGCTTCCCCGCCCATGCCCTCCGCCTTGGCTTCCTCGAGCGCCTCCTGGACCTCCAGCATCTCCTGGAGCAGCTCGCGGGGAGCCTTGGGCTTGTCGGTCGCGCCCTCGCGGACCTCGCGGCCCTCTTCCAGCGCGATCAGGTACTCGACCCGCGCCAGCGGGTCGCGCAGGGCCCGATAGGCGCGATTGACCAGGGCCGACTGCGCGAGCGTCTCCGCCTGCCGGTCGGCATCCGCGCCGTGGTGGAAGTCGGGGTGGTGCTGTCGCGACAGCTCGTAGAAGCGTCGCCGCAGCGCCTCGCCGTCGATCGCGAGCTTGCGGGGCAGCCCGAACACCGTGAAGTAGTCGCTCAATGCCGTTCCCTGAAAAGAAGAACGGGCCCGGCCGGGCCCGTTCTCGTCTCTCTCGAACCGGGCCCTACGCCGAGAACGACGTACCGCACCCGCAGCTCGATTTCGCCTGGGGATTGACGAAGGTGAAGCCGCCCGTCAATCCCTGGGTGACGTAGTCGAGGGTGGTCCCGTTGAGGTAGAGGTAGCTCTTGGCGTCGCACACGACCTGCACCCCGTCGATGTCGAACTTCTTGTCGTGGGGCCCGGTCTCGTTGTCGAACTCGAGCGAATAGGACAGGCCCGAGCAGCCCCCGCCCTTGACCCCCATCCGCAGACAGACGTTCTCGAGGTTCTGGCTCTCCATGAGCTGCTTCACCTGCTTCACCGCCGTCTCGGTCAGCGCCAGTGCCATCGCGTTCGGTCTCCTTTGGTCCTTAAGACGCGTCCCGCCCCGCGGGGGCTTCGTCCTTGATCCACTTCTCCTTGTAGTCCTGCAGGGCGGCCTTGATCGCGTCCTCGGCCAGCACCGAGCAGTGGATCTTCACGGGCGGGAGCTTCAGCTCGTTCACGATGTCCGTGTTCTTGATCTTGGCCGCCTCGTCCACCGTGCGGCCCTTGAGCCACTCGGTGGCCAGGCTCGACGAGGCGATCGCGCTGCCGCAGCCGAACGTCTTGAACTTGGCGTCCTCGATCACGCCGGTCTCGACGTTGACCTTGATCTGCAGCTTCATGACGTCGCCGCACTCGGGCGCGCCCACCAGCCCCGTCCCCACCCCCGGGGTGTCCTTGGTGAAGGACCCCACGTTGCGCGGGTTGTTGTAGTGGTCGACCACCTTATCGCTGTAGGCCATGTCCGCACATCCTCCTGATCGCCCCCGAGGGCGTCGCTATTCCGCCTTCCAGTGGATCGACTTCAGGTCCACGCCTTCCTTCGCGAGCTCGTAGAGCGGCGACATCTCGCGCAGCCGCTGCACGACCTCCACCGTCTTGCGCGCCACGAAATCGACTTCCTCCTCGGTGGTGAACCGGTGCAGCCCGAACCGGATCGACGAGTGGGCCAGTTCGGAATCGACGCCGAGCGCCGAGATCACGTACGACGGCTCGAGGGTCGCGGAGGTGCAGGCCGAGCCCGAGGCCAGGGCCGCTTCCTTGTTGAGCCCCATCAGCACCGACTCCCCCTCGACGTAGGCAAAGGAGATGTTCAGGTTGTGGGGCAGCCTCAGGGAGGGATGGCCGTTCACGTAGGCCTCGTCCACCTTGGAGAGGATCTGCTCCTGGAGCCGGTCGCGAAGCGCGGCCAGCCGCGTGCCCTCCTCGGCCATGACCTCGCGACAGATCTCCGCCGCCCGGCCGAAGCCCACCACCAGCGGCACCGGTACCGTGCCCGACCGCATGCCCCGCTCGTGGCCGCCGCCATCCACCATCGGCGCGATCCGCACCCGCGGGTTCTTGCGCCGCACGTAGAGCGCGCCGACCCCCTTGGGCCCGTACAGCATGTGGGCGGTGGCCGAGAGCAGATCGACGCCCATCGCCTCGACGTCCACCGGGACCTTGCCCACCGCCTGGGTGGCGTCCGTGTGGAAGATGACGCCCTTCTCCTTGGCGAGCTTGCCGAGCTCGGCCACCGGCTGGATCGTCCCGATCTCGTTGTTGGCGAACATGATCGAGATCAGGATGGTCTTGTCGGTCAGCGCGGCCCGGACCGCCTCGACGTCCACCAGACCGTCACGGCCCACCGGCACGTAGGTCACCTCGACACCCTGGCGCTCCAGCCGCTTGCAGACGTCCAGGGTGGCCCGCTGCTCGATCGTGGTGGTGACGATGTGGTTGCCCTTCTCCCGGTACATCTCCACCACACCCTTGAGCGCCAGGTTGATGGCCTCGGTGCCGCCGGAGGTGAAGATGACCTCCTTCGGATCGCGAGCCCCGATCAGCTTGGCGATCTGCTCACGGGCCACGTCCACTCCGCCCTCGGCTTCCCAGCCGAAGGGATGGTTGCGGCTCGCCGGGTGACCGAACTTCTCCGTGAAGTACGGGATCATCGCCTCGAGCACCCGGGAATCGACCGGGGTCGTGGACTGGCTGTCCATGAAGATCGGGAGCTTCAACGCCATTGCCGTCTCTCTCCTCGCGTCTAGTGAATGAGCGCCAGCGGAGTGATCGGGACGGCGGGTTCCGCGCCCAGCTCCGCGAGCGTCATGCTGTCCAGGACGTGGCTGATGCTGGCCTGGATCTTCTGCACCGGCCTCCGCAGGTTGCAGCGGGCGAACTGCGGGCAATCGTCCAGCTCGCTCATGCAGCTCACCACGCGCACCGGCCCCTCGAGCGCGCGAACGACCTGCCCCACCGTGATCTCCGTCGGGTGCCGGGTCAGCACGTAGCCGCCCTTGGGCCCGTTGTGACTCGCGACCAGCTTCTTCTTCGCCAGCCGCTGGAGGATCTTGGCCAGCCGCTCGGGCGGGATGTGAAACTCCTCCGCGATCCGCTTCGCGCTCACCGCCCCCTCATCGCCATGGGAGGCGATGAAGTGCACGGCCATGAGCCCGTAGTCCGCTCGCTTCGTGAATCTCAGCAACGCCGTCCTCCCGGCCCCTGCGGGCTATGTCCGACCCCAGGGGTCGCCGACCCCCACAGTCGGAGTCTGCCAGTCGTGCTGGCGCCTGTCAAGGCAGATGTGTGATTGCGGCTGTTACGGCCCTGGCTTAGGCCGGGCCGACCGTCCTAGAGCCAGGCGTCTCGGAACTGCCTGGCCGCATCCTCCGGTGGGGTTTCGTTGACGTGGATGCCCCCGATCCCATTGAGCCGGTCGGGCATGGTGCAGATCTCGATGTGCCAGTGGTAGTCGTCAGCGATGGTCGACCACTCCCCGGGCAGGATCTTGGCGGCCAGGTTGGGGGCGGTATAGAGCGTCATCTCGAAGGGGGGATCTCCGAGCTTGCCGGTGAGGGTGCGGAACAGACCACTCAGGATGCCGGCCAGGTCCGCCACCACCTCGCCCGAGAGCGAGCCCTCATAGAGGCAGTTGTGCTGCCGGGGCAGGATCCACGTCTCGAAGGGCGAGCGGGCGGCATACGGGGACAGGGCCAGGAAATGGTCGGTCAGCCGCACCACCCGATCGCCCGCGGCGATCTCCTGGCGGATCATGTCGCAATACACGCAGCGGCGCTTGTACTCGTAGTGCTCCCGGCACTCGCGGAGCTTGCGCCGGACGTCGTCGAAGATGATCGGGATCGCGGTGAGCCGGGAGTAGGGATGGGTGATCCGCGAGCCCGGGGCCCGGTGGCGCCGGGTGACCAGGATGTCGCGGATGCTCTGATCCCGCTTGAGGTCGCGGATGCGCTCGCCGTACATCCACAGCACCTGCTCCCACTGGCCATCGCCCAGGGTCGCCGCGGTGTCGTCGTGGCTCGGGCTCTCCACGATCAGCTCGGTGGCGCCGCGCGGTGAGATGCGATCGTAGAGCCCCACCCCCTCGCGCACCAGCTCCCGCTCGATGCGGAAATAGGGATCGGCCTCCGGGATCACGCGCACCGACCAGCCGGGCCCGTTGGGCGGCGAGCCTTCCTTGCGGTAAGCGAAGATCTCGGGGGGGGTGTGCGACTCGTTGCCGGGACAGAAGGGACACACGGAGCCGGCGGGGCGCTTCGGGCCCGGACGCACGAGGACCCACCGGCCCCGCGTCGGATCCTTCCGGAGATCGCTCATGTCCTCGGCCACCATAGGGAATGCCCCCTGGGAAGTCAAGCTCGGCAGGGAGTTGCGCGGAGGGCCGGCGCCGCTACGGAGAGATGACGCTGGTGCCGTCGCCGGTCGAGGTGATCGTGTAGGTCCCGGCCGAGACGTCCGGGGTGTAGGCATAGGCGGCCCAGCCACCCGGCGGGTCGGGAACCGCGCTCATGAAGGGCCCCGCGCGGTGGCCCTGGGAGTTGGTCGCGACCGTGGTGAGCTGGTTGAGCGTGCTCGGGATGCGGCCCATGTGCGCACCGTAGACGCTGACCGCCGAAGCCAGGGCGCGGGAATCGGCCTGGGCCTTGGCCACGCGGCCGCGGGCCTGCACGTTCACGTACAGCGGAATCGCGATGGTGGAGAGGACACCGATCACGGCGACGACGACCATCAACTCGACGAGCGTGAACCCGCGCTCGGCGCTCCGGGACCTCCGGGTCATGATCGCCCCTCCACTTCGGTCGGTATAGCTGCGCCGTAACACAGCAAGAGCGGGGCCAGCAGGTCCTGCACGGCCTATCTGATTGAAATCGCATGTGTTGGTCTGGGGCCGCCTGACGCGGGCAGTCAATCGGGTGACTGAAACCGGCGCTGAACCGGCTCCTTCGGCGGGATCATCCAAAGTTCTGTTACGCTACCTGCGTCGGCCACTTTCACCGCCAGCATGGAGCGATCGATGAGCGAGCCCCGACCGAAGGTCCGAGTCTTCAGCAGTCCCACCTGAGGGCCCTGCAAGGCGGCGAAAGAGTTTCTTTCGTCTCAGGGGGTGGCGTTCGAGGACATCAATGTCCTGGCGGACGCGGAGGCACGGGAAGAGCTGATCAAGCTCTCGGGCGGGATGAGCATCCCGGTGATCGTGGTCGGAGACCAGGTGGTCCGCGGCTTCAACAAGCCGCAGCTCAAGACCCTGCTCGGGATCTAGCCGCCGCCCGCGGCCGCGCTAGTTGCCCTGCTGCTGCCGCAGCTTGCGCAGGTGCAACCGGGCCACGTCCACCCAGTCCTTCTCGGCCGGGACGTTGGCGGCGACCGCGATGTAGCGCTCCCAGAGCGTGATCGCTTCCTTGGCGTCGACCTTCTCGTACACGAGGGCCAGGTTGTACAGCGCGCCGGTGTTCTTGACGTCGGCGTCCACGACCTTGCGGTACTCGTCGATCGCTTCCTTATAGAGGCCCTTGTCCTCGTACACCTCCGCGAGCCCCATCCGCGCGTCGAGATACCCGGGATCCAGGTCGATCGCCTTCTTGTAGGCGTTGACCGACTCGTAGTAGAGCCCCTTCTCCGCGTAGTAGATCTTGCCGAGGCTGACGTGCACCTTGGCGTTCATCGGGTTGTGCTCGATGCCCCGCTGGTACGCGGCGACCGCGGGATCCACGTCCCCCTTCGCGGCGAGCGCGTCGCCCAGCCCGACGTGCGCCTCGGCGTAGAACGGGCGCAGGTCGATGGCCTTCGCGTAGGCCTTGATGGCCTCCTCGAAGAGCCGGCGCGGGGCCGTGAGGTACAGGTCACCCAGCGCCTTGTAGGGCTCCGCGTAGGTGGGATCGAGCTGGGCGGAGGCCCGGAACTGCGCGGCCGCCTTCCAGCGGTTGCCGAGGCTCTGATGGACCGCGCCCAGCGCGTACTGGGCGGCGACGAACTGCGGGTCCGCCTCGATGGCGCGGCTCAAGAGCTCCACCGCCGCCTCGCTGCCGTCCTGCGACGCCCGGTACGCGGCCAGGCGGCCGCGCACATAGAGCTCGTAGGCGCGGGGCAGCCCGGTCGGGGTCGCCCACTTCTGGGCACGGGCCAGCTCCACGTCGGTCGCGGGCACCTTCAGCGCCTTCAGGTAGCCCGACGGGAGCGCGCGCAGCTGGTCGAAAAGCTGCCCTTCCGCGATCGCGACCGTATCGAGGGTGCCGCGCTCCACGCGGTCCCCGCGCACCTCGAGGAAGCGGGCTTGCAGGATCAGGTCGGTCCCCGTCCGCTTCACCTCCCCGAACAAGGCCATGTCGGCGCCGAGCCGCTTGGCCGCGGCCAGGGTGGCTGGCTCGTCCCAGGCCTCCGGCTGCGGAAGCTGCTTGAGACGGTCGCGTTCGATCTGCACCAGCCCCGGCACGTGCACCAGAGCCAGCATGAGCGACTGGGCGATCCCCTCGCCGATCCACTGCTCCTCCCGCGCCAGGTCCACGGTGGCGAACGGCATGATCAGGACATTGCGCGGCTTGGGCGCCGCGTCGACGCCCGCGGCGGCGATCAGCGCGAGCAGCAGCCCGGTGACGACGGCCCGGTTAGCTCGGATCAGCGCTCTCATGTCCTCGCCCTCCTTTGGCTCGGTCCGCGCGCAGGCGCGCCATCAGCCGCCCGAGCCCGACCGGCCCGATCCGGCGCAGCGCGATCTCCGGGATCAACAGCACCGCCACGATACCCACCAGCCATGGCCAGATGTCCACACTCAGCCGTGACTTGTGCCGGTTCTGGAGGAACGCGTCCTTCGGGTCGCTCAGCATCCCGCCCCCGGTGAGCTCGCTGAGCTCGCGGAGGAAGGTCTCGTCCACGCCGAGGTCGCGGAACTCCTGCCCGTAGGGCACCACGAGACCCGCGAGCTGGGAGCCCACCATCTGGTCCGCCCGGCGCTGGGCCATGCCGACCAGGTACACGCCCTCCTGGCCCGCCGGGAAACGCCCGCGGTAGCGGCCGGGGCCGATCTGCTCGAGATCGATCACGGTCCGCGTCTTGTCCGGGGACACCACGCCGACCTGCGAGTCGAGGAAGTTGATGAACTCGCCCTTGGGATCGATGGCATCGACCAGCACCTCGCCCACGTTGTCGCTGCGCGAGACCGTCGCCACCGTATCGCTCCGCGTGCCGGTGCGCAACGTCCACCGGGTCACCTGCGACCAGAACTTGTTGAAGCCGCCCCAGCGCACCCAGAGCACGCCCCACTTGGCCTTGGCGTCGGAGGTGAAGGCCACCGACCGGCCGAGGCCGTAGCGCCACGCCGCGAGCAACGGGTCCTCCTGGTGGGTCATCAGCACCAGGTCCGCGTTGCTCTTCATGCTGGTGGCCACGTAGCCTCCGAGAGGCGGCGCCTCCTTCCAGTCGATCTCCTGGATCGCCTCGTGGCCGGGGCTGGCCACGGTGGCCTTGAAGGGCTGCTCCACCAGGGAGGCCTTGGACGCGAGCTGCGTCTCGAGGGTGAAGATCCGCGGGATCGTGGAGTCGTCCTCGGTGTAGTAGAACCGCCCGCGGCCCCACTTGGCCACGTCCACCATGAGGGGCACGTCGGCGTCCTTGCCGATGGCCACGGTGGACACCGTGATCTTGTCCTTGGCCATGCGGCGCAGCAGGCCCGAGAAATCGCCGCGGGTCATCTGCCCGTCCGAGAGGAAAATGACGTGCTTGAGCAGCGCCGGCCGGTCGAAGAGGACCTGGTAGGCCTCCTTCAGCGCGGGATAGCCGTCGGTCCCGCCGCCCGCCTTGATGGTGGCGATCGAGCGGTGGATGCCCTGCTTGTCGCGGGCGGGCCGGAGGGGAGCGTCCCAGAGGAACTCGGTGTCCCAGCTCATCACCCCGACCTCGTTGCGATCGTCGAGGAGGTCCACCACCAGGTGGGCGGCCTCCTTGGCGATGTCGAGCTTGGTCACCTTCTCGTCGGTGGTCATGGCCATGGAGCCGGAGCGGTCGATCGAGAGGACCACCGCGAGGCTCGGGATCTCGATCTTCTGCTTCACCTCCATGGTCACCGGGAGGGCTTCCTCGATCGGGGTGCGGTAGTAGCCGCCGAGGCCGAAGCTCTCCTCGCCGCCCAGCATGATGAGCCCGCCCCCCTGCTCGCGGACGTAGTCGCGGATGTTCTCCATCTGCTTCTTGGTCATCTTGAGCGAGGAGACGTTGGACAGGATGAGCCCGTCGTACTTCTGCAGCCCCGCCATGTCCTTCGGGATCTTGTCCGCGTCGACCACCGTCACGTCCACGTGCTGGGAGCGCAGGGCGGCCGCGAGGGCCTGGGCCTGGCTGCGGTCCTTCTCGGCGAGCAGCACCTGCGGCCGCCCGCGCACGACCAGGGTGCCCACCGCCCGGTTGTTCTCCTCGATCGTGTCGCCGTCCACGTCGAGCGCGGCCTGGTAGACGTGGATGCCGCTCTGCTCGAGGGACTGCCGGTAGGTGTAGACGTTCTTCCCGGGCGACAGCCGCACCACCTGGGAGCCCAGGAACTCGGCGTTCCGGTAGAGCGACAGCCGCCCCTGGGTCTCCGCCTGGCTCCAGGCGACCACCTTGGCCTGGAACGGCTCGCCGAACTTCACCTCCTGCGGCAGCACCATGGACTCCACGACCACTTCCTGCGGGAAGGTCAGCGGAGCCGGCACGTAGTAGATGTCGGCGCCCGCATCCTTGGCCGCCTGGGCCACCGCGAGGGCGTTGCCCATGTTCTGCCGGCCGTCCGTGACCAGCACGAACCGGTTGGCCTGCCCGGCCGGCGCGGTGGCCAGGCCGAGCTGGAGAGCCTGGGCCAGGTTGGTGCCGCGGCCACGCACCTCGGCCTGCGGGCGCTCGAGCTTCGTGGTCGCGCGCAGCGGCTGGTCCACCACCGCCTCCTCGCCGAAGACCACGAGGCCGGCCTGGTCCCCCGGCTGCATCGCCGCGATCGACTGGGCGGCGAACCGGTAGGCGCTCTCGCGCGCGGCCAGGCTCACGCTGTCGGACAGGTCCAGGAGGAACGTGACGTTGAGCCGATCGGCCCACCGGGGGATCGTGGGCCTGGTCAGCGAGAAGAGCAGCAGCACGAGCAGGGCGCAGCGCAGCCCGAGGGCCCAGCGGTCGCCGAGGCCGCGGGGCAGCCCGAGCCGCCCGCCGGTCTGCCGCCGCCAGTAGAGGAAGCCCTCCAGCGCGAAGAGCAGCAGGGCCAGCGCCACGAAGAAGGGCCACAGCTCGCGCACGATGAGGACCGGCGGAGACTCCGGCCGCGCGCCCTCGACGAAGGTGGGCAGCGGCTGCGGGGTCAGGTCCGACTCGTCGGCGTTCATGAGGTTCACCGCCACGCGCGTCTCGCCGCGCCCGGTGACCACCGTGTAGATGCCGACCTCGTCCGTCTCGGTGAAGCTCGCCATCCCCCGGTTGACCTGGGCCCGCACGCCGCGTCCGGACGGGGTGCGCACGGTGGCGGTGGTCACCCCGTGCTCCACCGGCAGCAGGATCGGCTGCCCGGCCTGCAGCTGCAGGCTCGCCTGGTCGAGGCCGGCCGGGTGCAGCCAGCGGAGCCCCTTGGCGAGCATGAGCGGGAAGGCCACCCGCAGCGGAAAATCGCTGCGGAAGAGGTCGAACCCGAAGAACAGCGCCTTGCGGTCGCGCTCTTCCAGGGCGTAGATCAGCGGCCCGCCCACCGCCTCCACCAGCGTCTTGCCCGCGGCGAGCGGCCGGACGCGCATGGCGTCCTCCATCGTGACCTTGGCGAAGTCGATCTGCCGCATGATCGGGTGCACGCGGTCCCAGTCCATGATGGTGGGGTTGTCGAGCCGGCCCAGCACCTCGAGCGGCACGTCCGCGGGCACCGTGTTGACGAGGACGTAGCGCCCGTTGCCGAGCTTCTGCGGGCTCACGCTGTCCACCACCACGACGTCGAAGCCTTCCATGCCGCCCTGGTAGGCCTCGGGCTTCCGCACCTCGAGCTGCACCTGCGGGTCCGTCCTCAGCACCTTCTCCAGGAACAGGTTGTCGGGCGTGACCAGCAGGACCGAGATGCTCCGGGGCGGCGGGATCACCGCGTAGGCGGTGTTGTCGGAGGCGAGGTCGTCGGAGACGTCGAGGCGGAGCCGGAGGACGCCGCCGCGCTGCTCGCTGAACGGCACCGTGATGGCGCGGCGGACCTGCGGGTCGAGGGTGAGCGTCCGCTCGGCCAGGACCTCGTCGTCCAGGGTCAGCTTCAGCGAGAAGCTCTGCCGCTCGCCGGAGAAGTTGCCCACCGAGAAGAAGGCCTGCGAGTTGTAGGACCCGAAGTAGTTCCGCCGCACCGCCAGGCTCGTGATGCCCACGTTGTGGGAGCGCAGGCCGGTGCCGGTCCAGCGGACGCGGACGTCGTCGCCCTGCCCCTTCACCGCGTCGGAGTGGGCCCCGTCGGTGAAGACGTGGATCTCCGCCCGCGGGTCGGTGCCGACCAGGGCGCGCGCGGTGCGGATACCCTCCTGCAGCCGGTTCGGGAGGTCGTGCGCGGTCATCGAGCGGATCGCCGAGGACACCCGGTCGTGCTCGCGGGTGAAGGGCACCAGCACCCTGGGCTGCACGCCCGCGTCGATCACCATCACCTCGGCCCCCTCGCCCAGCTGGCCGAGCAGGCCGAGCGCGCCGCGCTGCGCCTGTACGAAGCGCGACGGCGACGCGTCGGCGGCCTTCATGGACGCCGAGCTGTCCATCACGATGGCGACGCGCTTGGCCCCCTGCCCCATCACGTTGACCGCGGGCCGGGCCAGGGCCACCGTGAGCGCGAGCAGGGCCAGGATCTGCAGGATCAGGAGCGGGTCCCGCTGCAGGCGCTGGAAGAAGGTGGAGGCCTCGCGGTCGCGCAGCGCGGGCGCCCACAGCAGCAGGCTCGACACCCGCATCTGGCGGCGGCGGACTTTCAGAAAATACAGGAGGAGCAGCGGCACCGACAGGGTGGCCAGCAGGAGCGCGAAGGGGCTGAGGAAGTTCATGCGAGCAGGAGCCCCTTGAGCTGGCGGAGCATGAACTCCTCCACCGGGGTGTCCGTCACCACCCGGTGATAGGTGATCTCGTTGCCCCGGCAGAACTGCTCGGCGCGGTCGAGGAAGGCGCGGAGCCGCTCGTGGTAGCCGCGCAGGGCCTCCCCGTCGAGCGTCAGGTCGCGCAGCTCGTCGGTCTCGGAGTCGAGCAGACGCAGGTCACCGCCGAAGGCGGGATTCATCTCGTCCCCGGCCAGCACGTGGATGACGTGCACGTCGAAGCGCCGCTCCAGCAGCGCCTTGAGCCCCCGCTCGTACCCGCCCGGGTCCATGAGATCGGAGACCAGCACCGCGAGGCCCGCCTCGCGCGAGCGCAGCGCATAGGTCGCGAGCCCGTCGTTGAGCGACGTGCCCCCGCCCGCGCGCAGCCGGCCGAGGAAGTCCATCAGCGGCAGCACCTGTCTCCGGCCGCGCGCCGGGGTGAAGCCCTCCGCCATCCGGTCGCGCACCACGCCGACCCCCACGCGCTCGAGCCCGACCAGACCCACGAAGCCCAGCGCGCCGGCCAGTCGGGCCGCGTAGTCGAGCTTGGAGGGCTGCCCGAAGCCCATGGAGGCCGAGCCGTCCACGAGCAGGTGCAGGCAGAGGTCCTCCTCGTCCACGAAGAGCTTGAGGTAGAGGCGATCGAGGCGGGCGTAGACGTTCCAGTCCACGTAGCGCAGATCGTCACCGACGCCATACTGCCGGTAGTCGGAGAACTCCACGCTGACGCCCTTGCGGGGGCTGCGCCGCTCTCCCTTGACCCGGCCCCGGAACGAGCGGCGGGAGAGCAGCGTCAGCCGCTCGAGCTGGGTGAGGAAGTCCGTCGGCAGCAACTCGTGGCCCGCCCGCGCGGTGGCCACGCGCTATCTCTCATCCAGCGCTTGGAAGTACTCCTTCACGTGGCTCTGCGAGTCGCGTGGCACCTGCTCGCGCGCGATGGACTCCTCCATCATCTTCCGGTACTGGCCCAGCACCCCCATGTACTGCAGGCGCGAGCCCATCTGGGAGCCGCGTCCGACCATGTTGGTGTCGATGCCCTGCTTGCGCCCGGGCCGGGACTCGCCCTCCACGCCCATGTCGAAGGGATTGCCGCGCAGGCGCGCGGTGGGATCGCCCTTCGGAGAGCCGCTCTTGCCCCGGCCGGGCAGGAGCCCTTCGCCCTCCGGGAAGTCGCCCTCGTCCCCCGGCCCGCCCTGCCCCTGGCCGCGCTCGTTGCCCCGCTTGTTGCCGCGCCGGTCGCTCTCGCGCCCACCCTTCAGCGACTTGCCGTCGCGGCCGCGCTCCTCCTGGGAGCGCATCTTGTTCAGCGCCCGCTCCATGGCCTCCATCGCCCGGTCGCTGTCGCCGCCCTCCAGGGCTTCCATGCCCTCGTAGACGTCGCCGGACCAGCCGCTCTGCCCGCCCTGGTTCTTCCGCCCGAGCCGCTCCATCTCCTGGAGCAGCTCGCGCAGCTTTTCCGGGGACACCTTCTTGTTCGGATCGAAGCCGCCCCGCAGGGCCTTGGCCTTCTGGAAGACCACGCGGCTCTGGCTCTGGGTGAAGTCGCTCTGCAGATCCGGCAGCCGATCCGTCTGCTCCAGCATCCGCAGGCGGTCGTCGCCCTTCTTGAGGAACGAGTTGAAGTCGGGCGCGCGGCCCGCTAGCGAGGTGTCCTTGAAGACGGCGGCGAGATCGCCGGGCTGGCTCTGGCCACCTCCGCCCAGGCGCGGGGTGAGCGTGCGCTCCTGCACCTCGGCGCGCTGCACGGCATCGCGCCGCGTGGCCTGCCGGCGCTCCGCCTGCTGCAAGTCACCGCTGCGGTCGGTGAGCTTCTCCTCCTCCTCGTCCCGGGACACCGAGAAGTTGGGGAGGCTCCCCTGGGGCAGCGGGATCGGCGGCGCGGCCGCGAGGACCAGCCCCAGCGCGAGCGGCAGGGGAACGAACTTGGCCTCCCGGGGCACCCGGCGGGGGATGATGCGGCGGGCGCCGAGCTGTTCGGCCCGAGCGGCCGCGTCGGCGACCAGGGCGTCCACGATCGGCGTGCGATCCGCGCGGTCCGCCCACTCGAGCGCGGTGCTGACCCGGTCCTGGAGCCCGTAGCCCCGGTCGGCGAGCCGCGCCACGTCGGACGGGGGCAGCTTCATCAGGAAGCCCCACAGGGCCCCCGCGCCCGCACCCGCCAGCAGGAGCGCGGCGGCGGCCAGGTAGCTCCAGAGCCCCAGCGACTCCTTGAGCAGGAGCGGCACCACCGCGGCCACGGCACCCCAGAGCAGGCCGCGCAGGCCGTAGAACTCCGCGCGCCGCAGGCGAATCTGCCGGGCGACATCCGCGACCAGCCGCTCGATCACCGTGGGACCGGGCATCAGACTCTCCTCAAGCCTATCTCAGGAAGACCTCTTTCCCTGAACCGGTCATGCTCTCGGCGGCCTCGACGATCTGGCCGATCAGGTCGTCCACGTCCACGCCTTCCGCCTCGCCCTCGAAGTTCAGGATGAGCCGGTGCCGGAGCGCGGGCAGCGCGGTGGCCCGGAGATCCTCCACGCTGACGTTGAAGCGCCCCTCCGAGATCGCGCGCACCTTGGCGCCCAGCACGAGCGCCTGCGCGCCGCGCGGGCTCGCCCCGTAGCGGATGAAGCGGCGGGCCGAATCCGGGGCCCGGTCCCACTGCGGATGCGTCGCGAGGACGATGAAGGACGCGAGGTCCCGCACGTGGGACGCGATCGGGATCTCCCGCACCAGCTCCCGCATCGCCAGCACCTGGGGGCCGGTCAGGACCCGCCGTACCTCCACCGGGCGGACGTGGGTGGTGCGGTCGATGATCTCGGTGAGTTCCTCGAGGGCGGGATAGCGGACCCGCAGCTTGAAGAGAAAGCGGTCGAGCTGCGCCTCCGGCAGCGGGTAGGTCCCCTCCATCTCGATGGGGTTCTGGGTCGCGAGCACGAAGAAGGGCGACGGCAGCGGATGCGAGTGACCCGAGACGGTGACCGACCCTTCCTGCATGCCCTCCAGCAGCGCCGATTGCGTCTTCGGAGTCGCCCGGTTCACCTCGTCGGCGAGCAGGATGTGCCCGAAGATGGGCCCGCGCTGGAACTGGAAGTGCTTCCGCGCCTGCGCGTCCTCCACGATGATGTTGGTGCCGATGATGTCGCCCGGCATCAGATCCGGTGTGAACTGGATGCGGGAGAAGGAGAGATCGAGGCTCTCCGCGAGGGTCTTGATCAGGAGGGTCTTGCCGAGGCCGGGCACGCCTTCCAGCAGCACGTGGCCGCCCGCGAAGAGGCCGACCAGCACCTCCCTGACGACCTCGCTGTGGCCGACGATGATCTTGCCGACCTCGGCGCGGAGGGCCTGGTAGCCGCTCACGAACTCCTGGACACGCTGCTCCTGGGACTGGCTCGACACGGGAGGCTGCGCCATGAACGGCTCCTTTCCCGCCTTGGAATTGTCTCATCATAGGGGGGTGTTCCACCCCCGTCAACTAGTTGGCCCCCTTCGCGGCCATTGCAACGTGCGCGCTGCCAGAATTTCACTCAGCGTCACCCGAGGGACACCCGGAAACGCGCGCAGAACCCGCCGCGCGGCGAGCCTGATTCGATGCGGCAGCAAGGACCGTGCCGCGGGGAGCGACGAATCTCAGCCGGAGGCGGGCACCAAGCGGCTGTACGCGGCGAGGTAGCCGTCGGTCTCGCGGTCGGCGCCGAAGCGAGCGCTCACGCGCTCGCGCCCGGCCGTGCCGAGCCGGAGGCGGAGATCGGGATCCTGCAGCAGGCGATCCGCCTTCACTGCGAGGTCGTCGGCTCCGCCGAACAGGAATCCGGTGACGCCGTTCTCCACCAGGGTCCGGTTGCCGGGGATGTCCGAGGCGAGCACCGCGCGGCCGAGCGCCAGGGCCTCGAGGACGGAGTTCGCCATCCCGCCCTCGGAGAGCGAGCAGTTGAGCACCAGGTCCGCCAGCTCGAACAGCGCCGGCATCCGGTTGTGCGGCACCGCGCCCAGGTGACGGGCCCACGGATACCCGAGCAGCAGCCGGCGCAGCGCCTCCCCTTCCGCGTCGTCGATGATCGGCCCCACGTAGATCAGCTCGAGCGTCGGATGCCGGTCGCGCAGGCTCTCGAGGGGCGCCAGGGCAAAGGCGGGCCGCTTCACCTTGCGAATGCCGGCGGGGAACAGGACGATCGGGCCCGGCAGGCGCTGCAGGGTGGCCAGCGGCGGCCAGTGGCCGGCGGGGGGCGACTCGAACACCGCGCTCTGCGGGATGACCACGATCCGGGCCGCGGTCCCGGGCAGCGCTTCCAGGATGGGCGCCGCCATGGACTCGTCGAACACGCTCACCGCGGAGGCGCCCTCGAGCACCCGCCGGACGATGGGCGCCCCGTCCTCGTCGAAGAGATCCTGGTTGACGTCGGTGCCCGTCACAGTCACCAGCAGCGGCACGCCCGAGCGCCGGGCGAGCCGGAGCGCGGTGGGGCCGGTACGAAAGGCGTGGAAGGCGTGGATGAGGGCCGGCCCGTACTGTGTGATCTGGTGCTCGACCGCACCCTCCGGGACCACCGAGAGATCCCACACGCGGAGCTCGACGCCGCGCTCGCGGAGGCCACGCACGATGCGCTCGACCGTGACGGCGTTGCCGCGGACCGAGGGCGAGGCGAAGGGCGTGAGAACAGCCACCCGGGCGGCCATGGCTGCGAAGGAGCCTACACCGGTCGCGCGCGACAAGGCAATCGGCGCCGGATCGTGACCGCCAAAGACGGACTTGCTCCGGGCCGGCGCTGTGTTAAGGTTTCGCTACAGATCATCGCCTCGTTGGTGAGGGGGAGCCGATGGACGGAGCGTCTCGGGAGATCGGGTGCCCGGAGTGCGTCGAGCTGCTCGCGGATTACATCGATGGCTCCCTCCCCGCGGATCAGACCGCGCTCCTCGAGTGGCACCTCGACGGGTGTCCGCCCTGCGTGGCCTTCGTCAACACCTACAAGGGCACCGTCAACGCGGCGCGGCGGCTGCGCGAGCACCCCGAGACCAGGCTTCCCGCCGAGCTGCGCCAGAAGCTGATCGCCTTCCTGAAGCGCTCCGACGCCAGCAAGGCGTAGCGCGCCTCTCTCCTCGTCCCCTTTCCGGCCCGCCCCGGACGTCCCTGGGTGTCCTGCTCCTCGCGCGCGCGGCCGTCAGCGGGGGAGGCCGGTGAGGCCGAAGGCGGCCCAGGCAAAGGGATGGGGGAACGCGACCAGGGTCTCGCGCTGGGCCTGCCGAAGCGCCTCGATCGGATCCGCGCCGTGCAGGCGGTTGTAGAAGCCGCGCACCAGCTCGTAGCTTGCGCGGTCGTCGACCTTCCACAAGGTCGTCACGACGGCCGGCGTTCCCGCGTAGAGGAACGCGCGCTGAAGCCCCACCAGCTCGTCGCCGCGGGAGAGCGTGCCGAGTCCGGTCTCGCAGGCCGACAGCACCACGAGCCGGGCGCGCAGGTCGAGGCCCAGCACCTCCCGGACCTCGAGTCGGCCATCTTCGCCGCCGCCCGGTACCAGGAGAACCGCCGATGACAGCGGATCGGACTGGCTCAGCTCGCCGTGGGTGGCGAAGTGGACGAGGCCGACGGTTTCGACCAGGCTCTTGACCTGGGCCTCCGTGGCGTCGCCGCGCACCAGCACCGTCGAATCGCGCTCGCGCTGGCCGACCATGCGGGCCTCGCGCTCAGCCCAGGGCAGGGCCAGGCCGGCGCCGAGGTCCGGGTTGCCGATCACGAGGGTGCGGGCGGGGGCGCCCGCGCCCTTGTCGACGAGGTGGCGCAGCACGCTCGCGCTGGGCAGCGTGCTCAGGGCGAAGTCTTCTACCAGCCAGCGCCCGGCGGGCGAACGAAGCGCGGTGAACGGCAGGTAGTGGAGCACCGCGTGCGGCACGATCACGAGCCGCTGTCCGCGGATGTCGTCCAGGGCCGGTCCAAGCAGCCGCTGGTAGAGCGCCTGGCCCTGGGCTTCCAGGTCGGCGAGCGGCGCCTGGTTGGTGATGGCGTCCCGGAAGAGGCGGACCTGCCCGACGAGCGATCGGCCGTCGCCGGGAAGCCGCACCACCTTGAAGCGCTGCCGGTCCACGATCCATACGATGGTGCCGCCCTCTCCGATCTGGTACTCGAGCAGCGTCGTGCCCTCGGGCAGCAGCTGCTGAACCTCGGGCAGGGTCACCGGCTCCACCACCATCAGCGATGCCTGCTCGAGGCTCTCCTTCCGGACACGGTCGAGGAACGCGCGATAGTCCCGGTCGAGCGCCTCGGCCTCGGTGCGAGCGCGCTCCGATCCCTCCGCGTCGGGATCCTGGGCCCGCGCCCGCGCCTCGGACAGTCGCGCCCGCAGCCGCACCTCCTCGTCCACGAGCGCGCGGGTGCGGCCCTTGGAGAGCGTGGTCTGGCTGCCGAGTAGATCGAGAAGGGTCCGGGACCGGCTCCGCTCGGCGAGGGCGAAGGCCTCGTCCGGGCGCCCGGCCCGGAGCGCCAGGAATACCGCGTGCTGGTAGATCTGCTGCTTGTCCTCGAGGAAGCCGCTCCGGAGGCCGGCGTCGCCCAGGTCCGCGCGAATCTCTTCGAGGTGACGGACCGCTTCTCGTGCCGCGGCGAGAGCGTCCTCGATCCGGCCCAGCCCCGCGAGCGCGCGGGAGCGGCCATGGTAGAGGGCCGGCAGTACCCCCACCCGCTTGACCTGATTGGCGAGCGCGATGCACTGCTGGTAGATACCGAGCGCCTTCGGCCAGTCCTGGCGGGCGAGCGCCAGAGTGCCCTGGCCCGAGAGGAGCTCGACCTCCATCTCCCGGAGCCCACTCTGGCGCGCGTACTTGAGCCCCCGGTCGAACGCGGCGTCGGCCGCGTCGCGATCGCCGAGCGCGAGCTGGGCCCGACCGACCCCGGAGAGCGAGCTGGCGACCCAGCGGCGCAGGATCGCCCGGATCCGCTCCGGGGCCCTCGGGGGGAGCCGGCCCTCGGCGCCTTCGAAGAACTGGGCCGCCTGGGTGTCGCGTGCCAGCGCCGTCTGATAGTCGTGCTGGGCGTAGGCGACCCGCGCGAGCGCGTTCAAGAGAAAGCCCTCCGCCTGATCTCCAGAACGCCCACCCATCCGCGTCCTGGTGAGATCGAGCCCCTCTTCGAGCGTCTCGCGAGCCTTCGGCAGGTCCCCAACCAGGCGATACGCCCCACCGAGATGGGAATGCGTCGAAGCCCAGGCCACGAGGTCGGGCGGCGTCAACCCACTGGCACCTTTGAACGTCTCGATCGCCCGGCTGCCGGACTGGATGGCCTCTTGGTAGTGGCCGAGGCGGACCGCGACCACCGTGGCCGCGTGCCAGGCCCGGGCCGCGCGAACCTGATCGCGCTGCCGCTCGGCCTCCCGGGCGGTCCGCTCGTAGTAGGCCAACGCCTGGCGACCCTCACCGCGGTTGACCGCCTCCATCGCCTCGGGCGCACCGAGCACATACTCGCCCGCGGCCGAGGGCTGCGGCGCCCGGTATCGCCCCCGGCCCGGTCCCCGCTGCGCTTCGGCGATTGGCGCCAGGGTGACGGCCAGCATCACGCCGGCCAACAGGGCCTTCACGAGTCCTCCCCTGGCGCACACTCCCATCCGCTCTCCCGACCCGACCGGCCGGACCTGCCGCCCGTGGCAGCCTCGCGTCCGAGCGCTCGCAGCACGCCCGCTAGGCCACCGCCAGCGCCGGCTCCGCGGTCACCAGGCCGATCTCCCACACGGGCTCGCCCAGGCGCGCGAAGCCTTCGTGCACCGCGGCGGCGCGGCCGGCATCCACCGCGAAGAGCAACCCTCCCGACGTCTCCGACTCGCAGAGGAGATTGACGAGCGCCTCCGGCACCGTCGCGTCGATCCGGAGCCGCCCGAAGACCTGTTCGAGATAGCGGCGATTCCGGCCCATGCCGCCGCTCCAGCCGCCCTGCTCGGCGAGCGCCCGCGCGCCCGGCAGGAGCGGCAGGTCGCGACTGCGAATGCTCAGCCCCGCCCGCGAGGCGTCGACCATCTCCGCGGCGTGGCCGAGGAGCCCGAACCCGGTGATGTCGGTGGCGCCGGTCGCCCCCGCGTCCTGCGCCACCTGGGCCGCCACCCGGTTGAGCCGCAGCATGCTCTGGACCGCCCCCTCCAGCACGGAGGCCTCGCACCGGTCGGTCTTGGCGGCGGTGGCGATGACTCCGGTGCCGAGGGGCTTGGAGAGGAACACGCGCTGACCCGCGCGGAGCCCGCCCTTGAGCAGCATGCGGCGAGGATCCACCCGGCCGGTCACGCACAGCCCGTACTTGGGCTCGGCGTCCACCACGGTGTGCCCTCCCGCGATGACGCCGCCCGCCTCGCGCACCTTGTCGGCCCCGCCCCGGAAGACGGCGGCGATGATGTCGTTGGGAAGCTCGCGCGGGAAGCCGGCCACGTTGAGCGCGAACAGCACCTGGCCCCCCATGGCGTAGACGTCGGACATGGCGTTGGCGGCGGCGATTGCCCCGAAGAGGTACGGGTCGTCCACGATCGGCGGGAAGAAGTCCACCGTCTCGACGATCGCCACCTCGTCGGTCAGGCGATAGACCGCGGCATCGTCGCTCCGGCCGAGCCCTACCAGCAGATCGGCGTGCTCCTCCTGCCGGAGACCCCCCAGCACGTCCTGGAGATCTCCAGGACCCATCTTCGACGCTCACCCCGCGCACGCGGCGTAGGCGGTGAGCCGGATCTCCTTGCCGGTTTTCGGATCGATCAGCCTCGGGTCCATGACGGAAGAGCCGGCGGCCGCCCGCGGAGCGGTCAGGCCGCCTCGGCTTCGACGAAGGCGCGGAAGGCTTCGGCGAGCGGGGACCGGCTGCGCTCCCGGTGCGTCGCGAGGTAGAAGGCGCGGGTGATCTTGAGATCCTTCACCCGGAGGCACCAGAGGCTGCCCGCCCGGCATTCCTCCTCGACGGCCCGTCGCGACACCAGGGAGACGCCGACGCCGGCCTTCACCGCCTGCTTGATCGCCTGGGTCGAGCCCATCTCGCCGACGACCCGGAAGGCGGCAATGTCGGTGCCGGCCTGGGTGAGGGCCGCCTCGAGCGCGGCGCGCGTGCCCGAGCCACGCTCGCGGAGCAGCAGGGGCTCGGCGCGCAGCTCCTCGATGGTCACCTGCTTCCGCCCGTGCCAGGGATGCGTGGCGCTCACGATGAGGGCGATGTCGTCGGGCAGCAGCTCGCGGAACTCGATGCTCCGGTGGCCCGAGCGGGCCCCCACCACGCCCACCTCGGCCCGGCCTTCCGCCACCCACTCCGTCACCGCCTGGCTGTCCCCGATGAGCAGGGTGATCGCGATGTCGGGGAACTTCTCCTTGAAGCGCCCGATGAGGGCCGGGAGGATGTACTCGCCGGGAATCGTGCTCGCGCCGACCAGCAGGTCGCCGCTCATGCGGCCCTGGAAGCTCTCCATCGCCTGGCGGGCCTCGCGGGACAGCGCGAGCAGCCGCTGCGCGTAGGTCAGCAGCAGGGCCCCGCCCTTGGTGACGGCGGCGCCGCGACCCAGGCGGTCGAGCAGGCGCACGCCCAGCTCGTCCTCGAGGGTCCGGATGTGCTCCGAGACGGTGGGCTGCGTCAGGAACAGGGTCTCGGCCGCCTTCGAGAACGAGCCGAGCTCGGCGACCTTGACGAAGATCTCGAGCTGGCGCAGATCCACATCGCCGAGTATAGAAGCCGACCGGGGTCGTGTAAAGCGACCGCCCGTCGGCCGAGACACGACCGCCCGTCGGCCGAGACACGACCGCCCGTCGGCCGAGACACGAAAGGGGCCCGGAGGCCCCTCATCGGACGTGGCGGCGCGGCCGTCAGCTCAGCGGCAGCCGCACCCGCCCCCGCAACAGCCGCCTCCGCCCATGGGCGCGGACGGCGAATCACTCATGCGCCCGCCGGTCTTCACCCCGACCACGGACAGGCGCCGGCTCACGCGGTCGCTCTGGCACGAGAGACAAACCACCGCCGACGGCCGCTGGACGAACTTCTCGAACTCGGCCCCGCACTCCAGGCACGCGTACTCGTATATGGGCATGATGGGGCGACGCTCCTGGCTGGGCTGGCGGCCTACTGGCCGCCGCGCTGGACGTAGCTCTTCACGAACTCCTCGGCGTTCTCCTCGAGGATGTCGTCGATCTCGTCCAGGAGGTTGTCGAGCTCCTCCTTGATCTTCTTGCCCTTCTTGGAGAGCTCCGCGCTCCCCGCGCCGCCATCGTCGCCACCCTCGGCGGGCTTGGTCGGCCTCGTCTCCTTCTTCTTCTGCTCAGCCATCGGAGGTTACCTCCTGGCCCCGGTCCGCGGGGCCGGCGTCAGGGCCTACACGGTCGGCAGCACGATTCCCTGCTGGCCCTGATACTTCCCCTGCCGGTCAGCGTACGACGTCTCGCAGGCCTCGTCCGATTCGAAGAAGAGGACCTGCGCGATGCCCTCATTGGCGTAGATCTTGGCCGGGAGCGGCGTGGTGTTGCTGATCTCGAGCGTCACGTACCCCTCCCACTCCGGCTCGAACGGCGTCACGTTCGTGATGATGCCGCACCGCGCGTAG
>Ga0209640_10000710_pt1 | contig 26515 bp, 15 predicted proteins | sample RifCSP10_1_FD_184018 | JGI IMG/M metagenome (GOLD analysis project Ga0209640, IMG submission 184018) | Soil microbial communities from Rifle, Colorado - Rifle CSP2_sed 10_1 (SPAdes) (version 2) | ecosystem: Environmental > Terrestrial > Deep subsurface > Rock core/Sediment | place: Rifle... | reverse complement strand
ATCCAGGCCCGCCCTGACGAATCGGCTCAACTGCCGCGAATCGACCGGCTATCTGCTTCGCCAGTTTGTCTATCGTCACCACGCCGCAATCTACCTGATTGCGGTGGTCCTTTCGACCACGCTGCTGGCGCTGCTTCCGTTGGCGGTCGGACTGCAGGTCAAGCTGCGCTGGGTGTACTTGATCGGGGGGCTGCTGGTGCTCGGGCCGACCAGCCAGCTCGGCCTCCAGCTGGTCAATTACCTCGTGTCGCGCTCCCTGCCACCCCGCACCCTGCCCAAGATGGATTTCAGTCGCGAAGGCATCCCGGATGCCTTCCGCACTCTGGTGGTGGTGCCCATCATCCTCTCCGATCCGGAGACGATCCGGACCGAGATCGAAAAGCTGGAGATCCGCTACCTGGCGAACGCCGAGCCCAATCTGGCCTTTGGGCTCTTCTCCGACTTTGCCGATGCACCCGAGGCGCACATGCCGGAGGACCCGGCCTTCTTGGCCCGAGCCGTGGAAGGCATCGAGCGGTTGAACGCCCGCTACGGCGCCGGCCGCTTCTACCTATTCCACCGGGAGCGGGTCTGGACGGCTTCGGAAGGAAAGTTCATTGGCTGGGAGCGCAAGCGGGGAAAGTTGGAGGAGTTGAACCGGCTGATTTCCGCCGGGACGTTACGGGGGCCGGACCCGGTCGTTCGGGTCGGCGACGCCGATGATCTGGCCGACGTTCGGTTCGTGATTACGTTGGACAGCGACACCCAATTGCCGCGGGACACTGCCCGGAGGATGGTCGAGACCCTGGCCCACCCGCTCAACCAGGCCAGGTTTGACGCCCAGGGGAGCCTGCTCCCCGGCACCTATGCGATCATCCAGCCGCGGGTCAGCCCCTCCCTGCCCAGCGCGACCGCCACGGCATTCAGCCGCATTTACTCGGACCCGGTCGGCGTCGATCCCTACACCAAAGCGGTGTCCGACACTTATCAGGACCTCAGCGGTGCGGGCTCTTACCACGGCAAGGCGATCTACGATCCGCGGGCCTTCCACCGCGTGCTTGGTGACCGGTTTCCGGAGCAGTGGCTGCTCAGCCACGATTTGATCGAGGGCGAGCATCTGCGGGTGGGCCTGGCCTCGGACATCGAGCTCTTCGACGAGTTCCCCCGCGATTACCTCACCTACACCCGGCGCCAACACCGCTGGATTCGGGGCGACTGGCAGATCGTCGACTGGCTGCTTCCCAAGGTTCCCTCCCGGTCCGGCGGGAAGCAAGCGAACCCCCTGCCTTTGTTCAGTCGCTGGAAGATTCTGGACAACCTGCGCCGCAGCCTGGTCCCGGTTTCGAGCGTGGCGTTGCTGCTGGTTGCCTGGCTGACCTCCTCGCCCATGGCTTGGGCGGCCGGAGTTCTAGTGGCCGGGATGCTGTTCTTCCAACCCGTCGCCCAACCGCTGACCTGGGCGACCAGCGCTTTAGGTCTCCGGTCGCTTTCACTCCGACTCATCGGGCACGATCTCGTGCGGGCGATTGCCGAGGCCGCCCTGCTCCCCCATCAAGCCGGATTAGCACTGGACGCGGTGCTGCGAGTCTGGTATCGCCGACTGGTGAGCAAGCGCGGACTGCTCGAGTGGACCAGCGCTCGAATGGCTCAGTACGCTTCGGCGACCGAGCGGCCGCTCTTCACGCTGCACTCGGCTGCAATCAGCCTGGTTGCCGCGCTGCTCGGCCTCGGGCTGGTTGTAAACGACCCGACCCGATTGACCCCGGCCGCACCCTGGATCCTGCTCTGGTTCCTCAGCCCGTTGCTCGGTCGGTGGCTGAATCGCCGCCCCACCGAGCCGTCGCTCTCGCCGGCTGCAGTGGGCCCCGACCTGCGCATGGTCAGAACGATCGCCCGTAAGACCTGGCGCTTCTTCGACGACTTCGTCAGCGCCGACACCCGCTGGCTTCCCCCGGACAACTATCAGGTTTCGCACCAGAACCAGTTGGCGCTGCGGACCAGTCCGACAAACATTGGGATGTGGCTGCTCAGCGCCCTGGCGGCCTGCGACTTCGGCTATCTCACCCTCGAGCAGGTGATCGAACGCCTATCCAAGACCTTCGGCACGTTGGCCCAGCTCGAACGCTACCAGGGGCACCTGCTGAACTGGTATGACCTGCGGACTCTCCAGCCGCTCCGGCCTAGGTACGTCTCCTCGGTCGACAGCGGGAATTTCGTCGCGGCCTTGTGGACCCTGAACCAGGGCCTGCAGGAACTGGCAGCCGGCCCGCTGCTCGGACCCGGTGCTCTCCACGGGCTGCTCGACACTGTGGAGATCCTGGAATCGGCCCTCGAGCTTGATGGCGAGGTTCGAGTCGACCGAGCCGAAGTGGCTGCGATCGCCAAGCGGATCCGAAGCTCAGGCACCCGGTTGGATGACATCCTGCGCTGCTTGCGCGAGATCGAGACTCCGGTCCGCTCCCTGGCCGACGCGGCCCGCGAGTTCGCCGGGAGCGAGGCGGGAGCAGCCTACTGGGCCCGCCAACTCGAGCGCCAGCTGTCGGCCTGGATACGGGTAGTAGATCGTTATTTGTCCTGGGCCGAGCCGCTGCTGCAGGCTACCAACCCGGATCAGCTTACCGTCGCTCCATCTCTTTCCGAGCTGGCCGGCGACTGGTCCCCCGACCTGTCCCCACTGATCTCGCCCAACGGCCCCGAGCCCCGGCCGGCCTGGTTGGAGGAGAGCTTTGCGGCCTGCCAGGCCCGCGCCCGAGCCGTGTTCGACTCGGTCGAGGCGTTGGTCAAGCAGGCCGATCAGTTTGCCGATCAGGTGGACCTGGGGTTCCTCTATGACCCGCAGCGCCGGCTCTTCTCCATCGGGTTGAACATCTCAGAGAATCGGCTCGATGATGCGTTCTATGATCTGCTGGCCAGCGAAGCCCGCCTGGGTAGTCTGGTAGCGATCGCCCGCGGTCAGGCGCCGGTTGAGCACTGGCTGTCCATGAATCGACCGTTCTCCTCCCATGGCCGGCACCGGGTGTTGTTGAGCTGGACCGGCACCATGTTCGAGTACTTGATGCCGCTGCTCTTTCAACGGACTTTTCCAAATTCGCTGCTCGACAAAGCCACCCGCGAAGCGGTCGAGCTGCAGGTGGCGTATGGTCGCCGCCGGCGAGTGCCGTGGGGGATCTCGGAGTCGGCTTACGGCGAACTCGACTTGAACAAGACCTACCAGTACAAGGCCTTTGGTGTCCCCTGGCTGGCGCTCAAGCGAGGGCTGGAGGAAGAACTCGTCGTCTCACCCTATGCGACCCTGCTGGCGATCGGATTGAGTCCCGAGGCGGCCATTAAGAACCTGAAGGCGCTCAACGAGTACGGTCTGCTGAACGACTACGGCTTTTATGAGGCCATCGATTTCACCCGAGAGCCGCGGAAGGAGCAAGAACGTGGGGTGATCGTTCGGGCTTATATGGCTCACCATCAGGGCATGAGCCTGTTGGCGTTGGACAATTTCATCCATCGGGGGCTGATCCAACGCCGGTTCCACGCCGACCCGCGGGTGCGGGCTGCCGAACCTTTGTTGTACGAACGGATTCCGGCCGCCCCGTCCGTTCACCACATTTCGACCCGGGAGCGACTGTTGGCCCGGGCCGAGCCGCCGGGAATCGCACCCTCGGTCAGCCGCTACGACTCGGCCCACACCGAGATCCCCAAAGTCCAATTGCTGGGAAACGGTCGCTACAGCCTGATGGTCACCGGGTCGGGAGGCGGATACAGCCGCTGGGGAGATATTGACCTCACCCGCTGGCGGGCCGACACGACCCGCGACCACTGGGGCACCTTCTGCTACCTTCGAGACATCGACAATGACCGGCTCTGGTCCAATACCTTCCACCCGCTGGCCGAGGAGCCCGAGGACTATGCCGTCACCTTCCACCTCGACCGGGTCGAATTCCGGCATCGGAACCAGAGAGTTGAGACCCGGACCGAGGTCATCGTCTCGCCCGAGGAGGACGTCGAGATCCGACGAATTACGCTCAACAACAGATCTTCGAAGGCAATCCAACTGGAGCTGACCAGCTATGTCGAGCTGGCATTGGCGGGCCACCGGGCAGATCGACAGCACCCGGCCTTCAACAAGCTCTTCATTCAGACCGAGGCGATTGAGGCCCAGCGGTCGCTGCTGGCGTATCGGCGACCGAGAAACCCGGATGAACCTGCGATCTACGTTGCCCATCGGTTGACCCTCGAGCGAGAGGCAGGCCCGTTTAGCTATGAGACCGATCGGCGGGCCTTTGTCGGCCGCGGCCGCACGCTGCGCGATCCGAATGGTGCGCGCCGCGAACTTGCGAACTCGGCCGGATTTGTGCTCGATCCCATTTTGAGCTTGCGGAGAACCGTGCGGCTGGACGCAGGCGAGCGGACTCAAATCTCGCTTGTCCTGGCGGCCGCCCAGACCCGGTCGTCCGCGTTGCTGTTGATGGAGAAGTACTCCGACCCGCTTGCAATCCAGCGAGCGATCGAGCTGGCCTGGGCCTCCTCCCGGCTGGAATTGCGTCAGCTGCGGGTGCTGCCGGATCAGGCCCTCCGCTTCCAACAGCTGGCCGGTCACATGCTGTACCCGAATTGGATCCTGCGCCCGGCCGCCGAGCGGGTCCAGGACAATCGGAAAGGGCAGGCCGATCTGTGGCCGTATGGCATCTCTGGCGACCTGCCGATCGCGATCGTGAACATTGGAGAGGCGGAGGATATTGGCCTCGTTCGCCAATTGCTCCAGGCCCAGGCTTACTGGCGGCGGCGTGGGTTTGTCATCGACCTGGTGATATTGAATGAGGAGTCTTCGAGTTACGAGCAGCCGCTCAAGGAGCGGTTGGAGCGTCAGACCGAGGCCCACGCGATGTACGCCGGCACCGAGCAGGCCAAAAATGTCTTCCTGCTCAGTGTGGACCAAATCCCTGCCGAGTCGCTTACCCTCCTGCAGTCGGCGGCGCGCATTTCACTGGTTGCCGCGCGGGGATCGCTCCCTCAGCAGCTGGTCGCGCCTGTCCAGCCCCTGGATCTGCCGGAGCCGCTGCGCGGTCGGGACATCGAGGAGCAGCCGTCGGCACCCCTCAGCTACCTGGAACTCCCCTACTTCAACGGGCTGGGCGGGTTCACCCCCGACGGCCGGGAATACGTGATCTACCTCGGTCCCGGTGCGGAGACCCCCGCTCCCTGGGTGAATGTGCTGGCCAATCCCTCTTTCGGCACGCTGGTGAGCGAATCCGGGGCGGGGTTCACCTGGGCCGACAACAGCCAGCGCAACCGCTTGACCGAGTGGTCGAACGATCCGCTGCTCGATCCACCTTCGGAGGCAATCTACATCCGAGACGAAGAGACCGGAACGTTCTGGACTCCAACCGCCAAGCCGATCCGGGAGCCGGAAGCCTACCGAACGCGGCACGGAGCCGGCTACTCGGTGTTCGAGCACAACAGCCACGCCATTGAGCAGGAGTTGGTCGTCTTCGTTCCGCTAGACGACCAGGGTGGCCGCCCGATCAAGCTGAGCAGGCTCAAGCTGCGCAACGATTCGACCCGAGCGCGGGTGCTCACGGTCACCTACTACGTGGAGTGGACCCTGGGAGAAAACCGGGAGGATTCCCAGCAAGACGTACTCAGCCGCTGGGACGAGGTCTCCCAGGCCCTGCTGGCCCACAATGGTTACCATCCGGACTTCCCGGACCGAGTGAGCTTTGCCACACTGCATCCACCTCCGGCCTCGATCAGCACAGACCGGTCCACCTTCCTCGGCCGAAACCACGACTTGAGCTCGCCGGCCGCACTGCGGCTGGAACGGCTCCCGGGGCGGATCGGCGGGCGGCTGGATCCGTGTGCGGCTCTGCAAGTCAGGCTGGACCTCGACCCCGGCGAGAGCAGCGAAGTGATTTGTATGCTCGGCCAGGCTGGTTCAGAATCGCAGGTGCACGCGCTCATCGACAATTACCGCGAGCGATTGGCAATCGACGAGGCCCTTGAACAGACCAAGTCCTGGTGGGATCGGACCCTGGGGGCGGTGCAGGTCAAGACGCCGGAACTGGCTGTGGACTTCCTCGTCAATCGCTGGCTGCTCTACCAGAGTCTGAGCTGCCGAATCTGGGCCCGTTCCGGCTTCTATCAATCCGGCGGCGCATACGGGTACCGTGATCAGCTGCAGGATGCCCTGGCCCTGCTGCATGCCGAGCCGCAGATCGCCCGCGATCAGATCCTCCTGGCGGCCTCCCGGCAGTTCGAGGAGGGTGACGTGCAGCACTGGTGGCATCCACCTTCTGGAGTGGGAGTCCGGACCCGAATCTCAGATGACCTGCTCTGGCTCCCGCTTGCGGCGGCAACCTATGTGCGGGCGACCGGCGATACCGCGATCCTGGTGGAGCGGGTGCCATTTCTCCAGGCTCGCCCCCTGGAACCGGCAGAAGCGGAGGCATTCCTGACTCCGGTGGAGTCCGCCCAGCGCGAGACCCTCTTTGAACACTGTCGACGGGCTCTTGAGCGCGGACTCACTTCGGGGCCTCACGGGTTGCCCTTGATGGGCACCGGCGACTGGAACGACGGGATGAATCGGGTAGGCACGGGCGGACGGGGCGAGAGCGTCTGGTTGGGATGGTTCCTGGTCGGGGTGCTGAGCGACATGGCTGAACTGGCGGGCCGAGTCGGGGAGAGCGACCTCGCGGCCAGCTACCGCCAGCGCTCTCGCCAGCTGGCCGAACAGATCGAGGACTCGGCCTGGGACGGAAGCTGGTACCTGCGCGCCTGGTTCGACAATGGCAGCCCCATTGGATCCGGAGCAAACGAGGAGGCCCGTATCGACTCGCTTGCCCAGTCTTGGGCCGCGATCAGCGGAGCGGCCAATCCGGATCGAACTGCCCAAGCCCTCGAGTCAGCTTGGCGCCACCTGGTGCGGGAGGAAGAAGGCCTCGCTCTGCTCTTCACTCCACCCTTCGACCACACCTCTCCTTCTCCCGGATACATCCAGGGATATCCGCCCGGGGTTCGGGAGAATGGTGGGCAGTACACCCACGCCGCAATCTGGCTGGCGATTGCCCTGGCCCGACTAGGTGATGGGGAGCGGGCGGCCCGGCTGCTGCGCCTGCTCAATCCAATTGAACACGCCCGGGAGGCTCCGGATGTTTTGAAGTATGGCGTAGAGCCCTATGTCATCGCGGCCGACGTGTACCGCTTGCCCGGGCAGCTCGGCCGCGGCGGATGGACCTGGTACACGGGTTCAGCGGCTTGGATGTATCGGGCCTGGGTGGAAGAGCTGCTTGGTCTGCGGGTGAGCGGGGAAACCCTAACAATCGATCCGGTCATTCCTGGCCGCTGGCCAGAGTACAGCCTGCGGTACCGCCACGGCCGGGCGATCTACGAGATTCAAGTTGAAAACCCGGAGGGAGTTCAGCGAGGGGTGGCCTGGGTAGAGATGGACGGGCGACGCCTCGAGGGCGCCGTGATCCCGCTGGAACGGGGCTCGGTCAAACACCGACTTAGGGTCCGGCTTGGGGACGCACCGGCTGGAGCAGCTACCCCACCGCGCTCCGCCTGATTTCCTCGGGCCGCTTCGCTTCGGTCAGCGGCGAAGCGAGACCTGCATCCGGTAAGTTGCGCCCTTGAAGTATCCGACCGCGAACTCCGCCATCGTCCGGGGCTCGTAGTACTTGCAACTGAAGATGTCCAGATAGGCCGCATTGGTGGCGTTGGCGAAGTGGCCCGAGATCAGGGAGGTCTCGATCAACTGAGTCATGGAAAAACCGCTCACCCGTTCGTCCTCGCCAAAGTCGACGACCTGGCACTCCCCAAAGCGGCGCATCTCCAGCCGATCACAGAGCTCAAGCACAAAGGCCCGGATCTTTCCGGCATCTCGGATGATCTGGGGGTCGCAATCGTAGAGATCGAGCGAAGTCGAGATTCCCCAGGCGCCAATCTCATCGTAGCGTTCTTTCCAGGACTTGCCGACTTGTCCGGCTAATTCGGATTCGGTACCCTGATCCCCCGCGATGATTATCCGGCTCGGGGTTCGTTCCAATTTGGCAGTTGTCGCCATCCTACCTCCTGATCAGTCAATGCCCTACCGTCCGGTTCCTAGCCAAAAAAAAAGACTGGGGTGGCCCCGCCTTTGCGGGAGCACTCCCTGTCTCCGTCAGTCCAGGAGAGGACAAGGGTAGGTTGGACTTGCAATTCGGTTTAGAAGATTCTACATGCAGTCGCCTCTGGAGTCAATAACGCCGACGAGAGGAAGCGCGGGGCGCGGGTCGGAGTCAGGCGACGACCGGCGCGCCGCTACTGGTCTTTCGGTCTGCGGATCAACGCCGAGGCCGTGATGACCACCCCGAGCACGATCAGGGCAGCCGGCGCGCCCCGGGCCAGCGGACTGTCGCCACCCAGGAACGCCGAGAAGCTCACGAACCCCACCAGGCTGCCGCCGAGCAGCCACAGCCCAACGGTGGAGGCCCCCTCCCCCCAATAACCCAGGCGGGCTGCCACCCAGAGGCCCGCGCCCACGCTGCCCGGAATGAGCGCCCAGGCGTAGGCCCATGACTCCCAATCGCCGGTGATCACTTGATAGGTCAGGATCAGCCCCAGCACGAGCAGGATGACACCTGGGATCACGAACCCGGCCAGCGCATGCCGGTGGCTGGGCAAAATTACGGGCGGCAACAGCAGCGCAGCCGCGATGGCAAAGAAGATACCGGGCCACATCTGCCCGATCTCGAGGCCCGGGAGCAGGTTGACCAGCAGAAACACCGCCCCGGTAGAAATCAGCAGCAGCCCAACGACTACTGCGCCCCGATTCGTAGTCTCCATGCCGAGCCTCCCAGCACCAAGCCTCTATCATATCGCTAAGTGTGTGGCGGATTGCGCCCGGGTTCTGGCTCAGCCCGGCCCGGGTCGGCTATGATTGAAGTCAATGCTCAGGTTGCCGCTGCTTGGTTGGACGCCTGCTCTCTGGGCGAGCTGGAAGCCGTTCGGGATCGGCGAACAACGACCCCGAAACTTCCGCGAAGTCTTTCGGGCGATCTGGGAGAACCGGAGCCGGCTCGACTACGCCTGGCGAATCTTGAATCAGGGCGTCTGCGATGGATGTTCGCTTGGCACGACCGGTCTCCGGGACTGGACCCTGGAAGGCATCCACCTGTGCAACATCCGGCTGCGGTTGCTGCGGCTCAATACTATGGAGCCGATGGACCCGGAGCTCCTGTCGGACGTCGGCCTGCTGAGCGGAATATCGAATGCGGAGCTCAGGTCGCTCGGCCGCCTGGCCTACCCGATGCTGCGCCTGCGAGCCGAGCCTGGGTTCCGCCGGATCAGTTGGGACGAGGCCTTCGACCGGCTAGTCCGACAGATACAGGCGTCCGGGCCGGAGCGGCTGGCCTTCTATCTGACCAGCCGGGGCATGTCGAACGAATCGTATTACGCCGCCCAGAAGGCGGTCCGGGCCCTCGGCACCAATTCCATCGACAATGCAGCCCGGGTCTGCCACTCTCCCAGCACCAGCGCCCTGAAACAGGCCCTCGGGGTCGCGGCCACCACCTGCTCGTACCGGGACTGGATCGGCAGCGACTTGATCGTATTCATCGGCTGCAACGTCGCCAACAGCCAGCCGGTGGCCGTCAAGTATTTGCACTACGCCAAGAAAGCCGGGACCCGGATCGCGGTCGTCAACAACTTCGCCGAGCCCGGCCTGCAGCGCTATTGGGTCCCCTCCATCCCCGAAAGCGCGCTGTTTGGGACGAAGCTCGCCGACCGCACCTTCCTCATTCACACCGGGGGCGACATTCCCTTCATCAATGGAACCCTCAAGCACCTGCTCGCTCAAGACTGGGTGGACTGGGAGTTCATTCGCCAGCGGACGGCCAACTTCGAGGATCTCGTCCGCGGGCTTGGACAACAATCCTGGGAGGAACTCGAACGCTCGGCCGGAGCGACCCGGGAGGAGATGCTCGCTTTCGCCCGGATGGTTTCCGAGGCCCGAACCGCGGTCTTCGTGTGGTCGATGGGCGTCACCCAGCATCAGTTCGGCGAAGCCACGGTCAGCGCCATCGTGAATCTGGCGCTCACCCGCGGGTTCGTCGGGCGGGCACGATGCGGGCTGATGCCGATCCGCGGCCACTCCGGGGTGCAGGGCGGGGCTGAGATGGGAGCCTACGCGACGGCCTTTCCGGGTGGGCTGACCGTCAATGCGCAGAACGCCGGGCGACTCAGTGAGCAATACGGCTTCGCGGTTCCCTCCAGGCCCGGGCTGACCGCCCCCGAGATGATCGACGCCGCACACGAGGGCGAGTTGGACCTGCTGTTTGCTGCCGGCGGCAACTTCCTGGATGTGCTGCCCGAGCCCGACTTCGTCCGGCAGGCGTTGGAACGGGTCCCGCTGCGGGTGCATCTCGATCTCGTGCTGAACCGGCAAATGCTGCTGGAGCCGGGCGAGGCCGTGCTCCTGCTGCCGGCCGCCACCCGCTATGAAGGGCCCGGCGCAGTTACCCAGACCAGCACCGAGCGCCGGGTAATCTTGAGCCCTGAGATTCCCGGTCCGCGAGTTGGCGAGGCCCGCCAGGAGTGGCAGGTATTCACAGAACTTGCCCGCCGCGCCCGGCCGGATCTGGCCGGCTTGCTCGCCTTCAAAGACACGGCCGCCATTCGGGAGGAGATCGGGCGGGTGATCCCCGATTACGCTGGCATCGAGCGGCTCGAGCAGCCCGGCGACCAATTCCAGTACGGCGGGCCGCAGCTTTGTTGGGACTGGCGGTTCCCCACTCCGGACGGGAAGGCTCACTTCACCCCCGTCGAGCCGCCGAAACACGACTGGCCGGCCGGCGCGTTCATGGTCAGCACCCGGCGGGGCAAGCAATTCAACAGCATGGTGCATGAGTCCCGCGACCTGTTGACCGGAGCCGGACGAGAGTCCGTGCTCATCAGCCCGGCCGACGCCGAACGGCTCGGGCTGCAGGACGGCGATCGGATCCGACTCAGCAACTCGGTTGGCAGCTTCAGCGGACGGGCGCAGATCGCGCCGGTCCAGCCGGGGAACCTGCAGCTGCATTGGCCGGAGGGGAACGTCCTGATCGGACGGCACACCCGCTCGCCGAAGTCGGGAATTCCCGACTACAACGCGGCGGCCTGGCTCGAGAAACTGGAGGTGCGCGATGCTGCCTCGCCCGGGAAGTAAGACCCGCTCTCAACTGTGGAGGGTTGCGGATGGGAATTGGTTGCAGCGGGCCGACCTGCTGGCGACCGAAGAACCGATGGAGATTCGCCTGCTGGCGGCCAATGAGCGGAAGACCCTGTCGGTCACGATGCGCACCCCCGGCCATGACTTCGAACTAGCTGCCGGTTTGCTCTACACGGAAGGAATTATCCCGGATCGGCATGCGATCGCTCGAATCAGCTACTGCCGCGACTCGGACCTGACTGAAGAATCGCGCTACAACATCGTGCATGTAGAACTGGCCAGCGACCGGCTGCCTGAGCTGCAGAGCCTGGAGCGCAGCACCTTCACGAGCAGTGCCTGCGGAGTGTGCGGCAAGGCGGGGCTTGAGGCGCTCGAACGCCGCGACCTGACCCCGCTGCCCTCCGGACCGGAGATCGCCCAGGAGATCATCCTGGGCCTGGGAGCCGAGCTGCGTGCCCGGCAGGGCGTTTTCGAGGCGACCGGCGGCCTGCATGCCGCGGCCCTCTTCGACACCCACGGAGCATTGCTCGCGTTACGGGAAGATGTTGGACGGCACAACGCGGTAGATAAACTGATCGGTTGGGCCGTATTGGAGGGCCAGCTTCCTTGGAAGGAACGAATCGTATTGGTGAGCGGCCGAGCCGGCTACGAGATCATACAGAAACTCATCGTGGCCGGTACGCCGATCGTGTGCGCCATCTCGGCCCCCAGCAGTCTGGCCGTCGACCTGGCCAGGGCCTTCAACGTCACGCTGGTGGGCTTCCTGCGGGATGGGCGATTCAATCTCTACCACGGTCGGGAGCGGATTCGAGCCGCCGAACCTCTCGCGCCTTAGACGAGGCCGGGTGCCCCAACCGCCGGCCCGTCGGTTACTTCAAGAAGTAGGTCCTGAGCAGCACCAGCGCCCGCCAATAGGCCACTTGAACAAACTCCGGCCAGTTCGCCCCTGGTAGGAGCGGCGGGAAGCGGGTCCCTTGGCGCTCCGACCAGGCGTTGTCCCAACCGCTGGCTCCCCACAGCAGATCGACCCCTGGTAGTCCGGCTTCCGTGAGGGCGGTGTCCGGGTCAGCCCCATTCCCTTCGACCTGGTTATCGTGGATCCAGCTCCCCTCGCTCTCGGTTCCCACGTCGAACAGCTCACGATCCGGGAAGAGTTCCTTGAGGCTGATCACCGCGATCCCGACCGTGCGGTTGTCCCGGACTTCGTTGCGGGTGACTTCGGTGCCGTCGGCCGCCATGATCAAGATCCCGGTCCCAGCTGGCACCCTCGAGACAATATCCTCCGCAGTGGCGAAGTTGGCCAGGTTGTTGCCGATGATCCGGTTTCGGCGGACGAGGTTGTCGAGACCGCGTTTCTGCTCGAGACCAGGCAGCACAAACACCAGCACGCCGGCAGTGTTCCCGTGCGAGTCGTTATCCTCGAGCACCACCCGGGATGAGTTCTCAATCTCGAAGCCGGATACGTTCTCGGTCGCCTCGTTGCCGCTCACGGTCACGTCCTGGGATTGACCAACATAGATCCCCGTGTCGCTAGCCCCAATGGCGACCGAATCCTCGATCACGACCCGGCTGGAGTTGACTGCGAATAGCCCGTACTCCCCGGTGTGATTGGCGATCAGGTCACGCAGAGAGACATTTGAGGTCCGCTGGATCAACACCCCGTTGTCGGTGTAATCGCGCAGCTCGAATCCTTCCAGCTCGAAGGCGGCTGCGCACACCACCAGCCCGTTTTCTCGCTTGCCTTCCCCAGCCAGAACCGGCCGTCGACCCCCGGCGACCTGTCCAGTGAGGGTCAGGTTCGGGAGTTCAACCAGGACGGACTCGGGATAGGTGCCGGGCGCCACCCGGATCGTGTCTCCGGGTTGGGCTTGATCGACCGCTTCCTGAATGCTGCCTCCGGGTTGCACCTGGATGGTCCGAGGCGAGAGGCTGATCGGAACCCGCTTGGCCTCACAAGGCACGGCGTGACCCAGGCTGGCCTCGGCCGGCCCGCTCGGACCATCCGGCGCCACCGGCCAGAACGCGAGGTAGGCGAAACCCGCGAGCACAAGCAGCCCTGCTATGGTCAAGAGCGCACGGAAGAAGGCCAGAACATATCTCAAGTCGGTATGACCTCGCGGCCCGGCGTATTGTAGTGCAATCGTTTGGGCCAAGGATCAACCCTGGTCGGTCAGCCCGGCGCAGCGAGGCGTCGGCCGTGGGCCGGGGGATAGTAGAATTGCAGCACAGCCGAGTCGGTGAGCATTGAGCGATGCCAGATTTCGAATTCCTGATTGTCGGCGGTGGCATGGCGGCCAACGCCGCCGTGCAAGGCATCCGATCCCTCGATCCAAGTGGGTCGCTGGGGCTGCTCAGTTCCGAGACGGATCCCCCTTACAAGCGCCCCCCGCTTTCCAAAGGCTTGTGGAAAGGGAAGTCCCTCGACAGTATCTGGCTGGGCTCCCCCGATCAGAGGGTCGAGCTTCACCTCGGCCGGACCGCGCTAGAGCTCGATCCAGCCGCCAAACTGGTGCGCGACGATCAAGGAACCGAATACCGCTACGCGAAGCTGCTGCTGGCGACCGGAGGCACGCCGCGCCGACTGGCCCGGGACGGTGACAGCGTCATCTACTTCCGGGAGGTCGCCGATTACCGCAGGTTGAGAGCGCTGGCCGACACCGCGGAACGGTTCGTGGTGATCGGGGGCGGATTCATCGGGTCGGAGTTGGCTGCGGCGTTGGCCATGGTCGGCAGGCGGGTAACCATGATCTTTCCGGATGTCGGAATCGGCGCCCGGCAATTTCCGGCGCAGCTCAGCACGTTCCTCAATGACTACTACCGCGGCAAAGGGGTCGAGGTCCTGGCCGGCGAGACCATCGATCGAGTCGAGCGCGCGGCGGGCTCGATACAAGCCCACACCCAGTCTGGGAAGACCCTGCCGGCCGAGGCGGTCGTCGCCGGGCTTGGCATCCTGCCCAACACGAAGTTGGCCGAGGAGGGTGGGTTAGACACGGACGACGGCATCCTCGTCAATCCCTCGCTGCAGACCAGCGATCCGGCGATCTATGCCGCCGGGGACGTGGCCCGTTTCCACAATCCAGCTCTGGACCGCCGCATGCGGGTCGAGCATGAGGACAACTCGGTCACGATGGGCGGACTGGCAGGGAAATCGATGGCCGGAGCAGAGGTGCGCTACGACCACCAGCCCTATTTCTATTCCGATTTGTTCGAGCTCGGTTACGAGGCGGTCGGGATCCTCGATCCCCGGCTTGAAGTCGTGGAGGATTGGATCGAGCCGCTCAAGAAGGGTGTGATCTACTACCTGGAAGCTGGCCGGGTGCGCGGCGTCCTGCTCTGGGACACCTGGGGTCAGGTGGAGGCGGCCCGCTCGCTCATCGCCGCTCCAGGGCCCTTCTCAGCGAGCGACCTGCGGGGACGAATCCGATCGGAATGAGGGTGTCCAATGCGCGATATCCTGCCTGACCTGATCCGCTGGCGTGAACACGATACCCCGATCGCCCTGGCGACCGTCGTTCAGACCTGGGGATCCTCGCCCCGCCAGGCGGGCGCCAAGATGGCAATCAACTCGGGCGGCGAGATCACCGGTTCGGTCAGCGGCGGCTGCGTCGAGTCGGCTGTGGCAGAGGAAGGACTGCAGGTCCTCAAGGACGGCCAGCCGCGGCTGCTGCATTTCGGAGTAGCGGACGAAACCGCCTGGCAGGTTGGCCTGGCCTGCGGCGGAAGCTTGGAGGTCTTCGTCGAACGGCTGGATCCCGAACACTTCGACTTCGTGAGGCGATTGGTTGAAGCCGAGACTTCCGCCGCGACAGTAACCGTCGTGAAAGGACCGCAGTCGCTGGTCGGGCGGAAGCTCAGCCTGAGTACCGAGGACCCCTCCCGGCGGCTCGGCGATCTGAATTCCGGCCTCGACGAGCCGGCAGTGGAGCGCGCTCGGCAGACCGAGCAATCCGAGCTGGCCGAGCTCGCTGGGAGCGAGCAGCCGGTCCAGGCCTTCATCGATGTCCTTCCGCCGCCGCCGACGTTGGTGATCGTTGGCGGCGCGCACATCGCCATTCCACTGGCCGAGCTCGCCAAGACGATGGGTTATCGGACCGTGATCGTGGACCCCCGCCGGGCGTTCGCCACTGAAGCACGCTTCCCTGGTGTCGATCGGCTGATCCCGGCCTGGCCAGGAGAAGCCTTCAGGGAGTTCCCGCTGACGAAGTCGACCGCGGTGGTCACCCTCTCGCACGATCCCAAAATCGACGAGCCGGCTCTCGCGCTGGCGCTGCCTTCGGCGGCCTTTTATGTAGGGGCCTTGGGCAGCCGGACAACCCAGGCCAAGCGGCTGAAGCGGCTCAGGGAACGCGGACTCTCGGGAGCCGACCTCGACCGGCTGTACGGTCCGGTTGGACTGGATCTGGCCGCCGAGTCGCCGGAGGAGATTGCCCTCTCGATCATGGCCCAAATCATTGCCACTCGGAATTCGCGGGCGTGAGCTAAGGAGAAAGATCTTGGCGCCGAATCTCATGATTCCAGGGCCGGTTAGCGTTGAAGATGATGTGTTATTCGAAATGTCCCAGCAGATCCGACCGCACTACGGGGCAGATTGGACCGAGGTCTACAATGAGACCCGCGGCTTGCTGAAGCAAGTATTCCGGACCGAGGGAGAAGTGCACATCCTGGTCGGCTCGGGCTCGGCCGGACTGGACGCCGGGATTGGAAGCCTGACTCTGCCTGGGGAAAAGGCTATCGTCGGAACCAATGGCTACTTCGGGGAACGGCTGATTCAGATCTGCCAGGCCTACGGCCTGGAGGTGATCCCAGTCCAGGCCGAGTTGGGAGAGCCACTGGATCCGGCGAGGTTCGAAGCTGCCCTGCGAAGCCATCCGGACGCGGCGCTGGCCACCCTGGTTCACCTGGAGACTGCGACCGCCGTCCTGAATCCGCTGCGCGAAATCGCGTCGCTGGCCAGGCGGCACTCAGTCCCGCTCGTCGTGGATGCCGTGTCTTCGCTGGCTGGCGCTCCACTGGAGATGGACGATTGGGGAATCGACATCTGCGTGAGTGCCACCCAGAAGGGCCTGGGCGCGCCTCCGGGGCTTGGCCCGATCGCGATCAGCGACCGGGCCTGGGAGATCATGGACTCGAAACCGACCCGCAACCACGGCTGGTACCTCAATCTGCAGACCTGGCGCAAGTTCGCGACCGAGTGGGGCGCCTGGCACCCCCATCCGATCACGATGGCAACCAACAACGTTATGGCCCTGCGGGCCAGCCTCAAGAAGCTGCTGGCTGAAGGAATCGACGCCCGGATCGAACGATACACGCGGCTGGCGCTGCGGCTGCGGAGCGGTGTCCGGCGGCTCGGGCTCGAGCCTCTTACCCCAGATGAGCGACTGGCGCCGGTTCTCACTGCGGTCTATGGACCGGAAGGCGTGCCCAGCAGCGAGATCGTGAAATACCTGCGTGAGGAGCACGGCCTGCGGATCTCCGGCGGCCTGGGTGAAGGATTGGCTGAGCGAGTGTTTCGGGTCGGCCACATGGGGCCCCGGGTCAACGAACAGGATATCGACCTGGTCCTCTCCGGGCTGGAGGGATTCCTTCAGCACCGCGGCATCCTCCAAGTCGCCTCCTGATCGGCAGTGGAAGACCTCTCCGGCAAGACCCTCGGCAAATACCAGATCCACTCTCCGCTCGGGCAAGGCGGGATGGCGGCCGTGTACAAGGCCTTCCAGCCGGGGGTCGAACGCTATGTGGCGCTCAAGATCCTTCCCCGGCAGTACGCCTCCGACCCTGAATTCACCGGCCGCTTCGAGCAAGAAGCCAAGGTCATCGCCAAGCTCCAACATCCCCACATCCTTCCGGTCCATGACTTCGGCCAGGCCGATGGCTACACCTTCCTGGTCATGCCGTTGGTGGAGACTGGGACCCTCGCCGATCTGCTCAAGGGGTTTTCCCTGCCGCCGGGAAAGATTCGCACCATCATCTCCCAGATCGGCGACGCGCTGGACTATGCCCACTCCCAGGGCCTGATCCATCGGGACGTCAAACCCAGCAACATCCTGATCGACCGCCGCGGCAACTGTCTGCTCACCGATTTCGGCATCGCCAAGATGGTCGAGGGCACCAAACATTTCACTGCCACCGGCGGGATCCTTGGAACGCCTACCTATATGTCGCCCGAACAAGGCATGGGCGAAAGGCTCACCCAGACCAGCGATATCTATTCGCTCGGGGTTGTGCTCTACGAGATGGCCACCGGAAAAGTACCCTTCGACGCCGAAACCCCACTGGCGGTAGTCATCAAGCACATGAACGACCCGCTCCCGCTCCCCAGCCGGCTCAAGCCGGACATCTCCCGGGCGCTGGAGACGGTGATCATGAAGGCTCTGGCCAAGGCGCCGGAGGATCGCTTCCCGACGGCCGCCGATCTGGTGCGCGCCGTGCGCACGGCCATCCCGGAGTCGATCGGCGAAGCGGCGGAAGTCCAGATCTCAACCGTACCCCGCAAGGAGCTCGCAACGGCGGAGGAAGTGGCCCGCGGCGAGCCGGCCGAAGCGATGGCGGCAGCGCCATCGCCTTTACCGCTCGGGCAATCTCCTACACGGGTGGAACCTGCCGACAAGCAACCGGGCAGCCTGCGGCGACTCGGACCTTGGGTCGTGGCCGGCGGGCTGGCATTGCTCGGACTCTGCGGCCTCGGCACCTACGGCTTGATCCGGATCTCCGGACTGTTCCCCTCCGAGGCCGAGAGTCAAGCCCTCGCGACCTCGCTCGCGCTCGAAGCCCAGGCGTCTACCAGCGAGAGCCAGGCCGCGACCAGTCGCGCTGACGCCGAGCTGGCCGGCACCGCCACCTTCGCAGCGGTCGTCGAGGCCGCACAGACGGCCTCGGTCGAGCTCGCCGCCGCCGGGACCTCAACCGCGGAGGCCCCGCCTACCGAAACTACCCCCCTGCAAGCGGCTTCGCTCGCCGAACTTCCGGCGGCTCATTGGTCGCTGGTATTGGACGAATCCTTCGAGAGCAACCTCAACGGCTGGGAACCATTCTCGGATTTCAGCGACGAATTTGGCACTCGGACCTTTGCGTTCTCTAGCGGCACCTATCGGTGGACGGTGGAGCCCGATCGGGATGTCAACCTGCACGACACCCCGGACATGAACGTCCTGACCGATTTTTATGCCGCGGTCACAGTCCGCCAGATCCAAGGGCCACAGAGTACCGACTACGGGTTGGCATTCCGAGTCGTCTCATCAGGCGGCATTGACAGCTTCTACGCTTTCTCCATCAGCGACACCCAGCAGTACTCCTGGCAAGTGCTCAATGACGGACAGTGGACGACCTTGATCCCCTGGACGACGCACGAAGCCATCCTTCCTGGTGGAGCCAACCGGATGGCGGTGCTCGCGGAGGGAGAACACTTCAGCTTCATCGTGAACGACCAGTTGGTCGCTGAGGGCGAAGACTCGACTCACATCCAAGGGAGGGCCGGCCTGGTGGTCGACCTGTTCGATCCGGGGGTCCCGGCCGAGTTTGTGTTCGACGATTTCGAGGTCCGCCAGCCGTGGACCGCCGCGGTGGTGGAGCCCTTCGAAGTCCGCACCGGACAGTTCGACACCGGGAGCAACAGCTCGCGTGATCTGGATGAATCCCTGACGATCAGCGGCGGCAAGTATCGCTGGGCGCTTGACTGTGTGGACAACGAATTCGGCTGCATCAGCTCCACCTACCTGAAGACGCTGGACAACACGACCGACTTTCAGCTGGGCGTCGAGGCCAGGCGAATCGAGGGCCCGCTGGATGGCCAGTACGGACTTCGTTTTCGGGATGACGGGTCGAGCTACTTCGAGTTCTTGATCGCGGATACCGGGACATTCTGGGTGTTGCGTTGGGATGGCCGGGAGATTGAGTATTACTACCTGGATCGGCCATCGGCGCTGATCGTTCCCGGAGGCGTCAATCGGCTCGGGGTGATCGCCGAAGGGCCGGATTTCAGCTTCTACATCAATGGGCTGCAGGTCGCCAAGATCGTGGAGCCCTTGCTGCCTGCCGGGTCGTTTGGGCTCTCGGCTTCTTTCGCCGGGGCGCAGCAAGGCACGTTCGAGTTCGACAACTTCAGAGTGCGAATCCCGTAGCGCGGCGCCCGGAGGGCAGGCAGGCGCCGGGGCTACTCCAACGTGAGCAGGAATGCGACCAGATCCGCCAGCTGTCCCTCGGTGAGGGTCTGGGAGTACGCCTGATACATGACTCCCGGAGCGAATCCCGCTTCAACGAAGGCGTCCGGCTCGAGAATGGACTCTCGCAAGTAGCCCTCGGCCGTGGCCGCGGAACCCGTGTAATTGGATTGCTGGATCACCTCGGCGGCCCGCCGGGCGACCCCTGCATGGGAGGGGCCGACCTTGACCTCCCCCGGCTCGAGCGAGTGGCAGGTGATGCAGCCGGGCGCATCGGCCCGCCCAATGGTGAAACTGGTGTACAGCCGTTCGCCGGCGGCAGGGTCGCCTCCCCCTCCACAAGCGGCCAGCAGCACCCACACCAGGATCGCCAGCAGCAGCCGGTTGATTCGAGTGCCCAGATTAGAAGCTCACCAAGAACGCGGTCAGGTACATGATCAGCAGACCAACCAGGAAGCCGCCGACATTGCTCCAGGACACCAGCGCCTCCCCTTCCCGCACGGCGTGTCGCCGCAGGAACGCCCCGACCTCAACGATGACCTGCCAGATCGCCCCCACCCCCACCCCGAGAAACACCGCGGTCAGGATCGGAGAAAAGGCGAACCCACCGATCCAGGCCCCCAGGATCGCCGGGGCGCCGGCCACCAACATCAGGCCCAGGAAATTCGCAAATCTCGGGGCCCGAAACGCCGGCTCGGTCACCCGGGCCTGAGGCAGGAGGGGCGAGGCAATCGCCACGCCCTCGGTGACGTTGTGCAGCGTGAACCCGATCACCAGGAAAGAGCCCAGGGCGGCTTCCCCGAGGGAGAAGGCGGCTCCAATCGCCAATCCCTCCCCCAGATTGTGCAGGCCAATCCCGATCGCCAGCAAGATGGCCAGCGGCATCCCGGGATGGGCACCATTCAGCTTTGGAGCGCCACCGCCCTTCGAGCGGACCGCCAGCAGCGCAAACCAGGTCAGCACAGCCGCGAACAGGACCAGGGAAATACCTTGGAACACATCCGGCAGAGTCCCCGCGACCTCGAACGCCTCCAGCAGGGTGTCGATCAACAGGAAGACCAGCAGGCCCAGGGTGAGCGCCAGAATAGTCTGCAACCAGTGCTCTCCCAACCGGCGCATGGCCGGAAACCAGAGCATCCCCAGCCCCACCGGAACGATTCCGACGTACACCCCCAGTAATCCGTAGGCGAAGAATTCCCGCGTCCCAGCCACGGGAGTGACGACCGCCAGTTCAACCTCCCCGTCGAAGGTCACCCCGGTATTGGTGATCACTCGGATGGCGTGCGGTTCGGCGGCCACCCAGGGGTACTGAATCTTGATGTGCGCCCGCCCCAGCCTGGGGAGGGTGGCGCTGGGCTCGATCGTGAACTGCCAGTAGGCATCGTCGACCAGGACCTGCGCAACGGTCACCGGGTCCGGACCGGAGTTGGTGAGGGTGACTTCGAATCCATCCGGCACCACCCGGGTACGTTCGAAGGTCAGGCTCTCGACCGGCGGGAGGTTGGCCTTGAACAGCGCCAACGGATCGCCGAAAGCGAACACCGAGAGCATTGCAAACAGCGCCAGCAATGGCAGCAAGGCCGAAGCCCAGAAGGGGAAACGGCGGGCAGGTCGAACCGACTCAGTGGATACGGCAGTCATGGGCGTGCCTCACTCGACCACATCGAAGAAGCCCATCCAACCCAGTTCGGCAAATTCGCTGACGTGGGCGTGGAACATGTACAGCCCGGGTTCAAAGTCTGCGAAGGAGAACTCGAGGATCCCGCGCTGGGCCTGGGCCTGCATGATCGTGTCGACGGTCTTCAGGGTCGGCTTCAAGTTCGTTCCATGATCGTAGTAATCGAAGAAGTTGGCGTGCAGGTGAAACGAGTTGATCGGATCGAACTCGGTGATATTGATCAGGTACAGCCGCTGCCGCTGATCGCGCCGGATCTGAATCGGCGGGTTGGCGTAGGCGAAGGCGACCGTGTTCACCGCGTAAATCTCGTTGTCCCCGTCGAAGTTGGTGTCGAAAGCGTTCATCACCATCACCATCTCGTTGACCTCTCGATTCTCCGCGAATTGGTGGTTGCGGGATCGGGCGATCGCAACTTCCTCGCCGGAATAGCGATTGGGATCGGGATCGATGACAAAGGCCCCGTAGAGGCCCTTGTGAATGTGCCGTTTCAGCGGAAGCGAGTGGCAATGGTACAGGTGACAGCCCATCGGCCGGGCGTCAAACTCGTAGACTGTCCGGTCCCCCGGTTCGATCACGCCGGCCCCGACCCCCGGCACCCCGTCCATTGCCGCGGCGTGAATGCCGTGGAAGTGGATGGTGTGGGGATGGCTGCCGGCATTGATGAAGTCAATCCGGATCCGATCGCCCTCGATCGCCCGCAAGGAGGGGCCGGGCACCCGGCCGTTGTAGACCCAGGCGGGGAAGAATACGCCTGGGGCGACTTCGATCTCCTTGTCCGAGGCGGTGATCTCGTACTCGCGCAGCGTCTGGCCGCTCGGCAGCGTGCTGACCTGGCCAAAATCCCAGTCATGCAGCAGCTCGTGGGGATCGAAACCATTGGAGGCGTTGTCCACCATCCCCACCGTACCCGCCGGGCCATGATCCGAATGAGGGGGTGAGCCCAGGCCGTGATCGAAGAGGGTGCCCGAACCCGCTGACTCCTTTCGGCCGGCTGCACCGGCAGCCACGGCGGTTAGCCCGCCCGCCAGAATTCCCGCTTTGAGAAAACCGCGCCGGTCGACCGCCCCGGTGCGTTCCGGTTTGCTTGCCATGGTTTGAACTCCCTTAGAAAAGTGAAATTTTAAGCGTGCCTAAATTAGGCTTTACTCTAGCCTATTTTCTAGCCGTTGTCAATCGCGGCAAGCCCGCTCGGGATTCTCAAAGCCCGCTACGCCAGCGGCGAGATTACGAAGGATCAGTTCGACAAGGTTCGGCGCGACCTCGCGCCCTGAACGCGGCCGCCTTGACGTGGATCAGGGCCGCGGGCGGCCCTTGGGCCTGACGGGCTCGACTACCGAGCTTTCCGATTAGACCGGGAGTGGGTGCCTGGCGGCCATTGCCGCCGCGATCGCGTCGTGTTTGGCGATTGCACCCGGGAGGTCGAACTCCAACAGTTGGCGGTCCTCGACCACGACTCGACCATTGATCACGGAAAGGTCAACCCCCTTGGCAGTACACAACAACAGCGCGGCCACCGGGTCGTGAACAGCCCCTCCGGCGAACTCGAGCCGATCCAGCCGATAGCCGATTAGATCGGCCGCCTTGCCTGGAGCGAGGCGGCCGAGATCGTCTCGCCCGATCACCGCCGCCGAACCGAGGGTGGCCAGCTCGAGCGCCTCCTGCACGGCGAAGGCCGCGGCCCCCTTCCCCACTCGCTGCAGCAGCAGGGCCATTCGAGTCTCCAGCAGCACGTCGTTCCCGTCGTTCGAGGCCGATCCATCTACGGCAATCCCGACTCTCACCCCGGCATCCCGCATTTCACGGATCTTGGCGATCCCGGAGCCCAGCCGCATGTTGGAGCTCGGGCAGTGGGCAACCCCGGTTCCGGTCTCAGCCAACATCTGGATTTCCTCATCATTGAGCCAGATGGCATGCGCCCACCAGACGTCCGGCCCCACCCAGCCGAGCCTCCGCATGTATTCGGCCGGCCGGGCCCCGAACTGCTCCAAGCAGAATCGCTCCTCGTCTAAGGTCTCGGCAACGTGGGTATGCAGAGTGACCTGCTCGGACGACCGGGCCAGCGCAGCCGTCTCCCGCATCAGTTCGGCCGTCACCGAGAATGGCGAGCACGGCGCCAACCCGATTCGCAGCATCGAGTAGGGCTTCGGGTCGTGGTAGCGCTCGATCACCCGCCGGCAGTCTCGCAAGATGCCGGCCTCGGCTTCAACCAGGTGATCCGGCGGCAGACCGCCTTTCGACTTCCCCAGGCTCATGGATCCGCGAGTGGGGTGAAATCGGATGCCGATCTCCTGGGCCGCCCGGATGGTCGCATCGAGCGAGCTGCCGTTGGGATAGATGTACAGATGGTCGGTCGTGGTGGTACAGCCGCTCAAGATCAGCTCGGCCATCCCGATGAGGGCGGAAGCGTAGACCGCCCCGTCGTCCATTTCCCCCCACACCGGATACAGGCGGGTCAGCCAGGCGAAGAGTTCGACGTCCTGGGCGCCCGGCAAAGCTCGGGTGAGGGTCTGGTACAGGTGATGGTGGGTGTTGATCAGGCCAGGCAGGACCAGCATCCCCGAGGCGTCGAAGACTCGGTCGGCGTCCGTTGGTAGGCCTTCGCTGGGTCCCACTTGTTCGATGACGTTGTCCCGCACAAACACTCCACCGCCGGCGATCCGGCCCGATGGCGGATCCATGGTCAGCAGCAAATCCGCATTCTTCACGAGCAAGGTGGACATATGGATTCGGCTACGAACTTGGCCGGGGCCAGACCTCACGCTGCAGAGCAGCGCTGAATTCGGCGCCCAGAAAGAGGATGATCCCGGTCAGATAGGCCCAGAGGATCAGACCGATGGCCGAGGCCAGCGTCCCGTACACCGCACCAAAGTTGGCCAGCCCGGTGGTCAGATACACTCGGAAGCCGAGCTGGGCGGCTTCCCACAGCAGGGCAGCGAACACCGCTCCGGCCAAGGCCGAGACGAAGCGCACCGGCGTATTGGGCAGCCAGCGGTAGATGAACCACAGGAGCAGAATCTCGGCTAACACCCCGATCCCAAGGTCGAGCACGGCGAGCCTTGGATTGTCTTGATCGAGGAACGGCAGCGCCGGCAGTGCACTCACTGCGATCGCCAGGATGAACAGAGTACCCAGGATCAACACTCCAAGCAGGCCCCGCAACCGGCGCGACCACACCGCCCGGCGGGGGGCATTCCAGATCACGTTCAAACTGGATTCCAGGTGGCTGAACAGCGCCGACGAAGTCCACAGCAAGCCGAGGCCGCCCACCAGGCCGAAGGATCGGCCTTTGCGAAGGGTCTCGTCGATGATCTCTCCCACGAACCGTATACCGGCTGCCGTTGGCAGGGCGCGCTCGAGGTACTCGTCGAGCCGCGGGCGGACATCCCCCAGAGCAATTACTTCGCTGGCCAGGAAAACCAGGAACAGCAGCAGCGGAAAGAGGGACAGCAGTCCTTGGTAAGCCAGGGCCGCGGCCCGCAGCCCGGCCTCGTTCCGATTGAAACCTTCCGCCGTGCCGCGCACCACCCGCCAAGCCTGTCGAACCCGATGCGATAGGATCAGCGAAGCCGGAGCCCCGCGGAGCGCCGTCACTCGTTGAACAGTTCGCCGACCGACCGCCCCTCGTGGGCCCGCCGGATGACTTCTCCGAGCATGGGCGCGACCGAAAGTACGGTCATGTTTGACATCTGCTTCTCCCGCGGGATGTCGACCGTGTTGGTCGTGACCAACTCCTTGAGCGGCAGCTTGCGGAGCCTCTCGACCGCCGGCGGTACGAGCAAGGCGTGGGCGAAGGACAGCGAGATCTCCCGGGCCCCATGCTGCTTGAGCAATTCGACTGCCTCGACCACCGACCCGGCAGTCAGGACCTCGTCGTCGACCAGAATGATGTCACAACCCTCAACTTCCCCGATCACGGTGGTCGCCCTGGCCCGCGGATCCTCTTCGGCCCGCCGTTTTTCGACGAAGGCCAGCGGTGTGCCGAGCTTGGCCGCAAAATTGCGGCCCTTCTTCGCGAAACCCAGGTCGGCGGTCGCCACCACGGCGTCTTTCAGATCTCTTCCGAGGAAGTAGTCACTCAACAAGTGGAAGGCGGTCAATACATCGCCCGGGATCGAGAAGAAACCCTGGATCTGCCCCGCATGCAGATCGATCGTCATATAGCGATCGGCCCCGGCCACTTCGATCATGTCAGCCAGCAGCCGGGCTCCAATCGGGACCCGGGGCTGGTCCTTTTTGTCTGAGCGGGCGTAGGCCATGTATGGAATCACCGCGGTGATTCGCCCGGCTGAATCGCGCTTCAGGCAATCGATCATCAGCAAGAGCTCCATGATGTTGCGATGGACCGGGGAATTGAGAGATTGAATCAGGTAGACGTCTTGCCCGCGAACGCTGCCCCGCAGCCGGGGGAACAGGTTTTCGTTGGCGAACTCGATGAGATCGTATTCGATCAGCGGCAGCGAGAGATAATCGGCGATCTCCTGGGCCAAGCTCTGGCTGGCCGTGCCGGCGAACAACTTGATGTCGCCGTATCCAAACATCCCACCTCGCATTGACTCAGGCCGCCGCAACTGCGCCCTCCACCAGCTGTTCGACTACCGTACCGGGCGAAGCCTCCCGGGCCAAAACCTTCCGGAGGGCCTCCTCATACAGGCCATCCGGCTGGGCCCTGAGAAAATTCTCGGCCAACCGCTCCCGCAGCAGCCGCCCCACCTCCTGCTCGACCCGCTCCCGCTCGCGGATCATCCATTCGCCGGACTGCTCGAGGACCCGCCGATGCTCTCGGATCGCGCCCGCCAGCTTCGGGATCCCCTCTCCGGTGGTTGCACTGGTCAGCAGCAGCGGAGGAGTCCAGGCGGATTCACTGTCCCGGTTGCGGGCCGCCGGCGCCAACCCGAGGGTAGCCCGCAGCGCGGCCAGGGTGGTCTTGGCTCCGGGCAGATCCGACTTGTTCACCACGACGATGTCGGCGATCTCCAACACTCCGGCCTTGAGGGCTTGGATCGAGTCTCCCATTCCCGGGGCGTCGAGGACCACCACGGTGTGGGCCGTGGCGGCGATGTCGACCTCGGCCTGACCCGAGCCCACGGTTTCGATGAAGATGATCCCAAAACCGGCCGCATCGAGCGCGGCGACCAGATTCGAACTCGTGCGGGCCAGGCCTCCCAGCGCCCCGCGATTGGCCATACTACGGATAAACACCCCGGGATCCCCCGAGAGATCCCGCATCCGGATCCGGTCGCCCAGGATGGCGCCTCCGGTGAAAGGGCTGCTGGGATCCACGGCCAGGATGCCGATCTGCGGCGGGTCGGCCTGGGAGCGTAGTTCCATGGCCAGCCGGTTGACCAACGCCGATTTACCGGTCCCCGGCGCGCCGGTGATTCCGACTCGATGGGCGTGGCCCGTTCGGGAGTATAGAGCGGAGAAATCTTGCAGCCCTTCAGGAGTTTCGTTTTCGAGCTGGGTGAGTAAGCGGGCGAGCGCCAGGCGATCGCCGGCCAGTACCGGCGGGACGAGGCTCATCCCTCC
>Ga0209640_10000709_pt1 | contig 26515 bp, 22 predicted proteins | sample RifCSP10_1_FD_184018 | JGI IMG/M metagenome (GOLD analysis project Ga0209640, IMG submission 184018) | Soil microbial communities from Rifle, Colorado - Rifle CSP2_sed 10_1 (SPAdes) (version 2) | ecosystem: Environmental > Terrestrial > Deep subsurface > Rock core/Sediment | place: Rifle... | reverse complement strand
CGCTGCATCCCGCTCCGGGGTCGCATCCAAGCTCAATACGCTCGGAACCTGCTCCGCCCTCCGCGGGCGCAGGGGATACCAGCCTCCGCGGGAACGACGGTCCGAGGAAGTTCACTTTACGACGTGCACCTCGGTCGTTACCGAATTCGCGATGAAGCACTCCCGGTGCGCTTTGTCGTGCAGCCAGTCGAGGTCCGCCGCAGTCGGCTGCTTGGATCCGCCATATGCGATCTTCGGGTGCAGGTCAACGCGCGTGATCGCCAGCTTGCCTGCAGCGTTCTTGTCGAGGTGACCCACGGCGTCGTCCTCGTAGCTCTCGACGACGAAGCCCTTGTTCGCGGCGAGCGCAAGAAAGGTCAGCATGTGGCAGCTCGACAGCGCCGCGACCAGCGCCGCCTCGGGATCGACGCGATCGGGACTTCCCAGGTACGCAGCTGCCGCGGAGGCCGGAATCTCGTTCCCGTTCGCGATCCAGACGTGGTCGCGGCTGTAGGTCTTGTAGGTAAAGTCCCTGCCGTCGCGGGACCACTTCACGGTCGCCTTGTGCTCAGACATGGCTCAATACCCGACGGCCTGGCCATCCGTGCGGCGCTCGGATGCCGCGAGGTAGCCATCTTCCATTCGATAGATCAGCTGCGCGCGGCCGAAATCGGTGCTCCAGCGGTCGGCCTGCACCATGTTGTGGCCGCGGGACTTCAGGTCATCGATGACCGCGGCGGGCACGCCATGCTCGATGCTGACGTCCCGGTTCTCCCCCACGCGCCAGCGCGGCGCGTCGGACGCCGCCTGGGGATTTTGCCGGTGGTCGGCGAACCGCACCATCACCTGGGCATGTCCCTGCGCCTGCATCGAGCCGCCCATCACGCCGAAACTCATGACGGGCATTCCGTCCCGGGTGATGAAGGCAGGGATGATGGTGTGGAACGGGCGCTTGCGGGGGGCGACGATGTTGGCGTGGTCCGGCCGCAGCACGAAGCCGTAGCCGCGGTTCTGAAGACTGATGCCGTCGACCACGATGCCCGACCCGAATCCCTGGTAGTTCGACTGGATGAAGGACACCATCATGCCGGAGGCGTCCGCGGCCGTGAGATAGACCGTGCCGCCCCGGCCGGGCACGCCATGCCGCGGCGTCGTTGCCTTCTTCATGTCGATCAGGCGCGAGCGGCTCCTCAGGTACTCCCTGTCGAGCAGCCCGGTGTTCTTCACGCGCATGGTGGCGGGGTCGGAGACGTATTCATAGGCGTCCGCGAACGCGAGCTTCATCGCCTCGATCTGCAGATGCAGGCTGTCGGCGGAATCCACGGGAATCGCGCCGAGGTCGAAACCTTCGAGGATCCCCAGCGCGATCTGCGCGGCGATCCCCTGGGTATTCGGGGGGATCTCGTGCAGCGTGTAGTCGCGGTAGTCGTGCGCAAGGGGCTCGACCCAGTCCGCGGCGTGCGCGGCGAGGTCCTCGGCCGTCATCGCCCCGCCGTGCCTCGCGGAGTGGGCCGCCATGCTCTGCGCGAGATCGCCCGTGTAGAACGCCTCGCCGCGGGTTTCCGCGATGCGCCGGAGCGTCTTCGCATGAGCGGGCGCGGTGAACTTCTCGCCCGCTTCCGGAGCGCGCCCGCGCGGCAGAAAATGCCCGGCGAAGCCCGGGACATCCCGCAACGCGGGCACCTGTTGCGCCCACAAGCGGGATATCGTGGGTGAAACCATGAAGCCGTCAGCGGCGTAGCGGATCGCCGGCTCGAACAAATCTGCGAACGGCAGCTTGCCGAAGCGCTCCGACAGCGCGACCCACGCGGAAACGGCGCCGGGCACGGTGATGGCGTCCCAGCCACGCGTGGGCATCGCCGATTGCCCCTTGAAGCGGTCGGGAGTCCATGCGGCGGGCGAGCGACCAGACGCGTTCAGGCCGAGAAGCCTCTTCCCGTCCCACAGGATGCAGAACGCGTCGCTCCCGATGCCGTTGCTGGTCGGCTCCACCACCGTCAGCGTGATCGCCGCCGCGAGCGCGGCGTCCACCGCGTTGCCGCCCTTCTGCATCATGCTCAGGCCGGCCTGCGCGGCGAGCGGCTGCGACGTCGCCACGACGTTCTTCGCCAGCACCGGCATGCGCTGCGACGGATACGGAAACTCCCAGCCAAATGCTTTCATCATGACATTAGGGTCACTGCGGCTCGATACCGGCTTCCTTGGCCACCTTGCGCCACTTCGCGATCTCGGACTTGATGGCCGCGGCGTGCTCTTCGGGCGTGCTGCCGAGCGGCTCGGCACCGCGATCGACCAGGATCTTGTTATTTTGCGGGTCCTTGATCGCGGCCACCAGCGCCCCGTTGAGCCTGGCCACGATCGGACGCGGCAGGTTGGCCGGACCCACGAACCCGAACAGGCTTTGGACGACAAAGCCGGGCAGGCCGGATTCCACCATGGTGGGCACGTTCCTGGCTGAAACCGCCCGCTTGGCGCCGGATTGGGCAATGAGGCGCAGCTTGCCGGCCTGCACGTAGCCGACCAGGAGCGGCATGCTGGCAAACTGCATTTGCACTTGTCCCGCCATGAGATCGATGACGGCCGGGCCGGCACCCTTGTATGGCACGTGCACGAGCTTGATCCCGGCCTGGGCATTCAGCATTTCCCCCGCCAGGTGTCCGATGGTGCCCGGGCCGGACGTGGAGTAGAAGATCTCGCCGGGGCGCGCCTTGGCGAGCGTAATCAGCTGCTTGACGTTCCCAACGGGCAGTGACGGGTGCACGACCAGTCCGGACGGCACGTCCACGATGAGGCCGAGCCCGGTGAAATCCCGCTGAGTGTCGTACGGGATCTTCTTCATCAACGACGGGTTGATCATGAAGCTCGCCGCGACGAGCCCGGTCGTGTAGCCGTCGGGCGCGCTCCTCACGATCAGCTCGCCGCCGATCGTGGCCCCCGCGCCCGGGCGGTAATCCATGACGAACTGCTGGCCGATCGCCGCGCTCATCTTCGGCTGCAGGAGCCGGAAGAAGATATCGCTGTTGCCCCCGGGCGAGGCCGGGTTGATGACTCGGATCGGCTTGGTGGGATAAGCCTGTCCTGAGCCTGTCGAAGGGGCCTGGGCGAGCAGGGCGCCACCGTGCAGGGCGGAGCAGGTCGCCACGACGCAACAGAGCAACCGCACTGGTGTGATCATGGGGGCCTCCTTGAACGTTTATTGTCGGGTCCTGCCTGCATTCCCGCCGCGTGGCGCGCCGGCGCTGCCGGCGTGACGGTCGCCCGATTATAGCAGCCGCATCCTCACGATCCGCGCGGATTGTGGATACAATCCCTGATCGGCTTTGCACGGCGAACCAGGACTCCCGCATGGCTTCCGGCCGCACGACCATCATGGGCACCCGGCACCTCATCTCGGCCGGGCACTACCTCGCCGCGCATGCCGGGTTCCAGATCCTGGAGGCGGGTGGCAATGCGGTCGATGCCGGGGTCGCCGCGGGCATCGCGATCGGCGTGCTGCAGACCGACAAGGTCAACTTCGGCGGCGTGGCGCCCCAGATCATCTACACCGCGAGGAACCGGCGGGTGCATTGCATCGACGGGCTGGGCGTCTGGCCGCGCGCGATCACGCCGGATTACTTTCTCAGAAGGCACGGCGGCAAGATACCGAAGGGCGTGGAGCGGTGCGTCGTGCCGGCCGCGCCGGACGCGTGGCTCACCGCGCTCGAGTCCTTTGGCGCCATGAGCTTCGGGGACGTCGCCGCCAGTGCCATCCGCTTCGCGGGCGAGGGCTTCCCGATGCATCCGATGATGTCGGATTTCATCAAGGAGAACCAGGAGACCTTCCGCGGCTGGCCGGCTAGCCGCAAGGTCTTCCTGCCGAAGGGGCGCCCGCCGGAAGTGGGCGAGGTGTTCGTGCAACCCGATCTCGGCCGGACGCTGCAGTACATGGCGGACGAGGAGCGGAAGGCCGCGCGCCGAAGAGGCCGCAAGGCCGGGCTTGCCGCGGCGCGCGCCGCTTTCTACCAGGGCGACATCGCGCGCGTCGTGACGAAATTCATCGAGAAGGAAGGCGGCCCGATGCGCTACGAGGACTTCGCGGGATTCCGCGTGAAGTTCGAGCCTACGGTGCGCTCGCGCTTCGACGGCATCGAGCTCCATGCCTGCGGGCCATGGTCGCAGGGGCCGGTGCTGCCGATGGCACTGAACATCCTCAAGGGCTTCGACCTGAAGGCGATGGGGCACAATTCGCCGGCCTACATCCACGTCGTGACCGAGGCGATGAAGCTCGCGTACGCCGACCGCCACCATCATTTCGGCGATCCGCGCCTGGTCGAGGTGCCGATCAAGGGGTTGATGTCGGACCGCTACACTGAGCATCGCCGCTCCCTGGTCAGCCTGGAGAAGGCGTGGCCGGAGATGCCGCCGGCGGGCGATCCGGATACGCTTGCGCAACTGCGTCACCGTTGCGTGCCCGCGCCGGAGCGGGAGGACGCGCCGGGGCCTGGCGACACTTCGTATGTCTGCGCGATCGACCGGCATGGCAACGCTTTCTCGTGCACACCCAGCGACGGTTCCGACAAGACGCCCATCATCCCCGGCGTCGGAATCCTGTGCTCGGGCCGCGGCTCGCAGTCGTGGGCCGACCCCGCGCATCCGTCATCGGTCGCACCGGGCAAGCGGCCGCGCCTGACGCCCAACCCCGCGCTGGCGTTCAGGAACGGGCGCGTCTACATGCCGTTCGGCACGCCGGGCGGCGACGTCCAGTGCCAGGCCATGCTGCAGGTCTTTCTCAACATCAGCGTGTTCGGCATGGCGCCCCAGGCTGCGGTCGAGGCGCCGCGCTTCGCGGGCTACAGTTTCCCCGGCTCGTTCGAGCCCCATCCCTATTACCCGGGACGGCTCCACCTCGAGGCGAGCCTCGCGCATGAGGCCGGGGACGAGCTGAGGGAGCTCGGGCACAAGGTCCACGAGTGGGAGGACATGACCTGGCTCGCGGGGGCGGTGTGCACGATCGTCGCCGACCACGTGAATGGCGTCCTGCACGGGGGCGCGGACCCGCGCCGGCCCGCCTACGTCCTGGGTTGGTAGGAATCAACCGCCAAGGTGCAAAAAGGCATTCAAAAACTGGAATTCAGGAAAATCAATTCGAATCCATACTGTAGTTGAACGCTCTTTGGCGTCTTGGCGGTTCATCTCGGTTTTTTTGATCATTACGCTGGCTCCGGCGGCATTCGCCGCCAGCGTCGCGGTGGATGTAGGCCATTATCTCGGAAAGCCCGGCGTCATCAGCGCGCGCGGTGTGACCGAGTTCGAGTACAACCGGCAGCTTGCGCTGGAGGTCGCGGAAGCGTTGCGGCACGCCGGCCACAAAACCCTCGTGATCGGCGACGACAGCCTGGCGGATAACCTCGGCAGCCGCGCGCCGCGCGCCGCCGGAATGGATCTCTTCATTTCCATCCATCACGACTCGGTGCAGCCGCGTTTTCTCACGAGCTGGGGCATCGACGGGGAGACACTGCTCTACAGCGACCGGTTCTCGGGTTTTTCGCTGTTCGTGTCGCGCCGCAACTCCCACACGGAAGCGAGCTTGAAGTGCGCGTCCGCGATCGGTGCTGCGCTGCGCGAAGCGGGCTTCACCCCCTCGCGCTATCATGCCGACCCGATCGTTGGCGAGAACCGGCCGTTTGCCGACGAGACAAACGGCGTGCATTATTTCGACAACCTGGCGGTGCTGAAGACGGCAACCATTCCCGCACTGCTGTTCGAGGCGGGCGTGATCGTCAACCGCGACGAGGAGCTGCGCATGCGTGATCCTGCCGTGCGCAGCCGCATCGCGCAGAGCGTAACCGCGGCGATCGGCGCCTGTCTGCGTTGAGCCTGGGGTGAGGAATGACATTTAGGGCGGAAGGCGAAACGCGCAAGGCGGAAGCGTCGGGCCCGGCGCGCGGCGCGAGCGTCGCCTTTCACTTGCTGTTCACGTCTTCCTGTTGCCTGCTGCCTTCTGCCTTGGGGTGGGCGGCGCATCCCTTCATCACCGACGACACCGGGACCCAGGGCAAGGGCAACTGGCAGCTCGAGCTCCAGTACGAGCACGGCCGCAACGACGCCACCGCCGATGCGGGCGCCGGGCCGGTCAGCCAGGAGAGCAAGGCGTCGCTATTCACGTCCGTTCTGACCTACGGCCTGCTCGAGAATCTGGACGTGGCCCTGGGACTGAACCGGCTGGACCATCGCGCTACCGAGAACGGCGCGGTCACCGAGGACGCCAGCGGGATGGCGGACTCGACGATCGAGCTCAAGTGGCGCTTCTACGAGGCCGACGCGTTCAGCCTTGCCCTGAAACCTGGGCTCCTGTTGCCGACCGGCGATGAAAACAAGGGGCTCGGGACCGGCAGCACATCGTGGGGCGTCGCACTGCTCGCCACTTATGAGGCCGAGCCATGGACTTTCCTCGGCAATGTCGCATACTCCAAAGTGCGCTTCAACTTGCCGCAGGACGCTGCCGGCAGCCACAGTGATCTTTGGCGCGTCTCGGGCGGATTGTCCTACGCCTTGACCGGCGACGTGCGCCTGGTGGGGGAGGCGGGGCTGCGCAGGAACGAGTCAAAGAATGACGCGTTCCTGCCGGACCGGACCAGCCAGTTTGTGATGGCCGGCGTCATCTACTCGCCCACGAAAAAGATGGACTTCGACGCCGGCTTTCGCAAGAACCTGAACGACGCCGAGTTCGACCAGGTGTTTCTCATCGGCGCGACGTTCCGCTGGTAGCGGCGATGCGGCGCATGCTCGGGGAATTGCTGATACCGCTCGCCATCGCCTACGGGGCCGTGCTGGTGCTGGTGTACCTGTTCCAGTCCCACCTCGTGTTCTTCCCGGGCACGGGGCGCGAAGCCGTGGTCACTCCCCAGTCCTACGGATTGCGGTTCGAGTCGGTGCAGATCCGCACCGCTGACGGCGAGACGCTGCACGGGTGGTGGGTGCCCGCCGAGAACACGCGCGGCGCGGTGCTGTTCTTCCACGGCAACGCCGGCAATATCTCGCACCGCGTCGACTACCTCCAGATGTTCCACCGGCTGCGCTACTCGACGCTCATCGTGGATTATCGCGGCTATGGCCAGAGCACCGGCGCGCCCTCCGAAACGGGAACCTATCGCGACGCGGAGGCGGCGTGGGAGCACCTGCGCCACGCGCGGCTGGCGCGGCCGCAGGATGTCGTGATCGCGGGTGAATCGCTCGGCGCAGCGGTTGCGACCTGGCTTGCAGCGGAGGTTTCCGGCGCGGCGAAGGACAGCCCTCGCGCCGTGCTGCTGTTCTCGACCTTCACGTCGGTGACCGATCTCGGCGCGGATGTCTACTGGTTCCTGCCGGTGCGGCTGATGAGCCGCATCGGCTACGACAACGTGGCGAACCTGAAGCGCATCCGCGCCCCGGTTCTCATCGCCCACAGCCGCGACGACGACATCGTGCCCTTCGCGCACGGACGGAAGCTGTTCGAGGCGGCAAGCGATCCCAAGGCGTTCCTGGAGATGCGCGGCGGGCACAACGACGGCTTCGTCTTCACGCGGCCGGAGTGGGTCGCCGAGCTCGGCGCGTTTCTCGACCGCTACGTCCCCGCGAAATGAATGCTACAGACCGAGAACGGCCTGAATGCTCTGCACCAGCGTCTCCGGCTTGAACGGCTTGGTCATGAAGCCGCTCGCGCCGTAGGCCAATGCCGCCACGATGTCGTCGTGATCGGCTTTCGAGGTCATGACGATGATCGGCACCGACTTGTAGACGGGATGCTCGCGCAAGCGGCCGAGCAGCTCGAGACCGATGACGTCGGGCAATACCGTGTCCATGGCGATCACGTCGGCCGCCGGCTGCTTGCTGAGCTGCTCGATGATCTCATCCTGCCGGGCGGCGGCGCGGGTCTCGAATTTCGCCAGCAGCAGCGCGCGCGTCACGACGAGCGCGTTGGCCTGGTCCGCGTCGATCACGAGCACGCTGTACTGATCGCCGCCGGCGAGCGGCGCCACCCGCTTCGCGGCGCGATTGATGATGTGCACGAAATAGCCGGCCTTCTTCGAGGCCTTGATTCCCGACAGCGTCGCTTCCGCCTGCTTCAGCTGCTGGATCGTCGGCACCTTGACCGGCCGGTTGAGGAAGTCGGCGAAATCGAGCTTGGCGTCCTTCGCCGCGGGCGCGGTCGGCGGCGCGGGGGCGGTCGGCGGAGCGGGAGCGGTCGGCGGCGCGGCTGCGGCCGCGATCTCGATGTAACCGTCGGCGAAAAGCCGGTCGAGGGCCGCGCTCAGCTTGTCCAGCGCCACCTGCGGAAGCTTGGTTTGCAGTTGGGCGACGGTCGAGTTCTCGACCAGCCCGAGTAACGTCTTCATGCCGACCGGGAGCTTTCCCGGCGTCTCAGCCATCTCAGCCTTGCCCTTGGCGGTCTTTGCGTAGGCGATCGCGTTTGCCATCGTACGTGGATTGTGTGATAGGCGCGAAATGAGCTGCGGTCTGCCGTCCGCTCGATTTCGCGCAGTTATTCCGGCGCGGAGCGTCCAGAATAACGCTAATTATGCCATGTGCACCCCCGCTCGTACTCGGCTCCGGCTCAGGTTCCTGCCTCGAGCAATTCCACGACGTGGTCTGCAATGGCGAGCGACGACGTCAGTCCCGGAGACTCGATGCCGAAAAGATTGACGAGCCCCCGCACGCCATGGTCGCGCGCTCCCTGGATGGCGAAGTCCTGCGCGGGCTCACCGGGCCCGGCGGTCTTCGGACGGATGCCGGTATATCCCGGCTGCAGCGTCCCGTCCCGCAGCCCCGGATAATAGCGGCGGATGGCGGAATAGAACGCCGCTTCACGGCTGGCGTCGAAGCGGTAATCCACGCGGTCGATCCACGAGAAGTCAGGCCCGAACTTGACCTGGCCGCCGAGATCGATGGTGACGTGCACGCCGAGCCAGTCCTGCCGCGCCACCGGATAGATCAGCCGCCGGAACGGCTGCGGGCCGGACAGCGTGTAATAGTGGCCGATGGCGTAATAGGACGGAGGGATGGTGCCCGGGCGTATGCCCGTGATCGAGCGCGCGACCGCCTGCGCGTTGAGCCCCGCGCTGTTCACGACCATCGCGCATTCGATCGTCATGGACTCCGCGCCGCCGACCTCGAGCACGATCCCGTCGACTCCTGCGTGCCCGGACACGACGGGACTGCCGAGCGCGAGGGAGGCGCCGTGGCTTTCGGCGTCGCCCAGATAGGCGAGCATGAGTCCGTGGCTGTCGACGATGCCGGTAGACGGCGAGACAAAGCCCGCGACGCCGCGCACCTCGGGCTCGAGCGCGGCAAGCCCGTCGCGGTCCAGCATCTCCAGATCGTCGACGCCGTTGGTCTCCGCCTGAGCCTGGTAGCGCCTCAGGCCGGCGATCTCGCTCTCCTCGCACGCGACGATGATCTTGCCGATCCGCTCGTGCTGCACCCCGCGCTCGGCGCAATACCGGTAGAGCGCCTTGCGCCCGCTCACGCACAGCCGGGCCTTGAGCGAGCCCGTGGGGTAATAGATGCCGGCGTGGATGACCTCGGAGTTGCGCGCGCTGGTATGGGTGCCAAAGGCGCTCTCCGCTTCCAGCACGACGACCTCGCGGCCGTTCATCGCGAGCCGACGCGCGATGGCAAGCCCGACGACGCCGGCGCCGATCACCGCGCATTCAACGCGCTCTGCCATAATTCCTGCGAAAACGAGAAAGCGCGAAGTTTACACCGGCCAACAGCGTGACTGACGTTCCCTCTTCTCTCGCGGAGTGGGACCCGGATTTCCTCGCGCGTTCGCCGATGTTCGAGCCCCTGCGCGCGCACGCCGGCGCGCTGGCGGTGCCGGACTGGCCGGCGCGCCCGGCACTTCAGCGCTTGCTTGCGCGCGGCGGGAACCCGGTCATGACTCGCAGCGGGCTGCCATTGCACCTCGCCCCGGCGGGGGGCCGGATGAAGGGCTTCGAGGAGCGTTTCGAAGCGCGAGTCCATCTCAAGGGCGAGATGGTGTTTCGCGAACGAAACTGGCACGACCTCCTGAACCTGCTGATATGGTTGACTTTCCCGCGCGCCAAGGCGGCTCTGAACGCCCGCCATTTCGAAGCGCTGGAGGCGCAGCGCGCCGCCGGCGCCGCGAACCGCGGCCCGGCGCAGGACGCGCTCACGCTGCTCGACGAAGGCGGGGTCATCGTCGCGTCGTGCGACGACGAGCTGCTCGGGCTGCTGCGGGAATGGCGCTGGAAGGAGCTGTTCTGGAGCAATCGCGCGCGGCTGCGGTCGCGGATGCGCTTCATCGTTTTCGGCCACGCGCTTCTTGAAAAGGCACTGCAGCCGTTCATCGGCATCGCGGGCCGCGGGGTCCTGCTGAGGATCGAGCCCGGATTGCTCGCGCTACCGCCTGTCGAGCGGATCGCCGAACTGGACTCGCGCCTGGCCGCGTACGTATCCGCACCCGGCAATCTGACGGCGACGCGCGAACTCGCGGTGGTGCCGGTACTGGGCGTGCCCGGCTGGTATCCGGGCAACGAGCGGGAGATTTTCTACGACAACACGGATTATTTCCGCCCGCGCCGGGCGCGGGAACAGCAATTCAGGTGAGCGCCACCGTCACGCAATTCTTCCCCGCGGCCTTGCTCGCGTACATGGCCTGGTCTGCTTTTTCCAGCACCGACTCGAAATCCACGCCGTGATTCGGGTAGCAGGCAATGCCGATGCTGATCGTCGTCGCAACCTGTTCATCGCGCGCCAGGAGCGGGGTCGCCTCGACGCTCTTGCGGATGCGCTCGGCGACACCCGCCGCTCCCGTGCATGGCGTCTCCGGCAGCAGCGCCACGAATTCGTCACCCCCGTAGCGCGCGATGAAATCGGTCTGGCGCAACCGGCCCTGGATGCAATCGACGATCTGGCGCAGCAGCCGGTTGCCGGTCTCGTGCCCCAGCTTATCGTTGACCTGCTTGAGGTTGTCGGAATCGATCATGAGCACGCTGAAGGGGCGCGCATAGCGATTGGCCTGCTGGGCCACGCGTTCCGACAGCGTGGCGAAAGCCCGCATGTTGAGCACCCCGGTCAGCTCATCGGTCTCTGACAGGTGCTTGACGTGGCTGTATGCGCGGCGCAGATCCGCCGACAGCATCGAGGTGATGTAGGCGACCAGCAGCATGGGCGCGACCTGGGCGAGCAGCTTGGTACCGTAGGGCAGGTTCACCAGGTCCCCCGCTTCCAGCGGGTGGGCGAGCCAGATGTAGCAGCCGGTGATCAGACCCAGCTCCGCCAGCGTGACGATCTTCCCCAGCGTGAGCGCGGCGACGATGATGACGAGGATGTAGAGGTCGCTCAGCGGGCTGTCGGCGCCCCCGGTGTACGCCAGCACCCAGGTGACGAACACGATCATCATCGCGGTTTCGATCGTGATCTTCCAGTGGGTCTCGGTGCGGTAGAAATTGGCGTAATGAAAGGACAGCACGAACGCCGCGAAGAAGAACATGGCCATGGCGAGGGCGGCAGAGGCCTCCCCATCGAGCGGGAATACGACCTGGTAGAGCAACACCAGGATCAGCAGCAGCCATTCGATCTCCGCCACCGTTCGCGTGAAGCCGCGCAGTTCCTCTGCGGACAGCGCCGGATCGAAAATGCGTGTCAGGGGCATGCGGAGCGCATTACGGAAATCGCGAACTTGTACCCGAAGGATACCATCGGCAGCCGTCGCTCCGCCAAGCACAATGTCATGGAGCGCCCACGCCACGTCTTGTGGAGGTTGACAGGCTTCTCCGTGTCGTGTTGGGCATTGCGCGTGCTGATTCGGCCGGGACCGCCGCGCTCACGGCCTCCGGGCAGCGGGAACGATGGGGTTCCGGTCGAAAAACGGTCGGGTTTCGTACACGCTTCGTGAAAAGCGCCTGCCGTTCGCGCGGAGGTGGCGCTTGAGCACGAAATCGAACAGCAGGGGATTGTGTTCCCGGATTTCGGCCAGCACCGGCGCGATGCGGCTGTCGATGACGCCAAGCTCGGCGAGCTGGCTCATCGAGTGGAGCGGCACGATCCCGGGCAGGGGATAGTCCGAGCCGTTGAGCAGCCGGTGATGCCAGTCGTCGCGCTCGAGCAGCGCGATGAGGGCCGGACCCGCGCGGTTCGCCTGCGCGATGGTCGAGATGTCACCGTAGAGCGTGGCACGGTAGCGTGGATCGTCCATCAGCCGCGCGAACAGCGCGAAACTCTCCACGAACGGGCCGTGCTCGCCGCGGTCGAGATCACGGTCCTCGCCCAGCGTCGCGCAATGCGCGACGACGACGCGCACCCCGTGCTCCAGCGCCCGCCGCAATCGCAACGGGTTGCCGAAATGCTGGAGTTCGCCCACGCGGACTGCGCGCTCCATCCCGCCATGGGTGATGAGCGGCAGGTCGAGCTTCGCCAGTTCCGCGTAGAAGGGGTCGCAGCGAGGCGACGCGGGATCGATACCCATCGCCGCGGGCAGCCATTTGATTGCGCGCGCGCCGCCGGCCTTCGCCTCGCGCAGCGCGCTGAGGCTGTCACCGCGATAGGGATGGATCGAGGCGGCCCATTCGAACTGGCGCGGATATCGTCGCGCCGTTGCCCGCGCGTACGCGTCCGGAACATGGAAAGCGGTTGCTCCCGGCGATGGCGTGCCGTCCGGGGCATGATGCCGGTCGAACGCCAGCAGGATGAGCTTCACGCCGGCCCGCATGCCTTCCAGCAGGTTCAGCATGCGCTGCACGTAGCTTTGATCGACGCTGCCCGCCGCTTCGTGAGCGCAGCCGGCATTGAGGTAGAACAGGCGCTGGGCGTACTGCACCGGGTTCGTGATGTTGAGCATGGCGGGATTGAGCCAGATGCCCCCGCCCGAGTCGCCGCTGCCGATGAGGTGCGCGTGGCAATCCCACATGCGCGCGGCATCGATCCCGTCCCATGCCGCCACGATGGACTCGTCGTCCGCCAGCTTCGGCGGCAGCTCGGCGCGGCACGGATTGAACAGACCGTGCTCGAGGGTGAAGCTGCAGGCGCCGAGCGCGGCGGTTCCCCCGGCGGCGAGCAACAGGCGTCGTCGTTTGCGCATCATCGGGATCGCTGCCTATGATATCGAAAAGGCGGTCGCATGACCGGGACGGTAACGCTCCCCATTTGGCTCTTCATTGTGCTGCTCGTGCTGGCGCTGTGGGCGCTGCTCGAGCGGCTGCTGGTGCCGGGCGTGCGCTGGTACCTCCGCCGCAAGGTCAATCGGGTCATCCGCGAGATCAACACGCGGCTCAACGTCGAATTGCCACAGTTCAAGCTGACGCGGCGCCGCGCGCTGATCGACCGGCTGTTCCACGACCCGAAAGTCCAGGATGCCATCGCGCGTGAATGCGCCGGGAAGGGGCTGCCGCGCGAAGTGGTCGCGGCGCGCGTCGACCGTTACGCGCGCGAGATTGTCCCGGCATTCAACGCCTATCTCTACTTCGGCGCGGGCTACGGCCTGAGCAAGGCGTTTGCCAAGCTCCTCTATCGCGTCCGGCTCGGATATACGGACACGCAGGCCCTCGCGGCGATCAACCCGAAATCGTCGGTGGTGTTCGTGATGAATCACCGCAGCAACATGGACTATGTCCTGGTGGCATTCCTCGCCGCCGAGCGCGTCGCACTGTCCTATGCGGTGGGCGAATGGGCGCGCGTGTGGCCGCTGCAGCAGCTCATCCGCTCGATGGGCGCCTATTTCGTGCGGCGCAACTCGGGCGATCCCCTCTACCGCATGGTCCTGCAGCGCTACGTGCAGATGGCGGTGGACGCGGGCGTGCCGCAGGCGCTGTACCCCGAGGGCGGGCTGTCCGTGGATGGCAGGCTGCGCCCGCCCCGGCTGGGACTGCTCGACTACATGCTGAAGGCATTCGACCCCGACGGAGAGCGCGACGTCGTGCTGATACCCGTAGGCATCAACTATGACCGGGTGCTCGAGGACCGCTCGTTGCTGCGGAAGCTCGACCCGGCGGCGCCGCGCCGGGGGCCGCTCTACGGGGTTGCACGGTCCGCCGCGTTCGTGGCCGGCAACCTGTGGCTGATGCTGACCGGGCGCTGGTATCGCTTCGGCTACGCCTGCGTCAACTTCGGCAAGCCGCTCTCCATGCGCGACTACGTGCGGCGGCACGACATCGATTTCCGGCGGCTCGACGAGGGTGAGCGGCACCGCGAGGTCGAGCGGGTCGCCGCCCAGGTCATGGAGGCGATCGCGCGCATCGTTCCCGTGCTCCCGGTATCACTGGTCGCTACCGTATTCCTGCCCAACCGCGAGACCGGATGGTCCGAGCTCGAGCTCAAATCGGCGGCGTACGACCTCATCCTGCGGCTCGAGAAGGTGGGCGCGCACATCTACGTTCCCCGCGGCGACCTCGACTACGCCATCGGCGTCGGTCTGCGCATGCTGCTGCTGCGCCGCATCGTGGTGGAGCAGGATGGGCTCTATCGCGCCAGCCCCGAGGATACGGCGCTGCTTGCCTACTACGCCAATGCCATCGAGCCGCTCGTCGCCGCGGCAGGTGGCATCCAGCCCGCGGTGCCCGCGCCGCATGCCGCGTAAGCGCCAAAGACCTGGATGGCGCCGTGGTGATGCCGGGGCTCGCGTTGCGTCCGCAGGCTGCGGCGCCGGGTATTTCCTCTAGAATACGCGCGCAGCGGGCAGCGCGCCCGCCGTTGAACTCGAGCAGTTCGCCCCCATCTAACCGGCACACCGACAACCGGAGGATTCCACGCACATGAAACGCATCTTCCTGCTGGTAGCGACCAACTTTGCCGTGCTGGCCGTGTTGAGCATCACGATGCAGCTGCTCGGCGTCGACCGCATGCTGGCGGATGAGACCGGGCTCAATCTCGTCGGTCTGCTCGTGATGGCGGGGATATTCGGCTTTGGCGGCTCCTTCATTTCCCTGCTCATCTCGAAGTGGATGGCGAAGCGGGCGACCGGCGCCCAGGTGGTCGAGGTGCCGTCCAACACGGCCGAGCGCTGGCTGGTGGACACCGTCAAGCGCCAGGCCGGCGCGGCCGGCATCGGCATGCCGGAAGTCGCGATCTACGATTCGCCCGAGATCAACGCCTTCGCCACGGGATGGAACCGCGACAACGCGCTGGTCGCGGTCAGCACCGGGCTGCTGCAGAACATGTCCCAGGACGAGGCCGAAGCGGTGCTCGCCCACGAAGTGACCCACGTCGCCAACGGCGACATGGTGACACTCACGCTCATCCAGGGAGTGCTCAACACCTTCGTGATCTTCCTCTCGCGCGTGATCGGCACCATCGTCGATCGCGCCGTGTTCAAGGTCGAGCGCGGGCAGGGGCCGGCATTCTACGTCACCGTCATCGTCGCGCAGATCGTGCTTGGCATCCTGGCAAGCATCGTCGTGATGTGGTTCTCGCGCCTGCGCGAGTTCCGCGCCGACGCGGGCGGCGCAACCCTTGCGGGACGGGGCAAGATGATCGCCGCCCTCGAGCGCTTGAAGCTCAATCACGAGCAGTCGCAATTGCCGGCGCAGATCTCGGCGTTTGGAATCTCGGGCGGCGGCGGATTCGCGCGGCTGTTCATGTCGCACCCTCCGCTGGACGAGCGCATCGCCGCTCTCAGCAGCGGTGGCCGCTGAACGGTGGCCCGAAACTGAAAAAGCCCGCGCGAGCGGGCTTTTTTGTTTTCTGGATCCCCGCCTACGCGAGGATGACCGCGCGTAGCGCGCGGTCACTTGAGCACGGGCGTCTTCAGATTGCCGGTGACGACCAGGTTGCCGCGGGCGACGATCACGGATCTCGACCCGAGCTGGGTGCTGATCCGCCCTGAAAGATCGCCGTTGGGCGCGACATCGACGCTGCCCGAAGAGTTCATGGGGCCGGATGAGAGCTGAAGCTGGCGGAAGGAGTAGCGGTTGCCGGCGAGCTGCATCGAGCCGGCGAGCGAATTGAATCCTGTCTTTCCGCCCCGCACCCCGTCCCGCGAAGGGGACCGGATCGCCCGTATGATGTCGACATTGTTGATCGAACCCTTCTCGATGTTGAAGCTCGCCTCGATCCTGGGATCGTTGAACAAAGTCTGCAGCGTGGCACCCTGCATCGCGTAATTCACGTTGGCGGTGAGCGTGCCGCTCGCCGTGAAATCACGGGTGAAATTCGCCATCAGCTGGGCGAGTTCGCCGTTGGCGACCGAGAAATCGCCGTCGAGCCGTATGCCGCTTTCCCAGCTCGCCCGGGCGGTGCCCTTGATCGTGGCGCGGCCGATCTTGCCGGTGAAGGCGGTGATTCTGGCTTGCTGCGGCTCCACGACCGCGTCCATGACGATGTCGTCGAATTCGACCGGGGGTCCAAAGGGAGCTTGCCAGTTGCGACCGTCCAGCCCGACCCGCACCGCGTTGTCCCGAAGCGTGAGCTCGGCCCGGGCCTTGCCGTCGGAAAGGATGGCACGCTGCAACGCACCGTCCAGACCCAGCGTGACGTCTGCATTGAAGGTCGGCAGGTCGAGATTCTTCGTCGCCAGCCTTATCCTGTTCACCTGGATACGGCGCACGCTGAGCCGCTGGGCGCCGGCCTGCGGCCGCACCCAGCCCGGAATCAGGGCAAGCGACTCCTGGTCCGCGGTGAGCGAATTGACTTCGACGTTGGAGAACTCGAAGGTATCGCCGAACAGTATCGTCGGCCACGCGCTAACCACGATGCTTTCGATCTTGATCTCCTGCAGCTTGCCGATGCCGACGCGCTCCAGCGTCAGCTCCGGGAGGGGCAGCAGGGCGTAGCGCAGGTTGGTGATCGTCACCGGCACGCCCAGGCGTTGGGCCATGATCCGCTGCGCGCCCCCGATGAAGTTGTTGAGCGGCACGACGTGCAGCAGGCCGATGGCGACGGCTAGCAGCACGCCCGCGCTGATTCCGATCGTCCTTCTCCAATTGGTCCGCTTGACCGCGGCAACCGGCTTGCCGGCCTTGCCGTCGGCCTCGCGTTTCTGTCGTTCCTCGGCGGCGGCCTTGGCGCGCGCGGCCGCCTCCTGCCGGTATCGCGCGTCGGCCTCCACCTCGGCCCGCTCGCGCGCCTTGATCTCGTCCTGGACGCGCGCCTTGACCTCGTCCTCGGCTCCGGAGCGCATCTGCTGCTCCTGCAGGACGCGCGCCACCGCCTCCATCTTGGCGCGATCCTCGGCCGCGGCCCGCGCCTTGCGCTCCTCCTCCGCCTGCGCGCGCGCCTGTGCCACGGCCTCCTCGGCTTGGCGCGCGATGCGCTCGACCTCGGCGCGGACCCTGCGCGCTTCCGGGGAGTAGTCGCCGCTGCTGTCCAGCTCGCGTGACTTGCGCTCGGCGTCCTCGCGGGCCTTGCGCGCGATCTCGGCCATGCGCTCGGCTTCGGCGCGGGCCTTCCTCTCGGCCTCGGCCTTGGCGGCGATTTCGATCTGTGCCCGCTCCTCGGCCTCCTGGCGTGCCTTGCGCTCGCCCTGGATCATGGCCTCGACCTCGGCGCGGGCCTTGGCCTCGGCCTCGATCCGCACCTGGGCGAGTACTTCCTCCCGCGACTTGGCTTCTGCGGCGGCTTTGCGCTCCGCTTCCTCGCGCGCCGTGCGCTCCGCTTCGATCCTCGCCTCGGCTTCCTCGCGCGCCTTGCGCTCGACCGCGGCTTTCGCCTCCGCCTCCTCCTTGGCGCGGCGCGCCTGGTCCTGGAGCTCACGCAGTTGCGCCTTGGTGCGCGCGTCCGCCTCGTCGCGCTCCCTGCGTTCCTTTTCCTCGCGCAGCTTGCGCTCCCGCTCCTCGCGCACGCGGGCCTCGGCCTCCGCATTTGCCCGGCGCTCGGCATCAACGCGCGCCTCGGCCTCCGTGCGCGCTTTTGCCTTCGCATCCTCGAGCGCTTTCAGCGTCGATTCCATGTGAGCGCGGGCCGTTTCGCCGCCCCCGCCCACGGCCTCGATCGCGGCCTTGGCCTCGGTCGCCGCCCTGGCGCGCACCGCCTCTTCGGCCATGGCCCGCGCCTGACTCACGGCTTCCTCCGCCGCCTTCGCGCGCGCTTCGACTTCCTCGCGCGCCTTGCGTTCGGACGCCTCGCGCGCCTTGATCTCGGCCTCGATCCGGGCGCGCCCCTCGGCTTCCTGCTTGGCGCGCTTCTCGGCCTGGGCGAGGGCGTCCTGCAGAGCCTTCATCTGTGCCTCAACCGCGGCCATGGCCCTGGTTTCAGCCTCGGCATGCGCGCGCGCGTCGATCTCCGCCCGCGCCCGTGCCTCCGCCTCTACTTTCGCCTTGGCCTCGGCGGCCACCTTGCGCTCCGCCTCCGCCTTGGCCCGCGTCTCGGCTGCGGCCCGCGCCTTGGCTTCGGCGTCGGCCCGCGCCTTGGCTTCCATCGCCGCCTTGATTCGCGCCTCGGCCTCCGCCTTGGCCCGTGCGTCCGCCGCCGCCCGGGATTCGGCCTCCGCCTTGACCCGTGCCTCGGTCGCCGCCTTCGCAGCCGCCTCGGCCCTTTCCTTCGCCTCGGTCTCTTCTCTTGCCTTGGCCTCGGCCTGAACGCGGGCTCGTGATTCCGTTTCCTGCCGGACCTTGGCCTCGGCTGCGGCGCGCGCCGCAGCCAGCGCGCGGGCCTTCGCATCGGCCTCGGCCTTGCCGCGTGACGTGGCCTCGGCGTTGAGCTTGGACATCGCCGTGGGGGAGGTAAAGTCGAGATCGTCTTCCGCTCCAGGCCCCGGGATCGATCCCGCAGCCACCGTGGCGGCGGAGGTGCCTTTGGGCGGCTCCGGCGCCGTGAACACCCGGATGAAACCGTCGGCTTCGAGCTTCGCGAGCGTCTGGTGCAGCCGCTTCTCCTCCATGCCCGACTTCCTGACCAGATCGGTCGCGGTGGACTTGCCGTCCACGGCGAGGAACACCATCCCGGCCTCGCGCGGCAGCCTGGAGGACTTGTTCTTGATTTCAAGCACTCCCTTGGGAGTCTTGGAGTAGATTGTTTTCGGGTGGATGGCCATGATCGATCTTGCGATTTTCAGTTTTGCGCCAGGTCAGTGCAGCGCGTTACCCACGGATATTTGCACGCGTTTGGGGCGCGTGTGACAAAGAGCACATTTTCCCGGAAAAACATTCTATTTCCGCGTCTTATACCGCATTGCGCGATGAAATTCATTATAGTCTAATACACGACGGAATCCATCATAAGTTGTGCGCGTTTCTTCGAGGGCAGGGGATGGCAGCTGAAGCATACAGACGCAGCGATTACGACGTCACCAACCGTATCAACACGACCGACCCGCAGCTTGTTTCCCAGGCGGTCTGCCGTATCTACCAGGATCTCTTCCAGCAGGATACCGCGCGCAATCTCCCGCAGACTTTCACCGACCTGGCGCACCTCTACCGGGGCGAGTATCCCGGCTTTCACGAGTGCGACACGGATTACCACGACATCCAGCACGTGCTCGACGTGACGCTGGGCATGGCGCGGTTGCTGGACGGGTGCGTGCGCACGAGCGGCGCCGGGACGATCACCGAGCGCCTGTTCCGGCTGGGTATCGTCGCCGCTCTCTATCATGACTGCGGCTACATCCGTCGCCGCAAGGACACCAAGCACGTGAACGGCGCCGAATACACCGCCGTGCACGTGTCGCGCGGCGCGGAATTCCTCGAGAACTACCTGCCGAAGATCGGCATGGCCGACCTCGTGCTCGCCGCCACGCGCATCGTGCACTTCACCGGCTACGAGATCCCGGTGGACCGGATCAAGGTGCCGTCCCCGGAATTCCGCCTGCTCGGCAATCTGCTGGGGAGCGCCGACATCCTGGCGCAGATGGCGGACCGCTGCTACCTCGAGAAATGCTACGACCGGCTCTACCCGGAGTTCGTGCGCGGCGGCATTGCGCGCAAGCGCCACCAGGACGGCAGCGAGGAGATCGTGTTCGCTTCAGCGGCCGACCTGATCTTCAAGACGCCGCGCTTCTACCAGGGCGCGACCAAGCGCCTCCGGGAGGACCTCGGCGGCTGCTACGCCTATGTCGAGCAGCATTTCGGCGGCCAGAACCTCTATTTCGACGAGCTCGAGAAGAACATCAACCACGCGCGCTCAATTGCGGTCGAAGGGGATATCTCCCTGCTGCGCCGCCGCCCGCCCCGGACCACCGAGGGCGATGACGGCGACCACCCGCCGCAGCCGCTGCTCATCTAGGGAAGCTCTGATCCGGTAGCGTCTTGTCATTCCCGCGAAGGCGGGTATCCCCTGCGCCCGCGGAGGGCGGAGCAGGTTCCGAGCGTATTGAGCTTGGATGCGACCCCGGAGCGGGATGCAGCGCCGCAATAGTCCGCGTGCTTGTGTGCGCCTTCACGGTCGCATCCCCAGAATCGGGGCCCCTACTCCACGTTTCGGCGCACCCCTTGCGGGGGAAGGTAGGATGGGGGGAAGCCTGCCTGGGCTCCCGCCTCCGCGGGAGCGACGCGATTTGCTTGACGCCCTGCTAGAATAAGCGCGGCGGTAACAATCACCCGTCAATGGAGGAGAAAACAATGACGAGACTGGCCGTTTGTCTTGCAGTGGCGGCGCTTTTCGCCGGATGTGCCGGCCCGATGATGCAACCGTCCGGCACCGGGGTCGTAAAAATCACCCCCCTCGGCAGCCACGATGGCGAGCTTTGCCCGCGGGATCGCGCCATGGTGCTGGAGGATCCCGACGGCACCCGCATCCTTTACGACGCCGGTTTCACGGTGCGCGGACCGAACGACCCGCGGCTCGGCAAGATCGACGCGGTGCTGCTCTCTCACGTCCACGCGGACCACCTGGGGGCCGCGCATCAGCCGGCCGCCAATGCTGGCACCTGTGGCAATCCAGACTTTTCGGTCAAGGTAACGCCCAACTCGGTCACCACGATGGTCGCCGCGGGGAAGAAAGCCAGGGTCCTCGCCGGCAGCGACATGCACACGTTCCTCGCGGCGAAGGTCAAGGCCGCGGGAGGCAATCCGAAGCAAGTCCAGCTCGTGCGTTTCGGCGCTCTCGCCAAAGTCGGCGGCGTCAGCGTCGCGACCGTCCCCGCCACTCACACCAACGCCGTGGGCCCGGAATTTCTCGACAAGCCGCTCAGCGAACTGCTGCGGGCGCACGGCCTGAACGCGGACGTTGGCCCGCCGGTAGGCTACATCCTGCGGTTCTCCAACGGGCTCGTCGCCTACCTGTCCGGCGACACCGGGATAACGGCCGAGCAGGAAATCACCGTCCGGCGCTACTACAAGGCGAATCTGGCGGTGATGAACATCGGAGGCTTCCCGTTTACCACGGGCCCGGACGAATCGGCCTTCGTCATCGCCGATCTGGTGAGACCCAATGCCGTCATCGCGTCCCATGTCAACGAGGTGGCGACCAAGGGCGGCAAGCTGGTGCCGGGCAGCAAGACCGAACAGTTCATGAAGCGGGTCGGAATCCCGACGCACATCCCGCTGAGCGGCAGGACGATGTCGTTCGATGGCAGCGGCAGGTGTACCGCAGGCTGTTAAGAAGAGGCGAATCCCAGCTCAGGGAAGCCCCGCCGCAGTGGCGGGGCTTTTTTTTGGAATAATATGGACTGCCTTCGAGGAGCCGGGAATCGTGCCGACCAGAAAATCCACCCCTGATGCCGGACGGCTCGACCGCATCGTCGCGCAAGCCCGGCGCGCGCAGGCCGAGCGCGAGAAGGGCTACCGGGAACAGGCGCTCAAGCTCTATCCGTGGGTGTGCGGCCGGTGCGCTCGGCCATTCACGCGTGCGAACCTGCAGCTACTCGAGGTTCATCACCGGGACGGCAATCACGACAACAACCCGCCCGACGGCAGCAACTGGGAGCTGCTGTGCACTTACTGTCACGAGGCCGAGCACCGGCGCTACCTCGACGGCGCCGGCCGCGGCGCGGAGCAAGGGGGAAGCGGGAAGGAATCGCAGGCCACCTACCGCCCGTTTGAGAATCTCGGCACGCTGCTGAAGCGCAAGGATCGTGAACGAGATTGAGCAGGTGCTGGAGTTCTGGTTCGGCTCGTGCGGACCGGACGGCGCGCTCGACCGTGCCAGGCAGAAGATGTGGTTCAGCGCCGGGCGCCAGTACGACGCCGCGATCCGCAAGCGATTCGGCAAGCTGCACCGGCGCGCCAGCCGCGGCGAGCTGGAACCGGAATGGGCCGCGACGCCGCGCGGCCGGATCGCGCTGATCGTCGTGCTCGACCAGTTCTCGCGCCATATTCACCGCGGCACCGCGGCGGCTTTTGCACAGGATCCGGCGGCACAACGCCTCGCCGTGGCCGGCATCGAGGAGCGCATGGACCGCGAATTGATTCCTGCGCAGCGCGCGTTCTTTTACTTGCCGCTCGAGCACGCGGAGGATATCAAGCTGCAGCGGCTCAGCACGCGCTCGTTCGAGCGGCTGGCCGGCGAGGTCGCGCCCGCCTGGAGCAAGGAGTATGCCGGCTTTGCGGACTATGCCGGCCATCATCGCGACATCATCGAGCGCTTCGGCCGCTTTCCCCATCGCAACAAGATGCTCGGGCGGGCTTCCACACCCGAGGAGCTGGATTTTCTGCAGCAGCCCGGGTCTTCGTTCTGACCGATTTGAGTCGTCAATGGCGGGTGGACTAAGCCCGGCGTTGTAATACAATGGGCTCGTCGGGGGGGCGTCAGACTCCCCTATTCACGAAGGAGGGCTCAGCCATGTTCAAACGTACGATTCTGTTATTCGTCGCGGGCCTGATGGCGGCCTGGGGCGTCCCGGGATGGTCACAGAAGGATATCCGGTGGGGCACGTCCGCGGTCGGGTCTTCCGGCCACAAGGCGCTCGTCATCCTGGCCGAGATGTTGAACCGCGAGATGCCGAACTACCGTGTAACCGTTCAGCCGACGCCGGGCGCGATATTGACCGTCAAGGGTTACGCGACGGGCCAGTTCGACGGTTATTACGGCGCCGACATTGCGTTCTACGAGCTCGCCCACGACCTCAACCGCTTCAAGGGCTTCAAGGCGAGCATGAAGCGCCAGCCGGTGCAGTCCTTCTGGACGTACACGGTCGAGGTCGGTACCGCGATCCATTCCCGTGACCGGGCAAAATTTAAGTCCTGGGCCGACGTCGCGGGCAAGCCGATATTCACCGGGCCGCTGCCGTGGGACGTACGCGCGCACCTCGAACGGGCCTATCACACACTCGGCGTCAAGCATCAGTACCGCCAGGTCGACCTCTCGGCCGCGGGATCGCTGCTCCAGTCCGGCGGGATCGAAGGGTTCATCATCTACACCAATGGCGAGGCGACGACCGCGCCCTGGATCACGGAGGCCTCGCTGTCGGCGGACTGGGCCGTTCTCAACCCGACCGCGGAAGAGCTCGCCATACTGAAACGGGCCGGGTTCGCTGTCACCGAGGTGAAGCCCGCGACTTTCAAGAAGGACGTTCACGCCGACAAGGTGGTCCTGCTGCCGTTCTACTACGGCTTCCACGTGGGCCTCGATGTCCCCGAGAACGACGTCTACCAGATGCTCAAGGTGATCGAGAAGAACGCCGGCGAGCTGGCCAAGGCCGATCCGGGTTTCGCGCAGATCGCCAAGAATATGGCGGGATTCCAGCGCCTGGGCGTCATCTCGTCCGTCGATCTGGTACCAGTCCACCCGGGGCTTGCGAAATACATGCGCGAGAAAGGCGTGTGGGACGCGAAGTGGGACGCCCGGATCGCGAAGAAATAAGAAGGGCCTAGCGGCAATTTGAGTCATCGGGGGGGTGGGCGCGCACGCCCACCCCTTTTTTCGTATCGATCCGACCCCGACCATGGATGCTCCCGTCGCGCCCGCGTTCCGGCCTCACCCCGTGATCGACTGGGCCTACTACCTGACGGCGGTCTTCTTCTTCGTCTACCTGTTCGCCTATTATTGGACGAGCGAAGGCGGGCCGGTGCTCCTGGCACTCACGCTGGTGCCGGTGACCTTCATCCTGTTCACGCTGGACGAGCTGCGGAAGAACGAGTTCTATCCGCGGCTCCCGGCCGCCGCCAACTATGTCATCGCCACGGTCTACACCGTCATCTCGATTGCCGTTGCGGTGTACATGCACGTCGAATACGAGGAAATCGGCACGGTGCGCGCCGGGATCTGGAACCGGACCGACCTCGTCATGGGCGCGTTGATGGCATTGCTGGTCACGGAATACGCGCGCAAGCGCTACCTGCCGCTGTTCATCCTGAACATTCTCCTGATCGTCTACGCGGTATACGGCTCGTGGGTGCCGGGTATGTTCTTCCATCCCGGGCTCAGCTGGGAGCGCATCGTCAGCGCGATGAGCGTGGAGGTGTCCACCGGCGTCTTCTCCAACCTGCCGCAACTCGCGCTGACGCTGATCGGCTCATTCATACTCGTCCTCGCCGCGCTGCGCGCCTTCGGCTGCGTGGACTCGATCCTGAAGGGCGCCTCGCAGATCGCCGCGCGCTCGCCCCACGCCCTGCCGCAGTCCGCCGTGCTGGGCTCCATGGCCGTTGCGGCCGTCAGCGGCAGCAGCGCGGCGAACGCCATCACCACTGGCACGGCCACCATTCCCGCCATGATCGGCGCCGGCATGCCGCGGGTGGTCGCGGCGTCGATCGAGGCCGCCTCTTCGCTCGGCGGGCAGCTGATGCCGCCGATCATGGGCATCTCGGCCTTCCTGATGGCGGAGTTCCTCGGGCGCAGTTATTTCGACGTCGTCGCGCGCGGCTACGCGCCGGCGCTCGTCTACTTCGTCGGCGTCGCCGTTTCGGTCTACCTGCTCTCGACGCGCTATCGCGCACGGCTCGACGCCGTCACCGCCGAGACCATGCGCTGGACCGACTGGATGAACATTGCCGCATTCGTCGCCGTCGTCGGAGGGCTGATCGGCCTGATGGCGACACTCCATCTCGCACCGATGTTCGCCGCGCTTTACGTCTTTCTCGCCGTTGCCGGAGCCCTGGTCGTCTCGCACCTGGTAGCAATCGCGTGGGCGCATGGCCGGTCGTGGCGCGCGCTCATGGCCCCCTTCGGGCGCTTTGTCGACGGTTTCGCCGGCATGACCTCTGACCTGACGCTGCTGCTCGCGACGCTGTCGATCATGACCGGGGCCCTCGTGATTACCGGCGTGCCGACCAAGATCGGCTCTATCCTCATCGGAATGGCCGGGATCAACATCGCCGCCATGGTGATCGTCGCCTTCTTCTTCGGCGCGCTCCTCGGCACCGGGTTGCCGCCGGCGCCGACTTACATCATCACGGCGCTCGTGATCGCGCCTCCGATGATCAAGGTCGGCGTCGATCCGTGGGTGGTCCACTTCTTCGCCTTCTTCCTCGCGGTGTGGGGCGAGCTTACGCCCCCAACCTCCGTGGTCGCCGCGGTCACCGCCAAGATCGCCGATGCGCCTTTCCTGCAAACCCTGTTCCGCGCCATCACCATTTGCATCTCCCTCTTCGTCCTGATGTTCGGGGTCTTCACCCGGCCGGAACTCGTCCTGGAGCCCGGAATCCAGCAGGTCCAGGCCATGCTGCTGATGATGACCTCGACGGTCGGCCTCAGTTTCGCCATCCAGGCGCGCTTCACCGAACACCGCGGGATCGACATGACGCTCCGGCTCGTGCTCGCCGCCTTCGCCCTGGTGGTCCTGTTCCACCCGGACGAGCAAGTCGCATTGCTCGCCTGCGTCCCGGTTACCCTGTTCGTGGCCTACTGGATCCTGCGGCGCCGCAATGCGCCGGTCGTCGCGCGCGCCGGCGCCGGTTGAGGGCGTGAGCACCTGTTCGATTCGCCTCGCGGATCGAGGCGATGCCGAGGCCATCAACGCCATCCAGAACCACTACGTGGTGCGTTCCACGGCGACCTTTCTCACCGATCCTCTGACCCTGGAGCAACGCCTCGCCTGGCTCGAGAACCGGTCCCAGGCGCACCCGGTCATCGTCGCGCAGGCCGAAGGCGCGGTCGCCGGCTGGGGATCGCTGGAGGTGTTTCGCACCCGCCCCGCGTACCGGCACACCGCCGAGTTTTCCATCTACGTCCACCACGAGATGCATCGCCGCGGCATCGGCCGCGCCCTTCTGGCCGATCTCATCGCGCGCGCCCGCGCGCTCGACCACCACGCGCTCGTCGGCGGCTGCTGCAGCGAGTCCACGGCCGTCATCGCGCTGCTCGAGGCATCGGGATTCTCGCGGGTCGCCCACTTCCGGGAGGTCGGCCGCAAGTTCGACCGCTGGCTCGACGTCGTATTCCTGCAGCGGCTGCTCTGACAACCGTGATTCGTGAATCGTGACTCGTGGATCGTCCTTCGAGCCCCGATTTTGCTATGCTTTCCAGTGAGCCATCCACGAGGCGGGGCACCGATGAAATACCGCAAGCACGAGGCCAAGGAATACGCAAAGACCGTCCTGAAGGGCGTGTGGACCGCGCTGCCCACGAATTTCACCGCGGACGGCCGGCTCGACGAGGCCGGGAACGCGGCGAACCTGGAGCATTGCATCTCGAAGCTCGCGCTCGAGGGCCACTACTGCATCGGCAACGTGGGCGAGTTCTGGGCGATGACCAACGAGGAGCGCATGCGCGTCGCGGAGATCAACGTCGAGGTCGCCCGCGGCCGCATCCCCCT
>Ga0209640_10000708_pt1 | contig 26519 bp, 22 predicted proteins | sample RifCSP10_1_FD_184018 | JGI IMG/M metagenome (GOLD analysis project Ga0209640, IMG submission 184018) | Soil microbial communities from Rifle, Colorado - Rifle CSP2_sed 10_1 (SPAdes) (version 2) | ecosystem: Environmental > Terrestrial > Deep subsurface > Rock core/Sediment | place: Rifle... | reverse complement strand
CTGGTCACGGGCCCTGCCATTGATATCCCGCCGGCCCCGTGACCGGTTGGCAGTATCTCTTGGCGCGCTGCGCGCGCTGGTCACGGGCCCTGCCATTGACACCCCGCAGGTCCCGTGACCGGTTGGCAGTATCTCTTGGCGCGCTGCGCGCGCTGGTCACGGGCCCTGCCGTTGATACCGCGCCGGCCCTGCGCACGGGCCATTACCGCTTGTCGAGTTCCTTGTCCCTCAGAAACCCCGACAGCAGGTCGGCGATCTTCGCGTTGTTCAAATCCGACATCGGAAAGTGCGTGTTTCCGCGAATATCCAGGTCGGGCAGCATCACGTTGACGGCATGCCCGCCGTGCCGGTTGATCGCTTCCACCATCAGGCGCGCCTTGACGACGTTGATCCGCCGCCCGTCGAGGGTGAGGCGGGGGCCCACGTTGATCTTGTCGAGCTGAGAAGGGATGTAGTCGCCCCACACGATCTGGATGGGCATCTTCGTCAGCTTGAGGAAGTCTGCCATCGGAATGGCGCGGCCGGGCGACACCATCATTCCGTCCGCGCGCTCGATTGCAGGCGGTGCTTCTCCCTCGGGAAACACTACGTCACCCGGTTCGTACGAAACAATTCCCGCCACGTTGGAGCTCTTGGTGGCCGTGATCCAGCCTCGGATGCCCGTCGATGAATGCGTGAGCAGAACAGACGGTCCAACCTCGCTCAACAGCGCGGCGAGCGCGTCGGTCTCCACCTGTTCGTTCTCCGGCGCATTGAACTCCGGATACTGAATCCGGAAGAACTCGTTCAGCGCGCGTGGATCCCGGGAGAACTGCACGCCCGGGTAGAAGTCTGGCGTCGGGTCTCCGGGCAGCCATAAACCGATGCGCCAGGTTGTGAACGACGCCTGATCGTTGTTGGCGCGGGGCGCGTAGCTGGTTGGCGCGCAACCCTGCCCGGCGCGACCGGTTCGCGGCAGGTCCGTCAGATAGACGGGAAAACCCTGACGAAGAAAGATCTGCCTGAAGCCGTCGCGGCCGTCGAAAGTTGTGTCCCACGTTTTGGTACTGCTGGCGTGAACCATGACGAGCGGCGTCCTGCGCGGGCTCTGAGGGATCTGCCACTCCACGTACCCGTGATCGCAGTGAATCGAGCCCGTTGCGGCATCTCCGAGCACTCTGCCGCCGAAAGGGCGCGCACCCTGGTCCCGGATGACGATGGGCGATTGGGCGGCGAGTGCCGCGGTGCCTGCGAGACAGAGGATGAAGGACAGAATCGAGTCGCGACACATGCGGCACAACTTATCACGAGGCGCGGTACCATGAGGCCGCAGGAGCGCGATTGGCTGTGTATCGCCCGGACCTCGAGACCGCGACGCCTGACGCGATTCGTGACCGCCAGCTTGCGCGGCTGAACGAGCTGCTCTCAGTTGTCCTGCCTCGCAACGCCTTCTGCGCAAAGAGGCTCGGCGCAGTCCGCCCGCCCATCTCGTGGGCGAACTTTCAACAGTTTCCATTCACCACCAAGGCCGACCTTGTTGCAGACCAGGAAGCGTCGCCGCCGTTCGGTACCATCGCCACGTATTCGCTCGAGGAGTACGTCACGTACCACCAGACATCCGGGACGACGGGGCGGCCGCTGATGGTGCTCGACACGGCGGAAAGCTGGGACTGGTGGGCCGAGTGCTGGCAGTACGTGTATGCCGCTGCCGGCGTACATGCGCGCGATCGAATCTTCTTCGCGTTCTCGTTCGGTCCCTTCATCGGCTTCTGGAGTGCGCACGACGCGGCAAGGCGCCTAGGCGCAATGACGATTCCGGGCGGTGGCCTCGACTCGAAGGCACGCCTTCAACTCCTGAAAAGCAGCGAGTCGACAGTTCTGGTGTGTACACCGACGTACGCGTTGCGCCTGGCCGAGGTCGCGCAGGCCGAAGGCATTTCCATCCACGACAGCGCGATTCGAGCGACCATCCATGCGGGCGAGCCGGGGGCATCGATTCCAGCAGTCCGCGACCGAATCGAACGCGCGTGGGGGGCGCACGCTTTCGATCATGCCGGTGGTACCGAGACAGGCGCCTACGGCTTTTCGTGCGATGCGCGCGTAGGCCTGCACGTCAATGAAGCGGAATTCATTGTCGAGGTGCTCGACACCTCGACCGGTCGACCCTGTGGTGAGGGTGAATGCGGGGAACTGGTCGTGACGAATCTCGGCCGCACAGGCTGGCCGATCGTTCGCTATCGCACAGGCGACGTTGTTGCTGTGGGGACGCGGTCGTGCACGTGCGGGCGGACGTTTCTCACACTGCCAGGCGGCATCGTCGGACGAACCGACGACCTCGTCGTGCTCAGGGGTGTCAATGTGTATCCGTCGGCGGTGGAAGCCATCGTCCGCACGTTCGAAATCGACGAATTCCGCATGGTGCGCACACGAAAGGGACCGCTGGAGGAGCTCACAGTGGAGGTCGAAGCGAGTGACGTTGTTGCAGAGAAGCTTGCGGTCGCATTCCGCGAGCGGCTCGCGGTGCGAATTTCGACGCGCGCGGTCCAACCTGGCTCGTTGCCACGCTGGGATCTGAAGGCCAGGCGGCTCGTGGATCTGCGGCAGCTATAATCCAGGCTCACGTCGTTCTGCCGAGGAGGGAAATCATGCGTGTGGTCTCGCGCACGTCGTTGGCGCCGCTCTTCGCGCTGCTTCTGTTCCTCGTCTCCACGTCTCCTGCCGCCCAGCAGCAGAGCAGTGGAAGTGACGACAAGCTGGAGGCATACAAACGTGACGTCGCGTCCAGCGTCGACGCGATGGAGAAGATGGCGCAGGAGATGGTCGATTCCGTCTTCAGCTTCTCCGAGCTGGCGCACCAGGAATTCGAGACGTCTCGCTATCTGACGAACATTCTCGAGAAGAATGGGTTCGCCGTTAGGCGGGGCGTCGCCGGCATGCAGACGGCGTGGCTGGCGACCTGGGGCTCCGGAAAGCCCGTGATTGCGCTTGGTTCGGATATCGACGGCATTCCGCAGGCGTCTCAGAAGCCGGGTGTTCCGTACCGCGAGCCGCTTATTGCGGGAGCACCTGGACACGGAGAAGGCCACAACAGTGGCGTGCCGCTGAACATCGTAGCCGCCCTAGCCGTGAAACGGATCATGGAGCGCGACCGGCTGCCTGGCACGCTCGTACTCTGGCCTGGGGTCGGCGAAGAGCTGCTCTCGGCGAAGGCGTGGTTTGTTCGTGAGGGGCTCTTCGAAGGCGTCGACATTTCGCTCTTCGCCCACGTGGGCAGCAACTTGAACGTATCGTGGGGATCCACCTCGTCGAACGGCCTCGTGTCGATCGAATACACCTTCGAGGGTGAAACCGCGCACAGCGCCGGCGCGCCGTGGCGCGGCCGCAGCGCTCTCGATGCAGTGGAGCTGATGAATGCAGGCTGGAACTATCGGCGCGAGCACTTGCGGCTCCAGCAGCGCTCACATTACGTGATTACCGACGGCGGCGATCAGCCGAATGTCGTGCCTTCGAGAGCGACTGTGTGGTACTTCTTCCGCGAGACCGAGTACCCACGGATCAAAGAAATGTGGGAGATCGGCGACAAGATGGCACAGGGCGCTGCCCTGATGACTGGCACCACGTGGACGTCCCGGATCGTCGGCGCCGCCTGGCCGCAGCACTTCAGCAAACCGGTAGCCGAGGCGATGTTCACGAACATTCAACGCGTCGGGTTGCCGGGCTGGTCGGACGACGACCAGGCGTTCGCGAAGGCGGTGCAGAAGGAGATCAATGCGCCGAATCAGAATGGCCTTGACGTGGAGCTCGCGAAGATGGAGGAACCGGTGAAGGACGACGACAAGCGTGGCGGGGGTTCCGACGACATCGGCGATGTGTCGTGGACCGTGCCTACGGTGACGCTGCGCTATCCGTCAAACATCCCTGGCCTCCCGGGGCACAACTGGGCGAACGCGATAGCCATGGCCACGCCGATCGCGCACAAGGGCGTCGTCGCTGGTGCAAAGGTCCAGGCGATGACGATGATCGACATCCTGCTCCGACCGGAGCTGGTGAAGAGCGCGTGGGAGTACTTCACGAACGAGCAAACCAAGGAGATGAAGTACACGCCGTTCATCGCTGCCGACACGCCGCCGCCGACCTGGATGAACAAAGAAACGATGGAACGCTATCGGCCTGAGCTGAAGAAGTTCTATTACGACGCGTCGCGGTATGGCACGTATCTGGAGCAACTGGGCGTCACGTACCCGACGCTGGGCCGCGCCGGGTCAAGATAGGATCCGGGATCCGAAAGCCTAAAGCCTAAAGCCCAGAGCCTTATTTCGCGAGGGGATGGGGGCGAAGCTGAAAGCGCGCCGCCTTCGGCCGGTTGTCTGTCCCGCCTTCGAGGTGAAACATCGTCCGCGTGCCGGACGTTGACCACAGGCCCTTGCCTTTCCAGCCGGCGTTGGGGTTGTCGATGCGTCCGTCGACATTTTTCGGGAAGAAGCCGCTCGGGTAGGGAATGCGCAGGGTAATGACCCTGCCGTTCACCATTGCCAGAATCGAGTCACTCAAGTTGCCCATCGCGATCGGCACGTTCGGGCCGAGACCGAACGTGTCGAACGAGTCCACCCAGATGTAATAGCTCGCCTCGGCGCTGCCGGCGTCTTGGACGTCCCGCAACTGCGGGCCCGGCAACACGTGCAGCGTCCAGCCCTCCGCACAATGAGCGCCAGTCGCGGTCGGTCCTCGAAGAACCTTGCACTTGCGCCGGTCGAAGCTGCCAAGGTGCCCGCTGGCCAGCGCCACCCAGAACACGCCGCTGCGGTCGATATCGCCGCCGCGCGGACCGAACCCGGGCGCCGGCACGTCATAGATTTCCGCGACGGCGGTTTCGGTGGGATTTGCGCCGGGCGCCACACGCACGATGTGGCCCGGATAGCCAACGACGGTTCCCCACACGGCGCTGTCGGCGGGACTGACGGCGACCGCGTAGATGTTCACGGCTACCCGTTTGTCCTTCGCGGGATCGACCGCCGCATCGGGCTCTACGTACGGATCGCGCCGGCCGTTGCCGTTCGTATCGAGCACGAACGGCGTCCACCCCTGCGACCGCATCTCGTCGCGCGTGTCTTCGAACATCCGCCGGTTCAGCCACCCGATCACGCCCGGCCCGCCCTCGATTCCGCTGCTCGTCCACAGCGTCTGATTCGCGTCGGATGCGAAATTCAGATGATGTGTCGGAAAGCACGTACCGATGAGCGTGAACCTGGCCGTCGCCGGGTCGTACATCGACAGATGACGATTCGACTGCTGGAGGGGAAACAGCCGTGCGGATGGATGCGCCGATCCTTGTCGGCAGAATGGCGGGTTGTCGGCGGGACGGACGCGCGAAGTGAGCCACACGCGTCCACGCTCGTCCATCATCGGGTTGTGCGTGAGCGTCTGGCTGTCCCAGATGGGCTCGGCGCCCCAATACGCGGAAGGGCCGAACGGGTTGCTCTTCGAGGACGGCGTCCCGGGATCGAGCACCGGGTGTTCGATCTCGGTCACCGAGTGTGTGCTCGGGTCGAGGATCGGTAGAAAGTCGGTACTGTCCTCGGGCGATGCGTACACCATTCCGTTGGCATTGACGCGCGGATTGCGCCGGTCCGTCGAGATGGCGTCGTGCAGATACGCGGTGGGACGACTCCAGTCCCACAGCGTGATGACGACGTTGCGCTCGACGCCTTGCGGTCGATCCGGCGCTGCAAACGGCAGTTCACCCGCGGCGATGCGGTCGGTCCAGTCGGCAAAGAGCGCCAGCGCGCGCTGGCTGTCGAGCCGGTTGATGTCGCGCGCCATCAGCGCCCTGGCGCTGCCCGCCTGCAGGCGACGAGACCACGCCTCGATGGAATTGCCGGGCGTGTTGAATTGTTGCGGGATCGTACGCATACCCTTTGTGCCGAGCGAGTGGCACGACTGGCAGGCGCCGGTCTTGATGATGTTCAGCCAGGCGCCCTGGCTCGTCACTTTCTCCAGAGGGAACTCCTGTTTGGCAGGGACCCTCAGCATCGAGAACCAGTAGAGCGCGGGATAGTACTCGGCCGCCGCAGAGAGCGACGGCGCAGAGACCGCCGTCAAGTTCAGCGCCACGCCCGGCATCGTTCGGACTCGGGGCGAGTCGACCAGGCCATAGCCGCGCACCCATACGCTATAGGTGGCTCGCGGAAGGTCGGGCACGAGATAACGTCCCCGGTCGTCGGTCACGACGATCTTCGCAAAGCGAGTGGGGAGGTCGGTCGTTTCCGCAATGACCCACACACCCGCTTCGGGGCCGCTGGCGCTCGCGACTACACCGCCTATGTCCTCGGCGTCCACGCTCACCGCGGGAACCGCCGGTCGCTGACCTGAAGCGGTTCCTATGACTTCAACAGCCGACGCAAGCACAAGAAGAGCGATGGTGCGTCGCATCGATTTCGACGAAGGATACTAGGCTTAGGCCAGAGAGATCCATGTCCGTCTATCCGGCGCAGTACGAATCCGACGTGGTGTTACGAGATGGATCAACGGTCCGTCTTCGACCGGTTCGGCCGGAGGATGCGGGAAGTCTGCGAGAGCTGTTCGATCGGCTCTCGAGCGAGAGCTTGTACTTTCGCTTTCTGGGCGTTCCCGCCGACAGCCGGGCGGAGATTGCGCGCCTGGCCGGCTCCGACTACGACAACGAGTTCGTGCTGGTTGCCGAGGCTGCAGGACGGCTGCGCGGCATCGCAAGCTACAGCCGGGACCCGCAGACACCAGACCGGGCGGAGGTGGCATTCACGGTTGCCGACGCGCTTCAGGGGCGCGGTCTCGGGACGCGAATGCTGGAGACGCTTGCGGCGATCGCGCACGAACGCCGCATCACGACGTTCGACGCGTATGTGTCAGCGGAGAACGACCAGATGATGCGCGTCTTTCTCGATTCCGGATTCGAGGTCGCGCGGCGGCTGGAGAGCGGCGTGTTCCACGTCGTGCTGGCGCTGCAATCCACCGAGCGCTATGAGTCAAAAGTCGCGGAGCGATCGCAGGCGGCCGCGGCCGCCTCCGTGAAAGGCTTCTTCGAGCCTGACGGGGTCGCCGTTGTCGGACCGAACAGGGCGCGGGGGAAGATCGGGTCCGAGATCCTGCACAACCTTGCTGCTGGCGGTTACACGGGGCGGCTGTATGCCGTTCATCCGTCCGAGTCGTCGATCGACGGTGTGCCGGCATACCCGCGTGTCACAGCGATTCCCGGCGACGTCGACCTGGTCGTGATTTGCGTGCGGGCCGCACAGGTCAGCGACGTCGTGGACGACTGCATTGCAAAGGGCACAAAGGCGATCGTTGTGATCAGTGCAGGATTCGGCGAGACGGGGCCGGCCGGACGGGCGCTGGAGCAGCAGATCCTCGAAAAGGTACGCAGCGCGGGCATTCGCATGATTGGACCCAACTGCATGGGCGTCATCAATACCGATCCGGCTGTGCGCCTGAACGCCACGTTCTCGCCCGTCACGCCCCTTGCCGGCCGCGTCGCCTTCTCGACCCAAAGCGGCGCGCTCGGCCTGGCGATCCTCGAGTACGTGCAGCAGCTGCATCTTGGGATTTCGACGTTCGTGTCGGTGGGCAACAAAGCCGACGTCTCTGGCAACGACCTGATCCAGTACTGGGCGGACGACCCGCGGACCGACGTCATCCTGCTGTACCTCGAAAGCTTCGGCAACCCGCGACGTTTCGCGCACATTGCGCGGCGTGTCGCCCGGACAAAGCCGATCGTGGCCGTCAAGTCGGGACGCTCGCAGGCAGGGGCGCGTGCCGCGTCGTCTCATACGGGCGCACTGGCGGCGAGTGACGCGGTGGTCGATGCGCTCTTCCACCAGGCGGGCGTGATCCGAACTACGACCGTCGAGGAGCTGTTCGACGTGGCCACGCTGCTGGCGCACCAGCCGCTGCCGGCCGGCCCTCGTGTGGCGATCCTGTCGAACGCAGGCGGTCCAGCCATTCTCGCCGCCGATGCCTGCGAAGCGCAGGGGCTGCGTCTGGCATCTCCAAGCGACCATTCCACTGAGGCGCTGCGTGACTTGTTGCCGGTCGAGGCGAGCCTTGGCAATCCGGTGGACATGCTTGCATCTGCCACTCCCGAGCAATATGGTCGCGCCACGCGTCTCCTGCTCGCGGACGACGGGGTGGACAGCCTGCTCGTCATTTTCATTCCTCCCCTGGTGACGAAGCCCGACGAAGTCGCGCACGCGATCGCCGACGCCGCAACGGGCACGACGAAACCGATTCTGGCGAATTTCATCGGGGCGCGGGGCGCCCCTCCAGCGCTGGCGCCCATTCCGTCATACCGATTTCCAGAAGCCGCCGTCACCGCACTTGGGCGCGTGACGAAGTATGCCGAGTGGCGGAGGCGGCGGAAGGGCGTCGTACCGCGCTTCACGGATGTGAGAGAGGAAGCCGCGCGCGCGATCGTCGATGGCGCGCTCTCGCGTGGCGGTGGCTGGCTCACGCCGGTCGAGTCGAAGGCGCTCCTCGACGCCGCAGGTGTGTCGTCCGCGGCGGCACGGGTCGTCTCGACGCTCGACGAGGCGATCGTTGCAGCGTCCGACGTCGGATACCCCGTCGCCCTGAAGGCGGCAGGACCCGAGCTCCTGCACAAGAGCGACGTGGGCGGCGTGGTCCTCGGCATTGCCGACGCCGCTGCGCTCAAAGACGCGTTCGAGCGGATGAAAACGCGGCTCGGTGAAACGATGACAGCTGCCGTCGTGCAGCAAATGGTTCCGGCAGGGGTCGAGCTCCTGATTGGCGCCGTGCTCGATCCCGTGTTCGGTCCACTTGTCGCCTGCGGGAGCGGCGGCGTCCTCGTCGACCTGCTTCACGACACCGCGTTCCGCCTTCACCCGCTGAGCGATGTGGATGCGGCCGAGATGCTGGAAAGCCTGAAAAGCGTCGCGCTTCTTCGCGGGTACCGCGGTCGCCCGGTGGCCGACGAGCGAGCGGTGGTCGACGCGCTCCTGCGGGTGTCGGCGCTGCTCGACATCTGCCCGGAGATCCACGAGCTCGATATCAACCCGCTGACTGTGCTCGGGCGGGGCGCATGCGCTGTCGACGCCCGCGTGCGAGTGAGCCGCCGTGAGGTCAAGGCCCCGACGCGCCGCATCTCGTACTGAGACGTCGTTGCCTCAGTCCTCTCTTCCCCCTTCCCCCTTCCCCCTGTCCCCTTCCCCCTGTCCCCTTTCTGAGTTTCCCCGCGATACACTGCTCACAGCAGCCATGGCCGAACTTCCCAGTTCCTCTCCGCCCCGCTTTGCCGCTCTTCGGGTCGCGCCTTATCGCCGGTACTTCGCCCTCAGCGTGATGTCGATGATCGCTGACAACATCGAGCACGTCATCAGCTACTGGGTGATGTTTCAGGCGTTCCACTCGCCGGCGCTCGCGGGATTTGCGGTCATCAGCCACTGGGTGCCGTTCCTCCTGTTCTCTCTGCACACGGGCGCTCTCGCGGATCGGCACGACTGCCGCAAGCTGATCCAGATCTCTCAAGTGTTGTACGTCGTGGCGTCGCTCTCCTGGGGGATGCTCTTCCTCGCCGGCACGCTCGAGATGTGGCATGCCGTCGTCATTCTGCTCGTCCATGGTGCGGCGGGTGTGCTGGCGGCGCCCGCGCAGCAGCTGATCATTCATGACATGGTGCCGCTCGAGCATCTCCCAAGTGCGATTCGACTGAACGCCAGCAGCCGGTACCTCTCGATACTGCTGGGACCCGCCATTGGCGGGGGTTTGATGCTGCTGCTCGGATCCGCGTGGGGCCTGCTGACAAACGCACTGATTTATCTGCCGTTCAGCATTTTTCTGTTCCGCGTGCCGTACACCGGTCACACGACGCATGAAGGCGAGCGGCGCACGCGGCCGTTCGGGTTTGCGGACGTGTGGAACGTATTGGCCACGGCTCGGACGGAGCCCCGGATCATGACCATGATTGCGCTGGCCGGCGCCTCGTCGTTCTTCGTCGGCAACGCGTTTCAAGCCCAGATGCCGGAATACGCGCAGTACCTCGGCGCCGACGATACGGGCGCTCGGTATTCCATTCTGCTCGCGGCCAACGCCGCGGGCGCCATTATCGGGGTCGTGCTGCTCGAAAGCGCGACGCTGCTGCAGCCGACCGCCCGCACAGCCATCGTCTGTGCCGGCCTCTGGGCAATCGCGATGGGGCTGTTCCCGATGACACAGGACTATGTCATCGCGGTTGCGCTGCTCGTCGTGGCCGGTGTCTTCAGCATCGCATTCACTTCGGTTGCACAGACGGTCGTGCAAATCCTTGCGCCTGCCGGTGTACGAGGCAGCATCGTGGGTCTGTTCAACACTGCGATGATGGGGCTCCGCGCCGGCGCAGGCGTCACCGTCGGCGTGCTGGGAGCGTTCACCGGCGTTCGCCTATCGCTCGAACTGTCGGCTCTCATGGTTCTGGTGGTCACAGTCGCCCTGTTCGCGCGCGATGCGCGCAGCGGAAGCCACCATGCCGCGGCGGCGTTCGTGCCGGATCGGGAATCTGTGTGACCGTGTCGTTCCGGTTCTACGGCGACCTCAACGACTTCCTGCCTCCTCTTCGCCGGGGGTTCCGGTTTCGGCAGGTGCTGGACGCGCGCTCGTCGGCGAGGGACGCCGTCACGGCCATAGGCGTACCCGACTCGTACATCGATGTGATCGTCGTGAACGGGACTCCCGTTGATTTCAGCTACTCGCTCGACGACGGCGACAGGGTTGCGGTGTATCCGGTGTTCAGATCGATCGATCTTGGCGACATCGTGCGCGCGCACGACGTCGCCTGACCTCTGTCCGCCTATAAAGCCGGACACTACGTACGTCGGGGGCGGAAACGGGCTTCACTTTTCGATCATGTAGATCTCCCTCCGCCCGTGGTCGACGAGGTCGTGATACCCCTTCATGACCTCCTGCATTTCCTTGATCTCCATCGCTTTGCGTGACGTCTCCGTGTACTGTTCGAGGCTCTCGACCTCCATTTCAGACACAACGGTCCAGTAACGCTCGGCGCTGACGTCGGTCATGACGCGCATCGGCCCGAAGCCCATCCCCGCGCCCAGTTTGGAGAGTGCGTGGAACTTGTCCACCATCGCGCGTGCTTTGCCCGGCTTGCAGTACATGATGTCTCGAACAAGAAACATGGGATCTCCTTTCAGAAGTGTGAACGACGATTTCTGATGCTCAGCTGCAGGTGAATCTTGGTCAAGTGACGACTTCGCAGACTACGAGTACAATCCCTCCCTTTGGAGGCAGACGTGCGGAATCTGGACCGCTATACGGCTCCTTACGAGGATCTTGTACCCGTTCAGTGCCTATACGTCGAGCCGCATAGCGGTCCTAGGCGCGCGGAGCGCGCCACGAGATGCTGGCCAACCAGCCGAGGGGCGCGGCCGCGGATATCAAGGGGCAGGGCCCCTTGGCTGGTTCATGCGAGCGCGCTGTGTGCGGCCGTGATTGCTGTGGCGGGCGCCGATCCAACCGTCGCGCGCGCCCAGGGGCAGCCGCCACCCGATCGTCCCGCGGTCACGGTTCGCGGCCAAACATACACGCCGCGATCGATCCTCGCTCGCAACATGGGCACCGAGCAGGATCAGACCACGCAGTTCCCCCCGCACAAAGTCATCGGCAACGTGTACTACGTCGGCACGAGGACGCTGAGCGCGTTCCTGATCGCGACGGCTCAGGGACACATTCTGATCAATACCACGTACGAACGGAACGTGCCGGTCATCGAGAAGTCCGTCGCCGACCTCGGATTCACGTTTGCGGATGTGAAGATCGTCCTGGGCACGCACGCGCACGGCGATCACCAGGAGGGAGACGCGCTCGTCAAACAGAAGACCGGCGCGCAGGTGATGGCCATGGCAGAGGATGTGCCGGCGCTCCAGGCGATGAGGCCGGGCGGTAAGGAGCATCCGATCGACAGAACCCTGCGCGATGGCGAATCCGTCACACTTGGCGGCACAACGCTCGTGGCGCACCTGACTGCCGGCCACACTCGTGGCTGCACCACGTGGACCACAAGAGTGCAGGACGCTGGAAGGAGTTACGACGTCGTCATCCATTGCAGCCTGCGTGCGCCTGGCACGCTGGCGCCTGCCGTGGTGGCCGAGTTCAACCGCTCGTTCCCATTGGTGCGCGCGCTGCCGTGCGACGTGCCCCTCGGAGACCACCCCGGGCAGTACAACATGCACGCGAAGCACATGAAACTGCCGAGCGGTGGCGCGAATCCGTTTGTCGACCCCGACAACTGCGATCTCGAGACGGATATTCAGGAGGCGATGTTTCGTGCCGCGCTGGAGGAAAGGCAGAAATGATGTTGAAACCACGAAGGCCACAAAGATCACGAGGGTTACAGATTTGGTTGAGTACTGGTTTCGCGTTTTTCGTGTGCTTCGTGGTTCCTTCCGTTGTGACTTGTGACTTGTGACTTGTGACTTGTGACTTGATCAGGAGGCAGTCGATGAACCGCACAGCTTGGACGTTGCTTGCATGCGCGCTGTTGACGGCGCAGCTCTTCTCACAGGGCCAGCCGGCGGCGCCGGCCGCCCAGGGCCCACAGATCGTGACCACCAAGGTTCAGGGCACCGAAAATGTCTACACCTTCCGCAACCAGAACAGTCAGGCGATGTTCATCGTGACGAGCGAGGGCGTCATCGCCACCGATCCCGTCGGCTACGGGCGGCCGCAGGGCGGGGCGCAATATCTCGCGGAAATCAGGAAGGTGACGAACCAGCCGATCAGGTACCTCGTTTACAGCCACCACCACTTCGACCACATCGCCGGTGGCCGTGCCTTCAAAGAGGCAGGGGCGCGGGTGGTTGCGCATACGAAGGCGAAGGAGCGGCTCGCGGTGCTGAACGATCCCAACACCGTGCTGCCTGACGAGACCGTCGGACAGCGACGAACGATCACGCTCGGAGGCACCGCTCTGGAGCTGACGTACGTCGGCCAGAATCACTCCGACAGCACGCTCGTCATGCGCCTGCCGAAAGAGCGGATCATCTTCGTCGTCGACCTGCTCCCGGTGGGACAGATGCCAGGCCGCGGCATGATCGATTTCTATCCGCTTCAGGCGGAGGAGTCGATCAAGCAGATCCTCGCGATGGACTGGGAGCGGTTGATTCCCGGTCATCCCGGCGACGGCGGTCGTCTCGGCACCAAGAAGGACGCACAGGATCAGCTGACGTTCCTGCAGGACGCGTCCGCGGCGGTCAAGGCGGAAGCACAGCAGGGGAGATGCTGGGAGCCGGTCGAGAGCCAGTTGAAGCTGCCGAAATACGCAAGCTGGCCGGGCTACGAAGCCAACCTTCAGTTCACGCTGCGGCGTTACTGCGCCCTGTGGGGGCGGGGGACGTAGAGATCAAGTCACAAGGCACAAGTCACAAGGCACAAGTCACAAGGCACAACGATAAGTTTGGATCTTGTGACTTGTGCCTTGTGACCTGTGCCTTGATTACTGTCCCGGAAATCCCTGCCTCGCGGCTTCGGGCCCGCCCTGGATGAAGAGTGGTTTGTCAGGCGTGTCGGACTTGGCGATTTTCGCGAGCGCGCCGTGTGATTCGACGACCTTCCCTCCATAGCCCTCGAACACGACTTTGTCGCCCGGGAGGAGCGTCGTTCGTCCCCACCCCTGTCGCTGCACGGTATTCGGGCTGGCCATCTCCATGTTCCAGTTGACGACCTTGCCGGCTGCGTCGGCGACGTCGATGTACACGTGCATGTGCGGGTTCGTCCACTCGACCTTCGTGATGACGCCCGTCAGTGCAACCTTCTTCTTGGCGTCGTACTCCGTATCGAATCCGTGGTGGCCAAGAACCGGCACCGCCAGGCTGGCAACACCGAGGCCGGCGACCAGGACGAGGACTGCCAGCTTCGAGCTCATTCCAAAACCTCCTTCAGGCTGAACGGCCGCCACGTCTTACTTCTGCTGCTCTAACTTGCCCTCGCTGTTCAACCGGTACCCGCCAGCGATGCCCAGCTGATTGTTTTCGGTGCAGATGTACTCCATCAGGTCGATGCCTGGGGCCGCCAGGTTGGCCGTGAACTTCAGCTGCACCGGCCTCGAGAAGGCACCCGGGTCCTCCAGGGTAAATTCGTTGACGAGCGTTCCGTTGTTGATGCGCGTCCAACGCTCGACCGTGTGAAGCTGCTCGGTGTGCGGTGTTCCGCGGGCATCGAACCAGAACTTGTCGTTGTAGCCGACGGTATCGATGACGAGCGTGTCGCCGTTCCACGAGCCGATCGAGTGGCCCCACCAGGTCGGGAACGGATCCGCCGGATGCTTGCGGCCGTCCATGTAGACGACGCGGTGCGCGCCGGCGTCGCCCGTCTCGTGCAGCACGTAGATGTGCGTCAACCCTTTCGACGTGTACGACATCGAGAACTTCCACGGGTACGGGTTGACCCGCGGCACGCTCATCGGCAGGCAGTAGATGTAGGGCTCCTCGTAGGTGGCCTTCTCCCGCTTGGCCCTGAGGTCCCGCGCCCAGGGAAGCAGCGGCAGCTCGCCGGCCTTCAGCCCGCCCTCCCGCTCGATGTCGGCGTCGGAACCGCCTCCAACCCAGGGTCCGGTCAGGTCGGGCTTCCCGTCGTGCATTCTCGGCACCGGAAGGTTGATGATCTTGAGGTCGGTGGTGATGGGACCGGGCCTTCCCGATTGAATCTGGCGCACGCGCTCCTCCTGCGGCGCCGGTGCCTGCGCATCCAACTGCACGAGCAGCGCTGCGGCCAGGGTAAAGACAGTGGCGGCAACGGCTAGAGTTCGTCTCACGTTACGCCTCCTTATTCCCAGAGCCCGGTTGTGTCGTGCGGTCATGCCCAACACAACACACCTCAGGGTCAGAACCCGTCAATGGCACTTGATGCCCGAGTGCGCGCGACACAAAATACATCAAGTCGTGGAGAACGCGATAGGCAACCGGTCCTGACCCGGAACATGGAACCAGGCACTCGCAATGCGAGAGCCGCGGAACGAGGTGCACGCATGAGACTCCGATACGTGCTTTCGGTGGCGCTTGGATTGATGGTCGTATCGACGATCGACGCATTCCGTGGTACCGGCGGGACTCTGTTCGCTCAGGCCTATCCAAACCCGTACCGGATCGCCGAGGGTTGGGCCGAGCTTCCGAATGGGCGACAGATGGGAGCGGTAGGGAAGGTGGCGATCGATCCGGACGGCAGGCACATCTGGGCCGTGATCCGGTGCGATCCGCTTGCCGATCCCTCGCGGTTTGGCGACGAATGTCGCGATTCCAAGACCGATGCCGTTTACAAATTCAGTCCGGACGGCAAGGTTGTGACGAGCTTTGGGGGCGGCATGTTCATCTGGCCGCACGGCATCGAGGTCGACCGCGACGGCAACGTGTGGGTGACTGACGCGGTTGCCGCCAATCGGACTCCGCGCGGTGACAAGCGTGGGCAACAGGTCGTCAAGTTCAGCCCCGACGGTAAGGTGTTGATGCGGCTTGGCGCGCCCGGAGTGGAGGGCGGCGGGACCGACCACTTCACCTCTCCCAGCGATGTGGTGGTGGCGCCGAACGGCGATCTCTTCATTGCCGACGGGCACACCGAAAATGGCAACAACCGCGTCGTGAAGTTTTCGAAGGACGGCAAGTACATCAAGGAATGGGGCAAGACCGGGTACGCGCCAGGCGAGTTCCGCACGCTGCACGCCATTGCGATGGATTCACGTGGCCGTATCTTCGTGGGCGACCGGGCGAACAACCGGATCCAGATCTTCGACCAGGAAGGGAAGTTCCTGACTCAGTGGACGCAGTTCGGCCGGCCGAGCGGCATCTTCTTCGACACGCGAGATCAGATTTACGTGGCCGATTCCGAATCCGACGACGTGCAGAACCCGGGTTGGGAGATGGGGATCAGGATCGGCGACGCCAGGACGGGGTGGATATCGGCCTTCATCCAGTATCCGTGGGGCGATCCTCGGGAAACGCCGGGCACCGGCGCCGAGTTCGTCGCGGTGGACCGCGACGGGAACCTCTACGGGGGAGAGCCGCGCCCCAAGAAACTGCAGAAGTACGTCAGGGTGAGACCTTAGCCATTTGCGATTGGTGATTGGGGATTTGCGGTGTGACCGAACCCCAATCACAAATCACTAATCGCCAATCACAAATGCATTGGCACGAATCTCGATCTACACTCGGATTGATGGACATCTTCGAGCTCAGGCGTCGGCGCAGCGATGCCCCCAATTTCCTCCAGACCGACCTGGATATCGATGTGCTCGCGGAGGAGATTTTTTCGCGCTACGCGGATGAACAGAGAATCGTCATAGATGGGACGCCCTCCGCGGCCACGTTTTTTCGCCGCGAGTACTGCCCGGAGTTCCGCGTGATGAAGCTCGCCGGATCGCTGGCGCTGTCCATAAACCGGTACGCGGGTGAAGGAGGCGCCGGCGACGTCATCACGCCGATGCGCGTCACGGTCCGTGAGATCATGCTCGCGGCGCTGCTGCACGACCTCGGCAAACAGCACGAGGATTGCGCGCCCTTCATCCAGTTGTTGGAACAGACCGATCTAAGAGGCGCGGAGGGCCCCGACGCCGCCAGACGCAAACAGTACCTTCTCAGCATCATCCGCGACGTGCACTGTCGAAAAGGGCCGTGCATGATCGATCGGCTCGGCGACGCCGGTCGGCCCGAGCTCGGCAACCCGTTCGTCGCCACGGTGGCGCGACGGCACGGCGATGACTACGAGGTCAATCGGTCGACAAAGCAGGGGTGCTGGTGGGCCTGCGAGATCAACGTCGTGACGATCGCAGACGACTACGATGCGATGACGTCCGAAGGTCCAGAACGCGCGTACCGGACGGAGAATGTGTCCGTCGATCAGGCCGCCGCGCTGCTGTGGAAGGGAATGGAGCGAGGCAGGTACGAGCGCGACATCGCGCGGATTTTCATCGAGGACGTTCTCGCGTTCGATATTCCAGCCCCCGACGAACCTCACCAGCCTACGGCCTGACCGTCCTTCCGGTGATCCGAGCCGGCGCGATACACGCCGTTTACCGGCAGGTCGTCCGTGATGCTCCTCTGATCGAATGTCGGCTCCGGCAGGTTGGGATCGCGGCTGAAAAGGATGCCCTGATAACCGCCGACTGCGCCGCCGTCGACCGCCTCGACCAGGTGACCTTTCATGCGCAACGCAGGACCGACCAGGTTGAACAGGTGGGCTTCCAGAGACAGCACGTTTGCCGTCTGACTGTGCGTGAACCTGGCGGCGTCGGTGGTCATCTGTACGTTCATCCCGAGATCGATCATGTTGATCATGTGCTGCGCGTGGGTCTCGGGCTGGACGCTCCCGCCCATGTTGCCGAACGTCATCAGGGGCCGGCCGTCCTTCATCACGAACCCGGCGATGATCGTGTGGAAGGGGCGCTTGCGAGGGGCGACGACGTTCGGGCTGCGCGGATCCAGTGAGAACCCGGCGCCGCGGTTGTGCAGCACGAAGCCGTACTTGCCGACCGTCATGCGGCTGCCGTAGACGCTGTACACGCTGTGAATGAGCGACACCATGTTGCCCCAGCGATCGGCCGTGGTGAGGTAGATCGTGCCGCCCCCCGTTCCTCCGGGGACGCGAGGCTCCGAGGCCATGTTCGGATCGATCTTGTCGCACAGGCTGGCGGCGTGCGGCTTCGAGAGGAGTGTGGCGACAGGCACCGGCGTAAAACGTGGATCCGCGTTGTGCGTGAACAGGTCTGCATAGGCGAGCTTCTTGGCCTCGACGAGCAGGTGCCAGTACATCGGATTCGACGGCCCCAGCTGCGCGAGGCTCAATCCAAGTCGCGGCACGCACACTTCGAGGATGTTGAGCATCTCGAGCGCGGCAAAGCCTTGTCCGGGCGGCGGCAGCTGGAAGACATCGTAGCCGTGATAGTTCGTCGAGACCGGCTCGACCCATTCGGATTCGAACTCGGCAAGGTCGGCGCGCGTCATCACCCCGCCGTTCGCCTGCACCTTCTCGACGATGGCCGCTGCGATGTCGCCGCGATAGAACGCGTCCCGTCCCTGTTGCTGGAGGGCCCGCAAGGCGGTTCCGAGCCTGGGATTGCGAATGATGCTGTAGAGCGGGGGCGCTTCACCGTCGATCAGGAAAGTGTCGCGGGAATCCGGATCGCCACGCAGCGCGAGCACGGTCGCGCCGGCCGACAGATCAGCGTGGCGGCGCTCGGCAAGCGGCCAGCCTTCCTCTGCCGTGCGTGCCGCCCGCTCGAGCGTCTCCTTGAACGTCAGGGTGCCGAAGCGCTTCAGCATCGCGTCGTACCCCGAGATCGCGCCGGGAACGGTCGCTGCGTTCACGCCCCTTCCAGGCATCGTTCTCAGTCGCAGCTGCTCGGTGAAGAACTCTCGCGTCCATCCGGACGGCGCCCAGCCCGCGGACGTCAGGCCGTACAGCTTCTTGTCTCGTGCGGACCAGATCAGCGCAAAGAGATCGCCGCCAATACCGGTGTCGTTCTGCGAGGTGACGTCGAGCACCGTTCCGGCGGCCACGGCGGCGTCGATGGCGTTGCCACCTCGCTGGAGGATTTCGAGGCCCGCTTGCGCGGCCAGCGGATCGCTCGTCGCCACCACACCGTGCCGCGCGAGTACCTCGGAGCGTCCCTGCGAGAGCCAGCCCTGCGCGCGCAATCCGGGGACGGCGGCGATCGTCTCGCCCGGGTTGGGAACGTCGGCTGTGGGGATGCCGAACGGGTGTGGTGATTGCGCGATGCCGGCGGCCGTCCAGAAACCGGCGATCACCACCGACAGAAGAGCGAAGAGTCGTGTGCGCACGGAAAACCTTTTCCTTTCAGGCACCGAACATCCTCTCACAACTGGTATCCGGGCGGCCTATCGGGCTGGCCGGCGCCTGTCATAGGAATTGCACACGTCCGCCCCATGTATGGGGGGAGGCTCGCGGCCACAGCGCTATCGCTCGCGCTCGCCACGTCGTGCGGTGGGATGACCGACTTGACTCCGACCGCGGCGTCCGAACGGCCGCCGGCCTCGCCGTTCTCTCTGACAGACGCCCCGGTATCGTCACCGCACGGTCGCGAGCTCGAGGGCACGATCGGTCCGTTCGACGCCGGCACGCTGCCATGCTTTGCGAACCTCTTCCCGTGCGAGACGCTCGACTTCACGCTGCCGCACGAGGGCCCGATCGAGGTGACGCTGACGTGGGAAGGACACGCGCGCGCGCTGTTCGTCCAGTTGTACTGGGAAGGCCGGTGGCTCGCGCACGAGGACGTGGCGCCGCGCGGCGGTCCATCCCAGATCTCGTTTCTTCGGCCGAAGATGGAAGCCAACGACTACCAGCTGCGGATCGTCACGCGCGAGCCGGCACTGGCAATTCCCTTCCGATTAGTCCTCAGCTACTGAATCAGGTCGCGGGGCGCGCTTCCAGCATTCTGCCGCCGGGTGTAAGATGCGCGCCGGGTCCTCATCCGTCCGTTCGGGAGGGTTAACGATGACTTGGCGTTTGACGGGACAGTTGATCGAGAGTTGCAGTTGCAACATGTTCTGCCCCTGCTGGTTCACCGTGCAGGAGTTGATGCTCATGGACCAAGGCTGGTGCGCCAGCGCCATCGCCTTTCGCACCCGCGATGGCAACAGCGACAGCGTCGCCTTGAGCGGGCGGACGGTCGTCTTGGCCCTCGACTTCCCTGGGCCGACCCTGTTCGACGGCAATGGCACCGCTCGCCTTTACGTCGACGAGGGGGCCAACGCCGACCAGCGCCGGGAGTTGGAGGCGATCTGCAGCGGGCAGAAGGGCGGTCCGATGGCGGCCATCGCTCCGCTCGTCGCGAAGTGGCTGCCGGCCCGGAGCGCAAAGATCGACGTCGCGGACGAAGGCGACAGCATCTCCGTGACGGTCGCCGGCGCCGGCCGGCTGGAGTCGCGGCGCCTGCGGGACCCGCAGGGCGAGGGTTTCACGCTGCGGGGCGGCGGGTTCGTGAGCGCCTTCGGGATGGAGGAGGTCGAGCTGGCGCCAAGCGGCAGCCGCTGGACCGACCCGGACCTGCGTCAATTCCAAACGAAGTCCGGCGCCCGTGGCGAATTCACCTGGAGTGGCTGACGCGGGGATACGTTCCGCCTAAAACTGACGCCGACGCCCCCTGCGTGTCATGATCTGCGCTGTCCGCGCAACGCAGGGGAGGTGCCGTGTTTCCGTATCACGACGAGAACCAGACGCAGCGAACGCCGTATGTGACGATGGCGCTCATTGCCATTACGACACTGGTCTGGGTGGTGGCGCAGGGCGCGGGTTCAGCCATGGGCGTCGCGCGATCGGTATGCGAGCTCGGTCTCATTCCTGGCGAGCTGACGCTGTCTGTTCCACCTGGAACGTCGTTCCCGATGGGAGAGGGCGTCGCGTGCCTCACCGATCCCGGTTCGCAGCTTTCCCACCTCGTCACGTCGATGTTCCTGCACGGGTCGTGGATGCACCTGCTCGGCAACATGTGGTTCATGTGGCTGTTCGGCAACAACGTCGAGGACTCGATGACGCGGCCGCGTTTCGTCGCGTTTTATCTGTTGACCGGTCTGGCCGCCGCGCTGGCGCAGGTTGTCGCCGATCCCACGTCCGCAGTACCGATGGTTGGCGCGTCGGGGGCGATCAGCGGCGTGATGGGCGCCTACCTCGTGCTGTTCCCACGCGTACGTGTGTACACGCTCGTGCCGCTTGGATTCTTCATCCAGCGGATTCCGCTGCCGGCCTGGGTGATGTTGATCTATTGGGCGTTCCTGCAGTTTGCCGGCGGCATCACGAGCGTCGTTTCGGAAGAGGCAGGCGGCGTCGCGTTCTGGGCGCACGTGGGCGGCTTCGCGGCAGGCGTGGTGCTGGTCAAGATTTTCGAGCGGCCCAATCGCGTGGCGGCGCATACGGCCGAGCACTGGGCGCCACGGCGTGCGGGATGGCGATAGGCATTGACGAATGGACGAATCTACGAATTGACGAATTGAGAAGCCCAAATTCGTCAATCCGTAAATCCGTAAATCCGTCAATACATCGTCAGTGCGCCAGCGGGTTCGGCCGCACCTGCCAGTGCGCCGCAAATGGCTTCGATCCCTTGCCACCCTCGATGAGCCACGGCGTGCGGTCGCCGTTGGCGGCCCACAACCCGCGCCCCTTCCAGCCGGCGCGCGGATCGTCGATGCGGCCGTCGAGCCCTTTGGCGTAGAAGCCCATCGGGTACGGCACGCGCAGCACGATCATCTGCCCGTCCTTGAACGCGATCATGCCGTCGTTGAGATTGCCGGTGGCAATCGGCACGTTCTCGCCCAGGCCGAGCGTGTTGTGCTGGTCGACCCACGAGTAGTAGCTCGACTCGGCGCTGTTGTCGCCGATCCCTCTGAAGCCCGGTCCCGGGAACTTGTGGAAGCTCCACCCTTCAGGACAATGATCGCCGGTGGCTTTTGGTCCGCTCAGCGGTCCTTTGCACTTGCGCCGATCGAAGCTGCCGAACTGCCCGCTGGCGAGCGATACCCACACCACGCCGTTGCGGTCGATGTCGCCGCCGCGCGCGCCGAAGCCTGGCGCCGGCACGTTGTAGATCTCCGCAATCGCGGTTTCCGACGGGTTCGAGCCGGGCACGACGCGGACCACCGCGCCCGGATTGGACCAGTACGTTCCCCAAATGGATCCGTCGGTCGGGTTGGGCATTACCGCGTAGAAGCCGGCGGCGACGCGCTTGTCCTTGGTGGCGTCGACCGGCTGATCGGGTTCGACATACGCGTCGCGCTTGCCGTTGCCGTTGGTGTCGAGGACGAACGCGGTCCAGCCCTGCGACTTCGCGATGTCGCCCGTCTGGTCGTACATCTTCGTGTTGACCCAGCCGAGCACCTGCCCGCCGCCGCTGAACCAGATCGTGTCATTGGGGTCGTATCCGAACTGCGGGTGGTGCGTGCCGAAGCAGAGGTCGAGGTACGTGTACTTCTTCGTCTTCGGGTCGAATACCGCCGCCTGACGCGTGCTGCGCTCCATCGGAAACGCCTTTGCCGAGGGGTGATCCGATCCCTGTTTGCAGTACGCCGGGTTCTCTGGGCTGCGGTTCGAGGCTGTCATCCAGACGCGCCCCTGGCGGTCGAGCATGGAGTTGTGGTTGTTGACGTGAGTGTCCCAGATCCGCCGGTCACCCCAGTACGCCGACGGCTGCAGCGCGTCGAGCCCCGCGGCGTGGCCGGGACCGAGGGCCAGCGGCGCGTCTTCGCTCACGGGCACGCGGAAGGTCGTCCAGGTGTTCTTGAGGGGGTCCAGGATTGGGATTTCGTCCCCGGAGTACTCGGGCGAGCCATAGAGCGCGCCGTTGGCGTTGACCGTGGGGTAACGGCGGTCGCTCGAGATGAGATCGTGCAGGTACTTGTCTTCGTAGTACCAGTCGCGAAGCGTGACCACGACGTTACGTTCGACACCCTGCGGCCGCGGCGGCGTCGCAAACGGCAGCTCGCCGTTTTTGATGCGGTCGGTCCAGTCCGCCAGATTCTGGATGGAGACTGGACCAAGCGCCGAAAGCTGTCCCATCATCTGCTGGCCCGACTGCCCCGATTGCACGCGACGGGTCCACGCGTCGCGCGACGAGGCAAACGTGCCAAGCGACGCAGGAATCGTCCGAGTGGACTGTTGCCCGAGCTGGTGGCATCCGATGCAGCCGCTGTTCTTCATCGAATAGATCCATCGCTGCTGATTGACGCCTGCCGGAATCTGCCCCTGGCCGCCGAACTCGGCCGCCCCGGGAATCTTCAGCATCGAGTACCAGTAAATGGCGGGGTAGTAGTGCGCCGCAGCCGCCGGCGTGGGCGCCGGCTTTGCCGCGATGTTGACGATGCGTCCAGGTGCTGTGGGTGTCTTCTCACTGTCGACCAGGCCGTACCCGCGCGACCAGACGGCATAGTTAGCCTTCGGCAGGTCGGGAATGACGTACCGCCCCTGGTCGTCGGTGACGACGCTCTTGATGTAGCGCGACTGCATGTCGCGCGTCTCGGCGATCACCCAGACGCCGGCCTCCGGTCCGTTGGGTCCGGTGACGACGCCGCCGACGTCGTCGCTGTCGATCTCGACGGCTGGCCGCGCCTGCTGGGCGTGGGATGCGGAAAACAACCAGACGGCGACGAACGCCACCGCCATGGTGGAAAGGAGCAGTCTGAAAGAACGATTCACGCGCATAAGACCTCGCTCAATTTGTGATTTGCGATTCGTGATTTGTGATTGGTCCACCAACCACCAACCACGAACCACTAGTTTTTCAAGAACGTCCTGGCAGCAATCAGTTCGGGTCGTTCCGTGTCAGCCTCGCGCGCGATCTGAAGAAGCTGACCGTAGTACGTCTTGGCCTTGGCTCGATCGCCGGCCGCCTCGGCCGCTCGCGCTGCGCCGTAGGTGCCCCGGAACCTGTTAGGTTCTTTCTTCATCGTCGCTTCGAACGCTGCGAGCGCGTCGCGCGGGCGGCCCGCATCGAGCAGCATGTAGCCGAGCAGCTCGCGAGCCGGCGCCAGCGGTCCAGGGGTCACGGCGGCCTTGTCGGTGGCATCCTCCGCGTCGGCGGCCGCCCTGAGCTGCGCAATGCCTTCATCACGCCGCCCCGCCGCAAACGTCTGCCACGCGACGGCAACACGCCGCTGGATTTCGACCTGTTCCGTCCAGTATGCATCCTGCATCGACTGGACCTTGTCTCGGAGTTCGGCGAGTCGCGCGATGTCGGGCGTTGCCGCGTCGGGCTTGCCGCTGCGGGCAGCGCCGATCGCGCGGGCGAAGTGCGTCATCGCCTCGGTGTAGGGCGTGTTGTTGGCGGGCTGCACTGTGAGCGACGCCGCTGCCGCCCAGTCGCCGCGCTCCATCGCATAGCGCGCAGGAATGGCAGCAACGGCGAATGTGTTGACGCCAGGCGTGCTCTGAATGACCGCAGCCCGCTCGAGCGCCATCTTGGCGGACGTGTCGCGGCCGATCTGCAGATAGGCGTAGGTCTGGTAGTCGAGCGCATGGAGCTCGGCGTTGGTGTCGTTGATCTTGCGAGCCGTTTCAGCGGACTTGCGGTTCGTGTCTATCGATTCGCTCCAGTAGCCGAGCCGTGTGAAGGTGTGCGACGGCATGTGGAGCGCGTGAGGCGCAGCCGGGGCGAGCGACGCGTACCGGCGGGCCGCGGTCAACGCCCGCTGAGCCAGCGGCGGCGCGTCGTACGCGTGAATGATGTAGTGGGCGAGCCCCGGATGCATGGGCATCTCTTTGAAGAGCGGCTCGAGAATGTTGGCTGCCTGCAGCAGCTTGGCGTAGGTCTTGTCGCTGGGGAGCGCCGACTGCGTGATCGCGAGCGCGTACAGAATTCTGAGCTCGATGTCCTTCGGGTTGTCGGCTGCCACGCGTCGCATGGCTTCCTCGTACCGTACGACCCGGTCGCGATGCGTTGCCGGATCCGGCGAGCTGTAGAGAATCGCGACGGCATCGATCAGCGCGCGTTCGCGCGCCGTGGGCGATCCGGTGGTCTTACCCTTGTCGATGGTGGCTCTGCCGCGCTGAACGATCTCGGCGCTCTTCAGGCCGGCGTACGGATTGCCCCACTGGCTCATGGCGATGCCCCAATAGACGAGCGCGCACGAGGCGTCTCGCTGGGCGATCGAGTCGAACATCTTGATTGCCTCGGGGAACCAGAACGAATGGTAGAGCGCAACAGCCTTGTTCACATCGTCTCGCACGGCTGGGGCGCACGAATTCTCGAAGCGCACGCTGGCGCTGCCAATCTGATCGGCGATCTGATTGGCGATCTGATTGGCGCTGTGCTCCTCGTGCTGGCCGAGCGCCACGCCCGGGGCGAGGAGTGCGGCGGCCAGAGCGGTCGCGATGACGAGCCGGCTCATGTCGTATCTCCGTTAACTGTTGAAATCACAGCGACCTACGCCGCCGAGAATACACAACGATTACGGTGCTGTCCATCGGGGATTTCGGCTACAATCGGGTGGAACTGCAGCAACGCAACGGAGGGCACCTCATGCAGAAGCAATCGTTTCGTCTTTCTCTGGGTCTTCTCGCCGGTGTCTCGCTAGTTGCCTTCCTCTCGGCTACGGCGATCGCGCATCATGGATGGGGAGGGAACTCTGATCAGGAGACCACGCTTACCGGCACGCTTGCGGCGCCAGTGAGCCTCGCGGGTCCGCACGGCACTTTTAAGCTGCGTACATCCGACGGACAGGTGTGGGACATCACGCTCGCGCCGCCGGCACGCACGTCGGGCGCAGGCTTGAAGGAGAACGTCATTCCAATGGGCGCCACGGTCACTGTGAAGGGTCATCGGAACAAGACGGCGAATCGGTTTGAGATGAAGACCGAATCGGTCACCTGGAACAATCGGACGTTCGAGGTGTACGCCGACCGCCATTAAGTAAGAACCGCACATCCGGGAGCCGGGCTTGCGCGACTTTCTAGCGTGGATGCAGGCATCCGCGCTGGGCGTTCTGATGCGCGAGTCCGGCGTCTGGACCTACGCGCTCGTCAATCTGTTTCACATCCTCGGCGTATCCACCCTGTTCGGTTCGATTCTCGTGCTCGACTTGCGCCTGCTCGGCGTCTCGCGGCGGCGTGTGCCGCTCGCGCCGCTGTCCCGCATGGCGGTGCCGGTGGCCAAGGCCGGGTTCGCAATAGCGATCACGACGGGTGTGGCGCTCTTGACGACGAACGCCACCGAGTACGTGGGTAATCCCTTTCTGCTGATCAAGTTCCCTGCGATTGCGTTCGGGATGCTGAACGTCTGGATCCTGAGCCGGCTGCCGGCCTGGAAGGCGCACCATGAGCGCGAACTGAGCGCGCGCGAGCACAAGCAGCTTGCCGTGATGGGTGGGCTGTCGCTGGCGAGCTGGCTGACGGCGGTGACGGCGGGCAGGATGATTGGGTACTGGTAATCAAGTCACAAGGCACAAGGCACAAGGCACAAATCAGAAGTCACAAATCAGAAGTCACAAATAAATAACAGGGCGCTCCGACGAGATCATCGATGCATTCGATCGCGACGCGACACCTGTGATCTGGTGGACGACGCCGGTGGAGTGTCGGTCTGCCGTGGTGCGCGCCGTCGCAGACGCGTGAGATTCTTCCGGTCGAGGGCGTTCGCACGCGCGCCGTTCGTCTGCTCGCGCAGCATCCACTGCGCGCGGCGGATGCGCTGCAGTTGGCCGCAGCGCTGATCTGGTGCGAGGAGCAGCCATCCGCCGAGACCTTCGTCTGTCTGGACCGCCGGTTGCGAGATGCCGCGCGCCGGGAAGGATTCGCGTTGTTCCCACAGGACTGATGCGCCCTGAAACAGGTTTCATAACCTCGACTCATGACGTCGACGGGGCACGCCCACCTCGCCTTGAGAGCTTCGGTTATGAACCGGTTCTTGTGACTTGTGACCTGTGCCTTGTGCTTTGTGACTTGGCGCAGCGGCTATGCCACAATGATCTGTCCGGCGACGTTCTGCCGGCCCTGTCTACGTCCCCATCGTCCAGAGGCCTAGGACGCGGCCCTTTCAAGGCTGAAACCCGGGTTCGAATCCCGGTGGGGACGCC
>Ga0209640_10000707_pt1 | contig 26522 bp, 21 predicted proteins | sample RifCSP10_1_FD_184018 | JGI IMG/M metagenome (GOLD analysis project Ga0209640, IMG submission 184018) | Soil microbial communities from Rifle, Colorado - Rifle CSP2_sed 10_1 (SPAdes) (version 2) | ecosystem: Environmental > Terrestrial > Deep subsurface > Rock core/Sediment | place: Rifle... | reverse complement strand
AGGAGCCACGGATCGCTGAACGGGAAAAAAGGGGTGGAGCCGACACTCGGATTCGAACCGAGGACCTGCTGTTTACGAAACAGCTGCTCTACCGCTGAGCTATGTCGGCGCGAGCGCGAGTATATCGGCTATGAATGGGTCCCCCAGGACCTCGGTCCGGTAGGCTGGACCGACCGGACAGGGGCTTGGTGGGACACCATCGACGGGCAGGCCGCTCGCCTAGTGGACGTTCGAGTCCGAGAGTATATGTGGCCGCCCCCTGCGACTTGACCGGTTGCGCTTCGAGCGCGGATCCGTAGGTGTCGTGTCGCCCACGCTGGTGTCCAGGAATCGAGGGAGGACACCATGCGCTATATCGGGCTCGACGTGGGCCGGGACTTCGCCCACGCCGCGGTCGTGGAGGGCACGGGCAGCGCGAGGAAGCTGGGCCGCCTGCGGATGGGCGAGGAGCTCGCGGCCTTCGCCGCGACGCTCGGACCGGACGACGCCGTGGCGCTCGAGGCCTCCGGGAACACCTGGGCCCTGGTCGAGCTGCTGGGGCGACACGCCGGTCGTGTGGTCGTCTCGAACCCGCTCCGCACCCGGGCCATCGCGGATGCCAAGCGCAAGACCGACGACATCGACGCGGCCACCCTCGCGGAGCTGCTGGCCGCCGACTACCTGCCGGCGGTCTGGATCCCCGACGAGGCGACCCGCCGGCTGCGCCGCATCGTCGCCCACCGCGCCGGGCTGGTCCGCGACCGCACCGCCACCCGTAACCGGGTGAGCGCCATCCTCGGCCGCCGCCTCGTGCGATCCCCACTGAGCGATCCCTTCGGGTCGCGCGGCCGGGCCGGGCTGGCAGCGCTCGAACTGCCGCCCGACGAGCGTCTCGCCCTCGACTCCGCGCTCCGGCTCAACGCCGTCCTCGATGCCGAGGTCGACCTCGCCGATCGGGCCATCGCGACGGCCCTCATCGATGATCCCCGGGTGCGCCACCTGCTGACCATCCCCGGCATCGGCCTCGTGACCGCCGCCGGCATCCTCGCGGTCGTCGGCGACATCGGGCGGTTCCCGCGTCCGGCCAAGCTGGTGAGCTACCTCGGGCTCGATCCCAAGGTGCGCCAGTCGGGCGACCGTCCGGCGCATCCCGGCCACATCAGCCGAGCCGGTCAGGCGCATGCCCGGGGCCTCGTCACCGAGGCCGCTCACGCTGCCGTCCGGGCACCGGGGCCGCTGGCCACGTCCTTCCTCCGCCTGCGGGCGCGACGCGGCGGGGGCATCGCCATCGTCGCGGTGGCACGCAAGCTCGCGGTGCTGGTCTGGCACCTGCTCACGAAGGACGAGGACTACCGCGATGCCCGACCCGACCTGGTCCGGGCCAAGCAACGGGCGCTCGGCCGGCTCGCCGGGCGGGCGACAGCGCGGACGCGGCCGTCGCACCGGGGAGCGACTGGTTCAAGCCACGACCAGGGCCGGGCAAGGCTGCGCGGCGGGGACGATCCCCATCACCCCGCTCTTCGCCACGCGATCGACCGCGTCCAACTCGACGATACACCCGTACCTGGGGCTTGACACTTTCATCCGTAGGTGACAGGGCGGGGCCGGGACCGGGGCCGTGGCCGACGAGCCATATGCCCCCCGGGCATCCGGGGCCGTGATCCCGTGCGCAACTGCCTCGCGATGAAGCCTCATCGAGCAGCAGCTGAGCGTGGGTCCCGCCGCTCGCATGACCGGCGGGCATGCGGCGCGGCCGCCGGGTCAGACCTCGTCCAGATGCCTCTGAGGCACCCGGGCTCGATCGGAGCGGAGCGACGGCCAGGAACCAACCGCCGCGACCGGATCCGCCCGAGGGCTCCGGAACCGAACGAGGACAGGGGCTGTCCTCCGACACGGACGAGGACAGGGGCTTTACGGCCGCGACGGAGAGGGGCATCCTCCGCGCCAATGGACAACTCCACGCCGATGGACGAGCCGCGCCCCACCCTCTCCTCCGACGAGCACCGCGACGCCCTCGCCGCGCGCCTCTTCGGCTCCCTCGTCGCGACGATGGACCTCGCGGCCGTCTATCTCGGCGACCGGCTTGGCCTCTATCGAGCCCTGGCCGATGGAGGGCCGATGACGTCGGGCGACCTTGCCGCGCGCTCGGGCCTTGTCGAGCGCTACGTCCGCGAGTGGCTCGAGCACGGTGCCGTGAGCGACCTCCTCACGGTGGAGGACGCGACTGCGGCCGCTGACGTCCGCCGATACGCCCTGCCGGCCGGTCACGACGCCGTGCTCGTCGATGAGCTGGACCTTGCCTACCTCGCGCCCATCATCCGCCAGACGATCGTCGCGCTGCGGGGGCTGCCAGAGCTCGCGGCGGTCTTCCAGCGGGGCGGCGGCGTGCCCTGGTCATGGTACGGCGCCGACATCCGCGACGGCCAGGGCGCCGCGAACCGGCCCTCTTACCACCACCTCCTCGGCTCGACCTGGCTGCCCTCGGTCCCGGACGTCCACGCTCGGCTCTCCGCCGAGCCACCGGCGCGCGTCGCGGATCTCGCCTGCGGCGAGGGCTGGTCCACGATCGCGCTTGCGCGCGCCTATCCCAAGGCACACGTGGACGGCATCGATCTCGACGAGCCGGCGATCGCCCAGGCTCGCCGCAACCTGGCCGCGACCGAGGTCGGCGACCGCGTGACGTTCCACGCCCGTGACGCCGCGGACCCCGCGCTCCAGGGTGCGTTCGACCTCGTGACCATCTTCGAGGCCGTCCACGACATGGCCCAACCGATCGCGGTGCTCCGCGCGGCACGTGGGCTCCTGGCGCCGGGCGGGTCGATGATCGTCATGGACGAGAGGGTGGCCGAGACGTTCGGCGCTCCGGGGGACGAGGTCGAGCGCTTGATGTACGGCTTCAGCCTGCTCGTCTGCCTCACCAACGGGATGGCCGATCCGCCGTCAGCCGAGACCGGTGCCGTGATGCGCCCGGCGACCCTGCGCGGCTACGCCCAGGCGGCCGGATTCGACAACTTCGAGATCCTGCCCATCGAGCACGATACGTGGCGGTTCTACCGCCTCGACCCCTGACGTGAGCGTGTCTGCTACCATCACGCGTCGCGCCGGCTCGCACGCCGCGTCGACGCGTCAGCCCCACCGCCCGCACCATCGAGGTCACCCCGAGTTGGCTCACTCATCTCGAACCTGGCGAGGCGCACGCACGCCGCAGGCCATGAAGCGCGTCCGGCAGGACCAGCGCAAGCACGCCGTCAACCAGCCGCGCAAGACGAAGGCCAAGACCCTCGTCGCAAAGGCCGTCGCCGTCGCGGCGAGCGGTGAGGCGACCGAGGCTCAGGCGGCGGTCGTGGCCGCCGTGTCGGCGCTCGACCGGGCCGCCAAGGCCGGGGTGATCCATGCCAATGCCGCGAACCGCCGCAAGAGCCGGCTCATGCGCAAGGTGGACGCCTCACTGGCTGGCCAGGCGGTCGTGACCGCCGCGAAGGTCGTGCGCACGACCGGCAAGGCCGCCGCGGTCAAGGAGGCCAAGGCGCGCATCGCCGCTTCGAAGGCGACCAAGGCCAAGGGCGAGCAGACCGCCGCCGGCAAGGCCCGCGCCGCGCTGCACAAGTCGACTCGCGCCGAGGGTGCCGCGAAGGCCGAGGCCGCCCCGGCCGTCAAACCCGCCGAAAGGGCACCGGCGAAGGCGACCGCAGCGAAGGCGACCGCGGCGAAGGCCACCAAGGCCGCCACGCCCAGGGTGAAGGCCGCGGCCGAGAAGCCGATCACGAAGAAGGCGCCCGCGAAGGCGACGACGGCGAAGGCCGCCGCCCCCAAGGCGGCCGCCGCGAAGAAGGCCCCCGCCAAGAAGAGCTGACGCCCCGCACGGTCGCGCTCAGGCGACCGACGCCGGGTCCCTCGCCGCTCCCTCCCCGACGCGCGGGCCGGCCGCGCCGTACAGCAGTCCACCGGCGATCGCCCCACCGATGACCACGGCCACGATCGTCAGCGCCCCGTTGAGCTGCTCCTGGAGCACGAGCCGTTCGAACGCGGCCGCGTCGACCACGCCGGCGCGTTCCAGCTCCGGACCCTTTCCGGCCCCCAGGTAACGCAGGTACGAGCACTCCGGGCCGGTGCGACACACGAGTGGGCCGCCCTGCGGACCGTCGCGGTAACCGGAATCGGCGTAGACGAAGATCAGGCGAACGCCGCCGTAGAGGATGGCCAGCGAGAGGGCGGTGACGAGGCCCGCCCAGGCCGCATTGGCCAGGACGCGGCCCCACGGCCGGCGCCGTGCCGAGCGGGCGTTGGCGTAGTAGCCGATGAGCAGGCCGGCCACCGGCGCGATGAGGAAGACGAGCGACTGGACGGCGACGATCAACTCCAGGCCGATGGCCATGACCACGGCCATGCCCAGGCCGACCCAGCCGGCGAAGATCGCTCCGCGATCGAAGACGCGCGTCACCCTTGGGACCGCGCCAGGGCGGCCGCGCCCGGGTAGCGCGCGGCGACGCCGAGCTCCTCCTCGATGCGCAGCAGCCGGTTGTACTTCGCCACCCGCTCGGAGCGCGACGGCGCCCCGGTCTTGATCTGACCGGTGCCCGCAGCGACTGCCAGGTCGGCGATGGTCGTGTCCTCCGTCTCACCCGAGCGGTGGCTGACGACCGCGCCCCAGCCCGCCTCGCGGGCCATCTCGATCGCCGCCAGCGTCTCGGAGAGCGTGCCGATCTGGTTGAGCTTGATGAGGATGGCGTTGGCGGAGCCCTCCTCGATGCCCCGCGCCAGGCGCTCCGGGTTGGTCACGAAGAGATCGTCCCCGACGAGCTGGCAGCGCCCGCCGAGGCGCTCGGTCAGCATCCGCCAACCGAGCCAGTCGTCCTCGGCGAGGCCGTCTTCGAGCGAGACGATCGGGTAGCGGGCGACCCAGTCGACCCAGAAGTCGACCAGCTCGGCTGTGCGCAGGCTACGCCCCTCCTTCGCCAGGCGGTAGGTCAGCTCGCCCTCGGCGGTGACCGCGGCGTCGTGGTCGAGCAGCTCCGTGACGGCGGGATCGAGGGCGATAGCGACGTCCTCGCCGGGACGGTAGCCGGCGCGCTCCACGGCGCGCAGGACGATCTCCACGGCCGCCTCGTTCGACGGCAGGGACGGCGCGAAGCCGCCTTCGTCGCCCTGGCCGACGGCCTGGCCGCCCTCGTGCAGGACGGCCCGCAGAGCGTGGAAGATCTCCGACCCCGCACGCAGCGCCTCGGAGAAGGTCGGCGTCCCGACGGGCATGACCATGAACTCCTGGAAGTCGGTCGAGTCGGCCGCGTGCCTGCCGCCATTCAATATGTTGAACATCGGCACGGGCAGCGTGTGGGCCCGCGCCCCGCCGAGGTAGCGGTAGAGCGGCAGGCCGTGCGCCTCGGCCGCCGCGTGGGCGCAGGCGAGCGAGACGCCCAGGATCGCGTTCGCGCCCAGGTTGCCCTTGTTCGGTGTGCCGTCGAGGTCGATGAGCGTTTCGTCGATGGCCGCCTGATCGGCCGCGTCGGCACCGAGCAGCGCCGGCCCGATCGTCTCCAGCACGTTCGTGACCGCCTTCAGGACGCCCTTGCCCCCGTAGCGGTCCATGTCCCCGTCGCGCAGCTCGACCGCCTCGTGGGCGCCGGTGGAGGCGCCGGAGGGCACGGCCGCCCGACCGGCCGCCCCGCCCGAGAGGACGACGTCGACCTCGATGGTCGGGTTGCCGCGCGAATCGAGGATCTCGCGGGCGTCGATGAACTCGATGGCGGTGGTCATGCCGGGCGGTCCATGAGGGCGGCGATGCCCGGCAGCTCGATGCCCTCGAGGAACTCGAGCGAGGCGCCACCGCCGGTGGAGATGTGCGTCATCTTCGAGCCGAGCTTCAACTGCTCGATGGCGGCCACCGAGTCGCCGCCGCCGACGACCACCGTGACGCCCTCGTCGGCGCGTCTGGCCAGGAAGCGGGCCATCACGCGGGTGCCGTCGCCGAAGGTCGGGACCTCGAAGACGCCCAGGGGTCCGTTCCAGAGGACCGTGCGGGCATCCTGGAGCGCCTCGGTGAAGGCGGCCATGCTGGCCGGGCCGGCGTCCACCACCGACCACGAGTTGGGGATCTTCGAGGCCGGCACGAGCTTGTGCTCGGCGCCGCGCGTCACCTCCTTGGCCACCACCACGTCGGTCGGCAGCAGGAAGCGCACACCCTTCTCCTCGGCCAGGGCCAGGATGCGGGCGGCGTCCTCGACCCGGTCGCGTTCGAGCAGGCTCTTGCCGACGGTATAGCCCATGGCCACGAAGAACGTGTTGGCCATGCCGCCGCCGACCACGAAGGTGTCGACGCGGCTCATGAGGTTCTCGAGCACGCGCAGCTTGTCCGAGACCTTGGCTCCGCCGATGACCGCGGCGAACGGCTTGGCCGGCGACTCCAGGAGCTGCGAGAGCGCGGCGATCTCGCGCTCCATGAGCAGGCCGGCGTAGGCCGGCAGGAGCTTGGCGATGCCGACCGTCGAGGCGTGCGCCCGATGGGCCGTGCCGAAGGCGTCGTTGACATAGACGTCGGCGTAGCTCGCCAGGGCCTTGGCGAAGGCCGGGTCGTTGGCCTCCTCGGCGGCGTGGAAGCGCAGGTTCTCGAGCAGGATCGCCTGGCCCGGCTTGAGCCGGGCGAGGGCATCCAGGGTGCCCGCGCCGAGGGCGTCGCCGGTGACGCGGACGGGGCGCCGCAGCAGCTCGGAGAGCCGCAGGCCCACCGGGCGCAGCCGGTACGTGTCGTTGACCTTGCCGCCCGGCCGGCCGAGGTGGCTGGCCAGGATCACGATGGCGCCCCGATCGAGCAGGTAGGCGATGGTCGGGATCGAGGCGCGGATGCGCGAGTCATCGACGACCTTGCCGTCGGCGAGCGGGACGTTGAAGTCGACCCGCACGAAGACCCGCTTGCCGGCGGGATCGAAGTCGCGGACGGTGAGCTTGTCCATGGCCTTGGGCTCCCCGGCGGGTTAGAGGCGAGCGGCCACGAAGCCGACCAGGTCGGCCACGCGGCAGCTGTAGCCCCACTCGTTGTCGTACCAGGCGATGACCTTCACGAAGTCGCCGCCGAGGGACATCGTCGAGGCGGAGTCGATGATCGAGGAGCGACTGTCGCCGCGGAAGTCGCTCGAGACGAGCGGCTCGTCACTGACGCCGAGGATGCCCGCCATGGGCCCGTCCGCGGCGGCGCGGAAGGCCGCGTTGAGCTCCTCGACGGTGGCCGGACGCTCCAGCTCCGCGGTGAAGTCAACCACGCTCACGGTGGGCGTCGGGACGCGCAGGCTGAAGCCGTCGAACTTGCCCTTGAGGTCGGGGATGACGAGCGCCAGCGCCTTGGCCGCACCGGTCGTGGTGGGGATGATGTTCTGGCCGGCCGAGCGCGCCCGGCGCGGGTCCTTGTGGGCCACGTCGAGGATGCGCTGGTCGTTCGTATAGGAGTGGATCGTGTTCATCAGGCCGCGCCTGATGGTCCAGCCGTCGTGCACGACCTTCGCCGCCGGCGCCAGGCAGTTGGTGGTGCAGCTGGCGTTGCTGATGACGTGGTGGCGCTCCGGATCGTAGGCGTCCTCGTTGACGCCGAGGACGATGGTCACGTCCTCCTTCTTCGCCGGTGCGCTGATGATGACCTTCTTCGCGCCGGCGTCGCGGTGCGCCTGGGCCTTCTCCGCGTCGGTGAAGAGGCCGGTGGACTCGATCACGATGTCCACCCCCAGATCGCGCCAGGGCAGCTGCGCCGGGTCCTTGACCTGCAGCACCCTGATCTGGCGGCCATCCACGACGATCGCGTCGTCGGTGTGGGTGACGGTCCCGGGATAGGCGCCGTAGGTCGAGTCGTGCTTGAAGAGCAGGGCGTTCATCTTCGTGTCCACGAGATCGTTGACCGCGACGACCTCGACCGCGGGGGTCCGCTCGAGGAGCGCCTTGAGCGACTGCCGACCGATGCGACCGAAGCCGTTGATGCCGACACGGGTGGTCATGAAAGCTTCCCTCCTGCTGCGCCGACGGGGGCGCCGATGGTCGACGGATGGATGAGCCCGCCTTCGGCGAGCCTGAGGGCCACGAGGGGCTGCGACCCGAAGAGGCCGACGTCGTCGCCCAGGCCGGCCGCCACGATGCGCACGCGCCGGGCGGGGACGCGGAAGCCGAAGCGCTCGACCTCCCGACGGGCGGGGGCGAGCCAGCGCTCGCCCTGGTTGCGCGCCACGCTGCCCCCGACGACGATGAGCTCGGGGTCGAAGACGTCCACGAGGCCGACACAGACGGCGGCGAAGGCGCGGCGGGCGCGCTCCATGATGGCCGCGGCGTGGGGATCGCCGCGCTCCTCGGCCTCGGCCACGTGGCGCGCCTCGAGGCGCGTCGGGGCGAGGGTCCGGACCAGGGACGCGAGTCCCGGGGCCTCACCAGAGGCCGCGGCCGCGGCGGCCAGGCGCGCGATGGCGGAACCGGAGGCGATGCCCTCGAGGTGGCCCGTCGCGCCGCAGGCGCAGGGCGGGCCGTCGAGGTCGACGGGCAGGTGGCCCAGCTCCCCGGCCGTGCCGTCGGGGCCCGTGAGGAGCCGGCCGCCGCTGACGACGGCGCCGCCGATGCCCGTGGAGACGGTCAGGTAGACGACGTCGCGGGCTTCGCGCGCGGCCCCGAAGGCCATCTCGGCCAGCACGGCCACCTGGGTGTCGCGATCGAGCACGACGGGCAGGCCGAGGGCGTCCGCGACGGCCGGGGCGAGGGCCACGTCGTGGATGTCGGGGCCCATGTTGGGCGGATCGACGATCGTGCCGGTCCGGGGATCCACGGGACCCGGGGCGGCCATGCCCACCGCGACGATCGCGCCGCGGTCTGCCGGAGCGACCGCCTCGAGAGTCGCCCGCAGATGGTCGATGCAGGCATCGACGACCGCGTCCGGCCCCAGCTCGCCCGGCGTACGCCCCTCCGTGCGGGCGTGGAGGCGCCCATCCGGGGACACCAGGGCGGCGCGGATCCGACTGGCACCGAGGTCGAGGGCGAGGACGGGTCCCGGGGCAACGGGTAACGCGGGGCGCGGTCGCATCTCGACCCGCGGCATCGCCGCTCTGCCCGTCATCTCCCCCCGATTGTACCGAACGCGGCGAGCCCGGGATGCCGAGAGCCCCGGCCGTCGCCGGGGCTCTCGGAGATGATCGCGGTCGGGATCAGCCGCCGATGCGGAAGACCTTCGTGCCGCACTTCGGGCAGACGCCCGCCGTGGCCGGCTTGCCGTTCTTCATCGTGATCGACTTGGCGTCCTTGATCTCGACCTTCTCCTTGTCCTTGACGCAATAGCCCATGGTCATGGTGTCCGATCCTCCTCCCGGATCCCCGGGTACTGGTGACGGCGCCGGGCGAATGGCCCGCCGTCCGTCGGTGGGTTCGCTCCGTCAGGACGCCAGCGGCGCCCAGAGGGATGGCCGCCAGTGCGCCGCCCCCGCGGCATGGACAGCCTCTTCCATCTCGGCCAGCAGGCACAGCGCCTCCAGCCCCGTATCGATGCAGGCGGCATCCGCCCGATCCTTCTGCTCGCCGGTCACGAAGCGGCCCGTCGGCCGCTGCGCGTAGGCGGTGCAGACGACGCCGGCCCGACAGCCCGCAAGCCCGGCCAGCACGAGCACGGCCGAGGCCTCCATCTCGAAGTTCACGACCTTCTGGCGCCGCATCTCGGCGGCCAGGTCCGGGAACCGGATGGGCAGCTGTGCGATCGGCCGGCCCTGCGCGCCGAAGAACCCCGGCGCGGTCGCGGTGATGCCGAGATGCGCCGTGTGGCCCAGCCGGTGGGCGGCCTCCACGAGCGCGGCCACGGCCACGTAGTCGGCCACCGCGGGGTAGCCCTCGTGCACGTAGTAGCTCGTCGTCGCCTCGAGGCGCACGGCGCCCGTGGTGACGACCAGCTCGCCCAGCTCGATACCGTCCTGCAGCACGCCGCAGGAGCCGATGCGGATGAACGTCGGCCGCGTCGTGATGGCCAGGATCTCGGCCATGGCGATCTCGACATTGTCCGTGCCGATGCCGGTCGAGACGACCGAGATGCGCCGGCCGCGGTAGGTGCCGGTGACCGAGGCGAACTCGCGGTGCCGCTGCCGCAGCTCGACGCTCTCGAAGCGCGTGGCGATGCGCTCGGTGCGGTCGGGATCACCGGGGAGGAGGATGTACTCGGCCAGTTCGCCTGGTCCGAGTGCGATGTGATATTGCCGTTCGCTATCCGGTAGCGCGACGCGGTAGTCCGCGATCGGCAAGGCTGTCCCTCGGTGCTCGCTTGCCCCGTGCTGTGCGGAGCTGCGGCGAGGATAGTCTCGGCTTCACGTCAGCGTCAAGCCGTTGAGCGTGGTTCGTGCGTCGACGGCGTGAGCTCGGCGAGACGTTCCGCGACCCGCCCCGAGAACAGGCGTTCGATTCGTCGACGCCTGGCGGTCGTCACGGCGCCCGCCGTGGCGGCGATCCCACCGGCCACGGCCATCGCCGCAAGGCCGGCCATGAGCGGGCCGTCGCCCGATCCGGGGCCTCCGCCCGCACCCGGGGCAGGGGTCGCCAGGGCACTCGAGGCCGAAGGGGTCAGCGTCGACGAGACACCGGGGACCGCGGCGAGCGATGCCGCGCGCCAGACATCGGCAGGGCTGGCGACGACGACCTGCCAGCCGTCGCCCAGCGGGACGACGCGCCCCACGGCGTTCACCGCCTCACCGCGTCTGAGGTCCGCCGCGAGCGTGTCCGCTGCCTCAGGCAGCCGGACGACCGCGCTGACTGACCCGTCGTCGAGCGTGAGCATGAGGCCGTCCACGGCCACCACGAGCCCGCCGACCCGCACGACTCGGCCGGCGTTCCCGGCCAGGTCCCCGAGCTCGACATCGATGGGCAGCGTGCCAGCATCGGCCCCCGTCGCCGGGGAGCCACCTCTGCCACCGCTCACCGCCGCCCCGCTCCCGGTGCCGGGAGAGGCCTTGCCGCCAACCGCCGGGCCGACGGCAAGGTCACGCGTTCCCCGCGGCACGAGCGCGAAGCGTCGGTCGGAGGCAGTCGGATATGGGCGGCGGACGATGCCGATCACGGTCGAAGTGCGACCCTCGGCGAGGGTCGTCGCGGGGATCCCGGCCCGGGACAGCCCCACGATCGGCAGGCGTTCGCCGCCCGGCAGCTCGAGCTCGGCGCGCCAGCTCTCGCCGTAACGGTGGAGCTCGACGATCCGCCCCGATGCCACGACCAACCGCCACTCCAGCCCCTCGGCGAGCGGGGCGCGCGTCACGCGGTACGGGACCGGGTCGCCGACACGTCCGAGGAGCTCGACCGGCGCATCGGCCGCCAGCTGGGGCGCGCCGTAGTACGCGCCCACGACGCCCGTGACACGCACCTGGTCGCCCACAGCCGGCGCCGGATCGCCTTCCACGAGGCGAGCGAGGACGCCGCCACCGGCGTCGGCGATCACGACGCGACGACCGTCGGCATCGAGCAAGCCGGCCGGCACGATGACGGTGCCCGCGATCGTCACGGGCGTACCCGGGCTCGCCAGTGCGTCGCGGATGGACATGATCGCCGCGGTCCCCGGCGCGCCCGTTGGCTCCGGCGTCGGGGATGCGGTCACCGCGGCCGTTGCGGATGGACCGGCGCGCCGCACGTCGGCGGCGTCGCGGATCCACACGCGGTACCCGTCAAGGCGGTCGCGCCCGGTCGCACGCTGGCCCGCGACGCCCGTCGCCTCGAGGCTGACGCCGCGCCGGATGTCATCCGGCAGACGACCGGCCCCGGCGAGGGCGAAGGCCCTGCCGCGACCGCTCGCGTCCTCGAGCACGATGGTCGTGGTGCCGGCGCCGCTGACGTCGACGTCGATGACGGAACCGCTCACTCGGACCAGGAGCCCTTCGGTCGATTCGCCGAGCCCGGCGAGGGGCACGAGCAGTGGGGCGGGCAGCGCCGCCGGGCCGAGACGATCCAGCGGGTCGGTGTCGTCGAGGCGGATCTCGAGCGCACCGTAGCGCGCACCGATGCGGCCCTCCACGACGATCGTCTCGCCCCGCGTCAGGGCAAGCCCCCGCCGACCCCCATCGAGGCGGACGAAGATGCCGCCGCCGGCGTCCTGGATCGCCAGCGTCCGGTCGTCCACGACGCGACCCGGTTCCACGGTCACGACGCCCCGCACGCGGACGTGCGTGTCCGTCGGCAGGCTCCTCGCGGCGGCGATGGAGATCTCGGCCGAGGGTGTGGGTGTCGGTGTCGCGGTCGGGCTCGGGGTCGGGGTCGGGGTGATCGTCGGCTCGGGCGTGCCGGTCGGAGCCGGCGAGGGGGTGGCGGTCGGTTCGACCGTCGGGGTCGGGGTCGGATCGGGCCGCCGGACGAGGTCCGACGGGTCGCGCAGGATCAGTCGATACCCGTCCGAGCCCGTTCCCGAGGCGTCGCGCTGGCCCAGGACGCCGATCAGGGTCACCGTGGCGCCACGCGGCAGGTCCGCGGGAACGATCCCACTGGTCACGCCCGCGATCACGCGAAGAGCGCCGCTTCCGTCGTCGAGGTCCACCGCGAAACCGTCGGTGAGCGTGTCAGGGCCCCCGACGATGACCCCGGCGACCCCCACCAGGCGGCTCTCGAGGGACTCACCGGCGCCGCCCGTGGACATGTCGAGCGGCGACACGGGTGACCCGGCACCGGCATCGGCGATCGCCGCCGCGTCGGCCAGGCGGAGCGTGCGCTGGCCGTAGCGATCATCCGTCGTGCCGGTGACGACGACGGCCTGGCCCACCGGCAGCGCCGGCCAGTCGGCGGTCGAGAGGTACAGCGCGATGCCCGCCGCCGCGTCCTGCACGAACGCGCCGCGACCTGCTTCGAGGGCACCGAGCGGCGTGGTCAGGGTGCCCGACACGGTCACGACCGTGCCATCCGGAGCAAGGCGCGCGTCGGCGATGGACACGACCGGGTCCGGCGCCGGGGTCGGGTCTGGCGTGGGCGCGGTGGTCGGCTCCGGCGTCGGCTCTGGCGTCGGCGCGAAGGTCGGCTCTGGCGTGGGCCGGATGGTCGGCTCGGGGCTCGGTGACGAGGTGGGATTCGCGGTGGGGTCGGGAGTCGGGCTCGGGGTCGGCTCCGCTGTCGGCTCCGGCCCCACGGTCGGGGTCATCGTCGGCTCGGGCGTGGGGCTCGGCACGGGTACCGGGCCGGCGGCCAGCCCCTGAGGGCTCGGGGCCGCTTCCAGGTGCGTGTCGGTGCGGTTGTCGTTCGTGTCGCTCGCGTTCCCGAGCAGACCACCGGGCAGCCGCTCGACACTCGAACCGGCCGGCGGTGGGAGGGCCGCCGTGCCCTCCACGAATGCGTTCGTCGCATCGCCCCAGCCGAGCGCGTCGATCGGCGCACCGCCCACGGCCCGCAGGACGATCGTCCCTCCCGTCGCGCTCAGGCCGCCGCTGTAGGTCGCGTCCGCGCCGGAGGCGAACGTGCCCGAGACGTTGGCGAGCAGCGCGTGGCGGCCCGGCTCGACGGGCGTGGATGCCGCCCAGGTCGCCTTGCGCGTGATGGTCCCACCGGTCGAGGTGACGTAGACCACCTCGAGACCGGCCAGATCGGCCGTCGTCGGGCCCGCGTTGTAGAGCTCGACGAACTCGTCCGACGCGCTCCCGCCACCGGTCATCACCTCGCCGACCAAGAGGCCCGTGGAGGGCGGCCAGGCGACGGCCGCGGCTGCCGTGACCCCGGCTGGTGCCTCGACTCCCGGCGAGGCGGCCGCACCTCCGACCACGAGGACGAGGGCGATGAGCGCCGGCACGAGGGCCGGAAGGGCGACGCGGACGCGGCGCGACATGGTTGACCTCCGGGCGGGTGACCGGCGGCATGGCGTCCCGTCGTTCTACTCCGAGGCGCTCACCGGCGGCTCCACCGCGGCTTCACACAGCCTTCGCCGGACGCCGTCCGGCGGCCGCTGGGGTACCATGCCCCCGCTCCGTCACCGCCCGACAACGACAAGGAGATCCCTCCTTTGCCCCGCTCCAAGAGCACCGCTCGCGCCGAGGCGCGCCGCCACCACCGCGCCGCCCAGTCGATCCAGCCGAATGTGCTGAGCGGGGACGTCGTGACGCCGACCGCGTCGTCGAGCGCCGCGATGTCCGCTGCCGCGTCCGCCGAGCCGGCCCGCCGTGGCATCCTCGGCTTCCGCATGCCGGACGTCCGTGCCGACCTGCGGGCCCTCCCGGCCGAGTTGCGGGCGAATCGCTGGCTGTGGCTCGCCTTCGCGCTGATGCTGTCCGCGCCGCTGGCGTACGCCGTCGCGACCTACATGAGCGCGGACGCCGCCGGCGCCCTGCGCTTCTACTACGGGCTGATGGTCACGCCGCCGGCGATCCCGGTGCTCGTGGGCGGGTTCGTGGCCCATCGCGGGACGTACCTCGTCGGGCTGCTGCTGGGCGTCGTCAACGCCGCGATCGTCGTGAGCATCGGCACCTCCTCGCTCCAGCCGGGCACGGTCGAGACGGGGGACCTCCTGTCGGTGTCGGTCACGTACTTCGTGTACGCGTCGGCGATGGGCGCGCTCTTCGGCGGCCTCGCCGGCTGGTACCGCAAGTTCCTCGGCGAGAACAGCCGCCGACAGCGGGCCGCCCGCGATGCCCGGGCCCAGGAGCAGCGCCGCAAGGCGAAGCAGGAGGCCCGCCCGGGCCGGACCGGCCGCTGACTCCGCGGCTGACCTTCGCGGGACCCGGCGCTCGGATGGCATCAGGCCAGCCGCCGCATCGCGGCGTGGCCGAGCTGTCGCACACCCTCCGGCCGTGACGGCCCGCCCACGCCGCGCGCCAGCTCGGGCAGCGGCAGGATCCGCCGCGCCACGAGGTTGACCACGTTCGTCTCGCGCTGGAGCGTGCCCTCGATGTAGAGCAGCGCGTGGCGCCGCACGACACCGCGCAGCCGCGCCCAGGCGTCCGGCCAGAGCGTGACGTTGACCATGCCCGTCTCGTCCTCCACGGCCAGGAACACGGTGCCCTTCGCGGTCATGGGGTGCTGGCGCGTGACGACAAGCCCGCCGATGGCCACCCTGCCCGGCGGATGCTCGGCGAGCCGGGCCGCGCTGACCGCGCCCAGGCGGTCGAGCGCCGGGCGGAAGAGCTCGATGACCTGGCGCCGGGCGTCGAGCGAGAGGATCGCGTAGCTGTCGCCGAGGCGCTCCAGTTCCGAGGGCGGCGGGAGATCCGGCGCCGCGGTGGCCGGCAGGCGGAGGTCGAGGGGTCGGGAGGCGGCGGGCCCGGCGATCGGGCGCCCCTTCGTCGCCCCGGCGACCTCGCGCAGCTGCCAGAGCAGCTCGCGCCGCGGGCGGCCGAGCGAGTCGAGCGCGCCGGCCCGGATGAGCCGCTCCAGCAGCTCCTCGGAGAGCCCGGTGCGGGCGACGACGTCGGCCAGCGAGCGGTACCGGCCACGCTCGCGTTCCGCCTCCAGCCGCTCCCCGAGCTCCTCGCCGATGCCGTTGACGAGGTGCAGTCCGAGGCGGATGCCATAGCCCACAGCGTTCTCCGCCGCCAGCCGGCGCCGCGCCTCCCCCTCCAGCACGACGCAGGCCGGGCTCCGGACGGGCTCCGGCCGGCGCGCGATCCCGGCACCGGCGGGGAGTGGCTCGCCGGACATGCCGGCCCACTCGGTCGTGGTGCGGTAGCGGCTGCGGTCGAGGTCCACGGGCAGGACCGCCACGCCATGGCGCTTCGCGTCGTTGATCAGCACCTCCACCGGGTAGAAGCCCATCGGCTGGGCGTTGATGAGCCCGACCGTGAACTGCGCCGGGTAGGCCAGCTTCAGGAAGGCCGACTCGTAGGCCGTGCGCGCGAAGGCCGCCGCATGGCTCTTGTTGAAGCCGAAGCTGGCGAAGCCGGCCACCTGGCGGTAGAGCTCCTCCGCCTCGGCCTCGGTCAGGCCGCTCGTGGCGACGCAGCCCTCGACGAAGCCGCGATGGAGCTTCTCCATCTCCCGGCTGGAGCGCCAGGTGCCCATCGCCCGGCGGAAGCCGTCCGAGGCGGCGGCGCTGAAGCCGGCCACCTCGATGGCGATCTTCATGACCTGCTCCTGGTAGAGGATCACCCCCAGCGTCTCGGCCAGGACCGGCTCGAGGCTGGGATGGAGGTAGGCCACCGGCTCGAGCCCCTGGCGGCGGCGCAGGTAGGGGTGGACGGCGTTGCCCTGGATGGGGCCGGGACGGATGATCGCCACCTCCACCACGAGGTCGTCGAGCGTCTCCGGCCGCGAGCGCGGCAGCGTCTGCATCTGCGCCCGCGACTCGATCTGGAAGACGCCCACCGTGTCGGCCGCCCCGATCATGGCGAAGACCTCGGGCAGGTCCTCGGGCAGGCGGTCGAGGTCGACGTGGACGCCGCAATCGGCCTGGATGTCCCGGAGGGCGTCGTCGATGGCCGACAGCATGCGCAGCCCGAGCAGGTCGAGCTTGATGAGCTTCATCGACTCGATGTCGCGCTTGTCGTACTGGACGACGACCCGGCCGGGCATCGAGGCCCGCTCCAGCGGCGCGATGTCCACCAGCGGCGCCCGCGTCACGAGCATGCCCCCGACGTGGATGCCGAGGTGGCGCGGGAAGCCGTCGATGCGGGCGCACAGCTCCAGCCAGCGCTCCCAGGGCGAGAGGCCGATGGTGCTGCCACCTCGTGGCTGTGGCGGCGATGGCGGCTCCGGCGGATCCCAGTGGCTCGGCCGCCCTAGCCGGTCGGTGCGCCGCTCCGGGGGCCGCAGCACGCCCGTCTCGGGATCGATGGCCCGTCCACCGATCGTGCCCGGCGGGGCGTCGGCCGCGTGGCCAGGGCCGGCGACGCGGCCAGGGCCGGCGACGAGCTTGTCGGCCTCGATGTCAGTACTACTGTCACCAGACAGCATCTCGGCGTCCAACGACCCGCCGATCGACTCGTCTCGCCCGCCAGGATGCTCCCCGGCAGCCGATCCACGCTCGCCGACCCCCTGCCCCGGCTCGATTGAGCCTCCACCGAGGGCCCGTTCCGGCCGCGCGCGCCCGACTTGTGTGCCTCGTGACAGTACAACTGACATCCCGGCGGGCAGCGACGGTGAACCGGGCTCGGACATCCCGACGGACAGCGGAGCCACCGGCCCGCCGCCCCGCAGCCAGCGCACGCTGGCGGGGGTGTCGCCGGGGCCGCCCTCGTCGTCGGAGGGACCGGGGCGCAGCGACATCCGCGGCGCCAGGCGGTCGGGCAGGGCGCGCGGCAGGACCGCGGCCACCGGCGCCGGCGCCGGGGCGCGGAAGAACTCGGCGAAGCCGCCGTCCGCCTCCAGGTCCCGCCGCACCATGCCCGAGTCGTACGTTTCGAGCGCCTTGGCCACGCGGTCCACGAGCGGGCGCGGGAAGCCCAGCGCGTACCCCACCTCGCGCACGGCCGACCGCGCCCGGTAGGTGACGACGTTGCAGACCATGCCCGTGTGGGCCTCGCCATAGCGCTGGTAGACGTACTGGATCACCTCCTCGCGGCGCGACGAGGCGAAGTCGATGTCCACGTCCGGGTAGGCCGTCCGCCCCTCGTTGATGAAGCGCTCGAAGAGGAGGCGGTGGCGGATGGGGTCGACGCGGGTGATGCCGAGCACGTAGGCGAGGATCGAGTCGCCCGCGCTGCCGCGCCCCTGGGCAGGGATGCCCCGCTCGCGGGCGAAGCGCATGAGGTCCCAGCAGATGAGGAAGAACTCGGCCAGGCCGGTGCGCTCGATGACGTCGAGCTCGTGGGCGAGCTGCTTGACGACGGCGGGCGTCATGGGCTGATAGCGCTTCCGCGCTCCCTCGTGGCAGAGCCGCTCGAGGACGCTGAAGGGCGTCTCCCCCCTGGGCACGGGGAAGCCGGGGAAGCGGTAGCGCTCGAAGCCGAGGTCGATGCCGCAGCGGGCGCCGAGCTCTCCGGCCGTCCGCAGCCCCTCCGACCAGGCCCGACACACGACCGGCGCGGCACCCGGCTCCCCCGGCGGCAGCGCGGCCAGCTGCGCCGCGGACTTCAGGTGGAACTCCCCGTTGGGACGGCGCAGATGGCCGCTCTCCTCGAGCGTCAGGCCGTGGCGGATGGCGACCAGGACGTCCTGCAGCTCGCGGTCCTCCGGGCGCGCGTAGTGGGCGTCGTTGGTGACCACGACCGGCAGCCCCAGCTCGGCGGCCAGGGCGGCCGTCTGCCCGGCGAGGAAGTCGTCGTCGGGCAGGAGATGGTGCTGGAGCTCGAGGAAGAAGCCGCCGCCGATCCCCTCCACTGTCGCATAGAGCGCCGCGTACCGGCGGGCCACCGCTGCAGCTCCCGTCCGATCGCCGGCCAGCAGCCGCCGGGCGATCTCGCCGTGGCGGCAGCCGGAGAGCGCCACGAGCCCCTCTGCGTGGCGCTCCAGGAGCGCCTGCGTGAAGCGTGGCACGCTCTTCGTGCCCGCCAGGTGCGCCGCGCTGATCATCCGGCACAGGCTGCGGTAGCCGGTCAGGTCGCGGGCCAGCAGGATGAGGTGCGGCCCCCGCTCGCGGTCGCGCACCCGCCGCAACTCTTCCCGTCTCGGGTCCCGATGCCCCGGCGGCCGCTGCCGCTCGACGGCCGGGCGCACCGGCCGCCCCTCGACGGGCGGGGCCGACCCGGGCGCGGCCACCGTGCGCCGTGCCCTCCGTCGCGGCACGACGACGCCCGAGGGATCCGCCGCCGCGGCGTCGAGCAGCTCGACCTCCAGTCCGACGATCGGCCGCAGGCCCGCCTCCTGTGCCACGCCGACGAAACGGACGGCGCCGTAGAGGCCCCCGTGGTCGGTCACCGCGAGGGCGTCGAGGCCCAGCTCGAGCGCCCGGGCGACGAGGTCGTCGGGGCTCGAGGCCCCGTCGAGGAACGAGAAGTTCGTGTGCGCATGGAGCTCGGCGAAGGGTGCCGCGGGTCGGGACATGGGGCCGCTCCGTTGGTTTGGGGGCCCCATCGATGATAGAACATCCGTTCTATCTCGGCAATCCTCCCGCGCCCGGCGTCCCGCGCTTATCCCGCTCGGCTATAGTCCGGCGCGATGCTGCCCATCCGACGATCCGACCCCGGCCGCATCGGCGCCCGGCCGCGGCGCGCCCGCCGCCGCTCGCTCGGCCGCCTCCTCGGAGGCGTCCTTGCCGCCCTTGCCGTCGCCCTCGCCCTGCCGAGCCTGGCCGCGGCGCCGCCAGCCCCGGACGGAGCCCCGCCGAGCCTGCCCCTGACGGGCCCCGTCGCCGCCTCGATGGCCCCACGCCTCTCCGCCGACGGCGGCGACACGGTGCCCGCCTCACCCGGTCCCACGAGCCTGCCCCCCGAGCGACTGAGCGGCTACCGCTGGCCGGTCCTCGGCGGCCGTGTCACGACCTGGTTCGCCCCCACTGACAGCGGCTTCGTCGTCATCGACGGTCAGCGCGTCCACGACGGCATCGACATCGCCACGTACTGCGGCGACACGGTCAGTGCCGCGCACGCCGGGACGGTCCTCTACGCGGGTCGCCGGTCCGAGGGCTACCTCGGCTTCGACGGGCCGCCCGATGCCTTCTACGACCTGGCTGCGAAACGCAAGCTGTCCACGGCCGCCTATCCGATCGTCGTCGTCGTCGACGACGGCAACGGCTATCGCAGCATCTACGTCCACCTCAGCCGCGCGCTGGTGACGAAGGGTGATCACGTCGAGGCCGGCCAGCGCATCGGCCGCGAGGGTGCCACCGGCAACGCCACCGGCTGCCACCTCCATTACGGCCTGATCCGCATGGACGGAGCCTGGCTGCCCGTCGCCCCCGACCTCGTCGAGCGCTGGCGCTACCCGGTCAGCGGCCGCGAGCGGATCGATCCGCTGCGCGTCCTGTCGCTGTTCGAGAACGGGGCGCCGCGCGAGGTGCCGGGCCTGCCGCCACCCGAGATCTCGCCCGGCTACGGGCCGCTGGCGCCGCTCCTCGAATCGCAGCGCCGGCGCCACGAGGCCGAGCAGCCCACCCCGGACTGAGACGCTCGCGAAGGCCTATCCTCAGCATCGCATGAAGCTCACCTGGCGCGACGTCCTCGGCGCGGGCCTCCTCGCCCTCGTCCTCGCCATCTTCGTGATCGTCCTGGTCGTCGGCGCCATCCCCGCCTGACCGTGCGCCTGACGCATCGTCGCCGGCGCACGTCACACCTCCCAGGGTCCGGTCGTCTTTCTGGTCGCAGCCTCGTGCTGATGGCCATCCGATCGTCCTGGCTCGGGCTCTCCTCCTCTTCGAGCCAGGTCGGTCGGATGTCCCCCCTCCTTTGACTCGACCCCGGTCTCCCCCGGGGTCGAGTCGTCCTCCCCGGTCAGTCGTAGACGCGTTCGAGGTGCCAGGTTCCGTCCACTCCGTCGCGATAGACGAGCGCGAGGAGGCGCGGCCCGGCGACCTTGTAGTAGTCGCGCTGGATGGGGTGACGCCACCAGGCCTCCTCGACGCGCCACTGGTTGCAGACCTCGACCGGCTCGCTCCAGCCCTCCCAGCGCAGGCGTGACGGGCGACCGAGAGCGTCGCAGTCGACCTCGATGCGCGGCAGGCGGCCGAGCAGGCGGGTCACGTCGTCCCCTCCCCCGCGGCCGTCCAGGCCACGCGCCCTTCGGTCAGCGGCGCTTCCGGGTCGCGCAGCTCGACCCGCCAGATGCGCCCGGGTCCGAAGCGGATGGCGAGGCCGGCCAGCTGCCAGGCCAGACGATCGGCCCCCGCCGACTGCGGCGTGAAGAGGCCGAGCTGCGTGCCCGCCTGCGGCGCCGTCCCGTCCAGCTCGAGGGCCAGGCGCGTGGCCGGGGCAGGCAGGACCGTCGCCTCCAGGCGGGCCACGAGGAGGCGCTCCACGAGCTCCGGCAGCGCCACCGGCTCGGGCAGGACCTGCTCGATGCGCAGCGGCGCGCCGCGCTCCAGTTCCAGCTCCAGGATCGCCTTCGCGGCGCCCGCGCCACGCGCCGCGAGCTGCGCGCAGAGCGCGCCGGCGAGATGGTGGAGGACGAAGCGCAGCGCGTCGCGGCTCTCCACCGGCGGGTTCAGCTCCGCGTCGGCGCGCAGCCGCTCGATCGGGCGACGAGGGCGGAGCGGCCGGCCGTCCAGGCCGCGGGCGAGGTCGTGGAGCTCTCCGCCGAGCGAGCCGAAGCGGGCCACGACCGCCGAGCGCGGCAGCGCGGCCAGCTCCCCCATGCGGCGCAGCCCGAAGAGCGCGAAGCGCTGCTCCAGCTCGGGCGCGGGCAGGAGGCCGATGGGCAGCGGCGCCAGGAAGGCCGCCTCCTCCGCCGCGCCGCCCGGCAGGATGGCGACGAGCGGCGCGTCCCTCGTCGCCAGCGCGGCCGCCACGGCCGCCCCGAAGCGCGTATCGCCGATCCCCGCCCGTGGCTCCGTGGGCAGGAGCGACGCCACGGCCGCCCGGGCCCGCGCGGTGAGTGTCGCCTCGTCGCCCCACAGCCGATCGAGGCCCTCGATGCCCAAGATCGCCCGCCCGAAGGCCGGCGCGGCCGGGTCGGCCTCGCCCTCGAGAGCCGGCGTAAAGGCGGCCAGCGCCTCGAGCGCGGCCTCGAAGGCCGCCCGATAGGCCGACGGGTCGGCCGTCAGGAAAGTCGCCTCCGGGGCGAGCTTATGGGCGGCTCCCAGCGGCTGGCCGGGCCGCACGCCGAGGCGCGCCGCGGCCGGGCTCCGGTCGAGGACCGTGCCCGAGTCCCAGGGCTGCCCACCGAGGACGAGCGGCGTCTCCGGCGTCCAGGGCAGCCCCTGCCGGGCGAGCTCGAGGCGGAGCGGGAGATGGGGCCAGACGAGGTGGAGGAGGCGCATGGTCGACGGTCACGAGCGGGGTCGGGGGCTTCTGGACGGAGCGCGGCGCGGCACCCGGTGGGACGGCCGGCGCACGGGCGCGCGGTGGGCCGGTGTCCTCCCCGCCCGCCTCCCCCGCGGCGTCGAGGAGGCGGGCCACGGCGGCCATCCGCTCCCCGTCGTCGAGGTAGCGGATCTCCAGCTCCGCGCGCCGGCCCGGCGGCCCGAAACGGTTCTTGGCCACGGTCACCGCCGTGCGCTGCCCGACGACGTCCCGCCCGAGCCGGATCCAGCCCGAGCGCACCAGCTCCAGGCGCAGGCCGGCCGCCTCCGCCAGCGCGCCGTGGAGCGGCGTGGCGAGGCTGACCGGCTCCAGGACGAGCATCTGCACGCCGATCCGCCGGGCGTGGGCGGCCAGGCGGCGGATGAGCGCCTCGTGGGTCGCCGGGAGGCGCGGCGGCAGGTCGAGCACGAGCAGGTCGACCGCACGCCCCGAGACGAGCGCGCCGGCGAGGCGCAGCCCCTCTTCCGGGTCGCTCGGTCGGAGCACGACGAGCCAGCGCAGGTCCACGCCGCGCGCCGCCGCCTCCAGCGGGTCGAAGGCACGACCGAGGTCCAACCAGGCGACGATGCCGCCGGCCGCCTGGGCGGTCGCGACGCAGCGCAGCGCGAGCGTCGTCTTGCCCGAGGAGGCATCGCCGCGGAAGGACGCGGCGGCACGGCGCGGCAGGCCGCCCATGCCGAGGATCGCGTCGAGCGCCGGGAAGCCGGTCGAGATGGCCTCGGCGTTCGGGGTGCTGCTCGGGGCCGGCGTCGGCTCGAGCCGGGGCGCCGGGAGGAGGGCGAGGGCGCCGGAGGTCGAGGCCCCGTCGTCGGTCGGTCGGGCATCCATGCGCCGTCCGCTGCCCAGCCGGATCGTGGCGCTCCCCCAGCGCGCCTCGAGGCGGGCAAGGGCGCTGCCGAGGGGCTCGGAGCGGACCGGGATCGTCGTCATGGCCCGGTCCATGATAGAACAAACGTTCTAATAGTCAAGAGCCGCGGGCCGCCTATCCCGCGACGACCGTCGTCCGCATCCAGGGGTGAACCAGGCACTCGACGAGGTGCGTGCCGGCCGGTAGCGGACCCCCCGACGCCACGCGCTCCTATGTCTTCGGTACGCCGTCAGGCGCCCGCGGCTCCTTCTCGGGCAGACGTAGCCGGCGCGCTCCACCACTGGCGCGCGATCATCAGGCCAGCGACCACGAGAAGGGCGACATGGAGCAGGACGATCGGGAAGAGGAAAACATCGAGGACGACCGTAGCGGCCAGCAGGACGAACGTCGTCAGGGCGGGCAGCGTCAGGAGCCAGCCGATCGAGCGCGGCACCCACGACGTCGCCAGAGCGGCCGACCCAACGGCGAGGAAGGCCAAACCAATCGTGAGCTGGCCGGCGGCGAAATGGGCGCTGATGATCCCGGCGACAGTCCGTGTCGTGGCCAGGATCGCCGCCTGGTCCGCGCCTGCCGCCACGAACTGCTCGCCCAGGTCGCCCACGACGATCATCCGGACGAAGCCGCCGATGACCCCAGTGATCGCTGTCACACCCAGCGCTGCACCGAGCCGCCCGCGGACGGGCGAGTCCCCGGACAGCGCGAGCCCGGCGATGACGAGCAGGCCACCCATCCCAAGCCAACCGAGGGCGTCGAGCAGCATCGCCAGCCGGTACATGCCGGGCGCGTAGGCGGCCATGAGCAGCTCGTCGTGGTCGCCGCCGATACCCGGCTGCGACGCGACCATCCCAAATGCCGCGAAGAAGGTCGTGAACAGCCCGACGAGCACGACGGCGAGCAGCAGTCCCCAGCGGGCAAGGAACGGGAGCCACAGGTCATGCGCACCACGAGCAGCCATCTCATCCTCCGATCATCTGCAGGAGCGACCGTTGTCCTGGGACGGCACCTGGTCTACCCTCTGCACGGGGGAGATTGGTGGGGACTCGATGACTCGGATGTCGGTGGTAGAGCGTCGCGCGCTGGAGAGCCTGCGCGCCGCGGAGGAGGACGCTTCGTCGGGCCCCGCCCTTGCATCCCGAGCCTTGCTGATCCTCCAGGAAGCAATCGGGTTCGACGAGGGCTACATCCTCGCGGTCGACCCCGACTCGTTGCTGTTCACCCGGCTCCTGGCCTACCGCGGCGAGCGCTTCGCGCGGTTCGCCTACTGGCTCCGAGACGGATACCTCCTGGAGCGCGCCGCCTTCCCAGACATCGCCTTCCCCGCACTCCTGCGCGACTTCGGCGGCATTGTCGTGCTCCACGAACGGGTCGACCGATGGATCGGGAACGTGCCTCGACCGGCCAGCGAAGAGGTGTGGGCGCACATGTGGCGGTCGGCCGGCAGCCCGCCCGGCGGCGGCTTCCGCGTCGGCCTGCCCGATCGAGGTCGGTGGATCGCCGCGATCCAGGCGGGCAGCTGGCGACCGGGAGATGGCTTTCGGCCGCACCACGTCGACCTGCTTCGGCGGGCCGCTCCCGGCCTGGGACGGGCGCTCCGCGTGCGCCTCGAGCCGTCCGAGCGGACGACGACGAACAACGTCGACCGGCCGCCCGACGCCGGCCACCTCCTGTTCGGGCCCGACCGGCGCCTGGCCTACGTCGACTCGCCGGGTGAGCATTGGATCGACCGGTTGCCCGAGGACGGTCTGCGCGCGCACGGCATGAACGTCCCGGTCGCCGCCCAGAGCCTCGTCAACCACCTCGTTTCGGACCCGACATCTGAGGCCTCGTCACGGCTCGTCGATCGGCACGGATTCGGGGTGCTGGCGCGCGCTACGCGCGCCGGGCCGGTGGGCGGTGCGGATGGGCAGGTCCGGGATTGGGTCCACGTGACGATTCGGGCTGACCCGGTTGCCGGCCGGCTCGCGGCCGGGTCGCTCACCGGCCGGCAGCGCGAGGTCGGGCTCGCCGTCGCCCGGGGCCTTACCGACCGCACCGTCGCCACTGATCTCGGCATCTCGGTCGCGACGGTGCACGACCACGTCGGCGCGCTGCATGCCGCTTACGGCACCGGTACACGTGCTGAATTGGTCGCAGCACTCTCGTCGGGCTAGCAGGTAGCCGGGGGCCCGTCGTAGAGCCAGCCGGGCCGTCACGGCCCCGTCATCGATCGTACCTAGACTCCCCGGCTAGCATGAGCCTCGTGGCCCGCACCTCCAGCACCGTCCTCGTCGTGGACGACGATCGCAAGATCGTGCAGCTCGTGCGCGCCTACCTCGAGCGCGACGGGCACCGGGTCGTGGCCGCCCACGATGGCCGCGCGGCGCTGGCCACCTTCGAGGCCGAGCAGCCCGACCTCGTCGTCCTCGACCTCATGCTGCCCGAGCTGGACGGCTACGAGGTCTGCCGCCGCATCCGCGCCGAGGGCGACACGCCGATCCTCATGCTCACCGCGCGCAGCTCGGTGCCCGACCGCATCCACGGCCTGCTGGCGGGCGCCGACGACTACCTGCCCAAGCCCTTCAGCCCGGCCGAGTTGGCTGCCCGCGTACGGGCCATCCTGCGCCGGACCCGAGCGACCACGGTGAGGCCGACCCCCGGGCCCGAACTGGCCATGGGCCGCGGGCCGCTCCGCCAGGCCGACCTGACGATCGACCCCGAGCGCTTCGAGGTGCGCCGGGGCTCCGCGATCGTGCCGCTCACGAACGTCGAGTTCCGCCTCCTGGCCACCCTCGTCGCCGCCGAGGGGCGCGTGCTGACTCGCGACCAGCTCCTTGACGCGGTCTACGGCCACGACGAGGCCGAGGTGCTCGATCGCACGGTCGACGTCCACATCGGGCGGCTGCGCGACAAGCTGGGCGACCGCGCCGACGCGCCGCGTTACGTGGCCACGGTGCGCGGCGTCGGCTACCGGGCGGCACCGGTCCCGTGAAGCGGCGATCCGCCCGTGGCCTGGCGGCGCGCATCGTCATCGCGACGCTCGCGCCCGCGGGGCTGGCCGTCGCCGTCCTCGCCATGGGCGTGGCCGTGGTGGGCGCCGACGCCTTCGAGGCGCTGATGATGGCCCACGGCGAGACGGCCGAGGCGGCCCGGGCGATGTTCGACCAGTCGGTCCGCGGGGTCCTTATCGCGGCCGTCGTGCTGGCCATCGCCCTGTCCATCGGGCTGGCCGTGCTCATCGCTCGCATGCTCGCGCGACCGCTCGAGGAGGTCGGTGCGGCTGCCCGACGCATCGCCGATGGCGACTATGCCGCGCGCGTGCCGCGCGAGGGGCCGGAGGAGATCGCCTCGTTGGCCGACTCGTTCAACCAGATGGCGGCCGCCCTCCAGGAGCAGGAGCGGCTGCGCCGGGAGTTCATCGCCAACGCCGCCCACGAGCTGCGCACGCCGCTGACCAACCTGCAGGGCTATCTCGAGGCGCTACGCGACGGGGTCATCGAGGCGGACGCCGCGACCTACGACTCGCTCTGGGAGGAGGCCGACCGACTGGTCCGGCTGGCCCGCTCCCTCGACGATCTGGCGGAAGGTGAAGGTGGCGATCGCCCCGCGCGGCGGATCGACCTCGACCTGGCCGGGATCTTGGAGGCCTCCGTGGAGCTGGTGCGGCCGGTGCTCGAGGCGCGCGGCGTCGTGGTGGAGCGCCGCTGGCCTTCGCCGCTGCCCGCCCGCGGTGACCCGGACCACCTCGCACAGGTCCTCGCCAACCTCCTGCAGAACGCCGTCCGCTACACGCCCGACGGCGGGCGTGTCGTCGTGAGCGGCGAGGCGCGGCCGGGGAGCGTGCTGGTCGGCGTGGTCAACAGCGGGGAGCCCATCCCCGAGGTCGACCTGGCCCGGGTCTTCGAGCGCTTCTACCGCGT
>Ga0209640_10000706_pt1 | contig 26527 bp, 15 predicted proteins | sample RifCSP10_1_FD_184018 | JGI IMG/M metagenome (GOLD analysis project Ga0209640, IMG submission 184018) | Soil microbial communities from Rifle, Colorado - Rifle CSP2_sed 10_1 (SPAdes) (version 2) | ecosystem: Environmental > Terrestrial > Deep subsurface > Rock core/Sediment | place: Rifle... | reverse complement strand
CCGATCAGGCTCAGCACTCCGGGCGTGAAGTCCATCGGTCCCGCCAGCATGCGCGTGAAGACGAGATTGGCCTCGTGTTCGGGCGGATTCGGCGGGTCGCCCCAGGCGTTGTACTCCATGCCGCGCGCGCCTTCGCGCGACACCCAGTTGGGGTAGGTACGCCGGAGGCCCGTGTCCTTGATCGGTTCGTGCGGGTTGACGGCGATGCGCCGCTTCGCCGCTTCGGTCACGACCCTGAGGTGATGCCGCGACATCACCTGGCCGTCGTGCCATTCGAAGCGGATCGAGCCGTCGTCGTCCCGGGCCTTGATGCCGCCGGCATCCGCGACGTACCCGGTCTTGACGGCGTCGACGCCGAGGCTCGCGTACAGGTCCAGCGCGTCTTCGAGCTGAACCTCGTAATGGGCGATGAAACCGGAGGTCTCGTGATGGCCGACGAGGCGCACGCCACGTTCGCGGGCGTAGGCGGCCACCGCGGCCAGGTCGAAATCCGCCGTGGGCCCGGTGAAGCTGAACCCGCTGCCATCGGCGAACCAGTCGCCGTCCCAGCCGCGATTCCATCCCTCGACCAGCACGCCGCGGAAGCCGTTCTCCGCCGCGAAATCGACGTAGCGCCTGGCGTTCGCCGTGGTCGCGCCATGCTTCGGTCCCGAGGCCCAGGTCTCATTGTCCAGATGCAGGCTCCACCAGATGCCGACGTACTTGAATGGCCGGACCCAGCTGACGTCGCCGAGCGCGTTCGGCTCGTTCAGATTGAGGATCAGGTCGGACATGTAGAGTCCGGCCGCCGAGTCGGAGATCTGCAGCGTGCGCCAGGGAGTTGTGAAAGGCGCGCGGCGCCTGACGCGGGCGCCCTCGGCGGACGGCGACAGCGCCGCCTTCAACCGCTGGCCGTCGACGCGGCGCAGCCACATGCCGGCATAGTCGACGAGCGCGGCCTCGTGCAGTGCGACGTGCAATCCCCGATCCAGGCGCAAAGTCAGCGGCGTGTGCGCCTGGCCGACCTCGGCGAGCGGCGTGCGCCGGTACAGGTACTCGTAGCGGTTCCACTCGCCGGCCGGGATCCACCACGCGGTCGCGGGCCCGGCCACCGCGAACTCGGTCAGCTCGTCGGCAATGTTGACCTGCTGCAGTGATGCCTGGTCCGGGAATTCGTAGCGGAAGCCGACGCCGTCTTCATAGACGCGGAACAGGATCTCGAGCATCCGGGCCGGCGCTTTTCCCTCTTTCAGCCGCACCCGCAGCTCATTGAAATGGTTGCGCACGAACCGCCGCTCGCCCCAGGGCTGCTCCCAGGTTTCATCGACGCTTCTCGTGGCCGTACCGTCGAGCGTGAAATTGCGCTCGAGCTTGGGCACGTCGGTGAGCAGGAATCCGAGCCGCGATTCTCCGATCACCGGCACGCCCCGCCGGTCGATGGCGTAGCCGGGCCGGCCTTCACCGTTCAGCGTGATGCTGACTCTCAGCGTGCCCCGGGGCGAGGACACGCTGGCCACCGGGCTCGCCAGCGCCGTGCCCGTGAGCAACGCCAGCAGCAACAGGCTGCCCGCGGGGAGGATCCTGCGGCTCACCGCGCGGTGTCCGCGGCGCAGATGGCAAAATCGAGCGGGGCGAGCGACAGGCGCAGGCTGCCGGGCGCCGTCGGCCTGCGTTCGCATGCGCCGTGCAGCGGAACGAAGCCCGGCGATCCCGCCTCGACTTCGACCTGGGCGGTCACCGGCCTCGCCGCGGTATTGAATGCGATCAGTATTTCCCGGCCGCTGTCCGGATCGAAGCGCGAAACCGCAAACAGGCCGGGCTCCGGCGAATCGCGGCGCACGAGCTGCGGGCCGCGGCGCAGCGCCGCGTGTTGCGTGCGGAGCGTCGCGAGCTCCGCGATCAGCCGATACAGCGGATGAGACGTGTCGAAGTTGCTGTCGGCCGTCGTGGCTTCGGTGCCGAGCAGCCGCGCGTCGTTGTACTCCGCCACCTGGCTTCCGAACATGTCCTGGCGCGCCGACTGGTCGCCGCCCTGCCCGACGAAGCCCTGTTCATCGCCGTAATAGATGGTCGGGACGCCGCGCAGTGTCAGCAGCATCGCGTGGGCCAGGGCGACGCGTTGCAGGGCCTCGTCGTCGCCGATTCCCGGACGCAGCCGGTACACCAGGTGCGCAAATCGCCCGAAGTCGTGGTTGCTGATGAAAGTGGGCAGCTGCAGCGCGGCCGCGGTTCCGCCCTGGTAGAGCACGTCGTCGGCGAACAGCCGGGTGAGCAGGTCGGTGCCCGCATGCCCGGCCACGGTCTCGCGCACCGCGGCTGCAAATGCGAAGTCGAGCACGCTCGGCAGGCCCGCGCTGCGCGTGTGGCGGGCGAGCAGGGCGACGTCCTCCGCGTTGTCGGTGAATACCTCGCCGAAGATGTGGAAGTTCGGGACGCCGCGGGCCAGCGCACGCTCGCGCATGGCGGGAACGAAAGCCCGCCAGAATTCCGGGTTCACGTGCTTCGCGGTGTCGATGCGGAAACCGTCCAGCCCGAGGCGGTCGATCCAGTCGCGGTAGATTTCGATGAACCCCTGCACCACGCGCGGATTCTCGGTCATCAGGTCGTCGAGGCCCACGAAGTCGCCCGATTCCGAGCTCTCGCCGGCAAACGTGGAATTGCCGCGGTTGTGGTACCAGATCGGGTCATTGAGCCAGGCCGGCACCTTGACGTCCGCTGCGCCGGCCGGCACGTACGGCGTGTAGGCGAAATCCGGCCGCACCAGCTTTGCGAAGTTTTCCCCGGTCTGGTGCCGCGGACCGTCTCCCAGGAATCCGTCGTTGATGGGTTCGCCTGACGCATCGCCGCGGGTCGAGTACGGGTAATCGGCCCGCGAGCGGTAGGGACAGGCCTGGCGCGGGCACTCGCGGTAAGCGATCACGTCGGCCGTGTGGTTGGTGATGATGTCGAAGTACACTTTCATTCCGCGCGCATGCACGGCCGCCACCAGCGCGCGCACGTCGGCATCGCTGCCGAAATGCGGGTCGACGGCGGTGAAGTCGGTGATCCAGTAGCCGTGATAGCCGGCCGATTCGTCGCCCGGCGCACCCTGCACCGGCTTGTTCCGGTAGACGGGTCCGAGCCAGATCGCGGTTGCGCCCAGCGACTGGATGTAGTCGAGCCGGGCCGCCAGTCCCTTCAGGTCGCCGCCGTGGTAGAAACCCTTCGCCGCCGGGTCGAATCCGGACACCAGCCGGTCCGCGGCCAGCCCGCCACGATCATTCGCCGCGTCGCCATTCTCGAAGCGATCCGGCAGCAGGAAGTAGACGATTTCGTCCCCGGGCGGGCGCGTGCGGAAATCCGCGGCGCCAGACGTCGTCCACGCCGACAGCAGCGCGAGCAGCATGCACGCGGCGGCACAGCGCATGGCTTCTCCTCCGGTTGACGGCATTTCGCGCCGGACACGTTACGCGCAGCGGACAGCCCGGCGCTCCATGCATACGATTGCATGGTCTGCAATCGTATGCACGCATTGCTGCGTCACGCGCTCGCGCCTAGCATGAATGATTGGGGGCGATCTACGCACCGAACCAGAGGGACTAGAAAATGGTGACGCGCAGGTTCGAAAGCAACGGCTCTGCCGATCCGGCAGAAGACTCGACAATCGTACACAGGACCCGCCGGACCACGCTGGCGATCGCAATCACCGCCGCGCTCGCGGCGCCCACCGCGGCCTGGGCCCAGCAAGCACCCGCAGATCTCGAGGAAGTCACCGTCAGCGGCATTCGCGCCGGCATCGAAGATGCCATCGAGGCCAAGCGCGAGTCGGGCAGCATCGTCGAGGCGGTCTCCGCCGAGGATATCGGCAAGCTGCCGGACACCAGCATCGCGGAGTCGATTTCCCGCCTGCCGGGCCTGACTTCCCAGCGCGCTGAAGGCCGCGCATCGGCCATCAGCTTGCGCGGCACCGACCCGGGCTTCACGACCGCGCTGCTGAATGGCCGCGAGCAGGTCAGCACCGGCGACAACCGCAGCGTCGAATTCGACCAGTATCCGTCGGAGCTGCTGAGCTCCGTCCTCGTCTACAAGACGCCGGACTCGCAGTTGGTCGGCCAGGGCCTGGCCGGCACGATCGACCTGCGGACGGTCCGCCCGCTCGATTACGGGCGCCGCGCCATGGTCCTGAATCTCCGCGGCGAAATGAACTCGAACGATGATCTCGGCGCCGATTCCGACGACCAGGGTTACCGCGCGAGCTTCAGCTTCATCGACCAGTTCAGGGGCGGCACCGTCGGCCTCGCCATCGGTTACGCGCACCTCGACTCGCCGCTGGCCACCCGCGGCTTCGGCACCTACGAGCCGTGGAACGCATCGGGCGGTGGCGGTGCGATCGATTGCGGCGGCGTGGCGGGCGGGTGCCTCAACAATCCGGGCGTCGCGCCGGGGAACTACACGACCAACGGCATGAAAGTCCGCGCGGACATGGGTTCGACCGTGCGCGATGGCGTGATGGCGGCGCTGCAGATCGAGGCGAGCGACAGCTACAGCACGATCATCGACCTGTATTACTCGACCATGGAGCAGACCAACAACGCGCGCAGCCTCGAAGTCAATCTCGGCGGCTACCCGGGTCCGTGCTGCGACGGCGCCGGAAATGCGGGTGATTTCGCGCCCGGCACGGTCTTCGGCTATTCGGATACGACCGTCGAGAACGACACGATCGTCGCGGGCACCCTCAACAGCGTGGTGCCGCTCGCGCGCAACTTCCTGTTCGAGACGGACGACGAGATCTTCGCTGGCGGCTGGCGCAACGAGTTCAGGCTCGGCAATGCCTGGACCCTGGTGGCCGACCTCAGCTATTCGAAGGCGACGCGCAAGCAGGACCAGTTCGAGATCAATGCCCAGTACGAACCGCTGCCGTCGACGTCGCCGGCGCCGCGTAACATCTACGACACCGGCACATTCGAGCTGCGCGGCACAAACGACATGCCGTCGCTGTCGTTTGCACAGGATTACGCGGATGCAACGCAGGTCCAGGTCGGGCCGACCATCTACGGTGCCGGTTACACGAAGGCGCCGGAGGTGGAGGACGAATTGACCTCGTTCCGCTTTGACGCGATCCGGTCCGCCGAAATGGGGTGGTTCGAGAGCACATCCTTCGGCGTGAATTACAGCGAACGCACCAAGGACAAGATCTCGCCCGAGTCGGGCCTCGGCACGATCGGTAATGGCTACTTCCAGGTCGAGAGCCAGTACCTGCTGGATCCGATGGACCTCGGCTACGCGGACGCCGGCGAAGCGCTCGCATGGAACGTCAGGGGCGTGCTCGATGCTTACTACAACCCGATCGTGTACGGCGATCCGAATACGCTGCCCTACCTCGCGCCCAAGTACTGGGACGTGAAAGAGGAAGTCTGGACCGGCATGTTGCGCGGCAATCTCTACCATGAGATCTCCGACTCCGTCACCCTGCGCGGTAACGCCGGCGTGCAGGTCGTCCACACCGACCAGAGTTCGTCGTCGTTCCTGGCCGCGTATGCCTTTACGCCGGACCAGGTCGTCCTCGAGGTGTCGGGCGGCGAGACCTACACCGACGTCCTGCCCCAGATCAACCTGGCGTTCCTGCTGTCGGACTCACAGGCGATCCGTGTCGGCATCGCACAGGAAATGGCGCGCGCGCGCATGGATCAGCTCAAGGCCACGGAGGAGAGCGGGTACAACTCGGCCACCGGCATCCCGGGCGGCAGCGGAGGCAACCCGGAACTCGACCCCTGGCGCGCCTGGGCGCTCGACGTGTCCTATGAACGGTATTTCGGCGAGAACAAGGGCTACGTCTCGGTCGCGGGTTTCTACAAGGACCTGGATACCTACATTTATACCCAGGTCGACCCCAACCACGACTTCTCGGAGCTGCTCGCGGCGACGCCGCCGGGCTACTTCGCGCCGGGCGTCGTGCCGCAGTCCACGGGCAGCTTTTCGCTGCCGGTCAACGGCAGCGGTGGCTACCTGTATGGATTCGAGTTCGCGGCCTCCGTGCCTTTCGACCTGTTCTCCGAAGCGATGGATGGCTTCGGTGCGATCGTCAGCTATTCGTACACCAAGAGCGACATCGAAATCGCAGGATCGATCAGTTCGGTCGCGTCCACCAACATCCCGCTGCCGGGCCTTTCGGAGGACGTTTGGAACGCGACGCTTTACTACGAGAAACACGGCTTCGGGGCCCGCGTCGCGACGCGCTATCGCTCCGAGTATATCGGCGAGGTGACGAATTTCGCGAACGACCGTGCGCTGCGCTACGTGAATGCCGACATGATCACCGACCTTCAGGTCAGCTACCTGTTCAGCACTGGCATGCTCGATGGACTGCAGCTGCTGTTCCAGGTCAACAACCTGACGAACGAACCGTACATCGCCTACTCGGAGGACAAGTCGCGGCTCCTCGACTACCAGGAGTACGGAACGCAGTACCTGCTCGGCGTCAACTACAAGTTCTGACCGCGGCCGGCAAGGGGCCGGCTATCGGGGCCGGAGCAGGAACCGGAGCGGCGTGTCCGCGCGCAGCCGCCAGGCTTTTTCGGAGTGCTCCGCGCCGTCGTACCTGGCGGTGACCCAGTCTTCGCCTGCGACATAGCCGCGCCGCCGGAGGATCTCGTCCGTGCGCTGCTGATAGGGCTCGTAAGCTGCGTCGAGCGTCGCCGTGCCGAAGTCGAAGTAGAGCCGGTGGGCGCCTGGCTCCGGCAGATGGGCGGCGAGGTAGTCGATCACCACGCCGCCTTCCGCGGGCCAGTGCGTGGAGACGCAGGCGGCGCCGCCGAAGACCTCCGGATACTCGCTGACGGCATAGGCCGAGATCAGCCCGCCCATGCTCGAGCCCATGGTGAACGTGTCGTCGCGCCCCGGAAGCGTGCGGTAGCGCGCGTCGATGAACGGCTTCAGCTCGCCGACAATGAAATTCAGATAACGATCCGAAGCCAGCCGGTCGCGCTTGCTCACGGCGTGCGTCACGGCCTTCTGCGGCATGTACTCGGCGTAGCGGTTGTTGCCGGCGTTCCAGATGCCGACGACGATGGCCGGCCGCACTTCGCCCGAGGCGATGAGGTCGGTGAGGATTTCGTCGATCGCCCAGTCCACGCCGGCATAGGAGGTCGCCGGATCGAATAGGTTCTGCCCGTCATGCATGTAGATGACCGGATAGCGCGTGTTGCCGTCGCGGTCATAACCCGGGGGAAGCCAGACGTCGATGTTGCGCGCCTGGACCTGGCGCGAGGCGAAAGCCTCGTGCCGCACGAGGCTGCCGGTGATGCCGAGACCGGGCTCCCCGCCGGCCGGTGCGGGCGCGGCCAGACAGGCGAGGGCAACGAGTGCTGTCAGCATTCCACGCGCGCGAAGAATGCGCTGACGGCCGGAATCCCGACCCGGTCCCGCGAGAGCTCGCAGCCGCCGAAGCCGTGGCCACCCAGCTCTTCCACCCGCCCCAGGCCGGACAGTGGCACGGCGCAGGCGCTTGACGAGAAATTGAAGCAGCACAAAAGCGATTCGCCCGGGTGTCCGCGGACGAAGCACAGCGTGTCGGGCGGCGACTCCATGAAGCGGATATCGCCGTCGCGCAGCGCCGGCTGCTCGCGGCGCCAGCGCAGGAATGCGCGGTAGGCATTGAGCACGGAGTCGCGGTCCGCGAGCTGGCGGCTGACTGCGCTCGCCCGGTGCTGGGCGGGAATCGGCAGCCACGGCTTTGCGGAGGACGAAAAGCCGCAGGCGGGCCCGCTTCCGGTCCACGGCATCGGCGTCCGGCAGCCGTCGCGTCCCTTGAACGCGGGCCAGAAAGCGATTCCATACGGATCGCGCAGGTCGTGCCGCGGCAGTTCGGCCTCCTCCAGGCCGAGTTCCTCGCCCTGGTAGCTGCACACGCTTCCTCTCAGGGAGAACAGCAGCGCGTTGAGCAGCTTGGCCCATGCTTCCGGCGGCCCGCTTCGGCGCCAACGGCTGACGACGCGTGCGATGTCGTGGTTGCCGAGGGCCCAGCACGGCCACGCATCTGCCGCCTGATTGCGGAAGCCCTCGATCACGCCGCGGATATGCGCCGTTGAGAATGCGTCGACCAGCAACTCGAAGTTGTAGGCCATGTGCAGCCGTCCACTCCCGCCCGTGTACTCGGCCGTCGTCGCCAGCGAGTCCTCGGACGACACTTCGCCGAGCGTCACCGCCGCCGGATAGCGGTCGGTCAGCCGCCGCAGGGCCTCGAGAAAAGCGAGGTTTTCCGGGCGCGTGTTGTCGTAGACGTGGAATTGCCACGCATAAGGGTTATCGGTTGCGAAACCGCGTCCCTTGCGGTGCTCGGGCGGCTTCGGCGGATTGTCCCGCAGGAGCGGATCGTGGAAACAGAAATTGATCGCATCGAGCCGCAGGCCGTCAGCTCCGCGCTTGAGCCAGAACTCCACTTCCTCGAGCATCTGCGCGGCCACCGCCGGGCAGTGGTAATTCAGGTCGGGCTGGCTCACCAGGAAATTGTGCAGATAGTACTGCCGGCGCCGCGGTTCCCATTGCCACGCGGAGCCGCCGAAGATCGCGAGCCAGTTGTTCGGCGGCGTGCCGTCCGGCTTCGGGTCCGCCCACACGTACCAGTCGGCCCTGTCGTTGTGCCGGTCCTGGCGACTCGCCTGGAACCACGCGTGTTCGTCGGACGTGTGACTCAGCACCTGGTCGATCATGATCCGGATGCCGCGGCCGTGCGCTTCCCCGACCAGCCGGTCGAAGTCCTCGAGCGTGCCGAACAACGGGTCGACCTGCCGGTAGTCGCTGACGTCGTAGCCGAAATCCTTCATCGGTGATTTGAAGAACGGCGAGATCCACAGGGCGTCGATGCCGAGTTCCGCGAGATAGTCCAGCCTCGAGATGATGCCCGGCAGGTCGCCGGTGCCATCGCCGTCGCTGTCGGAGAAACTGCGCAGGTAGATCTCGTAGATCACGGCGCCGCGCCACCAGTCACGTTCCGTGACGGTCAGCGCGCGTTCGACGGGGCGGCGCGACACGGCCTGTTGGTTTTCGTAGTTGAGCATTCCGTGGCCCGATCAGCTTCGTGCGGCGACCGCAGCGAGGCCCAATTGTTGGCTGAAACGCGGCCATGCCGGACACTGAATACGATTGCATCGCGTGACTTCCATCCTGGATGCCATGATCCCGTCGCGGAGGGGGTTGGACATGCTGGAAAAACCGGAACTGGACTTCTGGCGCATCTGGAACATGTGCTTCGGATTCCTCGGAATCCAGTTCGGCTTTGCGCTCCAGAACGCGAACGTCAGTCGCATCCTGCAGTCGCTCGGCGCCTCGGTGGACGATCTGCCGATCCTGTGGCTGGCCGCTCCGGTCACGGGGCTGCTCGTGCAGCCGGTCATCGGCTACATGAGCGACCGCACCTGGGGGCGGCTCGGCAGGCGGCGGCCCTATTTCCTCGTCGGCGCGATCCTCTCGACGCTGGCGCTGGTCGTGATGCCGAACAGCCCGTGGTTATGGGTGGCGGCCGGGACACTGTGGATCCTCGACGCATCCATCAACGTCACCATGGAGCCGTTTCGCGCGCTCGTCGGCGACATGCTGCCGAACCGGCAACGATCGTTCGGGTTCGCGTTACAGAGTCTGTTCATCGGCCTTGGCGCGGTGATCGCGTCGGCGCTGCCGTGGATGCTGACGAACTGGGCGGGGGTCAGCAACGTGGCGTCCGGAGGCGGAATCCCGGAATCCGTGCATTGGGCCTTCTATCTCGGTGCCGCCGTGTTTCTGGGTGCGGTGCTCTGGACCGTTGCGTCGACCAGGGAATATTCGCCGCATGAACTTGCCGCCTTCGGCAACGACGCCGCGACAGGCATCACGCCGCCGCTTGCCGGGACCGGACCCGCCAGGCGATATCTGGGCCTGGGATCGGCCTGCGTCGGGGCCGGCGTCCTCTTCAGTGCCGCTGTCGTCGCTTTCGAGTGGAGTCCGCAGCTTCACGTTCTCGGCACCGGCGGTGCGGTCTTCGGCCTGCTGCAATTGATCGTGGTTCGCTTGCAGTCAAGGGGCCACACGAGCGGCGCGCTGGTCGGCATCATGAACGACCTGTTCGACATGCCGCGGGCCATGCGCCAGCTCGCGGTCGTGCAGTTCCTGTCGTGGTTCGGTCTGTTCGCGATGTGGATCTACACGACGTCGGCGGTGACCAGCCGTCACTACGGCACGTCGGATGCGGGTTCGGCCCTTTTCAACGAAGGCGCGAACTGGGTCGGCGTCCTGTTCGCCGCATACAACGGATTCGCTGCGGTGGCGGCGATGCTGATTCCCTGGGTCAGCGCCCGGATCGGCCGCAGGCGGGCCCACCTCGTCAACCTGTGGCTTGGCGGAGCCGGACTCCTTTCTTTCCTCGTGATCGACGATCCGCACTGGCTCCTGCTGTCGATGGTCGGCGTCGGCATCGCCTGGGCCTCGATCCTCTCGCTGCCTTACGCCATCCTCTCCGGCGCCGTTCCCTCCGCGAAGATGGGCGTGTACATGGGCATATTCAATTTCTTCATCGTCATTCCGCAGATACTGGCGGCGAGCGTGCTCGGCCTGCTGGTCCGGGTGCCGTTCAACGGTGAAAGCATCTACGCGCTGGCAACGGGCGGGGGACTGATGCTGCTGGCAGGCCTGGCGACCCTGAGGGTCGACGACCGAGAGGACCCGCGGCGCTAGATCCGCGCGCCGCAGGACGTGCGCACGACGAGTTCGGGCGCGATCAGCGTCGGTTCGACGGCCTCGCCCTCGATCAGCTTCAACAGGTTGCCGACCAGAAGCTCGCCCGCTATGTGGGTATCCTGCCGCGCGGTCGTGAGCGGGGGGCTGAAATGCGCGGCGGCTGCGATGTCGTCGAAACCGACGACCGCGACGTCCCGCGGAACATGGAGGCCCCGGTCCTGCAACGCGCGGATGACGCCCATGGCGATCAGGTCGCTCGCGGAGAACACGGCATCGAAGCGCACGCCCGAGTCCAGCAGCTCCAGACCGGCGCGGTAGCCTTCCAGCTCGAGGCTGTTCGCATCCGCCTGCAACTTCGGATGCGGCTCGAAGCCGGCCTTCCGCAGGGCATCCCCATAACCGCGATGACGCCGCTGGAACTCCGGCGATCGCGCCGAAATGCTGCCGGCAAAGGCGATTTGCCGCCGCCCGAGGCGCAAGAGGTGCTCCACAACGAGGCGTCCGCCGAGGACGTTGTCGCAGCACAGGCAATGACTCGGCTGATTTTCGATTACCGGACCCCAGATGACGAAGTGTGCGTCGATTTCGGCGAGCCTTTGCAGCCGCTCCTCGTAGTTCAGGTAGTCGCCGTAGCCAAGCAGGATCAGGCCGTCGGCACGGTTGCACAGTTCGTAGTCCGTGAACCAGTCGTCGCTCAGTTGCTGGAAGGAGACCAGGAGATCGAAGTCGCGGCGCGCCGCCGCGCGCGTGATGTGCCCGAGCATCGACAGGAAAAAGGGATTGATCAGCGCCTGATCCGGCGACTCCTCGAAGAACAGCAGCGCGATTGTCCGGCTGCGGCGCGAGCGCAGGCCCGCCGCGCTGCGGTCGGTGCGGTAATGCAGTTCATGGGCGATCTCCCGGATGCGTTCGCGGGTCTCGGGCTTGACCAGCGGGCTGTCGCGCAGTGCCCGCGACACGGTCGCCTGCGACACCTGCGCGCGCTCGGCAATCTCACGCGAAGTTGGCTTGCTGATTCTTTCCGACACGTTCGTAGCACCGCCCCGATCCGCCGCCGACAATCCTAACGCGGCGGGCCTGCCGGCACACCTCCCGCGCCAAAACCGCCGCCCCCCGGCGTCTCGATCTGGATCTCGTCGCCCGCTCCAACTTCGCTGCTGGCGCAGGCGGGCAGTTCGATCGCTTCGCCGCTCACCCGCAGCAGCCGGTTGACGCCGGTCGCGCCGTCGCCGCCGCCCGCGAGACCAAACGGCGCGACCCGGCGATGGTTCGACAGGATGGCGGCAGTCATCGGCGCGCGGAATTCGATGCGGCGCACGAGTCCGTCGCCGCCGCGGTGCGCTCCGGCGCCGCCGGAACCGCGGCGATAGCGGAACTCGCGCAGCAGAACCGGGTGGCGCGATTCCAGCACTTCGGGATCCGTCAGGCGCGAGTTGGTCATGTGCGTTTGCACGCCGGAGGCGCCGTCGAAGCCGGGACCCGCGCCGGCACCGCCCGCGATCGTCTCGTAATACTGGTGGCTGGCATTGCCGAAGGTCAGGTTGTTCATCGTGCCTTGCGAGGCCGCCAGCACGCCGAGCGCGCCGTACAGCGCGTCCACCACGCACTGCGAGGTCTCGACGTTGCCGGCGGCGACTGCGGCCGGCGGCACGGGGTTCAGCAGGGACCCGCGCTCGACCCGGATCACGAGCGGCCGCAGGCAGCCCTCGTTGAGCGGCAGGTCGGAGTCCACCAGCGTGCGGAACACATACAGCACGGCCGCGGTGCAGACCGCGAGCGGCGCGTTGAAATTGCCGGGACGCTGCGGGGAGGTGCCGGCGAAGTCGATGACGGCGCTTCGCGTCGCGTGGTCGACCCGCACGGCGACCTCGATGACGCTGCCGTCGTCCAGCTCGTAACGCCGGTGCCCGTCGCCGAGCCGTCCGATCACCGCGCGCACGCAGGCCTCCGCATTGTCCTGGACATGCGCCATGTAGCGCGTCACGGTGCCACGGCCGCAGCGGGCGATCAGCGCATCGAGTTCGGCGATGCCGCGCGAGTTGGCGGCAAGTTGCGCCTTGAGGTCCGCGACGTTCTGGTCCGGGTTGCGCGCGGGCCAGCGGCCGGCACCGAGCAGTTCCCGCAGCTCGCGTTCGCGCAGGCGGCCGCCATCCAGCAGCAGGAAATTGTCGAACAGCACGCCCTCTTCATCGATGGTCCGGCTCGCGGGCGGCATCGACCCGGGAGTCATGCCGCCGATGTCGGCGTGATGCGCGCGCGAGGCGACGAAGAAGGCGGGCACCGCGTCGTCCGCGATGAACACCGGGCTGACGACCGTGATGTCCGGCAGGTGCGTGCCGCCGGCATAGGGCGCATTGAGCATCCACGCGCGGCCGCGGCGGAGCCCGCCGGCGTCGGCGGCGATGACCGCGCGCACGCTCGCACCCATGGAGCCGAGATGCACCGGCATGTGCGGCGCGTTCGCGATCAGGTTGCCTGCCGCATCGAACAGCGCGCAGGAGAAATCCAGCCGCTCGCGGATGTTGATGGAGACCGCCGTGGCCTGCAGCACGGCGCCCATCTGCTCCGCCACCTGCATGAAGCGGTGATTGAAGAGCTCGAGCCGGGCGGGATCCGGGTCCAGTGAATCCGCTGCTGTTGCATGGATCCGGTCGCGGCGGGCGAGGCGCAGGCTGCCGTCGGGAAGCGGCTCCGCAACCCAGCCAGGATCGACGACGGTCGTCGAATGGGCTTCGACGACCAGTGCCGGCCCGGCGATGGCGCGGCCCGGGGCGAGTGCCGCGCGATCGTGCAGCGGCACCTGACGCCAGCCGTCGAACCAGGCACGCGCCACCCGTGGCTGCCCGGTCCGACTCATCGGGATCCCGGTGGCGCTGGAGCGGTCTCCTGCGACGATCGCCTCGGCCCGCAGCGTCGCCACGACCGGCTCGCCGGCCGCCGGCGCGAAACCGAAACGCCGTTCAAACTGCTCGCGAAAACCGCGGATGATCACGGGCAGCGGCCCCGATTCGACCTCGAACGCCGTTTCGGTGCCGGGTGCGCGCAGTTCCAGCACGCGGCGCAGGCGCACGTCGGCGACGGCAGCGCCCTGGGCGGCGAGTGCATCGGCGAGCGGACCGGTCATCGCGGCGAATTCACCGTCGAGCTGTCCCGCCGTCAAGGCGCCGAGCGGCTGCTCGATGCTCTTGCGACGCATCAGCCGCCGGTCGGCGAGGCCGATGCCCCAGGCCGACAGCACGCCGGCGAGCGGATGGATCAGGATTTCCGCGATGCCGAGTGCATCGGCGACCCGGCACGCGTGCTGCGGCGCCGCACCGCCGTAGCAGCAGAGCGCGAATTCGGCCGGATCGTGGCCCTGGCGCACCGACACGTGCCGGATCGCGCGCGCCATCGACTCGATCGCGACGTCCAGGAATCCGGAGGCGAGACGATCCGCGTCGGTCGCAACGCCGGTTTCGGCCGCCACCGCGGCCGCGAGCCCGTCGAACTGCCGCCGCACGATCGCGGCGTCGAGCGGCTGATCGCCGCGCTCGCCGAAGATCGCGGGAAAGTCCTCCGGCCGTATATGTCCGAGCAGGACCTGCAGGTCGGTGACCGTCAGCGGCCCGCCCTGGCGGTAGCAGGCGGGACCCGGCGAGGAACCGGCCGACTGCGGGCCGACACGAAGCCGGCCGCCCGCGAATGCCAGCACCGAGCCGCCGCCGGCGGCCACCGTGTGGATGTTCATCATCGGCGCCTGCAGGCGCACGCCGGCGACCACGGTCTCGAAGCGCTGCGGAAGCACGCCGTCGTAGAGCGCCACGTCGGTCGACGTGCCGCCCATGTCGAAGGCGATCAGCTTCGGACGGCCGAGACGTTCCGCGATCCTTGCGGTCGCGACCAGGCCGCCGGCCGGACCGGACAGCACGGCGTTGCAGGCCCGGAACGCCTCGGGCGCGACCAGCCCGCCGTTGCTCTGCATGAACTCCAGCCGCACGTCCCGGTGGCGCCGGCCGAGACTCTCGCGCAGCGCGCGCACATAGTGCCCGAGCAGCGGGGTCAGGTAAGCATCGACGACCGTCGTGTCGCCGCGACTGACGAAGCGGATCAGCGGCGACGCCTCGTGCGAGGCGATCACCTCGTCGAAGCCGCTTCGCCGCGCGAGCGCGGCGGCCTGCTGCTCGTGCCGGACGTGGCGATAGCCATGCAGGAACACGATCGCGATGCTGGCGATACCTGCCGTGCGCAGCCGCGCGAAATCTGCCGCGAGGCGGTCCCGGTCGAGCGGGCGCAGGACCTCGCCCTCCGCGGTGACGCGCTCATCCGCTTCGACGACTTCGTGGTAGAGCGGCGCCGGCAGTTCGATCTTCAGCCGGAAGAGATGCGGCCGGTTCTGGTAACCGATCGAGAGCGCATCGCCGAGGCCCGCGGTCGTGACCAGCGCCGTCGGCACGCCGCGCCGTTCGAGCAGGGCATTGGTCGCGACGGTCGTGCCAATGCGGATCACTTCGATCGAGGCATCCGGCCCGTCGTGGCGCTCGAGCATCGCCAGGATTCCGGCGATGCCCGGATCGGTCGCGGCCGTCGCGGATTCCGACAGGCGCTTGTCGACGACCAGCCGGCCGTCCGGCGCGCGGCCGATGATGTCCGTGAAGGTCCCGCCACGGTCGATCCAGAACTGCCAGCCGCGCTTCGCGATCATGCCCGGGTAGACTAGCGCATGGACCAGCGCGACTGGGCGATTGCGACCATCGCCGCGTATTGCCTGCTGATGCTCGGCATCGGCGTCTGGGCGACGAGGCGCACGCGCGATGCCGGGGATTTCTTCCTGAGCGGCCGCAAGCTCGGTCCGTGGATCGTGGCGCTCGCCCAGGGCGCGACGCAGTCGTCGGCCTGGACGCTCGCGGGCGTCAGCGGCGCGGCATTCCTGTGGGGCCGGCACGCGGCGTGGCTGTGGGTATCCGTGGTCGCCGGCTACGTCGTTAACTGGCTGTGGATCGCGCCGCGGCTGCGGCGGATTTCCGCACGGACCCGCAGCCTGACACTCGTGCAACTGTTGTTCGACGGGCCCGAGCGGTTGCTGCTCCGGCACATCTCATCCGCCATTATCCTGCTGTCGTTCCTGTTCTACGTCGCCGCGCAGTTCGAAGCCGCGGGGCAGGCGTTTTCCGTCTCGCTCGGCCTGCCCGTCACCACCTGCATTATCGTCGGCGCGGCAATCACCGTGGCCTACACGCTGGCCGGTGGATTCTGGGCGGCGAGCGTCACGGACGTCGTGCAGGCGGTGCTGATGCTGGTGATCGCCCTCGTCCTGCCGGTCGCGGCCCTGCTCGCGGTCGGCGGCTTTGAGGGAATCATGGCCGCCGCCGCCGATTCGGCGCCGGGGCGGCCGCCCTTCACGGCCGGCATCGCCTTCGTGATCGGCGTCATGGGCATCGGCCTCGCGGCGCCCGGCCAGCCGCACGTGATCAATCATTTCATGGCGGCGCGCGACGATGCGGCTATCCGCCGCGGCGGCCTGATTGCCATCGCGTGGATCGCGCTGATCCTCGCCGGCATGCTGGTGGTCGGCTGGGCGGGCCGCGCGCTCGCCGTGCCGCCGGGCAATCCGGAAACCGTGCTATATGCGGCGGCGCAGGCGTGGCTGCCGCCGATGTTCGCCGGCATCGTCACGGTCGCGGTGATGTCCGCGATCATGTCCACCGTCGACAGCCAGTTGATCACCGCGACCTCGAGCCTGACGGCCGATGCCAACGCGCAGTCGGGAGCCGCCGGACTGTCGCGGGCGCGGCTCGCGCTGCTGGGATTCTCGCTGCTCGCCGTCGCACTCGCGATCTGGGCGCCGGAGGCGATCTACAGCCGGGTGCTGTTTGCATGGAACGCGCTCGGCGCCGCTTTCGGGCCGCTGGTTTTTCTCGCCGTCATGGGACGGATTCCTTCCGCACGCGCGGCGCTGACCGGCCTTCTGTCAGGATTCCTGCTGACGGTCGTTTTCTATCTCGCGCCCGAGGCGCCGGGCGACCTGCTCGAGCGCATCGCGCCGTTCTTCATTGCGCTCCTGCTCGTCGTCGCGATCGACCGCCGCGTTCAGGCGCCGGCGTAGATCAAACGCAGCCGCTCGAGCTCGCCGGCGGCGAGCCGCTCGCAGGTATTGCGGTAGCCGATCTCGATCGCGCGATCCATCGACTTCCAGTCGAGCAGGTCGAGCGACTCCAGCGCCGGCGTGAGCAGCAGGTCGCTCTGGCTCCGACGCAGTTGCGTCGCGGTCGTGCTGTTGACCATGCCCGACCGCCACAGGATCTGCAGGATGTTCGGGCGCCGGCGCCCGCCATGCCGGCCGCGGAACAGGTTCCAGATCGATGGCATCTCGGTCGCCTCCACGTCGGTCGTGAAAGCGCGGTCCATGCCGACATCCACGCCGATGACCGGGCCGCGCCCCTTGGCGCGCATCACGTCGACCGGCAGGTTGTTCATCGCGCCGCCGTCCACATAGACCTCGCCGCCGTGGAACACGGGTGGCAGCACGCCCGGGATCGCGACCGAGGCGCGTAGCCAGCGCCAAAGCGGGCCTTCCTGGTGGACTGCGATGCGCCCCGTGGTCAGGTTCGAGGAAACGCAGAAAAAGGGCAGCGGCAGGTCCTCGATGTCGATATCGCCGAGCTCCCGGCGCAGCAGCAGCCCGACCTTGCGCCCCGACACCAGCGACACCAGCGGCAGCGTGAAGTCGCTGAGCGGATTGGTATCGACGAAACTGCGGCGGAAGCGCTCGACCAGCTCGACGTCGCCCCAGTCGGCCGCGACGCCCGCCGCCAGGATGCCGCCCATGCTGGTGCCGCCGACCAGGTCGATCGGAACGCCGTGCTCGCGCAGCGCGCGGACGACGCCGAGATGCGCGAACCCGCGCGCGCCGCCGCCCGACAGCACGAGTCCGACCGCGCGGCCGGTCAGCAGGCGCACGAGCCGCGAAAAATCACGGGGACTCCGCAGATGGTGGAGCGGCGTCGTGGGCAGCAGCGCGCGCCAGCGGCCCGCAGCGCCTGCCACGAGCGGGCCGCGGTGGATAAGCAGCAATTCCGCCCGGCGTACGGCCGCATCCTGCCCGTCCAGTCCGGGCCAAAGGCCGGGCGCGTCGGTCGCGAGCGCTGTAAGCAGCACGACGTCGGCCTGCCGCAGGCACAGCCGGGTCCAGGGCGTGTCGCTGGAATCCGCGACGTAGACGACGAAATCGTTGCGCGATTCAAGTTCGTGAAACCACTGAGGACTGTGGCTGCCTGCACGCTGGCTGCTGACGAGATCCACCCGTCCAAAGCCGCCGAGCGCCGCGCACAGGTCGGCCGCATGGGCGGCGAGATCGACGCCGTCGTGCTTCGGAATCAGCGCGATCGTGCGCGGCATTCTCATCCGTGCACCGTTGGCGGCGGAGTCCTCGAGCCGCTCGACGGTCAGGCGCGCCAGACGGAGGATCGCCTCGGGATGGCCGAGCAGCACGCGCTCGAAAGTGCCAGACGAAAGCATCGCGAGTTCGGAATCGCGCAGCGCCCGCACAGTCGCCGCGCGCGGTCGCGAGACGATCAGACCCATCTCGCCAACGCTTTCGCCCGCTGTGATGCGCCCGACGAGTTCGCCGTCCGGCCCGAAAGCGCCGAGGCAGCCGCTTATCACGAAATAGACGGCGTCCGAGGTGGACCCGGCCTCGAACAGCAGGCGCCCGCCGGGCAAGGAAAGCCACTCGAGTTCGGCGACTGCGTCGTCCACCACTTTCTTCGGCAGCCCGGAGAAGAGCGGCAACGCGGCGAGCATCGCCCAGGGATTGGCCCTTGGGTCGATCTGGGTCCGCTCGTCCTGGGATTCCACGGCAGGCCGACGATAGCATGGGCCGCGGCGGCGGCTAGAATTGCCGCCCATGACTGTGACCGACCGCAAGCTGCTGGAGCGGATCTGGAAAGCCGTCGCGGCCATTCCGCACGGCCAGGTCGCGAGTTACGGCAGCATCGCGCGCCGCGCCGGCCTCCCCCGCCGCGCGCGCCTTGTCGGGCATGCGCTGAAAGTCGCGCCTGACGCACTGAAACTGCCCTGGCATCGCGTGCTCAATGCACAGGGCAGGATCAGCCTCCCGGCCGGCTCGAAAGCGCACCGCATGCAGCGCCGCCTGCTCGAGGAGGAGGGCGTGCGTTTCCGCAATGGCCGGGTGGACCTCAAGGCCATCGGCAGCGAGCAGGATCTCGATGCGCTGCTGTGGCGGCCGCGCCGGGACTGATACCATCGGGGCGCACAGGAGGCACAGCGCAGCATGGCGAGTCGTCACGTCGTTTTCTCGCACGGCCTCGAAAGCGGCCCGTGGGGAACCAAGATTTCCGCGATGTCCGAGGTCGCCAAGAGCGAAGGCTGGAATGTCGATTCGGTGGACTATCGCGGTGTCAACGATCCGCGCGACCGCGTCACGCGGCTCTTGAGCTTCTGCCGCGACATCCGCGGCGACCTGGTGCTGGTCGGTTCGAGCCTCGGCGGCTACGTCGCGACCTCGGCGTCGGCGCTCTTGCACGCGCGCGGGCTGTTCCTGATGGCGCCCGCGTTCTACATGCCGGGCACCGAGCAACTGACGGCGAAGCCGGCGCCCTGCCCGAAGACGATCGTGCACGGATGGCGCGACGAAGTCGTGCCGGTCGAGAACAGCATCCGCTTCGCGCGCGAGCACTCGGCGACGCTGCACATCCTCGACTCGGACCACCGGCTGCACAGCGAGCTGTCGCTGGTCAACTACCTCTTCGAGTATTTCCTCGTCGCGCTCGATCTCCCCAAGCGGCGCTGACCGCCGCGTCTGTCCCATTGCGGTTCGGTGCGGCCCGCAGCAAGTGCGCACTGCGGCGGCGCGAGCGAGCCAGCCCACCCCGGCGCGCAATGCCGCGCCCGCCTCAGCTGCGACGGCGTATCGCGCGAGCTGCGAGACGATCGACAAGACCCGGAACGAGAAGCTTGAGCCACCGCATGGCGCGGCCGCGCAGGGAGGTGATGACGAGCCTGCGCCGCTTGAGCGCAGCCTCGACGATGATGCGGGCACAGGATTCGGCGGTCATGATCTTCTTCTCGATCATCGGGCTCGCGCCGAGCGGCTTGCCGTCGGGTCCGATCGCGCGACGATGGATCTCCGAGCGGACGAAGTCAGGCGCGATGACGGTGACGCTCACGCCGCGATCGGCGAGCTCGATGCGCAAAGAATCGAAGAATCCGAACATCGCGTGCTTCGACGCGGCGTAGCCGGTCCGTGTCGGCACGCCGGCGAGGCCGGCAATGCTCGAGATGGCGACGATGCGGCCCCGCGATGCGGCGAGCGCGGGCAGTGCGTGCCGCGTCAGCCAGGCAGCGCCCAGGTAATTGGTCCGCATCAGGCGCTCGAGCAGGTCCACGTCCTCGAGCTCGTCGAGACGCGACCACATCGTCGAGCCCGCGTTCAGCACCAGCATGTCGATCGCCCCGAAATGCGCGAGCGCCGCGTCGGCCAGCGCTTCGCAATCCTCGCGGCGCGACGCGTCGGCCGGCACGACGAGGGCGCTTCCGCCAAGCGCCCGGCATTCGTCCGCGAGCGACGCCAGGCGTTGCGCGTTTCGCGCCGACAGCACCAGGCGCGTCCGCGCCCGCGCGAGTTCAAGCGCCAGGGCCCGGCCGATGCCCTCCGATGCGCCGGTCACCACGACGACTTTCCCTTCGAATGATTGCATACCGCCACCTCAAGAGGGGACGCGTCCCTTTTTACCGGAGAAAAAGGGATGCGTCCCCTTTTTAAGGATCGCGCTAAACTTGCCGCCTTGTCGACCCGGAGAGGCATCGCGATGCGCGCATACATGACGATCGGGCTGCTGGCGATCGCGCTGCCGGTCTGCGGCTGCGGCGGCGGCGAACCGGAACCCGAGGAGCCGCCGCTGAAGGTCGAGGACACGGTGTTCGGCGACCTGGTCGGCACCCAGGACAAGGCGCGCGACGCCGCAAATGCGGCGGTCGAGACACATCGGAAGGCACTGGATTCCCGGCTCGAGGCGGACGAGGGCGCACCGCCCGAGGAATAACGGTTGTTGCAGTGAACCGCACGCTGATGTGGGCGTTGCGCGGCATCATGCGCGTGTTCGTGCGCGCGGCGGTCGTGCCGGAGGATGCGCTGCAGCGCCTGCGCGGTCGCGCACGTCCGCTCCTGTACGTGCTCGAGGAACGCAGCATCTCCGACCTGGCGGCGCTCGAACTCGCCTGCATGAAGGGCGGCCTGCGCCGCCCCGGCAAGCGCCTGAAGCTGCGCGGCCTGGACCTGCCGCACTCCGCGGTCGCGCTCGAGCGTCGCGCCGGCGTCCTGCGGCGCCGCGCCGACCGGCGCACGCCGCCGGAACTCGCGCGCGCCGTCTCCGCCCTGGGCGAGGACGAAGCACTCGAACTCGATATCGTGCCGGTCGCCGTCTACTGGGGCCGCGCCCCGCAGCGCGAGAAATCCTGGTTGCGCCTGATCCTGTCGGAGCACTGGGCGCTGGTCGGGCCGTTCCGCCGGATGCTGTCGGTCGTTTTCAACGGCCGCAGCACGCTGATCCGTTTCGGCGAACCGCGTGCGCTCCGGGGCTACTGCGCGGGCGGCCCGGACGGCGCGCGCGGCGCGCGCCGCCTGCTGAAAGACATGCGCGCCGATTTCCGGCACATGCGCACCGACACGCTCGGCCCGGACCTGTCGCGCCGGCGTGCGATCATCGCCCAGGTGCTGCGCACCCGCGCGGTGCGCCAGGCGGTGCGCCAGGAGATCCGCGACACACGGCGCACGCGGCGCGACGGGCTGCGCGCGGCGCGGCGGCACGCGCTCGAGATCGCGGCCAACTATTCGCACGTGTTCGTGCGCTTCGCGGATCGCGTCCTGCAGCGGCTGCTGAACCGGATCTACGACGGCGTCGAGGTCACGAACGCGGAATACCTCGACCGGCTGCCGTCGACCTGCGAGATCGTTTACATTCCATGCCATCGCAGCCACGTCGACTACCTGCTGCTCTCCTACGTGATCTACCAGCGCGGCTACGCCGTGCCGTATGTCGCAGCCGGCATCAACCTGAACCTGCCGGTCATCGGGCGATTCCTGCGCAAGGGCGGCGCGTTCTTCATCCGGCGCAGCTTCCGCGGCAGCGGCCTGTATCCGATCGTGTTCATGAAATACGTCGACGTGATGATGAATCGCGGCCATCCGATCGAGTTCTTCATCGAGGGCGGCCGCAGCCGCACCGGCCGGCTGTTGCGGCCGCGGACCGGCATGCTGACGATGACCGTGCGCAGCTACCTGCGCGACACGCGGCGGCCGGTCGCGTATGTGCCCGTCTACTTCGGCTATGACCGCCTGCTGGAAGGCGAAACCTATATCGATGAGCTGCTCGGCCGGCCGAAAGCGAAGGAATCGGTCGGCGGGCTGTTGCGCGTCATTCCGCAACTGCGCCAGGAGCTCGGCCGTGTGCACGTCGCCTTTGGCGAGCCGCTGCTGCTGGATGGCATGCTCGACCAGGTGAAGCCGGACTGGCGCAGCGACGTCGGCGACGAAAACACGCGGCCTGCCTGGTTCGGCGACGCCGTGGATGCGGTGGCCGGCGAGATCATGCGCCGCATCAACGCCGCCGCTGCGGTCACGCCGGTCAACCTGCTGTCGGTCGCGCTGCTGGCGGCGCCCCGCCAGGCGATGCTGGAGAACGACCTCGAACGGCAGCTACAGCTCTACATCGACCTGCTGCGCGAATTCCCGTATTCGCCGGATGTCTCGGTGGCCGCCAACGACGGCGCGTCGATCATCCAGCGCGGCGAGCAGATGGGCATGCTCGAGCGCCGCAAGCATCCGCTCGGCGACGTGCTCCGGATGGTCGAGCAGAGCGCAGTGCTTGCGACCTATTACCGCAACAACGTCCTGCACCTGTTTGCCATGCCGTCGCTGGTCGCCTGCGCGTTCCTGAACAACCCCGCCATGCGCCACGAGGACATCCAGCGCCTCGTGTGGCGCGTCTATCCGTACATCCGGGCGGAGTTGTTCCTTCGCTGGCGCGAGGATGAACTGCCGGGTGTCGTCGACGGCGTGCTGGCGGCGCTGGCAAAGAAGGGCCTGCTGGAACGCGACGCGGACTGCGCCGTCTGGCGCCGGCCGACCACAGGAAGCGGCGAAGCGGTCCGGCTGTCGGTACTGGCGCAGGCGACGATCCAGACCATCGAACGCTATTACCTGGCGATCGCGCTGTTGCTGCGCGCGGGACCCTCGACGCTGACGCCGGATGCGCTCGAACAGCGCTGCGTGGCGATGGCGCAGCGCATGTCCATGCTGTACGGCCTCGCCGCGCCCGAGTTCTTTGACCGCGCGATGTTCCGCGATTTCATCGATCTGCTGCGCCAGCGCGGCGTGATCCGGCACGACGGGGAAGGGCGCCTGACCTTCGACGACGCGCTGCTCGCGGTGGCCGACGATGCCCGTATCGTGCTGTCCGAGCAGATCCGGAACAGTATCCTGCAGGTCACCCATAGCTGACCCCGACGCCGCGTTTTGCACTGCAAAGCGGGACCGCTGATATATCCTTGCCGAAAACACCGATCGGTCTTGTCCTGGGGAACCCCATGAACATGATGATTCAGCGCCCAATGCCGCTTTCGTTGCGTTTGGCCGTGCGCGCGGCCTTGCTGGGCGCGCTCTGCGTACCGGGCACCGCACTGGCCGTCGACTTCGAAGCGGGCGGATGGGACGGCACTCTCAACACGACGGTCAGCTTCGGTCAACTGTGGCGCGACGAGCCGCGCGATCCGAGGCTGATTGGCACGGCCGACGGCGGCACCGGGCGCTCGCCGAACATCGATGACGGCAATCTCAATTACCGCGAGGGCCGCGTTTCGAGCGCTTACAAGCTGGTCACCGAACTCGCCCTGGACCGCGGCAATTTCGGCCTGTTCGTGCGCGGCTCGGCGCTGTATGACGACCTGGTCGAAGACTCGGAAACCGAACGCACCGAGATATCCGAATCCGGGAAGAATCTGGCCGGCGCCTATGTGCGCCTCCTGGATGCATTCGCATTCGGCCGCTGGGACCTTTCCGGGCATGAACTCGAGGTGCGCGGCGGACGCCAGGTCGTCAACTGGGGCGAGAGCACGTTCATCCAGGGCGGCATCAACAACGCCATCAACCATTTCGACGTCTCGGCGCTGCGCGTGCCGGGCTCGGAGTTGCGGGAAGCCTATCTGCCGCAGGAGATGCTCAAGCTTTCATATGCGCTGACCGATAACGTGACGGCCGAGGCGATTGCCATCTTCGACTGGAACAAGACGCAACCGGAGCCGGTCGGCTCGTATTTCGCCTCGAACGACTTCGTGCCGCGTGGCGGCGAGAAGGTGATCCTCGGTTTCGGCGCATTCTCCGACCAGGGCGTCGACTACACGTCGCTCGGCGGTTCGCTGATCGAGGACTTCCAGGCGGTGCCGCGCGGCCCGACGATCGAGGCCGACGACCAGGGCCAGTACGGGGTGGCGCTGAAATGGTTCCTGCCGGACTTCAACCAGGGCACCGAGCTCGGATTCTTCTTCGTCAATTACCACAGCAAGCTGCCGCTGATCAGCGGCCGCACCGGCACGCAGGTCGGCATCGGCAATTCGCTCGGCGCGCTGACGGCGGTCGCCGCGACTGCTCAGGCGCTCGCCGGCGGCCTGCCGCTGGCAGGCGCGATTGCCCTGGGCGCCAATGCCGGCGTCGGCGCCGCCGCCGCGAATGGCGGCAACCTCTCGCTCGCGACCGCGACCGAGTACGCGACGATTTCCGGCAACACGGTGCTGGGCGGCGGCAGCGCCAGCACCCAGGCGTCCAACCTCGCGACGCACGAATACGCGAAGACCGCGAGCTATTACACGCAGTATCCGGAAGATATCCAGTTGTTCGGCGTGTCGTTCAACACGCAGCTGGGCCAGACCGGCGTGGCGCTGCAGGGCGAGGTGTCCTACCGGCACGACGCGCCGCTGCAATTCGACGACGTCGAACTGCTGTTCGCCGCGCTGACGCCGTTCGAAGCCGTGGCGCTCGGCGCCCAGGGCATAGCGGTTCCGGCCACCTGCAATTCGACGCTGCCGACGCTGACCCGCTGCGGCCAGCTCGGCGCCTTTGGCGTGGACCAGAACGTGCCGGGCTGGGGCCTGTTCGATGTCTGGCAGGGACAGCTGACGGCGACCAAGGCGTTCCCGCCGATGCTCGGCGCCTCGCAGCTGGTCGCGGTGCTGGAAGCGGGCATGACACACGTGGATGGCATGCCGGACAAGCTCACGGGCGGCCCGGTCGGCCGCGGGCTGCGGTTCAATGGGCCAGTCACTTCGGTCTCCGGCAATGCCGAACTCGCCGGCCGGCACTTCGGCGAAGTGGAGCCTCAGGACCGGTTCGCGGACCAGGACTCCTGGGGCTACCGCGCGGCGTTCCGGCTCGATTACCTGGGCCTGATCGGCGCGTGGAACTTCTCGCCGCGATTCGTGTGGGCGCATGACGTGGACGGCACGACGCCGGGTCCGGGCGGAAACTTCGTCGAGGATCGTTACGGCGCGACGATCGGCGTCGGCGCAAGCTACCAGGCGAGTCTGGAAATTGACGTCAGCTACACGATATTCGGCGGCGCGGGCCGCTACAACGAGCTGACCGACCGCGATTTCTTCGCGGCCACGATCAAGTACTCGTTCTGAAACGGGCCGGAGGCATCTAATGATGAAGCTCAAGCACATCCTGGGTCTCGGCCTGCTGGCCGCCGCCAGCGCCGCGACGATTGCGTCGGCGGGCGTCACCGCGCAGCAGGCGGCGCGGCTCGGCGCCGAGCTGACGCCGATGGGCGGCGAGAAGGCCGGCAATGCCGCTGGCACGATACCGGCGTGGACCGGCGGCATCACCTCGTCCGCGCAGGCCGGCGCGCCGAACTTCAAGACCGGCGGCCATCACCCGGATCCGTACGCCAATGAGAAGCCGCTGTACAAGATCGACGCGACCAACATATCGCGCTATGCCGCCAACCTCACGGCCGGCCACAAGGCGCTGCTGGCCGCTTACAAGGGCAGCTATTTCATCAATGTCTACCCGTCGCACCGCAGCGCGGCGTTCCCGCAGCGCATCTATGACCTGACCAAGGCGAATGCGACCTCCGCGAAGCTCACGGGCAGCGGCAACGGCGTGACCGGCGCGATCGGCGGCGTGCCGTTCCCGATCCCGGCCGCGGGCGTCGAGGTGATCTGGAACCACATCCTGCGCTACCGCGCCGAGATCGCCGAACGCATCATCGGCCAGGCCGCGGTGAGCCGCACCGGTACGTACAACCTCGTCAAACTTCACGACGAGACCATGGTCGGCTACAGCCTGCCCGGCGCGACCGAGGAGGCGCTCGACAACGTCGTCCTCTACTTCATCCAGGAAACGATCGCGCCCGCGCGCCTCGCGGGCGAGATCCTGCTGGTGCACGAGACGCTGGACCAGACCAAGGAGCAGCGCCGCGCCTGGCTGTACAATCCTGGCCAGCGGCGCGTGCGCCGCGCCCCGAATGTCGCCTTCGACAATCCCGGCACCGCCTCGGACGGGCTGCGCACCTCGGATCAGTTCGACATTCTCAATGGCAGCCCGGAACGCTACGACTGGAAGCTGGTCGGCAAGCAGGAAATCATCGTTCCGTACAACGCCTACCCGTTGCACAGCAACAAGCTGAAAAACGCCGACATCCTCAAGCCGCTGCACATCAACCAGGACCACGCGCGTTACGAACTGCACCGCGTCTGGGTCGTCGACGCGACACTGAAGCCCGGCCAGCGGCATCTTTACAAGCGGCGCACGTTTTACGTCGACGAAGACTCCTGGCAGATACTCATGGTCGATTGCTACGACAACCGCGAC
>Ga0209640_10000704_pt1 | contig 26532 bp, 26 predicted proteins | sample RifCSP10_1_FD_184018 | JGI IMG/M metagenome (GOLD analysis project Ga0209640, IMG submission 184018) | Soil microbial communities from Rifle, Colorado - Rifle CSP2_sed 10_1 (SPAdes) (version 2) | ecosystem: Environmental > Terrestrial > Deep subsurface > Rock core/Sediment | place: Rifle... | reverse complement strand
AGATGATGTGTTGACATCGTGTATACGGCACGCTAAAGTTGGGACATCGACGTCTCGACATGGGCGTCGCATAGGGAGCAAAACCATGGCAGCCACTGCAACCGCCGCGCGGACACGAACCATCAACATCCGCATCGAGGAAGAGCGACGCACGCTCATCGATCGAGCCGCTGAAGCTGCCGGGAAGGACCGTACTCAGTTCGTTCTGGACGCAGCAACCCGTGAAGCGACAACTGTACTTCTCGACCAGCGGTATTTTCAGCTGGACACGGATGCGTTCGCGAAGTTCAACGCTGCCCTGGATGCGTCTCCCGCCGAGAACCCGCGTCTGCGGGAGCTTCTCTCTCGAAAAGCGCCCTGGGAGCGATGAGTGCGGTAGGAATTAGCGCTCCAGAGCACCTGACAGCCGAGCACGACGTTAGCGCTTTCGACTCCGGCACGCCTGAACTCGACAATTGGCTGAAACGCCGAGCGCTTGCGAATGAGGCGCTGGGCACCTCACGGACCTACGTCGTGACAGAAGGTGGACGTGTGGTCGCCTTTTATGCGCTTGCGAACGGCGCAGTTGCTCACAAGGACGTGTCCGCCAAAACGAGGCGCAACATGCCGGATCCAATTCCGGTGATGGTGCTTGCGCGTTTGGCCGTCGATTCCGCCTACCAGAAACAAGGTCTTGGTTCCGCGCTTCTAAAGGACGCCCTGTTCCGCACCATCGCGGCCGCTCAAATCGCTGGCATTCGCGCGATGCTGCTTCATGCGATGTCAGACGACGCGAAGCGCTTCTATGCACGTGCCGGATTTCACGAGTGTCCGGTCGATCCAATGATGATGATGATCACGCTCGCAGAGGTTGAGAAGAACCTCAGCCCGCCCAGCGCGAGCTGACGATTCTTTAGCAGCTCTCCTTTGGGGGAAACGGAACTTCGCCGTACGTGTTCTTGATCCGTATTTGCCCCACTCCCCGACTCGTTGCGATGCGTCCGCGCGTCGCCGACGCCGAGGCCTACAAGACGGAGCAGGAGGTGTGGCGCACCTGGAACGACATGCATCTCAGTTCCGAGGCGGAGTTCAACCTTCCTCGAACGCCGCCGCAGGCGACCTGACCGTTCAGATCTGGGCTCCACGCCGCGATAAGATCGCACACAGCAGTCCGTGCCAAAGCGCACCAACGATTTCCAAGCGTTGATCGCCCTAGTCGAGCGGCAGCTCGCCGCGTCCGGGGTCCGTGTCGTCGAATCGGAGATGCTCGCCGACCGTCTGACCGGAGAGCTGCGGGAGGTCGATGTCTGCGTTCATGCGACCGTCAGCGGCAAGGACGTGACGCTCGCGCTGGAGTGCCGCGACCACAAGCGCAAGGCGGATCAGATCTGGATCGACACCCTGCGGGGCAAATACGCCAACCTACCCGTCGACAAGGTGATCGCGGTCGCGCGGGCGGGCTTCGCCAAGACGGCGCGGGCGGCAGCCGAGAAGGCGCGCATCCAGACACTCACACTCGAAGAAGCAACGTCGGCGAACTGGCACCTGATCGCGGAGTTGCCGGACGCGGCCTTGGTCGTTGCGCACTTTCCAGTCGCGGAGAACGTCTCGCTGCATCTGGTCAAGGGCCAGGAACCCATCCCCGACACGATGATGGTCGCCGACGTATCGCTGAGGCTTGGCGATCGAACGCTCCCGCTGGCGGACGTTCTGCATTGGTATTGCACGGCATCGCCTGTGGCGCAGTTTACGTTTGACAACGATGACGTTGAACGGCTGCCCGTCACGATCGCTATGCCCGACGGGATCGAGCTGGTTCTGCCTTCCGGCGACTCTCGATTTCTGGAGCGAATCGAGTTCGAGATAGCCTTCGACCGCGAGCGCAGCAACACGAAATTCGACCGCAAGATCTACGGCGACGCTGGCCTTTCATTCGCGTCGAAGACCTACACGAGGGGAGAGGAGAAGGCGCATTTCGTTTTCTCCATGCTCCAGCAAGGAGATGAGACCTCCGCTGCCGCCGCGGTGCGGACCTCCGACGGCAGATCGGATTTCGTGCTCAGCCCGAGGGTCAAGTCGCCGACGCCCCCGTCAAGAAAGCAGCAGTCAGACTAGGCAATGTGGCGCGACAGGTTCAGCAGGTCGTCCGCATTCGCTCGAGCCAGCGCCGATTTTGAACATCCCAGTCCCGAAGGAACCGCCCCGGCTCGTTCCCGGACACCGTCGCCCCCATGAAAAACATCGTGGCCCCGTCGCACTTTTGTCGCGCCGTCCTTTTGGTCACGGGCGATTCGACGCCGCAGCGCAGCCACGTGCTGGATCGCGGTGGCTGGGCGTCGGCGGCCACGACAGCTTGAGCCGGCAAGGTTGCGTAAGCTCTTCGAGACTCATCTCGCGAAACCTTGGCGAACCTGTCGATAACAGGCCATTTACGCCGCTTCTCGAATCAACCAGTTGCGGAAATCGTCCAGTGCGGCGAGCCAGCCTTCCTAAGATCAATAAAATCAAATACTTACGAGATCGATGGTCGTCTGGTCTCGTAAGTTTTGTACCATCAGTAGCTTGTCGTAGGCAGGGCCGCACTGGACGATGTTCGCAACTGGCTGAGCAGATCGCATTCCCCTCGCGCTCGAATTACTTACCCTGCCTCCCAGCCACTTACTCGCAGATTCACGTGTTTCTTGTTCGGCCTGACTTGCGTAGAGTGCAGACCAAAGAGGCCGGAGCTGAGGCCGCGTCAGCAACGGGTGACCTCGCCGCGGGTCCCATCGACCGTCACCTCTTCTCCATCTACCAGGCTGGACGTGGCATTCGCCGTCGCAACGACGGCCGGCAGTGCGAACTCGCGAGCGACAATCGCCGTATGCGACAACACGCTCCCGGTGTCGGCGACGATCGCACCCGCCCGTCGAAACACCATCGTCCAGGCGGCCGACGTCGTCGGACACACCAGCACGTCGCCCGCGCGCAGGGTGTGCAGCTGGTCAGCTGTTCGAATCACTCTTACCCGCCCCCGGTAGACGCCGGACGACACGCCAATGCCCACGATCGCGCTCCCGTTCGCCTTGGGCGGCGCGGTGAGCTCATGCTCCATCATCCACAGGAGGGCGCGGTTGATCCGACGCGCCGGCGCGGGGAGTCCACGCAGGTCAGGCGCCTTTCCCGGCTCAGGGCCGTACGTCATCGGTCCGGGGTTCGCTCGCACCCACGCGTGCTCGGCCTTGCGGCGGGACACGATCCGACGTACGTCGAGGCGGGTTCGAAGTGCCTCGTGTAACTCGTCCCCGGTGAGCATCACCGCCTCCTCAGCACGCCCCAGGAGCCTCAGGCCGACCAGTCTCCGCCCCGCTTCGAGGGCGACGCGTCGAAGGAGGCCCGTCGGAAGCTGATCGGTGAGGAGCACGTTGTCCTCGCGCAGCGGATACACGCGTTCGGCGTACGCGAGCGCCGTATCGAACCGCTGCCGGGCGGATCCAGTCAGCTGCGTTCGCGCCTCCTCCACGAGTGCCACTCTGGCCGCCGACAGGTCGCGCGGCCCGTCGTCGCTCAGGAGATCGGCGATCAGATCCGCCACCAGATGCGGCTGATCCGCCACAGTCGGACAGCCCGCCTCCGGACCAATGGGACGCAGCCCCCAGAACTGGAGGTACTGACGGAGTTCCTTGGCAACTGGAGGATCGATGTCGTCCAGTCGCTCCAGGATATCCGGCGTTCTGGCCTCCAGCAGCTCTCGTGTCGCGATCCGCTGGCCTGCGCGACGCGCGAGCGCAGCGAGTTCGTCAGTCGACGCCGTCGAGGTGTTCGACAGTCCTTGCAGCAGCCCGATCGTTTTCTGCAGGTCCCAACCGAGCAGCTCTTCGCACGCGACCGCCAGCTCGTACAGACCCACGGTGTGAGGTATGAACAGCGTGAAGTGCAGCTGCAGACACCGCGCATAGAAGACCTTCAAGTCCTCGAGGTACTGGAACAGCGCCGCGTCGTCCAAGGCGACGAGATCCAAAGCGGCGTGCTGTTCGATCTCGCGCCGTAGACGAGGCCGGTGATTGGAGGCCCATTCGGCTGGCACCGACTCGAGCTTTCCCGCACCAACCGCCAAGGCGGCCGCCCGCAGCTTGCGGCGCATCGACGGGACGATGCGAACCAGGAGACCGAGCAGCCACCAGGGTGGCGGGTTCTTGCCCCCGTCATCAGGTTCGACGTGGAGGTAGGGTTCGTGACCAATCACCCTGAATTGCATGCAGTCGGGCAGCAGCCCCCACGTCGCGATGGCATCGTCGAAGAACTGGTCCGCACTGTGCAGCAGGGAACTGACTGCGAAGGGGGACAGCGGCTCGGCGAAGTGGGCGGCATCCTTCTGCCACGAGCCTTTCGGAGCTTCGATGTCAGGGGCGACCGGCAGGGCCGTAATGGGCCGAGACTGCAGGAGCCACAGCCGGTCGCCCGCGACCGCCCACTCGATGTCCTGTGGCGCGAGTCGAGCCGCTTCGGCTTTCCGCGCGAGCGCGGCCACGCGCCGCGCGAGCTCTGGCCCAATGGCCCTCTGTGGCTGCGCGATGACCGTCGCGTGCTCGTGGGTGATGAGCCATTCGTCAGCATCGACGGCGCCGCTCACGAGCTTGTCTCCGAGACCCCGCGTGGCACTCACGCGCACCTCGTCACAGTTGCCGGTGAGCGGATTGGCAGAGAAGGCGACGCCGGCCACCTCGGCGTCGACCATCTGCTGCACTAGAACCGCCATCGGGCGAACGACATGGCCGTAGCCTTCGATGCGCCCGTCATGTGCCGACTTCACGCAGGTCGCTGCGGCGCCCAGCACGGCCTCCGCACCCAGCACGTTGAGCAGCGTGTCGTACTGGCCGGCGAACGACGCGTCGGGCAGATCCTCCGCCAGGCCGGATGATCGGACGGCGACCGGCCCATCACCGAGTCGAGCGAGCGCAGTAGCGATATCGTCACGGGACGCCTGGACACCGGCCGGAATCACGAAGCCGTCGGGCACATCGAAGCCGAGATTGCGCAACAGAGCGAGCGTCGCCGCCTTGTGCCCGCAAGTACCGGCGTCAGTGGCGGCATCGAGTGCGAGAAGACTGGACATTGTCGGGACCCTAGTTCCGGCGACGGCGTGTCGCATTGGCGCCTCCCTGTGAAGGAGAAGACGACGGCTTGGCGGTGCGCTTGGTGGTGCGCTTGGCGATGGCGGCATCGAGCAGCGTACGGGTGGCCCAGGCGCTGGCTGCGGCCGCCTCGTCGGTGGACAGTCCGCACTGCTCGGTCAGCAGATGCCAGCCCATCGTCGAGACGAACATCCGTATGACCGCGGTCACCTGCCGCGGCGTGAGCGGTATTCGTCCCGACTGCTCGCGGGCAATGAGCTTCTCGGCCGTCAGCGAGCGCTTGCGCCAGGCGCTCATCGGTCGGCGGTTCCCGATCATCAGCATCACGTAGGCGCGGGCGTGGCGGTCGCGCAGCGCCAGCGTCCGATACAGGTCCTCCACGAGCAGCGGGATCGAGGCCAGCGACCAGGTGGGCTCTGGCGCTCCGCTGCTCGCCACCAACAACTCGTCGACGTAGTCCGAGAACGCGTCGCAGAGAGCCTCGCGCGTCGGAAAGTGGTTGTAGATGGTGCGGTGAGTCACCCCTGCCCGGTCAGCCACCGCCTGAACCGAAAAGCCGATCCCATCTGTCTCCATGATCACGTCAACCATGGCCTCGAGGATTGCGCGCCGGGTCCGTTGACGAGTGCTGCCGGAGGCTCTCGATTTCATACGTTATGAACTAAGTGCATAGACTATGCACGAGACCCTGCGCCTGTCAACCCGCCGGCGCAATCGGCCGAAGGTGTCGGCCCTGGGCCGGGTCCGTCTCGCCGGCCTCCCGCTCGATCGGCTGTGCTGTTCTTCGTGCTGCTCGATAGCGACGTGGAGATTGTCGTGAAGCCGCGCCCCGGGCAACGGGCCGAGCCCGGGTGCTGGTCGCCTGAGACCTGTCCGAAGTTTGTTTACATATTTAAACTGGGACTCGAAGCGACTTCAGGCTGCCTCACAGATGAGCCAGTTGCGGAAATCGTCCAGTGCGGCGAGCCACCTCCCCTCCGGAATTTGCAACCAGATTGCAACCCGTGCCGTGAGCACCGATGAATTTCGATCACCTCTCCGACGGCGAGTTCGAGGAATTTGCGTACGACTTGCTGGCTGCGCTCGAGTTTGCCAACCTGACTTGGCGCCGCGGGTCTGGTAGGGGCGGCGCAACCGCTGACCAGGGCAGGGACATTGAAGCGGTCCTCCGTCGAGAAGATATCGACCGCCACGAACGTCTCGAAAGGTGGTTCGTGCAGTGCAAGCGCCACACGCGCGGTGTACCTCCGGAAGCCCTAGAGATGGTGCGCTGACGTGGGCAACGTCAGAGCGACCAAACGTGCTTCTGTTTGTCATTTCGAATTTCCTGTCGAATCCTGCGAAGGCTTCGCTTGGGGCCTATGAGAAGGAGAACCGCCCGTTCTTTCGAATCAAGCGTCTGGGAGCGCAAAGACCTTGAGCGATTCGTTTCCTCGAAACCTGCCCTGGCTAGGCGGTATCGGCTAGACATCGGTATTTCGCTGCACACAGTCCACACGGCGCACTTGCTCTACGTACTTCGGCCGTGCTTCAACTCATTGGGTCATTTTTTTCAAGTTCTCGACAAACTGGACCCCGTCGCCCGTGATCACCTGTTCGGGTGGGCCTATGTTCATGTCATCAATCCGCGCTTCCGGAATCCGAAAACCGGCAAGGAAACCATGGGTGAGCTCCGGATCGATGCGGTCGACTATCCAGCGTTCCGTGCGAAGTCCTATGAACTCTGGCGGTCACGCAGTATGTCTGACGATGCCCACTTGCGGCGTTACGTCGCATGCACCGTACCGAATCGTCAGCCCTTACAGCCGCGACAAAGCAGGAGACGCCACGATCGTCAGAACACTCGACAACCGCCAAGCCTCAGATCGTCGGGTCAGTCGCGCAAACGTTGGTCGTCGAGGATCGATTCGGCCCTAAACCTCCTCGAGCTTCGCCGGGTGAAGGAGGGCCTGCGTGGGTATCCACCCGCCCGCCACTGTTCTGGTAAGACATCGGACCATCAATCTCCGGAGAATCCGCTCAACTACGCACGCCGGGCTGATGTCATCCGGTATCGCTGAGATCGGACGTCGGCCCCCAAGTGACGCATCTCGCAACCACGCGATCACGCGGCGGAGCGTCTCTGCCCGATCGCGATGATTTCGTCGCTCGACGAACACCATAGCTCCCCCTTTGTTCGACGTGCGAAGTCTGATCAGTGGTTCGGTTCGCTCCAGCCCATCTCCACCAGAACGTCCCGTATTTCGTCGGCCCTGTGAAAAGCGGCATCGTCGCTGGAGCATCGCTCGTACAGCGTGATTGCCTGCCCTGTGCGCACGAAACGGCCCAGGCGGCCTTCACGCTCGGTCAGAAAACAGTGAGCTGGGATGCCGGATTTGTTGACCAACCGCCACAGCTGCAGCATTCCCGCCGTGCTCCGGGGGGAGCTTTGTATGGCCGTCGAGTGGCGTGAATGCAAGCACCTTACCGGGACGCGTGACAGTGGTTGGACCTGAGCAATGCCCCACTCGCCGGGTAAGCGCGGCGGACCTATGGTAGGCAGGCGACCGAGGGACCACCTCGCCGCCCAGAACGGAATAGGCGCGTCTGACCTGAAATCGAGGGAAGTGTGAACGGAATCTCCGAGACGTCGGCACGCCGAAACGCCGACGCGCAACGTAACGTGCAACAACGACATGAACGGGAAAGCGAGGAACACTCAGCAGGTCGCCGCTGATCAGCTACAGGGGGGCCGATTCCAGCCGTGAAAACGCCGAGAAGGCTGCGCGCGAGTGGAAGAAGTGACAACTAACCGGGTGTGAGGGGCAGCGGCCATCACCTTTCGGATTCGTTCGGGCGCCCTCAGCGCGTGTGGATGGTCACGAGTGGTTCAACCGAACCGGATTCCTTTTTGGCCAATGAAACGAGCAACGTGTTTGCAAATGACTTTCGCCGGTGCAGACGCAGTGCGCGCAGCGGCGAAGGCGATGCCGTGGGAGCACTACGCTCCCGCGGTGCTGATTCAGCGAGCGGTACTGTCCTGGAACCCGCCGCGTCAGTCACCAACGGTTGAGAGCGATCCAGAACTGGTTCAGTGGCTCGCGCGCGAGATCGTGCGCCTGTCGAACCCACGTCTTTTCGACGAAGAGGTACGCCGATAATGCCTGGCGGCGCCGCGGAAGCGAGAGATCCCACAAGTGCAGCGTCTGAGTGGCCAGCGTTGCGCTGGGGGGTAGACGCCGCCCAGGTGTAGGACCTCTCACATCACCCGCCTGAGCGAATCTGGTGCCGGTTCAAATACGGCAGAATTTGCGGTTGCGATGTGAGAAGTCGCCAGACACATGCCCTTTTCTCCCGGCAGCGCCCGAATGTTCTCCCGGCAGCGCCCGAATGTTCTCCCGGCAGCGCCCGAATGCGGAAACGCGGCATCAGCGACCTTGGAACGCATCCGGACGCGTACATCATCTCTCTCTTGGAGCTGATCACCTTGCGATGGGGACTTCAGTCTCCTCGACGCGGCGTAGGCGAGCGCTTCACGCACGTCCTCTTCTTCCAAGTAGGGTACACAGCCAGGATCTCGGGAATACTGCGGCCGCTCGCGACCAGACCGACAACAGTCCCGAGCGTGATGCGCATGCCGCGATGCAGGGCTTGCCTCCCATCACATCGGGGCCGAGCATGATACGGGTCAGTGGCGTCATGGGGTTGCTCGCGTTACTGGGACACTTCCGGCCAGGGCGCAACGAACCGCCAGCCGCGCAAGACGGTCTTCAATCGCGCGAAGTCGCGGTCGCGCGTGATCAAGGTTATTCCGGACTCCCGACACGATGCCGCCAACAAGGCGTCGTGTACGAGGGACGGGTGTGCGTCAGCGGTCCACCCTTCACGGTTCGCCAGGCTGGCGAGTAGCCTGCCAGCTGCGGAGAAGGCGTCCGGTGAAGGCGTAAACACGCGATTCACCCGAGCGAAGCGCTGGACGACCTCCAACTCCAGCAGCTTCGCCTGTCCGGGCGTTCGCGCGCCGGCGCGTAGCTCCAGAATCACGACGGCACTCAGGTACCGACTTCACCTGCGACGGGTGCGGCGGCAACGCGGCGTTCTTCTCAGGCCTCCCGGGCGGCGGGCAGCCGGGCGTTGGGGTCCAGCAGAAGCGCTACGCGCTCGTCGCGGGGCACACGTGGGTGATGTCGTCGCGCATGCTCAACGAAATGCGCGGACAGTATACGAACTACCAGTTCCGCCAGCACCCGCCGGGCCTCCGGGCACAGGAGGACCTGTTCGACACCTCGCCGGCGCGCTTCGCGCCGCTCACGCGGACGTTTGTGTTCCCGAGTCTGATCTGGGGCACGAACGCCAACAAGCGCGTTCGGCGCCATCGCATTCACGGTCGGACGATTCGGGCCGTCGTCGCTGCTCGCGCTCGGCAACCTGGTCGTGATGTTCTACGTCTGCTGCGCGCTGTTCGTCCTGTTGGTGCTGTGGCCCATCGCCTGGGATTCAGGATCGACATGCTGCGACTGGTCCGCTACATCAGGGCGGAGCTGATGATCGTCGTCGGCACGAGATCGAGCGAGTCGGTGTTTCCCCGACTGCACGCCAAGCTGCGGCAGCTGGGGGTCGATCCCCCAGTCGTGGCCCTGGTCCTGCCGGCCGGCTACGCCTTCAACCACGACGGCACCTGCTTGTACTTCTCGACGGTCGCCGTGTTCCTCGCGCAGGCCGTTGGGATCGATCTGTCGATCGGCCAGCAGCCTGGGGCTGCTCGCGATTCTGCTGGCCACGTCGAAAGGGGGTGCCGGCGTTGCCGGTTCGGCCATCGTCGTCCTCGCATCCACGCTGGCCGCCACGGGGACGATCCCGGTGGCGAGCGTCGGCCTGATCCTGGGCGTGCATCGGCTCCTGTCATCGGCCTTCGTGCCGGTCAACGTGCTCGGCAACGCGATCGCGACGCTGGTGATCGCCCGCATGGAGCAGGCGCTCGACGTGCCGACGTTCGAATCCGAGCTTCGCCGTCCGATCGGAGCCGACGTACCGGTTGACGGCGTGGAGCTCGAGCCCGGCCGACACAACGAGCGGCCTACGCCAGTCGTGTCGTGAGGCGGAGGTCGGCGACGTCGAGGCTGTCTGGAAGACATGAGACGAGACGAGAACCAGCCAAGGGCTCGCCCTTGATATCCCGATGAGAATCCTTGGCTGGTTGGCAGTATCTTTTTGGCCCGCTCCGCGCGCCTAGGACCGCTATGCGGGGGACTAACGAGTCGAAAATTCACGCAACGAGCCGCATAGCGGTCCAAGCGATGGTGAAACGCAGGAAACGCGCCTGGCGGCCGTGCATCGCGCACCTCTCAAGACTCGTATGGTGATCGACTGCCACGGGCACTACACGACCGTGCCGCGAGAAGCCCAGGGATTTCGCGACGCCCAGATCGCGGCGCTGGCGCGCGGGGCGGCGGTGCAGCTGAAAGCGACGATCGACATCAGCGATGATCGGATTCGAGAGAGCGTGCAGCCGCAGCTCGCGTTCCAGGCCTCACGCGGGACCGATCTGACGTTTTTCTCTTCGCGCGCTTCGGCGATGGGGCACCACGCCGGCGATGGGACAGCCAATCTGCACTGGGCGCAGCTCTGCAACGACCTGATTCATCGGGTCTGCACGTTGTTCCCGAAGCAATTCGTTGGCATCTGCCAACTGCCGCAAACGACAACGCGTCGCCAGCCGATTGCGTCGGCGAGCTCGAGCGCTGCGTGAACGAGCTCGGTTTCATCGGCTGCAATCTCAATCCCGATCCGTCGGGCGGGCATTGGACGGCGCCTCCGCTGACGGACCGCGCGTGGTACCCGCTCTACGAGAAGCTCGTCGAGCTCGACGTACCGGCAATGGTGCACGTGAGCGCCTCCTGCAATCCCAGCTTTCACGCGACCGGCGCGCACTACATCAACGCCGACACGACCGCTTTCATGCAGTTTCTCTCGAGCGATCTGTTCCGGGACTTCCCGACCTTGCGCTTCGTCATTCCCCACGGCGGGGGCGCCGTCCCGTATCATTGGGGGCGCTACCGCGGACTCGCGCAAGACATGAAACGGCCACCGCTCGTCGACCTGATTCGCGACAATATCTTCTTCGACACGTGCGTGTATCACTATCCTGGGATGGAGCTTCTCCTGAAGGTCGTGCCGGTCGATAACATCGTGTTCGGGTCCGAGATGGTGGGTGCCGTCCGAGGCATCGATCCCGAGACGGGGCATTACTTCGACGACACCAAGCGCTACATCGACAGCATCCCGTGGATGGGCGCCGCCGACAGGATGAAGGTATTCGAGCTGAACGTGCGGAAGGTCTATCCCCGCCTCAACGACGTGGTGCCGCTGTGAAGCTGCGCTCGCGGTGTATGGCGTCGCGATTATCCAAGAGGCTCAAGGGCTTCGTTCTGGAGGGAGGGTCAGATGCGGATCTACCAAATCACCGCATGGCGCGGTGGGATGTTTGCGCTCGCGTTGGTCTTCGCCGCGCACAGCACTGCGGTCGCCCAGTGGCTGTCGCTGCCGCTTCCCGGCACGCCGCGCACGGCCGACGGTAAACCCAACCTGAGCGCCCCGGCGCCCCGGACGGCGGACGGCAAGCCGGATCACTCCGGCATCTGGCGCCTCAATACTTCGCGCCACAATCCCAACGCCAACCTGCTACCCAAGGGGACCGAGGCGCCGATGCTGCCGTGGGCGGCGGAGCTCTACAAGCGGCGTGTGGCCACGCACGGCTACGACCGGCCGATGACCGTCTGCCTGCCGCACGGCGTGCCCGATGGGCTGACGTCGCCGTACGGGTTCAAGCTTGTCCAGACGCCGAACCTGGTGGTCCACCTGTACGAGGAATTCACGATGCACCGCCAGATTCACACCGACGGACGACCACTGCCCGTCGATCCCAACCCGCAGTATTACGGGTACTCGATCGGCCGGTGGGAGGGCGAGACGCTCGTCGTCGAGACCGCCGGCTTCAAGGAAGGCAGCTGGCTCGACAACGACGGCCATCCGCATACCGAGGCGCTGCGCACGACCGAGCGTTTTCGCCGCATCAATTTCGGCTCCATGGAGGTCGACGTCACGATCGACGACCCGAAGGCGTACTCCCGGCCCTGGACGGCGGAGACGATGCGCCTCGTCCTGCAGCCCGACACGGAGCTGCTCGAGCATCTCTGTGAGAACAACAGGGATCTGGAGCGGCTGCAGCAGATCTGGCAGGACCGGCAGCCGGCCGCTCCACCAACCACCGGGAGACAGTGATGAAAGCACGACTCGCGATTCTGATGTGCATCGCCGCGATCGCCGCGTCCGGACGGGCGCTGGCTCACCATTCGTTCGCGGCGGAATTCGACGAGAACAAGCCGGTCAAGCTGACCGGTACTGTTACTAAGGTCGAGTGGACCAATCCCCACATCTGGTTCTTCATGGACGTCAAGAACCCGGATGGCACGGTGAGCAACTGGGGACTCGAAATGGCAAGCCCGAATAACCTGCTGCGGGCCGGCTGGAAGCGCGACTCGATGAAGGTGGGTGATGTGGTGACGGTCGAGGCCCGCCAGGCGCGCGACGGCAGCCACAACGCCAACGCCCAGACCGTCATGCTGACCAGCACAGGGCAGCGGCTCTTCGCTGGCTCGCCTGTGCAGCCTGCGCAGTAACTCATTGAAACGCGGCCGGAGCCATGCTCCAATACCCGCGAATTCATACGTCTGGAAGCGTGGATGAGGTTCCCCGTCGTCGCGAACCTGACTGACGAGGACATCGTCGCGCACGCCGAGCCGCCGACGAAACGAGGAGTCGTGGCGAACTGGTTTACGAGCATGAACGTGCGCGAGCGGCGCACGTTCTGGGCCTGCTTCACCGGATGGGCGCTGGACGCGATGGACGTTCAGCTCTATGCGGTCGTCATGCCGACGCTGATCGCGGTGTGGGGCATGTCGCAGGCGCAAGCGGGCACGCTGGGCACGGCCGCATTGCTGTTCTCCTCCGTCGGCGGCTGGCTGGCCGGCATTCTCGCCGATCGGTACGGCCGCGCCGCGGTGCTGCGGCTCACCATCGTCTGGTTCGCGCTGTTCACGTTTCTGTCGGGGTTTACCCAGTCGTTCGAGCAGCTCCTGTTCACCCGCAGCATGCAGGGGCTGGGCTTCGGCGGCGAATGGGCCGCCGGCGCCGTGCTCATGAGCGAGGTGATCGACAAGCGGATCCGGGGCCGCGCCGTCGGCAGCGTCCAGAGCGGCTGGTCGGTTGGCTACGGCACGGCCGTGCTCCTGTTCACGATCGTGTTCAGTGTGGCGCCGCCGGAGATGGCCTGGCGCTATCTTTTCTTCCTTGGGTTGCTTCCCGCATTTTTCGCGCTCTGGATCCGGCGTTACGTGGAGGAGCCAGAGGTCTTCCGGGAGATGCGCGCGACGACGCCGGCGCGCAGCGGGCTCCAGTTCCTCGAAATCTTCGGTCCCGGCCTCCGGCGCCGCACGATCCTCGCCTCGATGCTCGCGGCCGGCGGCCTGGGCGGGAACTACGTGGTGCTGACGTGGCTGGCCACGTACTTGAAAACGGTGCGAGGTCTGTCGGTGCTCGGTACGGGCGGCTATCTGGGATTCAACATCCTGGGCTCGTTCCTCGGCTATGTCATCAGCGCCCATCTGAGCGACTGGCTGGGACGGCGCAAGACGTTCGTCATCATGGCGTGCTCGGCCGCCGTGACCGTCTCCGTGTACACCCTGCTGCCGCTCGGCGACACGGCGGTGCTGCTGCTCGGCTTTCCACTCGGTTTTTTTCAGTCCGGGATCATCGCCGGGATGGGCGCAACGTTCGCGGAGTTGTTCCCGACGCGCGTGCGGGCGACGGGCCAGGGGTTTTCGTACAACACCGGCCGCGCGGTGGGTTCGATGGTGCCGGCGCTCGTGGGCGTGCTGGCCGGGCTTATCGGACTGGGGTCGGCGATGGGCGTCTGTGCCGCCAGCGCCTATGTGCTGGTGCTCATCGCGACCGCCATGCTGCCCGAGACGCGTGGGCGCGAGCTCGAAACGGCGGTCGAGGCGCAAGCCGAGGCCGGTATCCCCCGCTACGTGGCGCCGCCGCCGGTCCCGTCCTTCGGCGAAAAGTAGTACGTCTTTCAGTCGTACGTAGTGTCCGGCTTTAGCCGGACCAGTGCGATGGCGCCGAACAATCCTAGGTCGGTCTGAAGCCGGACACTACGGCTGTGTGAGACGCGCGATAGCCCGACCCGATGTATCGGCTCAGGCGCTGAGCCGACGGTCGGGCGTGATCTGATCCCGATCCATCACCAGTTCCAGCACCGCCGAGCGGCCCGCGGCGCACGCGCGCTCGAAGGCCGACGCAAAGCCTTCCGTTGTTTCGACGCGCTCGGCGTGGGCGCCGAATGATTTGGCCAGCGCAATGAAGTCCGGCCCCGCCAAGTCGGTGCCCGAGACGCGTCCGGGAAAGCGCCGGTCCTGGTGCATACGGATCGTTCCGTACATCCCGTTGTTGACGAGGAGCACGATCACTCGGGCGCCGCACTGCGCCGCGGTGGCGAGCTCTTGCGGATACATCAGGAAATCGCCGTCGCCGGCGACACAGACCGTTGTCCGGGCGGGATACCGCAAGCTCGCAGCAATGGCGGCAGGGAAGCCGTACCCCATCGAGCCGCTCGTCGGCGCGAGCTCGGTTCGTGGCTGCCGGTACGTAAAGAACCGGTGCACCCAGACCGTGAAGTTCCCCGCGCCGTTGGCGACGATCGCGTCCGCGGGAAGGTGTGTCGCCAGATGACGGATGACGACGGCCAGATCGACGCCACGGCGCGGCCGGGTCTTCGGAACCTCGATGAACTTCTCGTACTCGTGTCGGGCCGACGCGGTCCAGGCGTTCCAGCGCGGACCACTTATGGGCGCCAGTTTCGCGAACCCGATCGCCGCCGCCGACGGTGAGGCGGCGATGGCGAGGTCGGCCTGGTAGACGCGATTCAACTCGGCCGGTTCGGGGTGCACATGCACGAGTCGTGCGGCGAGGCGCGGGGGCCGAAGCAGCGAGTACGTCATCGTGTTGATATCGCCGAGGCGCGTCCCGAGGGCGACGATCAGATCGGCCGCCTTGATGCGCTGCTGCAGGTGCGGAGGCATCCCGAGGCTGAGGTGTCCCGCGTAGCAGGCGTGGTCGTTGTCGATGAGGTCCTGGCGCCGGAACGACGCCAGCACCGGCAGCGCGTTCGCCTCTACGAAGCGGGCGAGCGCGGCGCACCCTTCATCGGACCAGCACGAGCCGCCCGCAATCAGGAGAGGCTGGCTGGCGCGCTCCAACTCGTCACGCACCGCCGCGAGTTCGGCGTCGGCCGGCGTCGCCTGGACCGGGTGGAACGGTCGCGTATCGAGGGCCGAAGACTGCTCCGCCAGCACGTCCTCCGGCAGCGCCAGGACGACGGGTCCCGGTCGGCCGGACGTCGCCACCTGGAACGCGCGCAGGACGTACTCGGGAATCCGATCCGCCGTCTCGATCTCGGCCACCCATTTGGCAAGAGGGGCGAACATCTGCCGGAACTCGACTTCCTGGAACGCTTCGCGGCCCCGCGCATTGCGCTGGATCTGGCCGACGAACAGGATCATCGGCGTCGAATCCTGGTAGGCCGTGTGGACGCCGACGCTCCCGTGCGCCGCGCCAGGCCCGCGCGTCACGAAGCAGATTCCGGGTCGCCCTGTCAGCTTGCCATCCGCTTCCGCCATGTTGGCTGCAGCCCCTTCATGCTTGGCGACCACGACAGCGATCTGCGGCGTGTCGTAGAGCGCGTCCAGCACGTCGAGATAGCTTTCGCCCGGCACGCAGAAAAGGCGATCGACGCCGTGGATGCACAGCGCGTCGACGAGGATCCGCCCTCCCGAGCGGATTCCGCGGGTTTCGGACATTGAGTCTCTCCTGCGGGACTAGATCGTATGTTTCAGATAGACCGTTCGACTCTCGGTGTAGAAGTCGAGCGCCAGTTGCCCCTGCTCCCGCATGCCGAAGCTGGATTCCTTCGTGCCGCCGAAAGGCAACTGGTACTCCACGCCCGCCGTCGGCAGGTTGACCGTGATCAGCCCGGCCTCGATGCGATTGACGAACTGATGTACGCGCGACAGGTTGTGCGACACGATTGACGCGGACAGTCCGAATTTCACACCGTTCGCCAGCCGGATGGCGTCGTCGAAGTCCTCTGCGACCATGAGCGCGAGGACCGGCCCGAACACCTCCTCCTGCGCGATCCGCATCTCCGGCGTGACGTCGCCGAAGATGGTGGGCTCGATGAAGTAGCCCTTGTCGTACCGCCCGCCAGTGAGCTTGTTGCCGCCGCATAGCAGCGTTGCCCCCTCGTTCCTGGCGATGTCGATGTACGAGAGATTCGTCTGCAGCTGCGCCTCATCGACGGCGGGCCCGATGTCGATGCCGGGTTCCAGCCCGTTGCCGACCTTCAGAGCGCGCGTCTTGGCCAGCAGTCTGTCCACGAGCGCGGCGTAGATCGGTCGTTCGATGATGGCGCGGCTGCACGCGGTGCACTTCTGGCCGGTGGAGAAGAAGGCGCCGTTGACGAGGAGCGACGCCGCGTAGTCGAGGTCGGCGTCGGCGAGGACGATCGTCGGGTTCTTGCCTCCCATTTCGAGCTGGACGCGCAGCTTGCGCCGCGTCGCCTTCTCGTAGATCAGGTTGCCGACATCGATCGAGCCCGTGAACGACAGCGCGCGAAGCGCCGGCTGCGCGAGCATGGCGTTGCCCACCGCGCCGCCCCCGCCGGTCACGAAATTGACGACTCCTCCCGGGACGCCTGCCTGCTCGAGCGCCTGCACGATGCGCAGCGCGCTGAGAGGTGCGAGTGACGCCGGCTTCAGCACCACGGTGTTCCCCGCAACGAGCGCTGGCGCCATCTTCCAGGCCGGGATGGCGCTCGGAAAGTTCCAGGGCGTAATGAGGCCGACGACGCCGAGCGGCTTGCGGATGGTGAAGCAGAAGACGTTCTCTCGCTCGGACGGGATCTGATGGTTGAACTGTCGGGCGCCTTCGCCGCCGAAGTAGCGGAGGATGTTGATCGTGCGGTTGATCTCTGCGGTCGCCTCCGGCAGCGTTTTGCCCTCCTCGCGCGTCATCTCCTCGGCGACCGACGAGAGCTTGCCGGCGAGAATCTCCGCGGCCTTGAACAGGCATTCACCGCGCCGCGGCGCCGGCTGCGCCGCCCACGCCGGCTGCGCGGCCGCCGCCGCGGCGAATGCGGCATCGACGTCGTAGGCCGTCGACGCCTGGAAGAGGCCGACGATCTCGTCGACGTTCGCCGGGTTCAAGTTCGCGAACGTCGCCTTGGTACGGCACGCGACCCATTCGCCGCCGATGAAATTGAGGAAGTGGGAGGGCATGAGGTCCTCTATGTCGCCTTTTTACTACCTGTGTAAATTTCCTTGGCGTGTTGCGGCAGTCGCCCTACCGTGCAGCGCGGTTCGGTCGTGCGGTACAGCGCGCATTGTTATTAGCACGGTTTGTTTCGTCGCACGAACAGCAAATCGCGGGAAGGAAGATTTGTGGGGAGGTCGCGGCGAAGAGCCAAAGGGGCGGCGCCTTTATGATCGCTCCGAGGTCATCAGCGCGGCAGACCTGTTTTCGACCATGAGCTATCCGGTCATCGACCGCCCGAAGGGCGGCAGGACATGTAGTCGTTCGCACCCTGGAGTCAGCGCCATGTTCGGTGTATTGACAAATAGATCTTATCGTCAATACACTTGGGCATGTCTAATGCCGCCGGTCGAAAGCGCTCGTCCCATCGGGAGGAGCGAGTCTCTCGTACGTACCGGCTGCCGTTGTCCAAATTGAGAGCCGCGAAGCGGGCGCTCGGCGCAGCCACTGCGACGGAAACGATCGAGCGGGCACTCGATCTCGCCGTCTTTCAGCGTGAACTTATCGACGGAACGCGAGCGATGTTGGGTATCGAGATCACGCCGCCTGACGCTGAACGGTGACGAGGACGGCTCGTAAGTACGTTCTCGACACGCAACTCTTCATCAACGCCTTTCGCGATCCCGCCGCCAACGAGGCGCTCCAGCAGTTCCATAGAGTCTTTGCGCCGTTTGAGCACCTCAGTGTGATCGTCGCCCAAGAGTTGCGGGCTGGCGTGCGACGAGCGCCAGACCAGAAAGCGTTGGAACGTCACGTTCTCAAGGCGTTCAAGCGTGCAAATCGGACGATTATACCGTCGGCCGAGGCCTGGCACAGATCGGGGGATCTTCTGGCGGAAATGGCGCGGCAGGAAGGACTGGAAATCACCCGAGTCTCGAAAGCGTTCGCCAATGACGTCCTCCTAGCGTTGTCGTGCCGCGAAGCGGGATGCGTCCTCGTGTCGGATAACGAAAGGGATTTTCAGCGTATTCGTCGCCTTGTGCAGTTCGATTTCATGAAGCCTTGGCCCAGTGCAATTCAGATGACTGAGTGAGCATCGAGATGTGGGCGTGGTACGGTCATCATGGCCTCCGGTGCCGGCATCCTCGGCTTGGCGAGTTACGGGCCGACATCAACCGCGTAGGAATCTGACAACGGCCGGAGTTCAGACTGGTTTCTCGGCGGGTGGGGCATCGGAGGTAGCAGGTGCGCTGCTGGGTCCTTGCTTGCCACGAGCCCGTCGCCACATCCAGCCTGCGATTCCAAGCATCCCCAATCCGACTGCGCTTCGCACGAAGAGCCGACGCTTGCCGGCGCCGGAAGGCTGCTGCCCGGTGATCTGGCGGTAGGTTTCCACCTCAGGACGTTCGGGAGAGGGCCGGGTTGATGGCGCAAGCCTTCCGTTGGAGCGCGGCACCCAGCGCGTCAGATAGGCGAACACTTCTGAGGCACAGGTCGGACAGCGTTCGAGGTCATGCACTTCGTCACAGTCGAGACACAAACGAGCGACGCCAAGTTTCATATGTTCGAGTGTAACGCTGCGACAATCCACGCGTCGGCCACCAAGCGCCTGGTAAACCGGCGAGCTTGCGGGCCACTTTGGAAATCGAGGCCAACGGTCGCCGACGCCGCTGACGCAGTCCTGCGCTGAGGGTTCTGCAGCGCTTTTCACGCGGACGTAGTGTCCGGCTTTACCCGGACCACGGATCTTTCGGCGCCATTGCGCTGGTCCGGCTAAAGCCTACGTGCTCGTCCGGCTGAAGCCGGACACTACGTACCGATCGCCCTACCTTGACCGGAAGACGAGTCCGATGGTGAACGCGCGGGTGCAGATCCGAACTCGAGGCCTCGCACTCTCGACACCCGTCACGTTGCTCGCTGTGCCTGGGCTGTACGCGGTGTTGACACGGCGTCGCCAATGACGCTTGACAGCTTCGACCAATCGCGCCGAGCGAAGGCCGCTCAATTGACGTGGCCCTGGTTCGCATATACCATCAGCCGCCATAAGGACCTTCCGGATCCAGTCCTATGCGAAAGTGGCTTAGCGACTCGTCGATCCTGGGCGCCACGGCAGCCGTCGGTCTCGTGCTGGCCGCGACGCTGGCCGCTGCGCAGGCCCCTGCGTACCGTGCGCCGCGGACCGCGGATGGACGGCCAAACCTGAATGGGATCTGGCAAGCCCTCAACACAGCGCATTGGGATCTCCAGGGGCACGCCGCGGCAAAGGGCCCGGTCCCCTCGCTAGGAGCGGTCTTCTCCGTGCCCCCGGGTCTGGGCGTGGTCGAAGGCGATGAGATCCCGTATCTGCCGGCAGCGGCTGCCAAGAAGAAGGAGAATCAAGCAAATTGGACGACGCTCGACCCGGAGGTCAAGTGTTACCTCCCGGGCGTGCCACGCGCCACCTATCTCCCGTATCCCTTTCAAATCGTCCAGTCTCAGCAGAACATCTTGATCTCCTACGAATACGCCGCCGCGGTTCGCGTCATTAATATGGGGACACCGACGAAAGCCCCTGGCGACAGTTGGATGGGGTGGTCCAACGGTCGTTGGGACGGCGACACGCTGGTGGTCGACGTGACCAGCCTCGACGAACGGACGTGGTTCGATCGCGCCGGGAATTTCCATAGCGACGCCTTGCACGTGGTCGAGCGCTATACACCCCGCAGCGCGGACACGCTCAATTACGAGGTCACCATCGAGGATCCGAAGGTGTTCTCGCGCCCCTGGAAGATCAGCATGCCGCTGTATCGTCGCGTCGAGAGGAATGCCAAGCTCCTGGAATACAGGTGCGTGGAGTTCGCCGAAGAGTTGCTGTACGGTCCTCTTCGCAAGAAGTCTAGTAACTAGGTACGAAAAGGAGACTCCCATGAGTCGTCGCTCTCTGGCTTCAACTGCGGCGCTGGCAGTCCTGGCTCTGGTCGCGCTGTTGACGCAGGTGCCCGCCGCCGGACAGACCCCATCGGGCGCCTCGAAGCCAACAGCAACCGGGAAGCCGTGGACACCGCCCCGCACAACTGATGGCAGGCCCGACCTGCAGGGGATCTGGACGGACAACACGGTGACGCCGTTCCAACGGCCGCAGCAGCTCGGCACCAAGGAGTTCTATACCGACCAGGAATTTGCGGAGCTGAGCCAGCGTGCCCGTCAAGGGGACGTTGGCGAAGAAGGCAATCTTGGAGCGGCCAATCCGCAGGAGGTGCGGTACGACCTCGAGCTGTACGGTTTTGACCGCACCAAAGTCAGGTTCGGTTCCAACAAACGCACCTCGCTCATCGTCGGGCCGGAAGGCGTGGTGCCTCCCATATTGCCGGAGGCGAGACAAAGAAACGCGGACCGCGTCGCGAGAAACAAGGGACACGAGTTCGACAGCCACGAGAACCGGCCGCTGAGCGAGCGCTGCATCCTGCTGAACCAGGAAAGAGTTCCGCTAATCCCCGGCGCCAACGAGGGCAACCTCATACAGATTGTTCAGGGACCGGGATACGTGACCCTGCTTCGCGAAACCAACCACTCCACGCGCGTGATCCCTACCGACGGCCGCCCGCATGTCCCGCAAAACATCCGCCTGTATCAAGGCGACTCGGTGGGACGTTGGGAAGGGAATACGCTGGTGGTCGACACCACGAATTTCACGAGCCTGAGCGCGTTCCAGGGATCCGGCGAGCGGCTGCACCTGGTGGAACGCTTCACGCGCGCCGCGGATGACACGTTGATTTACCAGTTCACGGTTGAAGATCCCACCACGTGGGCCAAATCCTGGAGCGCGGAAATTCCCTGGACGAAGACGCGAGGGCCCGTGTACGAGTGGGCCTGCCACGAAGGCAACAACATGATCTCCAACATTCTTCGCGGGGCGCGTGTCGCCGAACAGGAAGCGGCGCAGAAGAGAGAAAGGTGAAGGTGTCACATGAGAACGAGGCTATTGGCTGTCGTTGCTGGTGTGGGCCTGCTTCTGGCGGCGGGGCCGGCGCGGGCGCATCACGCGTTTGCCGCGGAATTCGACCAGAACAAGCCGATCAAGGTGCAGGGCAGCGTCGTCAGGTGGGAGCTAACGAATCCGCACTCCTGGATTCACATTGACGTCAAGGGTCCCGATGGCAAGGTGGCCACGTGGATGATCGAAGGCGCCAGCCCGAACAACCTATACAGGCTCGGCTTGACGAAGGAGTCCCTCCCCGCGGGGACCGCCATCACGGTCGAGGGTTATCAGGCGAAGGACGGCACCACGAAAGCCGTTGGCAGAAACATTGTGTTCTCTGACGGCAGAAAGTTCTTCCTCGGGTTGTCCGAAGCGGAGGGCGCGCCAAAGTAGGCTAACTAGCCACGGAGTTCCGCGCCTTGATATCCGCGCAGCCCCGCGGCTAGTTAGCCACTATTTCTTTCTTGGCGCGCTTCGCGCGCCTCGACCGTTATGCGGATTCGCAACGAGTACGAATTCACGGTTGGGGCCGATAACGGTCAACGGGGTTTGAGCGGCGCCGGTCGACCGAACTTCGCCAGGTCGATCGCCACGTTCGTCGTGATGTTGTTCAGGACGATCGAGTCGCGTCCGTCCAGCCACGCGAAAGTGATTCGGAACGGCAGCTTGATTCCGTTGACGTCGCGATAATCAGAGAAGTCAATCTGGGTGGGAATGCGGCCGATGGGCGAGCTGCCGTACCGCAGCTCGCGCAACAGCAATCCACTCTGCCTGTCGAAGTACAACGTGACCAGAAGGCCCCTCGGCCCGGTCCCCTGGACGACGTCGACCACGTGAGTCTGCTCCGACGGGAGACCCTGCTGCAGCACTGACTGGCTGGTCGGCGCCGGCAGATCGGCAATCGTGGTCGGCGGACCGGTACGCAGATTCGTGAGAATCTGCTTGATCTGCCCTGGAAACGACAGCTGTGCGTCGACTCTGGCCCCGTCGAGATCTGTCCCCGTCAGCTGAAACTCTCCCAGCACGTTGAGCGGCGTTCTCAGCCAACCGGTGCGGCCGTCATAGGTTCTGACCTGGTCCCCTCGGCCGGTCTCTTCCTTGAATACGATGATCGTGGCGCGCTTGTCGGGGGCTTGCGCGACGATTTCGACGTCACCACCGCCCCCGAATCCCCCGAAGCTGACGCTGGTCCCTTTGCCGACAAAGCCGGTGAGGCCGGCGAGACGTTGGGCGCCGCCGGCTGCCTGGATGTATCTGTCCAGGATCGACTCTGCGGAAGGCGCGCCAGGAGCCTGCACGATGACGTCGTCAGGTTCGACGGTCGGCGTGCCATAGATCGTGGCCATGACCGGCGTGACCAGTGGCTTGTCGCGATTGCGATGACAGGTCCAGCACGTCACGAGCTGGCGTCCGCCGAAATTGTTCTTGTTGATGGTGGCAACCATGGTCACCATCGCGCGCGCCATCTGCTTTCTCGGCGTATCAGCCGCCCAATCCACCTTCTCCGTGCCAGCATTGACGTGACAATCCGAGCAGTCGAATTGAAGCGCGGCCGCCATGATTCCCATCGTCCCGAGGAAATCGTCCACGGGAATGCCTTTGAGCACCTGGACGTTCTTGAAAACTTGTTCTGATAGGAGGGGTTTGTCTTGTGCGGCGGTGCGCGCGGCGGTGAGCCCGCCGATCAGCCCGGCCACGGCGATGACGGCGGCCGCGAGCATCGTTCGTCCGGACCGCAGTCTCATTTGTCTCCGCCCGGCACGGTCGCCATTATAGTCATAGTCCCACAGCGGGGCTCACTCGCCAACGATGACGCGCGTCCCTGTAAAGATCAGGCGCGGCGGACCATTGCCGGCACGAGATGCTTGACGCTTGGAGCGCCAACCTGCTGCATGATGGCGTAGAGCTCGGCGCGCAGCAGCTCCAGTACGCGCTCGACTCCGGGTTGACCGAAGGCGCCGAGCCCCCAGATATACGGCCGGCCGATGCACACCGCGGTCGCACCCAGACACAGCGCCTTCGCGATGTCGGTGCCGCGGCGGAAGCCGCTGTCTATCAGGATCGGCATGCGCCCGCGGACCTGTGCGACGATTTCCGGCAGGGCGTCGATGGTCGAGCGTCCGCTGTCCTCGCTGCGCGCGCCATGGTTCGACACGATGATGCCGTCCACGCCAGCCTTGACGGCGAGCTCCGCGTCCTCATGAGCGAGGATGCCCTTGATCACGATCTTCATTCGTGTCGTGTCGCGCATCCGTTTGATCGTTTCCCACGTCAGAGCGGAAGACTGGATGTTCGACAGACCCGACAGATCGACTCCCTCGTACATCGGTCTGGTTCTGTAGTTGGCCTCGAGGCTGCTCCTGTCGTGGCAGGCCGAGCAATTGCGTGTGTCCGTGCGCTGCAGCCGGAACAGCGTTTCCTGATTGCGACCGCCGTTCCGGTCCACCGTGACCGCCACGGCGAGACATCCGGCGCGCTCCGCTCGCGTAAGGAAGGCTTTGGTGACATCCCACTTGTTCGTTGCGTAGAGCTGGTACCAGATGGGCGCACCACGTGCTGCCATCACGTCCTCTGGCGACGTAGTGGACTGGGTCGAGAGGATCATCAGGTGATTGCCCACCTTTGCCGCCCTTGCCACCGCTTCCTCGCCACCTGAGTGATAGGCGCGGTGACCGCCGATCGGCGAGATGACGATCGGGGTGTTGTATCTCACGCCGAGAATGTCGGCGCTCATGTCGACGTTGCTGACATCGACCAGCCGCCGCGGCCTGAGTTGGAATTTCAGAAAGCCCTCGCGGTTGGCGCGCAGCGTCGCCTCGTCGTCAATGCCGGATGCCATGTACCCGAAATGTGCGGGCGGAACTGTTTTGCGCGCCACCGGCTCGAAGTCGAACACGTTGATTGCATCCTCAGGCCTTGTGATGAGGTCTTGAAGGTTGGCCGGCGCCCAGATCATCGGATCGGGGCTTTTCTGCGGCCAGGGGGGCGGAGTCTGCGCGGCAAGTCCGGCAAGCCCGGGAAAGGCGAGCAACGGGGTTCCGGCCAGCCACTTCAGCAACTGGCGACGGCTTGCGGCTTTGTCGTCTGAATTCATGACGTCCTCAATTCTTCTTCTCGGCCAGCACGCGCTTTGCAAAGCGCAGAATCGTCGACGAGGTGTCCTCCGACTCTCCGTCCAGCATGTTCGTCCAGACGCTCATATGCGTGCGCCCTTTGACCTTGTGCGTCGTCACATCCTTGTGACCGGCCGCACGCAGCGCCGCGGCCATGTCGACATTCTGCTGCTGTCTCCACTCCTCGTCACCGTCGGTGTCGATGAGCAGCACCGGGGGGAGATTCGCGCGGAGGTAGCGTGACGGAGAGGAGTCTACCCAGACTTTTCGATCCGTACCCCACACATACGTGGGACGGTCGGGTGCAACTCCCGGCTTATCGACCCAGAAGAACCCGCTGACCGGCGCGATTCCCTTGATGTCGCTGGGAGAGAGCTTGTGCGCGGCGAGATAGCGGGTATCCGCGACAAGGAGCATCGCCAGGTACGCCCCTGCAGAGTGGCCGATGACGACGATTCGGTCCGGGTCGCCTCCATGCCGCCCGATGTTGCGTTTTACCCATGCGAACGCTGCCGCGGCGTCCTGAATATGAGCGGGGTGTGACACCCCTGGCGAAAGACGATAGCTCGTGACAACGGTCAGGTAGCCAGCCTCGGCGAACCGCTGGCCGACGAAGCTCTCCTCGCCTCGGTCGCCCATCGACAGGGCTCCACCATGAAGCGAGAAGATGACTGGCGCGTTCTTGACATCTTCGGGGATGTAGAGGTCGAGACGATCTTTGCCACCCGGGTACTCGACGCCCGCGACGTAGTCGAGATTCTTGACGATGTTGACCTTGTGGGACTGTGCCGTCGCAGACACCGCAAGCAGGAATATCCCAAGCGCACTGAACACCCATTGCGTCCCCCGCATGACTCCTCCTTCGCCGAAGCTCGGGTGATTATGCCGCTGAGGGCGCTCGAGCGTAAACCATCCTTTGAAAGAAGAACTGGCCTTATCGTTGACGTGAAAGGGTCAGGGGAAGGAGAACGTCGGCAACGCAGCTGGAGCTGGGCGGATCATGGGATACTGTTCAGGGTGCTAAGGAGTCCGTATGGAAACCCTACCAGTGAGACCCGAACGCTTGGCCCAGCTCGAGGAGTTGGCGCGTCGGCGTGGCAAGAGCACTGTTGATGCTCTAGATGATGTCTTGGCCGATTATCTGGAATGGGAGCGTCAGGACTATCAGGAAGCCGTAGAAGGCATCCGCCAAGGCTACGGCGACGTGGCGGCCGGTCGTACCAAGCCCGCCGGACTTCCTCGACGAGTTCGCGCGGAAGCATGGACTTGCGCGTTGAGCCGTCGGATCAAGCACAGTCAGACATCGCCGGGATCGACGACTGGCTCCGTTCTCAGCGGGCTGGAGATGCCGGCGAGCGCTGGTTGGAGTCCAATCTGAGGAGCCAACCTTCACGTTTCTGCGAACCTAGCCGAAACTCGTCCAGCTCAAACACCTCCAGGTCGAGCTTCTGGGGATGGACGGTCACTCCTTTGAGCACGCATTGCAGCGCTTCCGATTGTTCCGGTGGGCGAGTGTCGCAAAAGCTGCACGGAAGTCACTGAGAGTTCGCTGCAAAAGCGCAGCGTCCTAGCTGAAAGGGCGACTGCTGTCCTCCGCCACGAGTGGCAACACAGCTCATATGTTCGAATCCGATCGCGACATCAGGAGCGGGCCGGCCTCTTTCACGCACACACGCACGTGTATGCGGAACGACAGAACATGACAATGTGGATGTCGATGCGACGGTTTACCCTGACGAATGCGTACGCGAAAAAGCTAGAGCGCCACACCGCGATGGTGGCCCTCGTCTCGCTTTTCAGGGGATGCTCAAACTGACCCACTACCGCGCCCGCCTCGCGGGACTATAATCCGACAAAAACCTGGTACCATCCCGGGCGTAGAGGGGAACTTCATGCCCACCACAAAGGCCACGGGGAAAGCAGAGGCGGGGACCAGCGCCGGCTTCCCCATCGTTGGCTTGGGTGCATCCGCCGGTGGGCTCGAGGCCTTCGAGCATTTTTTCCGCAATGTCCCGCGCGA
>Ga0209640_10000703_pt1 | contig 26546 bp, 22 predicted proteins | sample RifCSP10_1_FD_184018 | JGI IMG/M metagenome (GOLD analysis project Ga0209640, IMG submission 184018) | Soil microbial communities from Rifle, Colorado - Rifle CSP2_sed 10_1 (SPAdes) (version 2) | ecosystem: Environmental > Terrestrial > Deep subsurface > Rock core/Sediment | place: Rifle... | reverse complement strand
AAGAAGCGGGAAAACCAATTCTTAAATCTGTTTAATACATATCTTCCATCACTTCCAAAACTGGTTAATTTATTCGAATTTATTAAAAACTGGCTCAATGGTTCATCAAAAGTGTCTTTTTTTAATTGACTAACGACCAACGCTGTATTAGACGATATTTGCTCATTAAATTTTCTATCTTTTAAAATCTTACAAATTTGATCTGATAACACTTTTGGAGAATCACTACTAACAACTACTCCAGCTAAGAACTTATTTATTAAATTAGAAATGTAATCTTTTCCATTAGTTACGGTAGGCACACCTAATTGCAAAGGAATAAGAATTCTTGTTCTGAATGCAAACTCATCCTCAAGAGATCTTTTGGATAGCACAATTGCTAAATCTGCTTCAGAACAGAATTTAAAACTCTGTTCTTTGCCAACCCAATCAATAAATTTTACTACATCATCAAATAAGCTCAATTTCTTTGATTCTTCGACCGATCTTTCATATTGTTCATTGAATCCCGCCAAAGGATGCTTCCCTCCTAAAATCAATAATTTAGCGCTTTTTACTTTATTTAAAACTTGTGGCATGGATCTAATCAACGGAAGAGGATCAAACCATGGGTAAATTCCTCCCAGCCAAATTATTAATTTGTCGTCTCTTGAAAACATTTCTCCTTTTAAATTTTTAAGACCTGACCGAAATTTAACTTTAGCCAAAGTTGGAATAATTGAAACTAACTCATCAGTAAAAGTTGTCGGATTAATTTTACCCATCATTGATATTGCACCCATTAAATAGTCTCTTTGCTTACCAGTTGCACAAACAAAGTGATCACCTTTTTTCAGAATTGAAGTAATCACCTTAATTTTTTGATTAAATATTAAACGATTGTTTTTATTTCTTCCCATTGAAACTAATTTCTCAAAAAGAATAGCATAATGGGTATCGACTATAGTTGGTATTCTAATACCGCTTTTTACGTATCTGTAAGCAATTGAATCTGAAGAAGAACTTAGCTCAATTAAAACAATATCAAAACTTTTTATTAACTTAAATGATTTGATCGAATTTAAAATTTCGTATTTTCCTTTTTTTGTCTTTGGTTTTTTACCAAAAGTGGAAAAGATTGAAACTTGATATTTTTTAGAAAGTAATGACGCCAAATACAGCTGCCTGATAGCAATGCTCGAAGAATGCTTCTCATCCAAAACATCTTCATCACTCAAAATTGCAACTTTCAATTTTTTTGTTTTCATAATTTATAAAAAATATATAACCTCTAAAATCCAAGCAAACGACTTTTTCGCCAAACTAGATTAATTTATTCCTCCAGGTCTTGGGTGTATGATTATTAATCAGTTCTAGTTTTTGAAGGTATCTTGGCCTCTTATATCCCACACTCTTTGCCCACTTAACCATAACTGTAACCCCCTGCTCGAGTGAAGTTTTATCCTTGAAACTTAATAACATTTCTGCCTTTGTAGAAGTGCAAAAAGCAGCTTTTACTTCCCTAGGTCTCTGCGGCAAATAAATAGGTCTTGATTTTGAATTAAAACAAGTTAGAATCACTTCAGCGAGATGATTGATTGTATATTCTTTTTCCGGTCCAATATTTACAATTTGCCCACTTAAGCCTTTTTTAAATCCCGCAATTGCAATTGAGGGAGTAATATCGTCAATATATGAAAATGATCTTTTTTGTTTACCGTCTCCGTAAATATAAAAAGGCTTATCTTTTAATAAACTATTTATAAATATTGCAACCACATTCCGATATGGATCTGCCATATTTTGTCTTGGGCCATAAACATTGTGGGGTCTTAAAATTACAAACTCAAATTTGAAAACATCCGCCAAAATTTCAGTCGCAATTTCCATTGATGCTTTCGCCACTCCGTAAATATCCACCGGTCGCCTGGGTAATTTTTCATTAAACGGAGGTTTTTGCTCACCATATACTGCCATAGATGAACAAAGTACGATTCTTTTTAAACCATTATTAATTGCCGGAATTAATAAATTCAAATATGCATTATAATTATTTTCAGTATGACTTATTGGAGTAAATTGAGATAGACCTTCTCTGGCTATTGCCGCAAGATGATAAACAATTTCAGGTTTAATATTAATAATAAATTTTTCGGTTTGTGATTTATTCTTTAAGTCAATTTTATAAAAATATTTTTTGGCAGAAGAAGAAATATTTTCAATATAGCCACCAGATAAATTATCGATTCCATATACCTCGTACCCCAAACTTATTAGATAATCCACTAAATGTGATCCCATAAAACCGGCACTTCCTGTAACCAAGATTCTTATTTTTTTCTTCATTTCAAATTGTAATTATAACAAACTAGATACATTAATAACGCGTGAGGCGTCACTTTTTAAGTACAAAAAATCTGTGGTAAGGATTTTCATTAGAGTAATAATTCTTTAATACATCTAATTTGTTTAGCTCAAAAACTTTTAATATCCTGCTTAGAGAATACCCCTTTTTACCAATCTCCCAATAATGTTCGCCATCAAATTTATGCTTTCCAGGAAAATTGACCTTAAAAGTTTTTTCGAACTTTGGAACATAAGGAAAAAACTTTAAACCTAAATAAAAACGAAATATATCATAATCTGGAAGACTAATGACAATCCACCTTTTTGAAACTCTTTTAATTTCTTTTAATGCTTTAGAAAATTTACTAAAAGGTAAATGCTCTAAAATCTCGGCGACCAGTATTACATCAAATGAATCTTTCTTGAAAGGTAAATAAAGCACATCTGCAACTACATCCGGTTTAAGGTGGTAATCTTTGTCACACATCACAACTTTAATTCCCGATTTTTTTAAATAATCAGAAACTACCTTATTACCAATCCCGATTTCCAAAACAGTTTGAGGTTTTAATGAAACTATTTCATTAATTTGGTGCCAATAGCTCACCCATCTCGCTTTAGTCACATAATTGGAATTACAATAATTATTCATTATTTACCCTGTTAAACTCATTAGAATATTGTTCAGTTTATCAGCATAATGTTTGGTCGTAAAGTTGTTCAAAACTTTCTTTCTACCCAATTCGACCATTTTATTAACATTCTTTCTATTCTTTAAAATTATTCGTGTCTTGTCTGAAAAAGATTTAATAGTCGTTGCATAAGTTAATTCTCTATTATTTATAAGACCGTAAGTATCCTTTATTCCTGTAACGGGAGATACAATAACTGGCAACTTCATCAACAGCGAATCCAGCACAACCAGCTGTGCTTCTGCCTTATTAAGTTCATATAAGGGTAAAACTAAAGCCTGAGCTGTGATGTATAAATGCTTCAATCTTAAAAATGAAAGTTCTGAGTACTTCTTAATATTGGGAAGATTTGGAACTTTAAAAAATAATTTTTTTGATAAAATCATGACAAACTTAACATTATTTAATATTTTTGCTAGTTCTACAATCTTATCTGTATCCCTACTGCGATCTCTACCAACAAATAAAATATATTTAGAACGAATTTTACCGGAAGGTTTAAAAAAATCAGGGTCTCCCCCGGCGGGAATAAAATAAACCCGGTTTTTTCTGAAATTTAATTTTTGAATAAAATCTTTTTTCTCTTGAATAGAATGGCAAACAACAAATTCGCATTTTGAAAACAAATATTTTAAAACTTTTAACTTTATGACATTTTTCTCATTAATCCGATTAATAAGATCGGTGCTTATATAAATAATCGGAACTCTTATCAACCCTGTTAATTTAAGAAAAAGTGTCGGTAAACCAACCGAATCAACTGTAGTGATAACTGCGTCAGTCTTATTTATTTTTATTATTTGAGGAATAATTAAATTTAATTTAAATCCTAAACCGATGCTTTTATAAAATAAGTAATCAAGAGGCAAAAATAACCAATATAAAATCATAACGCCTATGGAATTTTGATCATTAAAAATGATTTGATGACTCATCTTGGCTAAATGATTTGCTCCATACAGTAAAGTATCCGGCGCTTTATTATTTTCAACCTGTTTTAAGATTTTTATTCTAGGAGTCGGATATAAATAATATATTTTCATTATTTCTTTTGAGAGACAACAAAATATCCCGAAGGAAATCTTTTAAAAAACTTGTGTTTAGATATCAACTTTCGGTCTTCAATCATTACAGCTAAATCAAGCAATGGAAGCAAGACGAAATAAGCCAATATTCTAAACGGAAAATACCAATGGCTTATCCACCATTTCAAGTAATCAGCCAAAACCGTGAAGAAAACTCCTTGAACTTTAAATAAAATTACTTTACTTTTTAATCTTTTTAAATTGTTTTTGATCCAATATTCACTCAAACGATACCCATCGTGCTGTTCTGTATCGACAGGCGTTAGAAAAGGGAAACTTAAAACTAAAAATCCTCCTTTTTTTAAAACTCTAAAACATTCCGATAATCCTTTTTGGGGCTGGTCAACATACAAAAATAATTCTGTCGCTTTTACTACGTCAAAAGAGTTATTTTTAAATGGTAATTTTTGAACATCACAAACAACATCCGGATTAAAAGTTTTATCGATATCGGCTATTACCCAATTTTTATTTCGGTTTTTTTGAAAATTGCCTCTTTCGTGACCTCCGCCAATATCCAAAACCCTTCCACTAAAATATTTTTTAATGGAATATAAATCACGATCAATATTTTTACGCCTGTAGCTTGTAAATAACCAATACGCAATATTTTCAAACATTTAAACAAGTGATTTTAGAAAATCAATTTCAACTTTGAGCAGTTTTTGAATAGAGTAATTCTTTGAAACATCCAATCTTGCCTTTTTGGCTAATTTATACCTAAGATCCCGATTTGAAAAAAGTAACTCAAGCTTGCTGGCAATATCAGATGAACCGGTTTTGCAAAGTATACCAGTTTTACCTTCTTTAATTATGCTTTTTCCGAACGTTGCTGATACAAGTACCGGTAATCCGCAAGCTTGAGCTTCAAGCATCACTTTAGGGAAGCCTTCCGTAAGCGAAACCAAAGAAAAAACCTCTGCTCTATTGTAGAATTGTGGCAATTGGTCATTAGGAACGAAGGATGATACTTTTAAATTGACCTTATGTTTTTTTGCCATTTGTATCAATTGGTATTTTAAAGAACCGTCTCCAACAAAGTGAAGAATATACTTTCGTTTTTGTTTTAATTTAGATACGGCTAATATTAAATTCATTAAATTCTTTTGTTTCTCCAGTCTTCCAACATAAAGAATTTCAAAATGATTTTTTTTAATTTTATTATTGGGTTTGAATATATTTAGATCCACACCGTTTGGAATATATTTAATATTTTTTAATTTTAGAGAATTTAATTTATCTGTAATTTCCGGAGTAGAAGCAATAATTCCGTTTGCCAAACGTAAAGCTAAGTATTCCCAAAGATGTATTAAAAATACTAGGAAATATCTTTTTTCTATTTTTAAGAAATACTTATAATCATAAGCATAATTAAAAACAAAAGGAGTTTTATATAATAATTTTGATATTATGGCAGGAATAGTTGCAGTCAAATGACTGCATCTTAGAATTGAAATATTTTTAAATTCAACTTTATTTATAAAAGGTAAAATTATTGAATATATATACCTGTGAATATTTCTTTTATTTGAAACTAACCGGCAATTATCATAAGATCTTCTTTTTTCATTAAGATAGGAAAATATAAGAAGTTTCTTAAAATATTGCGAATAGGCTTTTAGATCTAAATCTATAAATCTCCGGTCCTGCCCTGTCTTGGCTAAGTCATTAAAACCTCCGCCAATTGGAAATAAAAATCCAAGTATCATTTAATCAACCCCTGATATAAATTTATGTGTTTTTTAAATACTTCAGTTCCAAATTTATTTTTTAAATAAGGAATTCTATTTTTTATATTTTTAGATAAAAGTTTTTGATTTTTTAATGCTTTTTCAATTGATAAAACCAAATCTTTCAAGCCTTTCGGATAAATATATCCGGTTAATTCATCATCAACAATCTCGGGTAATCCGCCTTTATTTGAGGCTACAACGGGAGTACCGCGAAATAATGATTCTAATGCTGTTCTTCCGAAAGGCTCTTCCCAAACAGACGGTACAACCGTTAACAATGATTCATCGTATAAATTTAGTACTTTTCTATGTTCCACTCGTCCATGAAAGCTAACAATATTTTGAAGCTTAAGTGAATTGACTAACTTTGAATAGTATTCAATATTTCCTAAACCAACTACCACAAGTTTAATTTTGCTTTTATTATTAATTAAGTAAGCCAATGACTTTATCAGTTGTTCAATTCCCTTACCTTTCGATAATTTACCAACGTAAAGAATTTGCGGCTTTTTTCTTTTGTTTCCAGATGAAATATTAGCATTCATAGGATTATAAATAACCATATTCTTTTCGATTCCGTTGAGTGAATAAATCAAAGACTGTTTCCTGCTTACACAAATTATCTGATCAGCAAATTGTAAAAATAATTTATAAATAAATTGAATTATTCTTGCCCTTAAAGCAAAAACAGCCAAAAGAACTTCATTTAAAATGTTACCGCCTGACGTGTAGTGTTTAAGATAGTACCTAAAATCTTTAAACCAAAACTCAATGAAGTTACAAGCCCTATAGTTTCTTTGGCTATTAATGCAAAAACCGAAACTGCAAAGTAATTGATAATCCCGAACTGAAACAACTAAGGGTATTTTTAAAAGTTTAGAGACGATTACTCCGGCAATAAGTAAATATTTTTCCTGAACATGAATTAAATTTACTTTTTCTTCTTTACACATTTGGTAAATTTTAATTGTTCTGTATATCGAAATAAGTAAACTGTTATGCCAAAATGGAGTTAAAGGATTATTGTCTTTAATTTTTTTAGGAAATGGATACCGTCGTATTTTTATACCTTCTAGAATTTCTTTATTTTTTGAACCAAAATTCGGAGCAATAACAACAACATTCACACCTCTTTTTTTTAAACCTCGTGCCAAGTAATTACTGCTTATTTCTGACCCTCCAAAGTTGAAAGGTTCAAAGTATTCGACTAAAAAAGCTATTTTCATAAAATATGACAGGCTAGGGTCAGGCTAGATCTTTATTGCGACTATTTCAAAACCATCGGTCTCGGCAGGATGTTTGGAAGCATAATTGACTCTAAATTGTCTCAACCTTTTATATAATCCAAGAGATATTCCTCCAATTAAATCAAACAGTCCTGACAATGGAGTATCCCACAGACCCAACATTAATGTTACTACTTTAAAACGGTGTTTTTTTAATTCGTTTAGTATTTGTTTTTTCGTATACTCAATTTTGTGATCCGGATCAGTGTAATAAAAAAAGCCGTATTTCTTTTGAAGTCTCTTCCATGAAGTTGCCACATTGGGCACGCTCAAAAGTAACTTACCCTTCTTTCTTAAAACACGGTAAACTTCGTTTAAAGCTTGATCACGATTGCGAATGTGTTCTAAAACATCGACAAAGAACACAACATCAAACTGCCCGCCTTTAAACGGAAGTTTCTCTTCTCCGTTATGTTTTAAAAAGTTTACATTCTTTACCTTAGACTTTTTTGCTTCTATAATTGCCAGCTCTACTGATTCATCATCAAAATCAAATCCGGTAATTTTTTTACACTTCTTGGCAATTTTTAACGTATGTTGCCCGTTTCCACAACCATAATCTAAAACAACATCTCTTTTATTAATATATTTTAAATACCAGGGAACAACTTTTACCAAATGTTTAGGATGAATTCTTTGTGAATGTTTACCCGTTATTTGCACAAGTCTCATACCAACTAAAGCCAACAACCTATGCTTTTGAAACAACCAAATTAATAATTTCATTTCAATTTAAGAAATAATTTCTTAAAAGCAACCGGAATTAACAAAGAAACGGCAGGTTTTATTAAGTAGATTGATTGCCAAAATTTTATGTCACCGTTTTTCAGAGCTTTTAGTCTCGCAAAAAAAGCCAGCTTTAATTGTTCTGACATTCTTTCAAAAGATATAGATTTAGCATGTTTTCTATATAAAAGTAAAACTTGAGGAATGTTTGCAGTTTTAAACTTACCGGTTATACGGAGCATTAAATCATGATCTTGAGCATATTTGAATCTTTCGTCGTAATTTCCAATCTCTTCAAACACACTTCTTCTAAACATCAGAGTTGGATGAAGAAATGGTATATATTGGGGTATAACTTTTCGGATTTCACGGCTATTTTTGGGAAATTTGATTATCTTTCCCTTGTTCCCCTGTTCATCAATTTCCTGAGCGAATGTTCCAACCGCTTTTATGTCTTTGCGGGCCTTTAAAAAGTCCAGTTGCTTCTTAAATCTATTTCTAACTGCAACATCATCACCGTCAATTCTGGCTATAAATTCTCCTTTGGCAATTTCCAACCCTTTATTGAGACATTTTACCAAGCCTAAATTTTTTTTATTTCTTATATATTTAATCTTCTTATTTTTAATTTTAGAAATTATCTCACTTGTTAAATCATTTGATGCATCATCGATAATAATAAGCTCAAAATTTTGATAAGTTTGATTCAACACGCTCTCAATTGAGCCTTTGATGTATGCCTCATTATTATAGGTAGCTAAAATAACCGAAATTTTAGATTTTTCCATCAGTTACTCTCCGGTATATTTTTAAATTTTCTTCTGCCACAATGTCCCAAGTAAACTCCTTTAAAACTCTTTGTCGGGATTTTTCTCCCATATCTTTACGTAGTTTGGAATTTTTAGATAGATAATTAATTTTTTTTACCCAATCATCAAGATTATTGGGTTTTGCGAGGTATCCGTTCAAACCATCTTTTACTGCTTCTGGAAACGCACCGGAATTAGGCAATACCAACGGTAAACCCGCAGCCATTCCTTCTAAAACAGCTAAAACAAAACCTTCATTTAATGAAGGGAAAACAAATATATCTGCAACAGAATAATGTTTTAACTTATCAAACCCAAATCTCGGTCCTGCCAATATAACCCTTTTTTCCAGTCTATTCTTCTTGATTTCTTTTTTAATCAATTTTTCTTCCGAACCACTTCCAATTAAAATCAAAGATACGTTATTTGGCAATTTTTCAATTAACTTAATTAAAAACAACGGATTTTTTCTTTTAATCAATCTCCCTAAAAATAAAAGGACAATTTTATTTTCCAATCCATATTTTTTCGTTAACTTAAAATCTTTTTTTAAAGGATATATTTTTTTATCATCTACTCCTGTGTGAACAACAGTTATTTTCGATTTTAGAAAAGGAAATTTTTTTTCAAGTCTATTTTTTAAAAAATTACTGTCTGCTATTACATGGTTGGTAAATTTAAAAAATATATTATTAATAATGTCTGTTAGTTTTCCGGTTTCATCCAGATGATAATGAGTAATTAGAGTTACCTTAGGTAATACTAATTTAAAAAGTATTGCTCCAAAAGCTAAAAAGTGAGGGACATGAATTCTTAAAACATCAAATTTTTCCCTTTTATAAGTTAATAACAGGTAAGGGATCATTATGATACTGTATATATATGGAGGAAATATGTGTTTCAAAAACGTGTGTGTTACTTTTAAGTTATTGACGTTCGGATAAGGCCGGTTCTTGGGAAGTAAAACTAAAATCTTACTCCCTAACTTAGACATTCTGGAAAGAACTTCGACATCATACACTTCCCCTCCAAGAGTGGAATAGGGAGAGAGACCAAGTTGCGGAGAACAAATTTTTAAACTCTTTATCTTATTCATAGAAAATAATTTTAATCCTAATCCACAGATTTTTAATTTTTCCTAAAATATCCTGATAAATTTCGAAGATTAAAAAATCCAAAGATAATTTTTCATCTTTTAATATTTTAAAATTAAATTTCCTTGAAGCAAGGATGAGCCTTTTTTCACTAAATTCAATATTTATTGGAAATATTATTTTACCACCATTAATTTTTATTCTGTTTTTAATTACATCAAAACCCAATCTCTCTGATCCCAGACCCTCTATAGAATGAAGGTTTCTGATTGAATTTGCCAGTGAAAACATTGAAAACGAAGCAATACCAAGTTCTTCATTAGAACCAAGAATTATTCTTGCATTTGATTTCTCTATTATTTTAATGAATCTTAAAGCTCCGGAGATTCCTCCTGCTTTAGCAATTTTTACGTTAAATATTTGAAAACCTATCTTCAAATATTTTTTTAGATCTGAAATTGCTTCATAACTTTCATCCAAGACAATATTCTCTTTATGATCTAACTTAGACAAATCACTTTTAGATACAGGTTCCTCAAATTCCCAGATACCAATTTTCGAAAGTAAAGAACTTATTAACTTGTATTGTTTAAAAGTATAAATCTGATTAGCATCAACTCTTATATGACCGTTAAAATAATTTTTTAATAGATTAATATATTTAAAATCTTTTAGTAACTCTTTGCCTATTTTAATCTTTAAACGTTTTGTACCATTTCTGTTTATTTTATTAATATTTAATTTATTGAACTCGTCTTTAAATAATTCTTCGGTAATTTCCGTCGATTTTAATTTCCCACCGAGTAACTCAACGATTGATTTGTTTGTAACCTTTGATTCCAAGTCCCAAAGGGCTAAATCAAGCGCACAAACAACACCAGAATTTTTATGAGCATATTTATTGTTAATTTTATTTTTTGCATCTTTGATGTTTTTAAATTCATTCTTTTCAAGATATGACAAAACTTCATTTTTTAAAAACCTAGCCGCATTTATCGTAGTAGATTTATAGAGTACCCCCTCCCCTAGTCCTTCTTTTCTTCCGTCAGTTATTTTTAAAATTACGTGCCTGGACAAATTGATATTTAAATTAGAAATTCTTCTATTAAATGGTATTGAAAAAAAATAACTATTTACTAATTTAATTTTCATCTTAAATTTGAGTAAAGTTGATAAGTTTTATATGCAACATTCTGCCAGTTGTCGTGTTTTAAATAAATATGATAAGCATTTTTTGTCAATTTTTGGGAGAGTTTTTTACTTGTTAATAATTTAATTATTGCATTTGAAATACCTTTCCAATCATTAGGTTTAATCAATAGCCCTGAATTATTATTTTTAAGTAAGAATGGTATATCACCGACGTTGGAAGCAACTATCGGTGTTTTCGCTTCCATGGCCTCTAATAAAGTTATCGGCTGACCTTCATAAAACGAAGGTAACACAAAAATAGAATGTTGTTTTATGATTTTTAAAAGTTCTTTTCCATAGATTGGATTTCTTATCTTTACATACTTATTTAATTCAAGTTTATTTAAAGTATTTTTTAAATTATTCAGTTCACCGCTTCCTACAATAGTTAAATTCAAATCTTGAACAGTTATTTGAGCATCAACAACTGCTTTTAATAATATGTTTATTCCTTTTTGTGGGTGAATCCGACCAATATACAAAACGGTATTTGGAATTTTCTTAAATTTAATTGTTTTTAATTGAGTTTTTCCATTGGGTATATAAATTACTTTGTTATTATTCTGCAACCTCAAAAAATCCCTGCTTACTGAAATTTGAGCATCATATTTCATTTTTAACAACAATATCTTTTCCAAATATTTTTTACCTATCCCACCAATACCTTTATAAATCAATGAATTTACTAACCCTGTTCCGTGTACTGTATAAATTACCGGTTTATGCTTTACAAGAGATGCTAATTTTGCCGGAAAACCTGAAATAAAAGCCTGTGCGTGAATTAAGTCATGGTCGTGTGATAACAAATATAAAAAACTGAATATTAAAAACATTATTCGTCTAAACGGATGATTTGTCGATACTGCCGGACCTAATTTTTTAATTTTATAAGCGGGATAAAATTCTTTTGGAATAAGACCTTTTTGATTACTTGTTAAGATTTCCACGTCACAATACTTTTTCAAATATTTTGCCAAATAGTGAACGTGTGTTTGGCCCCCGCCAATGACCGGAAACCATGTGTCAATTAAAATAGCAACTTTCAATTTACCGTTTTTCATAATCTGATATTATTTTTTTATAAATATTAACGGTTCTTTCTGTTATTTCCTTCCAATCATATTTATTGGCAAGTTCAATCGAATCGTTAGATTTTTTATCGTAATATTTTCCATCTTTAAAGAATTTTTCTATTTCTGTTTGCAATTGATTATAATCGTCAGGATTAAACAAAACTCCTCCGTGACCATTTTTTGTTACTTCCCTAAAAACCGGAATATTCGATACTAAATAAGGTACTCCAGCAGCCGCAGATTCAATGACAGAAATTCCAAAACCTTCAACAAGTGATGGTAAGCAAAACAAGTGACTTCTTTTTAAAAGTGAAATTAATTCCTTACGTTTAAGATTACTGAGATATTTAACTCTTGTGTTAATTCTAAGTTTTTTTGAAAGACTAATTAAATGATTTTTCTGGGGTCCGCTGCCAACAATTATTAATGATAAATCTGCATATTTTAGAACTAACTTTTGAAATGCAAAAAGCAATATGTCTAAGTTTTTATATTTGACCAGTCTTGAAATGGCAATAATCGTTTTATTTTTAAATTTTCGCTCAATCTTTTTAAATTCACTTTTGTCAACACCACACTCAACAACAAATATCTTTTTTGGGTCAATCTCATTGTCTATCAGCTTCTTTTTTGTAGACTTGGAAATTGCAACATATGCATTAGGATTACTATTTAAGTTAATTCTTTCCAAAAGTTCTCCAAATAATCCTTGAAATAATCCGTAATTTTTAATCCAAGAATTTAAATAAACATCCGGATACCAAAACAGTATAGGTCTTTTCTTTTTTTTGCCTATTCTTAGTGCAATTGCATGAGTTAAAAAATTAGTTCCTTCGACCAGATCAAAATCGATGGTTGCTCCAAATTTAATAGCTTCGAAAATAAACTTCAAATTTTTCAAACTTTCAATAAGCGTTCTTTTAGCTTGATATTTCTTTCCTGGCCCAACACGAAAAATAGTTAAATTTTTATTTTTAAATATTCTCTTTTCCTTACCTTGATTTGAAGTTATGACCACAACTTTATGTTTTTTAGCTAAATATTTAACATGGTAAATATTCCTCGCTTCCACGCCTCCACTAAATTTCAAATCCTTTTGGGTAGGAAAATATTCACTAATTATTAGAATTTTCATTTTTTATTAGAAGCTTTTGAAGGACGCGAGGACTTTGATTTTCTAGAATTTCTTATTAAATTTATTAATCTCTCATTTTCAATTGATAACGAACTAACAAGTTTTGTAATTTCCTGCCTTAAATCTTCTATGATGATGTATATTCTGAATACCAAATAGTATAAAACCATAATTGAGAGATAAATAATGACATCTACCCCTCTTCCAATACCTAAAAATTTAGCTATGTCGGTACTTATTTCAGGAAAAACAACGCCTATTAGTGCCAATATCCAAATCGACATCCAAAAAGCAAATCCTAAAGCAGTCAAATTTCCCTGACGTAATCTTAAGATTGCTCGACTTACCGCAAATATAATAAAAACTATGAGTATTACTTGAACAATCGACATATTAATCCTAACGTGCAATATTCAATATTAATCTTGTAATAATTTGAAGAGAGTTGATATTTGTTTGACCTTTTAGCCTCGAGTAACGGGTATATATGGGTTTTATTGGAAGTTCTACAATCTTTAAATTATTTGATTTAAACTCCTTAAAAAATTCACTTGATACTTCCATTTTTTGAGACCGTATTGATATTTTTGCAACAGCTTTTTTACTAAAAACTCTAAATCCTGATTGTGAATCAGTCGTCCAAAATAAAAACATAACGAATGTTACTAAGTTCCCTATGAAATTAATTATCAACCTATCAAGCGGCATTTGCCTCATTTCGTCACTCTTTAACCTGGATCCAATTACAACATCAGCTTTTCCTTTCAAAATCGGGCGAATTAACCTTGGTATCTCCCGAGGATCATGCTGACCGTCGGAATCAAGGGTAACAAGCAGATCAAAATTAAATTTTTTTGCAAATTCAAAACCCGTTTGCAGTGCTCCTCCTAAACCTCTATTTATTAAATGTTTTAACACTGTTACGTTTTTATATTTTGAAGCTACAAAATAAGTATTATCAGTAGAACCATCGTCAATAACAACTATTTTTATCTTATTAATTTTACTTATTTTTTTAGGAATCAACTTAATTACATTTGAAATTGTTTTTTGTTCATTAAAAGCCGGAATAATAACTACAAGATTCATACCTTTTTAGTTCTAAAATATTTTATTGTTTTTTCCAATCCTTCATCAATGGGAGTAGAAGGTTCAAAATTCAAAACTCTTTTTGCCAAGTTTACATTTGCACAAGAGTTTTTTATATCGAATACTCTTTCAGGTTGATATAAGGGTCTATCCTTAAAATCAAGTATCTTTCTCATTTTTTTCTCAATTGTCTTAATAGAAGTAGAATTTCCAGAACCTATATTAAATATCTTTCCTTCAGAATTTTTACTTATAAGACTTAAAAGCAATGCGTTAACAACATCCTCAATATAAATAAAATCTCTAGTTTGATTACCGTCCCCGTAAATAATTGGTGATTTATTTTCAAGCATTTGTCTCGAGAAGTTAGGAATTACTGCTGCATAATTGCTTTTTAATGGCTGGCGAGGTCCGAAAATATTAAAAAACCTTAAAATTACTACCGGAACTTTATAAAGTCTTTGGTACAAAAGACAAAACTCTTCAGCAGCCAATTTTGAAACTCCGTAAACTGATAGTGGTGTTGTTAAGTCACTTTCTATTACTTTTTGCTTTTCAAGATGTCCATATACGGCACAGGATGAGGAAAAAATAAATTTTTTTGTATTAAATCTTAACGCAGATTGTAACAAATTAACGACTCCTAATACGTTTACAGAAGAAGCACTGTTTGGGTCTTTAACCGATTCAGGTACTGACACTGATGCAGCTAAATGAAAGACTGCATCAACGCCGTTCATGCTTTCTTCTGTAATTTTTTGATCTGTAATATCTCCTTCAATTAATTTTATTTTATTCAAGACTAATTCAAGATTCTCTTTTTTCCCACTGGAAAAATTATCTAAAACTCTAACTTCATATCCAAGACCAACAAGTTTTTCGACTAAGTGAGATCCGACAAACCCAGCCCCTCCAGTTACCAGTATTTTTTTGATTTTTTCACTGGGCATAAATTTTTTTTCGTCTCTTAAGCTTTTCTGCCAACTTATCTGACTTTGCAATCCATCTCTAAACTCAACCTTTGGCTTATAACCTAATACTTTTTTTGCTTTTTGAATATTTGCATAAGTTGTTTTGACATCTGCAAGGTTAACCTTCTTAAATACTTTAATTGCTTTTTTGTTAGTAAGCTTTTCAATCAGTTCTATTAAATGTAAAACACTTAATGGTTTGAAATTTCCTAAATTAAATATTTCAAATTTAAAATTTTTATCAACTACTCTTAATATTCCATCTACTATATCGTCTATATAGGTAAAATCTCTCTGAAATTCTCCTCTTCCAAAAATCTCTATTTTCTTTCCGTCGATAATTTTGTCAATAAATTTTCTAACTGCCAAGTCCGGTCTTTGCCCGGGACCATATACACTGAAAAATCTTAAAATCGAAAAGTTTAATCCATACAGTCGGTGATACGTAAAACAAACTTTTTCAGCAGTTAATTTTGATACACCGTATGGAGATGTAGGAAATAAATTTTGTTCTTTTTCCGAAAATGGAACCTTACTTGATTCTCCATACGCAGTTGAAGAAGAACCGAAAATTACGTTTTTTACATGATAATTTTTAGCAATTTCTAATAAATTAATGGTTCCGGTTACGTTAGTCTGAAAGTAACTTTGAGGATCTAATACTGATGATCTGACTCCGGCCTTAGCTGCCAAATGAACAATCTTGTCGAACTTATACTTCTTAAATATTTCATTTAGAAAATTTACATCCTCAATATTTCCTTCTTCCAAAAAGAAATTCGGAAAAGAAGATAAATCTCTAAGATTTCTTCTTTTTTCCTGGGGGTCGTAAAAATTATCGAAATTATCAATTACTACAACATCATCGTCCCTTTCGACTAATTTTTTAGCTAAATGCGAGCCTATAAAACCAGCACCTCCGGTAAGGAGAATTTTCATGCGTTGATTGTAGCCAAAACAAGGCTAATTGGCAACCTTAAATGAGTTTGTTAGTTTTTAAAAACGAGGAATATACCAAAAATAATCACTAACACTCCTATGAGTTTTAAAATTGAGAAACTTTCCTTGAAAATAATTGTCGATCCGATCAAAACCAGGATAATTGATGAGGAAACAAGTGCAGGATAAGCCCGACTTACGTCTGTTGTAGAAAGAACTCTAAGCCATAAAACAAAACCTATCACGTATCCTGTTAAACCAATTATTATTAAGGGGTTTGTAAAAACCCTAAAAAGCTCATCAATTAAATTACTTTTTGACAAAGTAATTCCTCCTATTTTTAACATACCTGCTTTAAGGAGTAAATTACCTCCTCCTGATGCAAGAATTGCCAGTAAAAACGGTATTAACGGAGGCATAAATTAATAATATCAAAATATTTATTCAATAACTAGACGTTTAATGCTTTGATGTAACTGTTAATAATCATTTTTACGGTTTTTTCCCAGGTAAACTTTGCTGACTGTTCAATTGACTTTTTTCTCAATAAGTCAAAGTTCTTTGAATTATTGATTTTTAAATCCAAAACCTTATTAACACCCTTTGCAATGGAATCATAATCCTGTGCATTTACAAAGAAACCAACATCTTTTGCTACTTCCTCTAAGCTCGAATTTTTTGAAATGACAACAGGAGTACCGCAAGCCATTGCTTCGACCACCGGCAATCCAAAACCTTCATACAAGGACGGCTGAATATAGCAGGTCGCTAAATTATAAATTTTTACAAGATCTTCATTTTCTACAAAACCTAATCTTCGAATTTTTCTCGAAACACCGGATTTTCTCATTTGAGATACCAACTCCCTGACCTCATTTAAACTATTATCAACTAGAGCGCTTCCTACCATAATTAGTGTTGAGTCAATTTTATTCATTGCCAAAATCAAATTTACCAAGTTCTTATTATAGTTAACATCTCCGACGTATAGAATAAAGTCATCAGGCAGGTCATATTTTTGTTTTATATCTAAACAATCTTCTTTTTCCAAAACTTTATAATCATCACTTGGAGCCAGGTAAACCACATCGACTAAATTCGGATCGAAATTTAAATATTTAATTACGTCAATTTTAGAGCATTGTGAATCGCAAATTATTCTTGATGCAAACTTTAAAGCTTTTTTTTGACGCCAAAAATTAAATTTTCCTCTAATTCCAACGGGAAACAATTCCGGAAAAACTAAGGGAATTAGATCGTGAATTGTAACAACAAATGGTATTTTTTGTTTTGAAGAAAGAGTATTAAAATATAAGTCAAAATAAGGGTAGTGAACAAGATTGCAGCTTGGTACAGTCCCGTCATCAAAAAAAATGTATTCATTGTTTCGATCAATTTTAGGTAAATTTTCGATTAAACTTTTTGTATAAAAACCGACACCTCTTAACCTGTGCCCGGTTTTAAGAGGTGACGTATCAATTGCTACTTTCATTTTTCAATTAAATACCTCCAATAAGCTCTTGGAAATCTCAAAGCCGAAAAAAAAGAAAAAATTATTCCTTGAGGACCATCTAAAATTCCTTTGTGTCTTATTTGTGTTAAGAAGAACCACCAAAATGGTTTTACTAAAAAATGCTTTGCAAATTGAACAGGGTTTTTGCCCGTATCCTGATTTTTTAACTGACCGGCAATTAAATTTATATATTTGCTATTCCTTATTAAATACCTTTTAAAAGTCGGGTCTGCCATATGAATCAAATCATTTTGCAACCAACCTACTTTTCCATAAACTTCTATTTGTTCATGAACATCTTTACAGGGAAAACGTGCTTTATCTTTTTTAACAAGTCTAATTACTCCATCCGGATAAACTCCGCCGTATTTTAAATATTTTCCTAAAAAGTAATTGAGGCGCGGAATAAAAAAAGCAGAATAATTACCGTTATCACCAATATTCCCGTCTCTGTGTTCTAATAATTTTTGATGCCTCAAAAATAAACTTTTATTCGGTAAGTTTTGCTGATATTTTTCGATTTGATCATTATTCATTTCAATTATCTTTTTTATTTCTGCCGCAAGTTTCCTGGTTACTCTTTCATCGGCGTCTAATTGCAAAATCCAATCATAAGATGCCTTATCAAGAGCCTTTTGCTTATTTATGTGAAAGATTGGAGGATTATTTGTCTGTAGAACTTTTGCTTTAAAATCTTTAGCAATCTCAACAGTTTTATCTTGTGATCCTCCGTCTACTATAATAATCTCATCAGCAATATTTTCTACACTCTCAAGACAATCTCTTAAATTAGACTCTTCATTATATGTTGCCAATGCTACTGTTAACTTCATTTAAATATTTTCAACAATTTCGAATGCGGGTTTGCTGTTTGGATAATCAATTGTTTTAATAACCTTTACGTTTGATCTTACTTGATCAATTTCCTCCGGGGTACCTACATATAATAACTTATCACTGGAACTAAAGTCTTCTTTATTTAAAGTCCGAAACTCAAGATTGTCTAAATTTTTAACTGTTGAAAAACCAAATTTGTCCCTTTGCGTTAATTGAAGTATTCCGTGATAGTTAGCAGGATCCGGTTTTTGGTAGAACAGAAATAATATATACGGTTGATCATATTTATCGGTGATTATAACCTTATCATAGTCATCTTGAACTCCCGTAATAAACGGAACCAGTTCGGCAAAACCCGGCTGAAAGGCAATTGGAATCTGTTTGGGGTTGTGTACAAAATAATAATGCAAAAACCTTGCAAAATTATAAGTAAAAAATAAAACCGTAATAATCAGTAAAATACTCCTAATTTTTTTAGATTTTAATGAATTAAAAAAATAGTAAAAACCAAAAGCAGTGATAATGCTAATTGGAACCACCATCAATGCTGATCTTAAAGCCTGAGGAGATTGAAACGTTAACGCTGAAGCTGTCGGAGAAGCCAATAACCAAAGAAAAACCAACGGCCAATTCTTTTCTTTTTTTATTAGAAAATAAACTCCAAATAACAAAAACGGCAATGATACTAAAAGTAAAGTTCCGTGATCAATAAATCTGTTTCTGGCAATTGTATCTCCTTTTATAAATAAAAATTCTGCGTCAAAATGTGCAAAATAATTTTTTAAATATACTTTTGAGTAAGCTTGAATTTTATTATGCAGGATTTGGGTTGTGATACTACCGGGATCCTGGTGATCTCCCCTTCTCTGGTTAACTTCCCAAAACGGTCCGGAGTCAGCAAAAATTGAAACTCCCCAAAATCTGGAAAGACCGCTACCGGAAACAAAAGTAATAAGCGCTGGTACAAGAATCAAAAATCCTATAAATGTGCTAATGATCAAATGCTTTTTTAAAGGTATTAATTTTTTAATGTAAAAGAAAAAAAGAAATACTACCACAATAGGCATGATTAACCTTGCTGCCTGATAAGAATAAAAAGATAACCCAAAAACAATCGCTGCAAAAACCAAATATACAGGTTTTTGAGACGCTTTGATGAATAAATAAATTCCTAAGGTCAATAAAAAAGTAAAAAGATTTGTTTCCCAACCGCCTCTTGAATAATGAATATGCCAAGGTGAAATTGCCAGAAATAGACCGGAAAGAATTGCTATATAGTCATTATTTGAAATCTTTTTAGCAATAAAATAGGTCAGCAATACGGTTAAAACACCGAAAACTACGGACGGAAATCTAACGGCAAATTCCTCAAGACCAAAAAGTGCGACAAAAGGAACAGTCACGTAAACATATAACGGCGGTTTATAGTCACCAAACGAAGTAAAAGCCACCGGCAAAAAATTCCCAAATTCGTCTTTGCCGGTTTTTAAAATTGAATAAGCATTGTAGCCTAAGGCAGCTTCGTCAGCGTTAAAACCTGCCGGAATTTGAACTACCTGCCAGATTCTAACAAAAGTTGCAATGGCAAATACTAATCCTAGGATAAATATTTTAAAATTCTTTTTCATCGATTTTTGGTTAAAACTATCTGAAGTGATTTTGAACCGTCTAAAAACTTAATGTCCCCAACGACTTCAACTTTTCCTAAAGCAATATCTCTTTCTATATCTTTAACCGGTAACTCCATCTCGGCTCCAATTATTAAAGTATTTTTTAAATCCCGGTCATTTGGCCAATAAATTGGTCTAAACACATATTTATCAAAACCGGGCACCTCGCCAACATCAAATTGACCCCTGATCATTTCTAATTTGGCCTGTTTTTGGAAATTTTCAGGAGGGTATTTTGAATAAAATAGATTAAAAATATAAGGCTCATTATAATTGGTAGTGAAAATAATCCGATCTGCCTGATTCTTGTAACTTTCAATTATTTTGACTGCTTCCTTATGTCCGTATAACCAATCCCGCGAACCTAATTCCGGATTATGAACAAAGTAAGAATCAGCTAAAAACCAAAAATTCCAAATCATAAAGAATATCAATATTGTTCCTATTAAAATTCCAACCTTAGCTAAAGTTTTTAGCTTGTCAATTAAATAGTCAGCACCAAATGAACTGAAAATAACAAGAGGAATGATTAAATTTGCTGCTCTAATCGGAGCAATCAAGTCTCTTGTTATAGCCGCAGAAATCGGAGAGATTAAAAGCCAGAAAAAAGTAAAAAAACCGGGTTTTTTTGAATAATACTTAACGAAAACATAAACGCCGAATGTTAAAAATAAAATATCAAAAAGATACATCATCCCGTTGTCGGTAATCGCAGTTCTTGAATTTTGAGAATCCTGACTAAAAAACAAAAAATTAGAAGAGAAGTGATTTAAATAATGATAAAGTACGATTCTGGCTAAATAATAAGGCTGATTATGCCACAGCTGAAACATGGTTGAATCACTCTTAGTTTGATCCTCAATTGCCAAATTGTTAATTTCTTCCTGTGTTTGCGGATAAGAAAGAGCAGAAAAGACTTCCAATCGTCCGCCTTGCCCTCCAAACAATGTCCCTAAATATAAGGGTGAGGACAATAAAATAGCTACAATTGCGACGGAAATTATTTTAAGATTAATTAGGTTTTTAACTTCCTTAAACCAAAAACCGATAAGTCCAAAAACAATTAGCGGGACAAATAATTTCGAAACCTGATAAGTATAAATTGAAATTAAAAATGATAGAGAAGATAACAAAAAAAACAAAATAGAACTTTTTTTAATAAATTTCAGAAAGAATAATATTGCGCAAACATTAAAAAAAACAGCCACAATTGATTCATAAGCCGGTCTTGATAAAAGAAGATGCCAGGGAGAAATCGCTAAAAAAAGTGCTGAAATTATTGCCAATCTTTTCCTTGAAAATAGTTCCAAAACTAAAAAGTAAATAGCTAAAACCGTCAATGCTCCAAACAATGAAGAAGCAGTTCTTGTTGAAAACTCATTAAGTCCAAAAACAGCTACAAACGGAACTGTCAGGTAAACATAAATTCCCGGTTTAAAGTCTCCGAATGACTTAAAAACTAAAGGTAAAACAGAGCCATACTCATCTTTACCTGTTTGTAAAATAGAATAAGCATTATACCCCAAGGCGGCCTCGTCCCAGTTCAAACTTGGCCGTACCGAAGATAATTGGTAAAACCTCAAAAATATAGCAATTATAAATATTAACAATACTATCCAATGCTCAATTATTATCTTTTTCATATATTTCAAAAGCAGGTCTTCCGTCTAAAAAATTAATTTTATCCAGTAATCTAAAGTCGGCCGGTTTATTGTTAGGACTTGTTATGAGCAAACTCTTGCCTATTGTGGGAATTTGCTCACCGTGTTGAATTTTAAATAATTCTGCGGACTCGTGGGGAATTTCCCAATCATTTACGAAGTAAAATTTATCGAATCGGTCTACCCAGTACCAATCCGATCGAAAATAACGTATCAAATCGGGATCATTTTGGTATTTTGCAGGTGACCATCCTAAATAAAACAACAAAAATTCGTGGGGTTCACCGTACTTTTTGGTCAGGATAATCCTGTCATAATTATCATAATTGCTACCTATGAAATCTGCTACTTCTTTATAACCATATTGCCAAGCCCAAGAATATTCTTTCCTGTATTCACCAAAATAATTTTTTAAGTAAAATGCGCTAGAAATAAATATAAGAATTACAAATGTTGCCAAAAAGGCAATATAAAACTTTTTTGACAATTTTGCCAAAAATTCTCCAGCTTTTACTACACCTAAAGCAACAAGAATCTGCGGAATTGGCAGGAAAGTACTAGCCCGAATCACGTGCCCTGTACCTTTGGTTAAAGCTGCAGGAAGCGGCGCTAATATCAACCATAAAAGCAAAATCAAAACAGCTTTGTTCCCTTTAGAAGCAAACCAAACAAGCATGACAAGCCCGAGATAAAAGAATGGCAATTCAACAGGATACATTACACCTCTATCCGGTACACTCTGTTGATATTGAGTTCCGCCCTGGAAAAAAAGGAATTGGGGTGAAAAGTAGTATAGGGAATTCTTGCTGCCGTCAACTAAAAAGTAAGTCACCTTATTGTATAAGAGACTGGAGAGAGAACCGGGTAATTGTGACTTACCCCTTGACTCATTAATTGTATTTATTGCTCCTTGGTCAAATACACCAACCCAAGAAGCCCTGGCACGAGCTTGAGGTGATAAAATGATCGGTATTAAGGGCAAAAAGAATAATAAAATGAATATTAAATTTAGGGCGAAAATTCTCCTGTATTTCTTCCAAATAACCAAAAGTTCTCGTCGATACAGCCAGATAATTCCTAAGAGAAGCAACGGGGCCGTTATCCTCGTAGTGTGATAAGAATAAGCAGAAATACCCAGCATTATAAAACCTATTGTGGTGAAAATCGGTTTAGTGCGTATTCCCCAAAAAAAGAAGGCTACGGCAGAAATAAGGAAAAACGTAGCAATATTCGACTGAAAAACCGCTCTTGTCGGCAAAAGATGCCAAGGAGATAATGCTAAAAGCAGAGCTGAAAGCATTGCAACAGTTTCTTTTCCAAAGGCTTTTTTGACTAAAAAATAGGTCATCAAAACACTCAAAGCTCCCAACAACGCGGAAGGGAAACGAATAGCAAATGTATCAAGACCGAAAATTAAAATCGAAGGTATTGTAAAATAAAGATTTACCGGGAGAGGATAATCTCCGTATGCTCGAAAATTGGCTAAAGGAAACCACTGCCCCCATTCGTCTCTCCCTGTTTTTAAAATCGAATACGCATTATAACCATGAGAAACTTCGTCCCAATTAAGTGACGGTGGATTGACATCAAGCTGCCAAAGGCGAAGAAAGGCGGCCAAAACAGTAATTGAAAGAATCAATACAAATTTTTGGTTAAATTTATTATTAAACATTTCGCTTTTTAATTATTAAATAACCTGCGACAACCAACCCTATGAGAGTTAAAGAATTGCCAATTGTTCTGACCGGTGTATTTTCGAATTTTAAATCAATTTGATGCTCCCCTTTTGGAACATCAATAGTTGTTAGACCTAAATTACCTTCAGGAAAAACATCCGTCTTTTTGGAATCAACAAACCCTACCCAACCGGGAAAATAAACAGAAGCTAGTTGAATTTTTGCCGGCGAGTCTGCAGAAACTTTGGCTAAGACGGTTTTGCTTGTCTTTTCAAAAGACAAAACTTTTCCTTCTCCTTGCAAGAAAACAATTTTCTCTTCTGCTTTATTGTTTGGAATACTGTTACCAAAATTAGGCCAAAAATCATTAACAGCTGATGCAATCTGTTCTTCCCAAAGTCCTCCGGAGAATTGTGATTCATCTGATATTGGCCTCCAAATGTCTTCTCTAAAGAAAGAATAATTAGAAATTATTGCCATAAAAATTATGGTCGCAGATATAGAAACCTTAACTACTTTACTTTTTATAAAAAGTACTATTGCTCCGCCTGAAAGAGAAAATAAAAATGCAGAAATTGAAAGAAATCGCCAAGGAAATTGTAAAAAATGCGATGGAGAAAAGAATTCCCAAATAAAAGCAGATCTCTGGTGAGTCAAAAAAAGTGAAATCCAGCCTAATGCAATTAAAATTAAAAGCCCTATGTTGTCCTTAAGTTTTTTTGAATAAAAGACAAAAATTATCAAAAACAGCGATACAATCCAATGGATCTGTCCGGCAGAAAGGCTCAAGTTGTCATCTGAACCCCAAACTGATGCGCCATAACCCCAGACTCTGGAAATCAAGAGTTGACCTAAGGTAGTAAAATGCGCCCGAAAATCATAGTACCCTTCAACTGTTTTACTAAGATTAACCAGTTTGCCCTCTATCAAAATCGGTAAAAGATAAAAAGCTGAAAGAAAAAATGTTAATATTCCGGCTAAAACCAAATTCTTCAATAGATACCATTTTTTGGAAATGAAAAGTGAGTAAATAACCCAAACTGTTAAAGGCAACAGGAACATTAAAAATGAAAGATTGTGCAAAGCGATTAGTATGGCAATAAAAATACTGAAACTAACCAACTCCCTCACCTTTTCTGAAATTAGATATCGATTAAAAAAATAAAATATAAGTGGGAAAAAAATAAAGGAAAGTGCTTCCGGTAAGGCTCCTCTTACCCAAACATCAACAGCCCTATACGGTGCGTAAACGTAAAAAACCGCTGAAACCAAAGCAGCGATATTTGACCGCCAAAATTGTCTTGCAAGCAAAAACATGGAAAATGAGGACAAAACAAGTGATAAAATAAAAACGATTTTGACAGTGTTAATAACCGAAAGTCCTGCTAAGTGAAGCGGCTCACCAATTATGTAGCTTATTTGGCCGTAAAAATTAAACACAGGCTCGCCATACTCAAAACCGGAATCTGATGCCCAGCGGCATGGAAATTGCAGATCCTGGATACATTTGTGAAACTCGAGCTGTCTGAAGATATGAAAATCATGCATCGTGTAAATTCCAAACCGAAGCATGTTCCAAAAAGCGGGAATTGTAAGTAAAAATAAAATAACCAGTATGAAGACAATTGAAAATTTTTGCTTATTAACCCGCTTGATCACTTTTTTTATCATTTCAATTTTACCCCAAATACAACATTCTTAGAATATCAATTCGATCATCAAGTGTACAACTTTTCAAAAAGAAAAATTATGTAAAAAGATTATTGCCTATCATTAATTTAGGGATTCGTAGATTTTAAACGCTTGAATCCCGCTTGGCATTCTTACCTCATATACCAAGTTTAACTGCTCCAAAACTGCCGGCGTGGGAAGATTTGAGGTTGGGACTATATATAGGTTTCCTGGTGATATCTGTTCTATGGGCCAATTAATTTGATGAATTATATATTTATCGAAATAAAGACCTGACGGGAGGTCCTTTCTTTCATCCAAAAATTTTTGCGGGTCCAAATTAGTAAAGTAGGCTATATATAAATGGGGTACACCGTCGTATTGGTACAAATCTCCAAATTTTGGATCAACAACTATTCTCTCGTATTTTGAATAATTACTTTTGATATATAAAGCAATCTGTTTATAGCCATATTGGAAGCCTAAAGCCGATTCAATAGGATAGCTTCTAAAGTAGAGAAGCATAAAATACAATAACGAAATAACAACCAATACCGATGCAGTGGCAAGTTGCAGCTTTCCTGGTTTAAAACGTTGCCAAAGGAAATAAACCCCAACTGCGATTAATATAGAATAAGGTATTGTAGAAATTAAGTTACGGGCAATGACGGGACCCCCTGAAGTTAAAGCCGGCACAACAGGCGAGAAAACTAGAAAAAATAAAATAAATGACGTATCTTGTTTAAATATTTTTTTAAACTTTAACAACCCTACGAAAAATAACGGTAAGAAAATAGGTAAAAAAAGTCCAAGTCTTAAAGGGTTATTGTCGGAAGGAATAGAAGATCCCCTAAAGAACAAATGGCCCAGGTTAGTATATTCGGAATAATTAGCAATAAATGTACTAAACAGCAATTGGATTTTTTGAAAAATATTTAAGTGGATATTGTTAAATATCTTGCTGTAGATAACCTCTGTATTGGAGCGGGCACTTGTACCAAGGTTTTGGATATAATCAATACCCAAAGGTGCAATTAAAACAATAAACAAAATCAATCCCGGTATATATAAAAGTTTGTTTCTTAGATTATTAAAATTTAGCAATAACAATACAAAAATAAGTACGGGGGTAAAAACCCATTCCGTATGATAACCGTACATTGACAGTGCAAAGCTCACAAAACTTAATAATGTCAAAACATTATTTTTATTATGTAATCCTTTATAAAAACAAAAAATACCGGCAACTACAAAAAACAGAGCAATGTTCGTCTCCCACACCAGTCTTGAAGAGTATATGTGCCAAGGACTAATAGCCAACATAAAACTTGTGATCAAACAGAGAGGGGCATTTTTTGTCAGCTCAAAAA
>Ga0209640_10000701_pt1 | contig 26564 bp, 20 predicted proteins | sample RifCSP10_1_FD_184018 | JGI IMG/M metagenome (GOLD analysis project Ga0209640, IMG submission 184018) | Soil microbial communities from Rifle, Colorado - Rifle CSP2_sed 10_1 (SPAdes) (version 2) | ecosystem: Environmental > Terrestrial > Deep subsurface > Rock core/Sediment | place: Rifle... | reverse complement strand
CCGAAAAGTTTTTCGCAAAGATGCTCAAGTTTGCCCCGCAGACCAATTGGGTTGTCACCGACCTGCCCATGTACGCCTTCCGGGCGCGATTGCCGGTTCCACCCGACCTGGCGGTATTTTCATCCAAACGGATAACGACGGGCAATCTCACCGAAGGGCAAATAATGCAGACGATTCTTAAGTACCAGCCCGAACAGATCTTATTCGGCCGGTTTACCTATCCGAATATTGAAATTTATCTACGGGAAAATTACCGTCTGGTTCACTCGAAGGATGAAATGAAGTTGTACGTACGCCGGGACCTGGGCGGATGAACCATTCTGCGGGATAAGAACAGTCTTACCGGGGGCTTACTCCGGGGCATGCGGGATCTTATAAACACTGGCATAATCCAAACCATTGATGCGGGCGACGTATTCAGGCTGTTGAGAAGCAAAATATTCTAACAGGGCGGGGTCCGGCCGCCGGCGCTGCCACTGGTGGATATAGAGCACCACGTAATCCACACCGGCTAACTGCTCCGAATCGACGCCTTCCCAGGAGTTAAGCAAATCTACCGTGATTCCCCGGAAGAAATAGGAAAAACTGCCATCAGGATAATGAGACATAACGCGCAGACCCGCGGCCCCCGGTATGGCGTCCAGGTAGCGGGCCGCCTGGTCAAGACCCTCCCCCCAGCCGATCATCATAACCTCCGGCGCCTTTTTGCTGCCGCCAATTAGGGGATTGTAATAACTCAAGTAGTATGGATGAGTTTGAATCGACAAGAACATCTGCGAGCCGAACGCCAGGGCGACGGCTGCCGAGGCTGCCAGCCTCAACCACCACCGCCTGGACCTGCCCCCAGAAATTCTCATTATGGTGTCATTGCGAGGCGTTCTCTGCCGAAGCAATCTCGTCCCCACCGTGCCAGAGATTGCTTCGTCGCAAAAACCGCTCCTCGCAATGACAAAATGAGAATTGCTGGACTTGCCCAATGACCAATTGACCAGCGCAAGCCAACCCATGCCCGCCAGCAAGTCCAATGGAGCATAGCTGGGCAAAAGATAGCGATCGAACTTCTTGGCTCCCAGGCTCATCGCCAATCCAAAGAAAACCGCAAACGAGGCAAGCACGGCAACCACTCTGCGGTGCTCCTGTTTTTCAAAGGGCGGCAGCCTGAAAATAAACGCAAGCAGAGCAAGAGCGAGCCCTGCGAGGACAGCTGGAGTCGCCCGCCACAAATAAGTGATGGGATAGAAGAGCCAGCCTGGATCCCCTGTCAGCACGCTCCCGTTGAAAAAAATCTCGCTGTCGTGCCCTTCCGCGGCATATGAGAATGCCTGGGCAAACACGCGCCCAACCACCCCCAGCGGGTCCAGCCACATGGCCGGCCACAAGAGAACAAAGGTGAAGACAGCCATGCCGGTCCACAGCAAGACCGGCCAGGCTGAATGCCAAATGCTTCTCAGACCAGGCAGTCCGCCGACTCGCCATCGAGCGAATAGATCCAGCAGCGTTAAGAACCCAAAGAATAAGCCTAGAAACAACGCCGGCGAGCGGGTCAACCAGCTCAGACCGGCGGCGACGCCAGCAACCAGCAGATCAAATAGACGCCGGCCGCGATCAAGGAAGTTCAGGTAAGCCAGCAGGGACAACAGCATTAAGGCACTCACCAGCCCATCCAGGTGCAGCAGGCGCGCCAGGCCGACCAGGAAAGGGTCAAAGGCGATCAAGGCAAACCCCAGCAGAGCTGGCCAGAATCCGACCAGGCGGAGGGCATAGAGGAAAGCTACTCCCAGCGCTGCGGCATTTCCTGCTGCCATGAAAAACCGGCTGGTCGCCAAGATCTGTACGGGCGGAATGCCCCGCTCTCGCAGGAAAGGCTCTACATTCTTCCAGTTTTTGAGCACCCTCTCATCCGCTTCCCAGGCAATCGCGGGGTAGCGCCAGCGGTAGGCCAGGGCCCCTGCCCAGGTTAGCGTCACGCCGGGATGGCCATGCTGGTAGGTGCCAGAAAAATCCCGCCGTGCCAGAGCGTGGAAAAAGGCGGCTGAACGTCCTACCCAGGCGGCCTCATCCGGTGTGGCGAACCGGTCCAGCGCCAGGCCGCGCGGCAACCATATCCCTGAGATGAGGAGGAAAACCAGGAGGATTTTAGCGCCGCGCAGCACCCTGCATCCTGTATATCTGAGCATATTCAATCCCGTTAATGCGGATCACGTGTTCAGGTGTTCGGCCCTGGAAATAAGCCAGCATCTCGGAGAAGGGCAATTGCCTCTGCCATTGGTGGATGTAGAGCACCACATAGTCGGAACCAAATACCAGATCTCGGGTTTGCTGCCACTCTGCGGCAGCAGAAACCGTCTCGCCGTTAAAGATATAGGAAAATGAACCATCCGGGTACCAGGACATCACCCGAAGTTCCTCCGCTCCAGGCCTGGCGTTGAGATAACGCGCCGCCTCATCCAGCCCCTCTCCCCATCCAACCATCATCACGCGCGGCGCTTTCTCGCTGCCGCCCATCAGCGCGTTGTAATAACTCAGGTAATAGGGATGAGTTCTCAAGGCACCCAGCGCCTGAACGGCCACTACCAGGACCAAGGCATGGGGAACAGCCGAACGCATATGCATGGATCTGGCCCGCGCAGCCAGCCAGCGCACCGCCCTCACCCAGCCGATCCCGGCGACCAGGTCGAGGGGAGGGAATACCGGCAGCAAGTAGCGGTCAAACTTCTTCGAGCCCAGAGCGATAAACGCGGTAAATAACCCGGCGAAAAGGAAGAAAATTAGAGTTGTCCAATTGAGCTTCTCTTCTTCCCGAATGCTCCAACGCAGGACAAGTCCAAGCGCGGCCAGCGCCAATCCCAGCAAAACGACCGGGGTGCTTCGCCATAGAAAGGAGAGCGGGTAGAAGATGTGACCCTCATCGCCAACCATCCTGACATTTGCCCAGGGACCGTACAGCTGCTGTTCGGAGGCATTGTACACCCGCCCCGGATTTGTAGAGAACACGGCGCCCCTAAAGTAAACGTCGGTAGTGTGGCCGGCCTGAGCATAAGTGGTGGCTTCTGCAAAAATTTGCTGCAGATTCTCAACCGGATTTACCCACATCGCCGGCCACAGCAGGACAAAAACCGCGGCCCCGACCAAAACCCAACCGATCAGCGCGCGCCCCCAGCCCCAAACGGCGTGGATAGCAACGCGGCGCTGAGAAAGCCAATCGCGCGCCAGATCCAGCAGCGCGACCAGACCCAGAAAAGGAGCCAGGAAGAAGGCCGGGGATTTGGTCAACCAGGCCAGACCAGCAGCCGCCCCGGATAACCCCAGGTAAATAGCCTTGCGTTCCGAACGATAATTCAGGAAAGCCAGGATTGAAAACAGCATCAGGCTGCTCAGCAGCCCATCCAGATGCAAGAGCCGGGACAATCCCAGGTGAAAGGGATCAAAGGCGATAAGCATAAATCCCACCAGAGAAGGCTGCCAGCCAACCAGCGATACGGACATCCAGAAAGCCGCCAGAAGCGCCGCCATAACCATCAGAGCCACCAGCAACCTGCCGGTTTGCAGGAGCGCCAGGGGTTCCAGGCCGTGGCCCCGCAGCACGGGCTCAATCTGGTTAGAATCGGTCAGATACTCATGCACATCCCGAGAATACTCCGGATAGCGCCAGAGCAGAGCAGCGGCGCCGGCCCAGGTCACCGTTACACCCGGATGCTCACGGGTGAAGGTATTCTCCAGATCACCTTTTGCGAGCGCCAGGTAAAAATTTCCGGACCGCGCCAGCCATTTTGGCTCGTCGGCGGTAACAAAGCGATCCAGCGCCAGGAACCGCGGCAGCGCGATGGCGGCGAGCAGAACAAAATAAGCCACAATTCTCTGGCGATTAAACAGCATGGGGACAAGGCTCAAGCAGGCTTCTCGCCGGGTATTTCCGTAACGACAGTTTGCGAAAGCCACAGCGCGCCCGGCAGCGCTTCTAATAAAAGCATGAAGCGGGTGATTACGGCCAGGGTAGAGGCCTGTTCTAAAGTGGCGCCCAACTGCATGTAAAGCGTGGTCACAGCCACCTCGCGGAGGCCGTACCCGTTGATCGAGATGGGCAGCATACTCACAAGATAGGTCAGCGCCATCACGCCCAGGACCTGGTAGAGGGCCACCGACATTCCCAAACCGTGCGCCAAAACCCAAATAGCAAAGAAGACAACGAAAGTGGACAACCAGGAGATCGCAAACGACAGGATCAGCACGCCCGGGCGGTTGATCCAGATTTGCAATATCCGCCAGAGACGCCCGATCGCAGCACTCGCCTTCGTTACCCACCTGTCAAGCCGACCGGTAGCCAGGCCAGCACCGGACATCAGCCAGCCGGGAGCCCTTGAAGCGGCAAGATTTTGGAACAAGGCAGCCGGGTTTCCAAATACAAAGAATGAAAATGGAAGCAAGGTCAGCGTGGCAAACACATTCAGAAAGCGATCGATCACCACGGAGGCCACGCTGATCGACCAGGTGGCATTAAACTTTATCAAGCTGACGATCCGGACGGTGTCGCCACCGATGGTGGAGGGCAAAAAATTAGACGCAAAAGCGCCGGTGATCACAATCTTCAGGGTTTCCAGAAATGGAATCTTGATCTCTTGCGCGCGCAGCAGGAGGTTCCAGCGAAATGCATTCATCACCATTCCGGAGAAGTATAGAGCGAGCACCACGGGCAGCAGCCAGAAAGGCGCGCTGACCAGGCTTTCCCAGGTCTGGCTCCAGTCCTGGCGGCTGATCAGCCAGAGGAACAGAGCAATGGAAACCAGCGTACCAGTCCAGCGGATCATACGGCTTCTTGAAGGGAATCGGGACCGACCAGCTGAATGATTCATTTCAACCCAAATACCCCAGGTTTCGCAAGCGTTCTTCCAATTCAGCCACCTCGTCCACAGACAAATCCTGGGCGGCGGAATCAATGGGCTGGCGGTCATCCCAGACCGAGGCATACTCGAGCTGCTCTTTTCGCTCCGCCGATAAGATCTCATGGAGCACGCGACCATCCAGGTCGAACGGGACCGGCAGACCCGCCAGAGCCAGCAGCGTTGGAAGTACGTCGGCGACACTCGCATCCTGGATGTTTGCGCCGGATTGGATGCCAGGACCGGCGGCTACCAGCACTCCCTCCGGGCGGTGGCTGCCCGAATCCTGGTATTCGGATGGTCCCAAAATTTGCGGGCTTTCCAGACCGAGCTTAACCGAAGACTGGTAAGCGTAGTTTTGAATCGAAAACAAGATGTCCGCGGCGCGCTCAACGTAAGGACCGTGCAGCACGTCTTCCCGGCGATTAATTTCTGTGATCAACCGCTCACCTGTAACGGGATGTCTTAGCCTCTGCAGCCCAGCAACGATCTCAGCAATCACCAGCTCCGCCGGTTCTCCTGGTTTTACGATGCCCTCAGGCTCCCGGCCCTCCAGATTGAGGAAAATTTGCCCGAATGCGCCGCGAGAATAAGCTTTCGTGCGCGACCAATCGATATCCTCAAGAGAGATCAAGGAGCTCACCAGCTTATTTCGCGCCGGTTTTGATATGATCTGAGCTGCGCTTCCTAAACCCAAAGCGGCCAGGAGACGGTATACTCGCAACACGAGATTGCTTCGGGCCAGCCAGGTTTTCACCATTGTCGTGGGTCCGAATTTTAATTTTAGGAGCCCGATTTCCTCTAACCAACGATTGATATACATCACCCCGTAGTTTGGTCCGGCTCCGTGGTCCGAGAGCAGCAGGTAGTGAGCGTCCGGGTCAGAAACCGTCATTAAATCGCCGAGAATATCGTCCAACGCCCGATAGACCCGGTAGATCGCTTCCTGATGCTGGCTATCATGCTCAGGGTCATATCCTGGGTAGCGCGGATCCAGGTAACGCCAGAACTTGTGCTGCACGTGATCCGACTGCATGAAGACTAAAAGATAGACATCGCAGGGTACGTTTTCAACCAGGTAACGCGCTACCCGCCCTTGATATGCGAGCGAATCCAGGATGCTGTTCAGATAGAACTCTTCTTGCCCATATTGGTATACTTCGCTCTCCCCAATAACGTAGGGCCCAATTTCGGCTTCGATTTGGGATAGTAAATCCGGGGGACAAGCAAAACCATGCGCTTTTGGGGACGGGGCTGCCATACCCGATATCATAAAACCATCCACTGGGACTGCAGGGTAGATCATCGGAGGGTTGAAGATTCCAACGCGTTTGCCACCGGCAATGAAATACTCCCAGACAGGTCTGGCGCCAATCCGCCCGGTATGCACATATTCCACTTCGTATCCGTCCGGGCGACGCTCGAACCAATCGAAGACGCCGTGTTTCCCAGGATTCTGCCCGGTTATGATTGTGCTCCAGGCGGCCGGGCTCAACGGCAGCGGCGTTGATTTCAATATCCCGGAAGCGCCGCGCTCCATCAATCCCGCCAGGCGAGGCAGTTTGCCAGCCGCAACCCAGGGGCCGAGCAAATCCCAGGTAGCTCCATCCCAGCCAATTGCGATGATTTTTTCTGCTGATCTATCTCCTGGCATTACTTTCATCCATCGTTTCGACCAGCAGTTTATCATACGCCGCAACCATGTGGCTGATATCAAAACGCTGCGTCACCGAGAAGCTGGCCTTCCGGAAGGATTTTAACAGCTTTGGATCCGACAGCAATCTCCTCAAGGGTTCTGAGAACCCGGTCCCATTCGGGTTTTCTACCAGAAAGCCATTCTTCGCCGGTTCCACCAGATCGACGAATCCGCCCACCTGGGTTGCCACAATCGCCAGCCCCAGCGCCAAACCTTGAAGGCCGACAATCGGCAGACCCTCAGAAAAAGAGGGCATGAAGAGCACGTCACTTTTCGAAAACCATTCCATCACCTGATCCTGGTGGACCCATCCGGGGATGGTAAAACGGTCTTCCAGCCCGAGATGAGCGATTTCTTGCTGGACCCGCGCTTTCTCCGGACCGTCCCCGATCATTACACAGTTCCAGGGAATATCCCCAAGCGCAGCCAGGGTGCGGACCACCTGAATGGGATTTTTCTCAGGCATAAAACGCCCAGCCCAGATCACCCGCGGGGGCACGCCGACCTCAATTTCTCCCGGACACAAGGCGCTGAAGTTAAAACCGTTGCGGATTACCTGAATTTGCACAGGATAATGCGACTGGGCCAGCTGGCGGGTGTATTCGCTGACCGCCACCACCCGCCTGGCCCTGCGCCAGATGGGATGGGTAAAAGGATACAGCCAACGGAACCAGCCGGCGGTCTTCTCCGGGGCACCGCCGGGTACGTCACCACCGTGAACGGTGAGGATATACGGGGCACCGGTCAGCGCAGACAGCGCCAAGGCTAGCGCGCCGGCAGGCACCGCAAAATGCACGTGAATGACATCCGGCCGCCAGCCTCGCACCAAATCCAGGCCCTTGACCAAACCACCGATCACGAACCGTCCCATTTCACTGAACCGGGCGCGATACGGCACCCGACGCCCGCAATCCAGCCGGTAAACCTGCACGCCATCAATCTCTTCTTCCTTGGGCAGGCCAGCGAAATGAGTCGTCAGCATTTTAATTGCATGGCCGCGCCGCACCAGCCCCCGGCACAGATCCTGGATCACCTGGGCGCCCCCGCCTCCAACCGGCGGAAACTCATGCGAAAGAACCAATATCCGCAAGTGTTTCGACAGACTCGACTCTGGCGTTTCGACGAGGCTCAACTTTAGAATTCTCCTTTAGCGCAGCGGCTAGCGCCGTGGCTCCAGCACCTCGATGCCGAAGCTTTTCAAAAGATCTTTGCGCCGGTAATTCTCCAGCAAGGGCTGGGTCACCCTGGTTACCCAAACATCGTTCTCCTCGCCAAAGGCAAACTCGCTGCCCTTCAGCCGGTTTCCCTGCTGGTCGCTGATGATCAACGCGAACCTGCGGCGGCGGAGATCCTGGTAAAAAGAATCCAGGTAGTACTCGTTTCCTGACATCGCCATTTCCATCAGGAACACGTTTTCATAATTCTCGACCAGCGGAATGTTTTGAAGGATTCCAAATGTCAATAGATGGCGCTGCGAAATAAATAGTACTTCACCGCCCTGGCTGGTGGCTTCCTGAGCCAACTCTTCTAGGTTGCGCAGTGCGCCCTCGACCTGTTCGCGTTCCGGCATTGAGACCGGGCCTCCCGCACCGAGGCCAAACATCACCGGCATGAATAGAGCCAGGGTTACCACCAACCGCTTTCCCGGGCCGGTCCCCCATCCCCCCCGCTCTATAAAGAAAGCATAACTCCCCACCACCAACAGCAAAGTCAAAAACGCATCCAGATTATGCAGGTTGCTCCCCCCGCCGATCTTGGTGCTGACCACCACGCCACCAGCAAATAGAACGACGAGCGCCGAGGCAATCCCTACCATGCGAAGAGGGTGCAGACCACGCCAGCCCATCGCCAGCAGCAAGAGCAGCGGCGCGGAGACCAACAGGATGGACGGCAAAATGCCTAAGGGATAGGTGGGGTTTGGCCAGAGACGATACCACAACAAGTCGGACGTGAAGCTGGACGTAAACAACCTGGGGTCCGCTCCGGACCATAAGACGTACAGGGCCTGCGCACCAAAGGCTACCAGCGTTCCAGAGGCAGCCCACAGCACCGGCTTCGACAGGTAAGCCAGAGATGTCCTCCAGGCAGACTTCTTTTCGCCGGGATAATCGCCTGACGCAATCGGGCTGATCTCGAGAAAATAAAGGGTCGCTGCCAGCAGCCCCGGCACCGGAAACCAGTTGATGCGACTGATCCCGGCCCAGGCGGAAGCCACCAGAACGATACCCAGCGAACGCCAGAATCGGCGGCTGTCAAACCCCCAGAACACGATTAAGGCAGGAACCAACAGGTGGTAGTAGACGGGACCCTGGAAGAGGAACAGAAACGCCCAGGTCGTAAAGGCAAAGATTATCCAGCCCCTCTCAATACGCAGCCGTTTGGCCAGAACATAAGCCGTCCCCCCGGTGAAGACCAGCCAGAGCAGCACCTGCCACAGCCGGTGAACCCACAGCGGCAATCCGGAGATCAGGAAGGGCAGAGCCTGCATCAAATAGCGGCTGGGATGGAGCACGGATGGCTGCGTCGGCAGACCGTAGATGCGCTCGCCGAAGAACAAAGAGGCGTAATAATAACGGCTGGCTTCCGACCATCCCAGCGAGAAGGGATACTTGACTACTTCGGGAAGGAAGAACATTTGCAGATCCGGCAATGTGGCGATTTTATAAGCGGCGCCGGTCAAGACCCAGCTGAGCACAAGACTGGACGTCCATTCACTGAGAAAACCGCTCGATTTTAGCAACATTCCGCCAAGGAAAATCACCAGACCGAACAGACACAGGCGAGCAATCAGGCCGGCAAAAAGATATCCCTGGGGCCCCAGGATGAGATAGGCAAAAGTGGCGATACAGAATATGAATAGAACCAGGTTGAAGCGTCCCAGGCTGCCCAGGGCGCGCAATAAGCGCTCGAACCACTGCGCCAGGCGTTCACCCAAGGGCGTCCAGCTGGCTGCCAACGCCGCCATGCTCAGCAACATGCCAAATATGCCCACCGCGAATGCGGCTGTCCACTTCTGCGAGACAAACAGGATGCGGCGTTCCTGGTCCAGTATGGCAACCTGGTATGCCAGCGCGCCTGACGCCAGCATGGCAGCCGCCAGTGCCGCCCGGACCACGGAAATATCGGTTCTCATGGACGGCAATGCTCCAGATCCACCAGCCGGCGGAATTGACCCAGGCCGGAATATCGCTGCTCTGAAACCATCTGGACACATTGATGGGTCATGGCACTGCGGGAGGCCTCCGAGATCTGGTTCCACCAGACTTCGTCAATATACACGTAGCGAAAGCCGTGATCCAGAAATCCATCCGGCGTTGGGTCGGATTTCAGCTGTTCCCAATCCGTGGAATGGGCGTAATCGTAGGACTTATTCCCGCTTACCACGCGGGTCAATCGTCCGGTTATCATCGTCGCTCGCCAGGTGTGGGCGTCGAACACCTCGCTGTCCGGCGGCAACCGGTCCCAGACCTCCCCAGCCATGCGTGAATCCAATCCATTGATGCCAGGCTCTGTCAGAACGACCTGGGAGGCCGCGGTTAACTCGGTGCCAGCGATAACCAATCCGCCAAGGACCATCAGGGACAATCCGGCAACCGCGGCATAACGCAGTGCCCTGGACCAACCTGGGGAATTCTCCCACAGCATCAAAGATAAAGCCAGGGTCCAGACCAATACTCCATGCTTGGTAAAACGCACGATGTCCCGGTCATACTCATATGAGAAAAACACTGGCAAGATAAATCCAACCCAGGCGCTCAGAACCAGGGCGCCCAAGATCCAATCGCCTGCATGGAAGCGTTTCAATGCCCACCAGGTAATCGAGGGCGTGAACAGGACGATCGGACCTAATTCCACGACAGCCACCAGCAGTTCAAGGGGCGAGAATATCGATAGCGCCCCCAGGTGCCCCGAGTAAATGGCCGGAGGCCAGCGTATGCTAAAACCACCAACAGCTACCGCGTCTCCGGGCAGGAGGGGCGTGACCTCCTGGATGCCATAAACCAGCTGGCGAGCCACCTCTGTTATTGTGCCGCCCTGTACCAGGGCGACCGGCAGCGACACGATCAGCGCCAGGAAGGTCCAAGGAACCAGGTCTGTGTGACCTTGACGGCCTTTCCAGAGCCAGTACGGCCCTACAAACAATCCGGCAATTAGAAATAACCCGTAGCTCGATTCCCAAACCAGGGCCCAAAAGGAAAACAATACGATCAGTGGGATTACGGCGGCTGGGCGCCTGATGCGCGGCGCCAGCAGCCACGTCATCAACAGGATCACCAGCGACATGCTGCTGGGTCCGGCATTCACAGCCATTACCACCGGCCAACCGACGCCATTCATAAAAGCGTAGAGGAGGGGTCCTGGCGGCCCATCATCTATCAGGATGCCCTGCAACATCGCCTGCGATAACGGCATACCAACTACAGCATCGACCGAGCGCACACCGATCAATGGATCAATCTGAGCCATCAGACCGGCAGGCGCCAGGAGCAGCAGGTACCGTGTCCCGGTGGCAAAAGCCAGAACCCCCGCGACGATCAGCCCACCTGATGGATGAGCGATATGGCGTTTTCCTAGCAGCGCTGCCAAAAGAAGCGTGTAAGCTCCGGCGATGGCTTTGCTCAGATCAAACGCGCTCCAGGGCAGAAGGCCCCCCAAACGCACCAGGCTGGAACCCAACAATTGGAAACCATAATGGTAGGCGAAATAGACCGCCGAATTCATATAATGGTGCGGCGGGATATCGCCCGCAGCCATGGTCGAGATGATCGAAATATTCTTGCGATCATCAAAGATGGCCAGCCCCCGGGCAATGCGGGCAAACACCCAAACGAGGAGCAACCCGATTACGATCCAGCGCCAGACGCCCAAATCTCGCCAGTCCAGCAGCGGTCGCTGCCCCTTCCAGGCAAATGCCAGACCCAAACCCAGGACAAGAATGGCTGCGCCGATGAAAGTCAGGTAGGGCGAGAACCCATGACCTAACAAATTGGCTGCCCATAAATAGCTGCTCAGTCCCATGCCGAAGCCAAGGATGAGGTTTTCCCCCGGTTCGAGACGGAAGGCGTGCCGGGCCAGTAGCCAACCACCCAGAATCCAGAAGGCGGCGACGCCCAACCACAGGCCAAATATCATCGGATTTTCAACGCGGAACCAATACATCTTATTTACTGGACTTTCGCCGATTTTGATCCTGCAATTTGGAGCTACGGATAAGCACCGCTAAACACAAACCACAGATGGACACCGATAGACACAGATTTTGTGTTAGAAATCTGATTAGAATCGGCCAATATCTGTGGTGATCTGTGAATATCTGTGGTTCCATTCACCGATCTCGAAAAAGGCGGAACTCCCATTATTTAGAAGATACCTGATTTTTACGGAAGATGTGAATCTCCGAATTGTTGCGGCAAGCAACTAAGGGTGGAGTTGGAGGGAGCTCATCGTATGATCCGGATTCGACCAGGCTGCGCAGCCAGCCAGCGTAGTTCTGCCCTTCGATCAAGATGATATCAGCTTCTGGCGCCCAGCGATGCGCCAATTCCTCGCTCCAGAAACCATAGCGCATCAGAGCATCTGGTTCGCCGCCCAATCGCCGCGAATAATCGCCGTTGAGCTGAGCCGGGTAAAGGCTAATCTGCTCCAAATAAAGCAGGGGAACCGTCGAATCTCCGCCGTCCCAGTAGACCAGCGCGCCAGGCGGCAGGTGTTCAGCCAGATGCGCTCCGGCGGTTTCATAGCGCCGGATCACGTCTCCGCCACAATCGTAATCGCGATAACCTCCACCCAGGAGCACAGTCGGCGAAAGGATAAATCCAATTAACAGCAGCAGCAGCAACGCCAAAGCTCCGGTATTTTGTCCGCTCTTCCTGGCGCTCAAGCGGGCAGCTACAACCAAGATCCCCGCACCGATCAAAAAGCCGGCAACCGTTGTTACGAGCATCTGGAGCACCAGGCCGGTCCTCTGCACCACTTCCACGTAGCTGAGATCATAGCGGTTTGCCAGCGCTCCCCAGACCTCGATTGTCCCAGGGAGGATGCGCAGCGATTGAAGGCGCGGGGCATGCACGGAGAGCAACGAGCGCACAAGATCACCGGACACCATGCGCCTGCCGATATCTGAATGCGTCCCAAAACCAACTCCGGCCGTAATGAGTAAAAGAACCGCTCCAACGATCGCCAGATGGGGTTTCGAATCCACGCGGCTCCAAGAGGCAAAAGTGGCGGCGACCAGCAGCAATCCCAACCAGCTGAAAAAAGACAAGTAAACCGGATAGCAAAAAACACAATAATCCTGGCCCAGGGCAGCCCACATATGCGCCAAAACCATCACCAGCAACAGCAGGGATAGGAAGATGGCCGTTTTTTGCTTCGCGCTCGACTGCCAGCCCTCCCGCCTCGGCCACAGCAGCCAGGCGCTGGCCGCTCCTGCTAACGGCAGGAAGTGAAACCGGATGCCGTGGAAGAAGCTGGTCACGCGCATTGCCGGGGTTACGTCCGGTCGCCAGCTTGGATCCGCACCGGCGGGATGCCCCCATGGCCTGAGAAACGTAAAAACCTGGTCCGGCAGCCAGTGAGCCCAGATGCGCAGAATACCCGGCCAGTAAAGCGCATGGCCGAGGATGACCGGCACTGCAGCAGCCAGGCCCGCCGTGAATCCAATCCGCCAGCCGTACTGCCAAAAGAGATACACAATCAACACAACCAGCGCCGGCGCCATATTGACCCTGGTCAGGAGCATGAACCCCGCCAGGGCAGAACCCGCCAGGATTTGCCATAGCGGCCGGCCCTCTCCAAGAGTAAGAACCAGAATCCAAACAAGCAAGGCAGCGACCAGGGCTTGCGAATTGGCCAGGCTGAACAGCTTAATGACTGCCGGATTGACGGCCATAGCCCAGACTACCAGCGCAGCCCACCACCTGCCGCCAAGACGCCGCCCCACGATCCACAGCCCAAGCAGGATGAGCATGCCGAGGAGAACGGCCAGGTATCTTCCCGTTCGCAATCCCGGACCAAAGATAACCTGGACGTATCCGGGGATTAAGAACGCCAGAGGCATGTGATTTGTCCAGGGACCGTAGTCCTGATAAAGGCGGTATTGCCCGGTCGCAAATAAATAGCCTTTATTGAGGTAGGCGCCTTCGTCCAGCAAGGAGAATTGGGTATGGGCATAGACCAGCGATTGGCTCAGATAAGCAAGTCCCCCTAGAATCGTGATCCAGTTAATTAGCCGGCTGTCAAAAGCAGCTTCGCTCCGGCGCAGCATCGCGAACATCAATAAATTTCTCGGCTTAGTCGTTGCAGCTCTGCATCCATCATCATTTGGACCAGCTCTGAAAACGCCACCGCTGGCTGCCATCCCAAGTCCCGCTTAATCCTGGTCGGGTCGGCTACCAGCAGCGTGGTTTCTGCCGGCCGGAAGAACTTCGAATCCTGCACCACATAATCGCGATAATCGAGGCCCACATATCCGAAGGCTGCCTCACAAAAATCCCGCACTGAATGCGTTACCCCGGTTCCGACGACATAATCCTGAGGGGTGTCGTGTTGAAGCATTCGCCACATCGCCGCAGCGTAATCGCCGGCGAAACCCCAGTCGCGGCGGGCATCCAGATTTCCCAAACGCAGTTCATCTGCCAACCCCAGCTTGATCCGCGCTGCGCCGTAAGTGATCTTGCGCGTGACGAACTCCAAACCACGCCGGGGGCTTTCGTGATTGTACAGAATGCCCGATACCGTAAACATGTCGTAAGACTCGCGGTAGTTGACCGTGATCCAGTGGGCATAAACCTTGGCCACGCCATAAGGGCTGCGCGGATAGAAAGGGGTCTCTTCATTCTGAGGGGATTCACGGACTTTGCCGAACATCTCGCTCGAGGAGGCCTGGTAAAAACGCGAATCCGAATTAACCAGCCGGATGGCTTCCAGCAGGCGAGCGACCCCGAGCCCGGTCACCTCTCCAGTAAGCACCGGCTGGTTCCAGGAGACGGGCACGAAAGACTGTGCTGCCAGGTTGTAGACTTCCTCCGGTCGATGTTTTTCCATAACGTCGACGAGGGAGCTCTGGTCGTGCAAATCTCCCTGGATAACGGTGATGGCGTCCTGGATGTGCTGGATGCGCTCGAAGGTTACCGTGCTGGACCGCCTCACCATTCCAATGACCTGGTAGCCTTTGCCAAGTAAAAACTCGGCCAGATAAGATCCATCCTGGCCGGTCACTCCGGTGATGAGGGCAGAGGGCATAGAGTTCTCCAAATAGCAAATTTCAACGGCTGAATTATTATGCCTGTCTTGCTCGGGTCAAGGTGATTGTCCCCGGACCCAATCCCAAAACATCAGCAAAGCTGCACTGGCCAGACCTAAGCCAATTGTCTTGAACAGATCGACCACGGGCCATTCCAGCGGAGTATAGCGGCGGATATACCACGGCAAAAACCAGGCCAGCATAGCACCCAAACCGATTAAGATGCGCCGCAGCCATGGATCGCGAGAACGCCGGTATTCGATCCATGCCCAGCCGGCCAGTATGGCCTGCAATCCAGCAAAAGCCGCCCGGTAACGCGGGCCGTCCCACAGATCGCCGCCTCCCCGGAAAGAGGAGAGCAATATCACCAGCCAAATCACCACGCTTAAGCCTCGGGCGGCACTGCGCCGGCCTGGAAGGCGCCAGCTCAACAGGCTGCCATAAGCCAAAAAAGCCAGCAAGGCAGTCCAACCCAGCGATCGCCAGATGGCTATACCTTTCCAGATTGGGGCGCTGGTATCCAGCAGCGCGGCCGGCAAGAAGGGCCGGACGATGCCATAGAGGATCAAGAAAGGAGTTTGGGCCCAGGCCGGCAAGAAGCGATCGAAGATTTTCTGAATCCAGCCTGAAGCGCTCTCGCTCAGATGGGCCTGCCATTCCGCGGACTTTTTCAGCCACCATCCGAACAAGGCGACGGGATTGGTCACGCCTTGGGGAGCAAATTGATCCCAGGCCAACCAGGCCCCGGTTACTGCCAGGATGGCGAGAAAGCCTAAAATGAGCCACAACCGCCGCCGGCGCAGAACCTGCCAGCCACCCATGAAAACCACCTGGAGGGCCAACAATCCCAACAGCAGCGCCGAAAATGGTGGCGAGAATGGCAAACTCAGAGCCAAAACTCCCAGGATCCATGCCAGACCCGGCCATGTGCGCTCCTGCCAGTAACGCACAAGGCCGTAAAAGGCGGCCACGGTTAGCGTCACAGTAAATGCTTCGCGCATCTGGGAGCCGCCCAGTAAGACTGCCTCCGGATACAGGACCAGCACCCAGGCCGCAGCCTTCGCCGCCGCTTCATCCCAGACTCGCCGGGCAAAAGCCCAGGTAAACAATACCGCTAAAGCTGAAAACCCGGCGGCAATGACCACCATTTGGAGAGGCAGGTGGGTTCCTCCTCCGACGTATCGATATACCAGGGCGCTCAAATACAGCAGCCCGCCGTACTGGTCGGCCATGCGATAGCCGGTGAAAGCCTGCAAGAGCGAAGCGTCAGAGCGAGACAGCTCCCAGGCGGCCTGGTCGCGCTGATGGGCATCGGCCATCACGTAGCCCTGCATTTCTGCCGGATTCCCGTAGCCAAAAACCGGTAAAGCCGTAAACCAAACCACCCCGCCTGCCAGGCGCAGCAGCGCTGCGATTACAACCGTCCAGGCCAGCCAGCTTGGCAAAGCGAAGCTTCGATCGGCGCTGAGCACCTTCCAGACAGCCCACATCACTACCGCGGTGAGCAGGGCAACAACTGCAAACGGACCAAGTCCTTGCAAGCCGCGGAATCCGGCCGTCGTCCAGGCAAGCAGAAAAGCCAGAATCAGCAGCGCGGGGACAAGCACCAACCAGCGAATCCGTGGAAACAGGGACGGAAGGGAATAACTCTGAACGCCATGCGACATGCGCTTATTGTACTCTTTACTATTGAATGTTCCAGGTTTAAGGTTCAGGCATCTTCCCGGTTGCCGTGCAACCGTAGTAGCTTCCCGGTTGCTGGCGACGGAAAACGTCGCTTTAGCAACCGAGAAGCTACCTACCATCCAGCTAATCCACCCAAAATCCTCGCCACTCGCCTCGACCAGGAGTAATCCTGCGCGGCGGAGCGCGCCTGGTTGGCGAATCGCGCTCGCCGATCTGGCTCCTGGCGGAGTTTCTCCAGCGCCGAAATCCAGGCATCCAAGTCATCCGGCGGCAGGAGAACCGCAGTTTTCGGCGAAAGCACCTCCTTCAACACCGGAAGATCGCTGGCCAGGATCGCTCGCCCACAGGCCAGGTACTCAAACATTTTCATGGGGCTGAGGTAGCGGGATATGTCCCCTCCCGAGGATGCCGCCACGGTCCGCTGGTACGGCATTAGCAATGCCTCACAGGCTGCCTGATAAAGCGGCAGTTCGGCGTTGGGCACGAAACCGGTCACATACAAATTTGCCAATCCCAGCTGCTGCCCGTCAGCCTGGAGCCGCCCTGCCTCGGCGGACTCGCCTCCAACGATGAGAAAATTTATTCCTGGCAAGCGCGCCGCCAATGCCAGGATGAGCTCTTTACCCCGTCCGGAATAGAGGTGACCACTGTAGCCGGCAGTGAAGCGCTCAGGTTCTAAATCTAATTTACCTGCCTGGTGCAGCTTCCGGCGAGATTCTTCAGGTTCTGGTAAATTTTCGTATCGTTCCAGGTCGACCCCATCCGGAGCCACGATTGCAGAACGGTCTAATGCTGGGTTAGCTAATCGCTCGATGAGATCATCCCGCAAAACCTGGGAGATCAACACCAGGCGATAAGCCCCCCGGCCTCTTAAAAAGAGCCGCAACAAGAAGAGACCCATGGTCCCCTTCGGCATGTCGTGAATTTCGAAGATCGTTTTAGTTCCCAGCCCGCTGGCTGCTGCGGCTGATTGAGGCAGCCGGGTATAAATCACATCCGCTCCCCATCTCCGCGCCCACTGGACTGCCCGCCAGCCAAAGTCGTAGCGCCTGAGCCGGGGATGGGCAGGCAGCCAGGTAACCGGGAAAGCCTGCTTCAAACCATACCAGTGCGCCAGTTCCTCCCAGTCCGGCTTGGGCTCCCGAACCGCCTCCGGAACGACCAGGTGGGTCCTGTGGCCGGTCTCAGCCAGCGCCTGGGTCATCTTCATGACCTGGATCGTGTTGGCGCGGCGGGCCGGAAGGTAAGTTGGGGCAATCACGGCGATGTTCATGAGCTCAGTCGAACGAGTAGGCCATGCGGGCGCGTAAATCGAGCAACACGCGGGCTGCGGCGATGCCAACCGTGAAGATGTAATATCCAGTCAGTAGAACCGCAAAGGCAAGATAACCATAGGCAGGGACCAGCAACAAGATGGCCGCCACCTTTATTACCATGCCCACAAAATTAACAATTGTCGGGAACACCGGCCGGCTGAGTGATAGGAGGGCCACGCGGTTCCAGTAGAAAATATTGACGAAGGTAAATCCAACCAAAAGGATGATCAAGGCAGGATAGGAAGGCAGATATTCCGCGCCGTAGACCCTGGAGATGAGCCAGCGCCCGAACAGGCCCAGCGCCAGGGTTGTGGCAATGGAATAGGCTGCTGAAAGCCTGGAGCCCTGTCGCAGCACGTAACGAACGTTTTCCCAGTTGCGGCGGGCGATCTCGCGCGCCAGTTCCGGGTAGGTAGCTTTTGGCAGTGGACTGACCGGCAGCTGCAAAAGGTTCGATAAAGCCAGCGCGAGCTTGTAATAGCCGGCCTGAGTGGTGCCCAGGAAACCGGCCACCCACAATACTTCACTATCCTTTGCGATCAGGCTGACTGTCCCGCTAATGTTGGTGCTGAAGGCAAACGTCACCAGGCTGCGCCTCTCGCTGGCAAGAAGGCGGAGCGGGACTCGCCACCACCCGGGACCCCACGATGATCGTGCTTGCCAGAGAGCAGTACCGGTAAACGCCAGTGCGCCGATGATCTTTCCCAACATATAAGCTACCACGATGGCTGCCAAACCGGCATTGCTAAAATAGGCGACGGCGATTAGCGCGAGCGTGATTACGCTCTGCATGGCAGTAATCATGGCAATTGCCCGGAAGCGATCAAAGATTTGCAGCAAACCGGTAGCGCTTTCGGAGATTAAATTAGCCAGAACAATGCTGCCGTAGATTCTGAACCAGATCGCCAGGCTGGCGTCGTGGGCGAAAAAACGCGCCCCCACCGGCGCTAACCACCAGATCAGGGCGAATGCCAGCAGCGAACCACCCATCTCCAAATAGCTGGCGGCCTTGAATACGGCCGCAGCTCGCCGGGAATCACCATTTTCCTGGTAGTGCCCTACATACCGCACTACTAGTTCGTTCATTCGAAAAGAGGCGAAGCGGTTTACTGTGCTGGCAAAGGTAGTGATCGCCCCCAGAACGCCAAACAGCGATGGGCCCAGCAGCCTGGCAGCCAGGATACCCTGCAACATGCTCATCAGGGCCGAAATGCCCGTAGCGCTGAACAGATAGCCCGAGTTCGTGATGATCCGGCGGATCAGTGGGTTTTGAAACAGCCGGAAGTAGAGATCACGCGCCCACGCATAAGTCGAACTCAACACAACCTTACTTTACTCAGTTTTGATCTGACTCGCCCAGGAGCGCTCCGCGTTGTACCAGTCCACCAGGTTGGCAATCCCTTCTTGCAAAGTAACCTGTGGTTCCCAGCCCAGCTTTTTACCCGCTTTATCGACGTTCGCCCAGTTCGCCAGCATATCCGCAGGATGGCGCGGCCGGCGTTCCACCTGCGCTTTCTTTCCAATTCGCGCTTCCAATATCTCGATCAATTGATTAATCGAAATCGATTCATGCCCTCCCAGGTTGATGATTTCAAAACCAAGGGGCTTGAGACCCAGGATCGTGCCTCGGGCAATGTCATCAACATATGTGAAGCCGCGGGTCTGCTCACCGTCTCCATTGAGCTTCACCGGATATCCCTCACTGATCCACTGAATAAATCGAAACATGACCATGTCGGGCCGGGCCGCCGGTCCGTAAACCGTAAAATACCGGAAAACGGTAATATCGATATCAAAAAGATAATGATAGGCGTGGCACAGCGCTTCAGCGCCTTTCTTGCTGGCCGCATAAGGCTGAAGCGGCAGGCTGCTACTGGTCTCCTCCGGCGTCGGAAGCGGGGCATCCGCGCCATAGACGCTGGAGGTTGAAGCCAGAATAAATTTTTTGATCCCCTGATTTTTGCACAGTTCTAACAGGTTTAGTGTGCCAGTAATGTTCGTGTCCACGTACACCCATGGGTTCTCAACCGATTGGCGCACGCCGGCCCGCGCCGCCAGGTTAATTACGGCGTCAAACTTCTGGTTTGATAATCCTTCGACCGCTTCCCGGTCGCTGATGTCAAATTGGTGAAAGGTAAAGTCAGGATGATCCTTGATCTTGCTCAGCCGCCATTCCTTCATGCGCACGTCATAGGCATTATTCATGTTATCGATGCCCACCACGGAATGACCGGTTTCCAATAGGAGTTCGGCAACCCGCCAGGCGATAAATCCAGCGACCCCGGTAAGTAAATAATTGGCCATGAAATTCTACAGCCTGACCACTTTAGGATTGCCGCGTCCACTGGATCCCAAGGCGTTTCGGGAATCCACCACAAGGACAGCATTTTCCAGAATATGCTCGTAATCATAAGTCTTGTGGTCGGTGATAATCACGACGCAATCCGCATCCAGAATCGCCGTGTCCAGATCCCGGATACAATCCATATCCCAATCGTCATGGTAAATATGCGCAATATGCGGATCGTGATAGCTGACATCGGCGCCCTTTTGACGCAACAGTCCAATCACGTCCAACGCCGGCGACTCCCTCAGGTCATCGACGTCGGGTTTATAGGCAGCGCCGAGAACCAAAATCTTGCTCCCATTCAAGGCTTTGGCGTGAGAGTTGAGGGCATCTTGAACCTTGCCGACCACATAACGCGGCATACCGGTGTTGATCTCGGAAGCCAGTTCGATGAATTTTGCGGTGTAGTTCAGGGCGCGCAGCTTCCAGGACAGGTAAAGCGGGTCAATCGGGATACAATGTCCTCCCAGGCCGGGACCAGGCGTAAACTTCATGAACCCAAACGGCTTGGTCGCGGCGGCCTCGATCACCTCCCAAACGTCAATGCCCAGCCGGTCGCACATGATCGCCATTTCATTGACCAGGCCAATGTTGATCATCCGGAAAGTGTTCTCCAGCAGTTTAGCCATTTCGGCCACCTCCGCAGAAGAGACCGGCACGACCGATTGTAATGCCTGGCAATACCACGTCGAGGCGACCTGGCTGCACGCCGGAGTGATGCCCCCGATAACCTTGGGCGTATTGATCGTTGTCCAGTCTTTCCGGCCCGGGTCAACCCGCTCTGGCGAGAATGCCAAGAAAAAGTTCTCCCCGATTTTTATGTTGGCGCCTTCACTAAATTTAGGGAGCATGATCTCCCGGGTCGTGCCTGGATAAGTGGTGGATTCTAACACCACGACCATGTCGGGATGAATATATTTCGACAGTTCCTCGGTAGCCGAGAGGATAAAGGACAGGTCAGGATCCCCTGTTTTGCGCAGGGGAGTGGGCACGCAAATGCTGACTGCATCGGCTTCTTGAAGCACAGAAAAATCGGCGGTAGCGCACAGCTTCCCTGCGCTGACCAGACGAGACAACTGCGCTGTATCCACATCCTGAATATAGCTCTCGCCCCGATTAATGGCCTCGATTTTTTCCTGATCCAGATCGATGCCGACTACGTCGAAGCCGGCGTCGGCGAACACCGTCGCCAGCGGCAAACCAACATATCCCAATCCGACGACAGAGACTTTAGCGCTGCGTTGGTGAAGTTTATTGATGAGAGATTCCCGGATACTTTCCATACTGACGTGGTTCCTTATTGAGAGGTTTAGAATAGATTTAATTGCTTGGGTTCTTCCGGACCTCCAGAAGATTGTTCCGTATATTCAGGCGCATCGGCGGCCTGAGCGATTAATTCCGGTAACTTTGAGAAATCACGTTCCACCACAGGTTTAAGCGAGCCCTGATGCAGAGCGGCAGCTGGGTGGTACATGGGAACAACCAGGCGTCCTTTGACCCTTAATGCCTGACCGTGTACATCGCTGATCTTTGCATTTGGCAGGTATAAGCCCATGGAGTATCGCCCCAAGGTAACGATAACTTTCGGATTGATCGCCTGGATTTGCCGATCCAGATAATTGCTGGTGCAGGTATCGATTTCTTCAGGCCGGGGATCACGATTCCCAGGTGGCCGGCATTTGACCACATTGGTGATGAATACTTGTTCGCGCGTCATCCCGATCGACTCAAGCAGCTCCTCAAGAAATCTTCCCGCCGCGCCCACAAATGGGCGTCCCTGGTCGTTTTCATGAAAACCCGGACCTTCTCCAATAAACAGAATTTCGGCATTGGGAGGTCCCTCCCCAGGAACCGCCTTCTTTCGGGAAAAATGGAGCTGGCACTTCGTGCATACCGATACTTCTTTGGCTACTTGTGCGAGGATGTCATCGGACTTCAAGGTTCACCTCCTCTCTGACTTCGAAATAGCCTTGCGAAGATTCGCTTCCAATGCCCCCGCCTTGATTGAAAAGCTTCGCAAGGCTTTTCATGCTTCTTTCTGATCTCTTACGCATTTACGCATTCTATCGATGTAAGCCTGATCAAGGAGACCTAAATTCATCAGGACGGCGTCCTCATTGTTATCCCGGTAGTAGCTCAGCCGGCGACCAGCGATCTCAAAACCGAAACGCCGGTAAAGGTTTATAGCGGCGGAGTTGCTGGCGCGCACCTCCAGCATAGCCTGACTGGCGCCCTTGAGGAATGCGTCTTTTAAGACGGTGAGCAATAAACTTTCACCGATTCCATTCCTGCGAAAATCCGGATGCACAGCCAGGGTTGCAATATGAGCTTCGTCAAGGATAAGCCAGGCCACGACCAGACCCGCCACGCGGCGTTCTCCTTCTGAAGGATTGATCTCGGCGACCCATAAAAGCGAGGCGGGATTGTCATTGAGCTCATACTGGTAGGCTCGTTCCGGCCAGGGCAAGCTGAAAGATATCCGGTCGATAGCGGTCACCTCCTCAATATCCGTCGCTTGCATAGGCCGGATGAGTACTTCTAGATTCCCCACCAGCCTGGATTCCTTTTCAAACCCTTGGTAAATCCTGGAAAAAGTGACCATTCAAGCAGATTCTGGATATTGCAGGTAATTTGGTGAAAGGCTGGCCGGATCATCTACCTGACCGGCCTGCCAACGTCGCCACCCCAGTTCAGCCAAATATGAAGGTCGCCGTAGAGATTGCGCCGGAGAAGATAGAATTACGTTCACTCTTTTCCGTCCCAAAAGCTGGCGTTCCTCGGCGGTAAACTCTCCACATACCATGGTTGGTTGCGTAATTTTTCCCGAAAGTTTTTGAATGGTGAGCACCTCAATGTCGTTGGCGGATTGCCAGCCATCTCTTGTGGCCTGGTACCAGCCAACGGCCAAGCGGCCGCGTCCCGCCCGTACGGCTGCAGCCAGAGGCAGTTGCTTTGGCGGCTGGGCGGCCGCCATAATATCCAGGGTCGGAATACCGATCAGCGGCAAATGCCGCGCCAGGCAAATTCCTTTTGCCAGGGCCAACCCAATTCTCAGACCAGTAAACGAACCGGGGCCGGTTGCCACCGCAATGGCCCTGAGGTCGGCCACGCCCACCCCCGCCCGCTCCATCATCTGGGCAACTGCCGGAGCGAGCTCGACGGTGTGGTAATCGCGGCTTGTCCAGACTTCTTCGCTGATCACCTGGGCGCCATTGTATAAAGCCACACCAACATAACGAGTGGAGGTGTCAATTGCCAGCAACATTACAGGCCACCATAAAGACGCTGGCGAAATTCCGCCAGCAGAGTTTCATAATGAGAACCTCGAGCAGTGAAAATCAGATCCCGCTGATGTGGATTGACCCACCGGAGAGATACCCATAAATGTTCGCGGGGCAGCGCCTCAATTGTTCGGTCCGCCCATTCGATTATTAACGGACCAGATTCTATCATAGCGTCAATATCCAGGTCACGCGCTTCTGATGGTCCGCCCAATCGATAGGCGTCCAAATGATGCAGCCTGGCTCCATTCGGTCGCCGGTAAAGATTGACCAAAACAAAAGTTGGGCTGGTTACCGGATCTAAAGACCCCCAACCAGCGGCAAAACCCTGGGCGAACGTGGTTTTACCGGAACCCAACTCGCCAGCCAAACAGACCACATCGCCGGAGTTAATCAGTGCGCCTAATCGCATGCCCACTCTGCGGGTTTGTTCGGCGCTGCGACTGATGAACTCCAGGGAGTGAGGATCGAGGATTGGCATCTAGTTTATTCGTTGGAGGCGCGCCAGAGACGCGGCAACCCGTTTCAGTCCGATCTCCTCAAAAAAAATGTCCACGATCTCATCATCATCTTGAACAACGCTGTTCAATACCATACCCTCCCCCCAGACCGGGTGTTCGACTCGGGCGCCGGGATGATACTGGGGCTGTAGAATTTGCGCCGACTTTGAGCCCGGAGAATCCCATCGATCGGGCCGGAAGCCAGCGGCGGGCCGCGAGCCTCGGCGGATGTTTCCCCTGCTCACGCTGTCCAATAGCTCAGAGGGGATATCCTCCAGAAACTCGGACTGCTCGGTGGGCTCGGAGTAACCATAGGCATTCCGGTTCATCGGCACAGTAAGGTACAGGCGGTCCTTCGCCCGGGTGATGCCCACATAGAACAGTCGCCGCTCTTCCTGCATTGCCTCCGGATCCTCAAAAGAACGCGCATGCGGCAGGGTGCCCTCGTTCAGCCCGACAATGAATACAACCGGGAATTCCAGACCCTTAGCGGCGTGCAAGGTGAGCAATGTCGGCACATTGCTGGATTCATCCAGCGTATCCTGGTCCGATACCAGAGCCACATCCTCCAGAAAGGCCTCCAGATTGCGGTCGTTATATTCTGCTGCCAGCCGGTGCAACTCCTTGACGTTCTCCCAGCGTTCGCTTCCCTCGTCGCTGCCGTCATCAATATAATCCCGATAACCGATATCCTCGAGAATACGGTCCATCAATCCCAAGGGCGGCAGCTGCTCTCGCACATCCCGCCAGATCGCCAGCATAACCCCAAAATTGGAAAGCACCGTCGCGGCGCGCGTCGACAGCGCTGGCTGGTGTTCGGATTGTGGTCCCTTCGCCAAATCAAGAAGTAATTCACCCGGCGTCAGCTTCACCTGCTGAGCCAGGGTGCGCAATTCCACCATTGTTTTGCTGCCAATGCCCCTGGGTGGCACGTTGATGACCCGCAAAAGGCTGACCTCATCGTTGGGATTGTGCACCAGCCGCAAATAGGCGATCACATCCTTGATTTCACGCCGTCCATAGAAGCGCTGCGCGCCGACCAGCTTGTAGGGCAAACTGGCATACAAGAAGGCTTCTTCCAGCAGGCGGGATTGGGCATTGGTGCGGTACATTACGGCGAAATCGCCGGGCTGGTATCCCTGGCGAGCGACCAATTCGGCGATGGTATCCACCACGCTGACCGCTTCCTGCCGGTCATCGTACATCTCTCGGACGGCGATCTTTTCCCCGCGGCCGCGCTGCGTAAAGAGCTGTTTTGCCTTGCGATAAGGATTACGGTCGATTACCGCCATGGCGACATCCAGGATGGATTGTGTTGAGCGGTAATTCTGCTCAAGCAGGATTACCTGGGTCTCCGGAAAATCCTCCTCAAATCGCTGCACGTTGCGATAATCGGCTCCACGCCAGCGGTATATAGACTGGTCAACATCACCGACAACAAAGATGTTTTGATGGAAAGAAGCCAGGTGTTTCAGCAGGATGTACTGGGCCAGGTTTGTATCCTGAAACTCGTCGACCAGCACGTGCTCGAAACGCCGGGCATACTTCTCGCGTGCGGCTGGCTGCTCCTCCATCAAAAAAACGGTCCACAAAAGCAGGTCATCAAAATCCAGACCATTACTGGCGAGCAGAAGATCCTGGTAACGCCGGTATACCCGCGCTACAACCTCGTCCCGGTAGGTCTGCAGAGGATAATCATCAGGCAGGATCAGCTCATTTTTGGCATTTGAAATCGAGCCGAGCACGCTATAGGGCCGGTAGCGCTTTTCATCGATATTCAGATCCGCCAATGCCTGTTTCACCAGGCTGATCTGGTCATCCGTATCGAAGATAACAAAGTTTGATTCAAACGGGAGATGCCCGGCCTCTCTACGCAGGATGCGGGCGCACGAGGCGTGAAAGGTGCCCAGGCTCACCCCTTGCGCCTGGTCGCCAAGCAATTCGACCACACGCCGCTCCATTTCCCGAGCGGCCTTGTTCGTGAAAGTTACGGCGAGGATGTGGTAAGGACGGACACCCATATAACCGATCAGATAAGCGATCCGCTGCGTCAGGACGCGCGTTTTACCGGATCCCGGTCCGGCGAGCACCAACACCGGGCCGAGCCCCGCGGTCACGGCTTGCTGTTGTTGTGAGTTCAGTCCTTTTAACAAGTCCATACGAAATGATTGTAATGGTTGGCGCAATCGATGTCAACGGAAAGAGGGCATTTGTGTGCACATATATCAGGCACATTGGTCCTTGGGCGGCCCGGGGCACCAGATTCGCGCTGAAGATGCCGCGGGGGACGGCGGCGGAGTATATGCGGGGGCAAGAAATTTCGATTGCGACGAATGAGATTGCTTCGTCGGCAAAGAACGCCTCCTCGCAATGACATCTCGTCTGGCCGCAAAGAGCGCCGGGGACGGCGGCTGAGCGCTGCAGGAGCAGGACGCCGCCGGGGACGGCGGCTAGAGCGTTTGGCGGATGGCCGGTTGAGCACATGGGGATGGCGGCTCGGCGTTTGGCGGGCGGCGGGTTGAGCATGTGAGGATGGCGGCTGAGCATGTGAGGATGGCGGCGGGGCATATGCTGGGAAGAATGCCGCCGAGGACAGCGGCTAGAGCATGAGAGGTC
>Ga0209640_10000700_pt1 | contig 26568 bp, 23 predicted proteins | sample RifCSP10_1_FD_184018 | JGI IMG/M metagenome (GOLD analysis project Ga0209640, IMG submission 184018) | Soil microbial communities from Rifle, Colorado - Rifle CSP2_sed 10_1 (SPAdes) (version 2) | ecosystem: Environmental > Terrestrial > Deep subsurface > Rock core/Sediment | place: Rifle... | reverse complement strand
GGTGCAGGAATACGAGTACCGGGCGCCCCGCCATCTCCTGCAAGGCGGACTCGAACCAGGCGAGCTGCGGCGCCTCGAGCGCTCCACCCGCCGCGCCCGGGATCGTCGTGTCGAGCGCGATCAACCCCAGTTCGTGACGGTCTATCGCATAATCGATTGGCCCGTCTCCTGGCCTGATATAGGCGTGATCGGGAAACGCCTCTCTCAATGCGCCGCGGTCATCGTGGTTTCCCGGAATGACGTAGACCGGTGCGTGGAGCGGCGCCAGGAGGTCCCGCAGACGCAGATACTCGGCGAGAGTTCCGCTTTCCACCAGATCGCCGGTGGCGAGCACCGCGTCGGGCTGCGGATCCATGCGTCCGATGTTCTCGACGCACCGCGCAAGCGTCGCTGACGTGTCCACGCCGGCGACGCGCATTCCCGCCGCCGTCACATGAAGATCCGATATCTGTGCGATCAGCATGGTGGTGAGCCTGCCCGGAAATCAGCATACCACGCCACGGACGCAGCTCCCCGCACCGCGCTGGTCAATGCTGCTCGGCCTTCACGCCGGACGACGCCGACCCGGGATCCGCGGCCGGCCCGCCAACTTCGCCGAGGCGGACATAGTCGGTCTTTCCGCTGCCGAGCGACGGGACTTCACGCACGTGCACGATGCGGCGCGCCACCGCGAGTTCCTGGCTGCCGAGCTCGCGCGCGGCCTTGTGCAGTTGCGCACGGGTGAGCGTGCCGTCCGTCGTGAAGAGCACCGTGCTCTCGCCGCTTTGCGCGACCAGCTCCACGGTCGCGGCGTGCTGGTGGCCGGGCGACGCCTGGCGCGCGATGTTCTCGACGACTTCCAGCGACACCATTTCACCCGCGATCTTCGCAAACCGCTTGACCCGCCCATGTACGCAGACATACCCGTCGTCGTCCATCTCGACCACGTCCCCGGTGTTATACCATCCCGGCCCCACTTCGGACACCGGGGGCTGCAGCACGCCCGGCCGTTCATAGAGATAGTACCCGCGCATCAGATTCGGCCCGCGCACGTGCAGCACGCCGCCGCGCGGAATGCCCGCGACCGGCACCACGCGGAACTCGATGCCGGGCAGAAAACGCCCGACCGTGCCCGGTTTGTAGGAGAGCGGCGTATTGAGGCTCAGCACCGGCGCGCACTCGGTCGCTCCGTAGCCCTCCATGATGCGCAGGCCGAAGCGGGTGAGCCACAACTGCGCCACCTCGGGGTTCAAGCGCTCCGCGCCCGACACAACGACCCGCGTACGGGCGAAATCGTAGGCATGCGCCTGGCGCGCGTAATGCCCGAGAAACGTGCTGGTGCCGAACAGGTACGTGCACGAACGCGAGTAGGCGAGTTCCGGGATCAGGCGGTATCGGAGCGGCGTCGTGTAAAGGTACACCGGCGTGCCGTACATGAGCGGCATCAGCGTGCACGCGGTGAGGCTGTAGGAGTGGTACATCGGAAGCGCCGACAGGAACTTGTCGTTGGGTCCGAAATCGATCACCGCCGCCATCTGCGCCATGTTGGCGAGCAGCGCCCGGTGTGACAGCGCCACCCCCTTCGGCTTCGCCTCCGACCCCGACGTGAACAGCACCACTGCCGTGTCCTCGGGATCGGCGGCGCCGAGCACCGAGCGCGGACGGGGAAGCGCGCGCGCGACGAGCCACAGCTTGTCGCCGATGCCGAGGCTCGCGCGCAGATCCTCGACATACACGATGCGCACGGTGCTCAGTGCGGCGAGCGCGGGTTCGAGGCGCGCAACCTCGATGAAGCGGCGCGAAGTGACCAGGATCTTGATGCCGGCTGCGACACACGCGCTGCGCAGCTGATCGGGTCCGGACGTATAGTTGAGCATCGCCGGCACGCGCCGGCCGAGCCCGATGCCGAGCAGGAGGCAGATGGTGGCCCCCAGATTGGGCATCATGACGCCGACGATCTCTCCCGGCTCGCCCAGGCGCGAGGCAAGCCGGCCGAGCGCGAGTGAGCCCGTCACGAGATCGCGGTATGTATATTCGCGCTGCGTATCTTCGAGTATCGGCGTCGACCGGCCGTGGCAATCCGCCGCGTCGAGCAGCGCTTCAAACAGGGTGCGGCGCGGTTCCGACGCAAACATCATGTGTTGCATCAGACGGAGCAACGCATCGGCAAGCGCATGCCGTCGTGCTCTCCTCGAGGCCGTCGCCGGTGCGCGCAACGCCTGCGCCGGCAATACCGTCAGCGTAATGCGGGGAAAGCGGCGCCGGGGATAATTGCCGCCAACCGCCGAATAGCGCGTGTACAGCGAACCGCTGATGCGCACCGGAACGATGGCAGCATCGTAGCGCGCCGCGATACGCGCTGCCGTATCGTAAACCTTCGTCATCGACCCGGTCGGCGTCGCGTGCAACTGGGGAAACATCGCGACCGGCTTGCCTTCCGCCACGCACCGCACCAGCGTCTTGAGCGACCACGGCCGCGCCGGGTCGAGAACCACGTGCGGCACCGCTCGCAGCATGAGCCGCACGAAGCGATGCCGCAGCGCCTGCGAAGTGACGGCGACAGTCAGCCCGGGCGGAAGGAACAGCCCGAGCAGCACGGCATCGAGCAGCGAATCGTGGTTCGCCACGATCATGACGCGGCCACGCTCCAGTGCCGCGAGGTCACCGATCACCCGCACCCGGAAGAGCAGGCGCAACCATCCACGCAGTAGCGCGCGCATCACGACCATATCACTCCCGGCGACACGGCGGGTGTGCATCCCGGGCCTGCTGGTGACTTGCCGGGGAGGCGTAACGCGGCCGATTCGGCAGCGCCGTCAAGGACACTTTTCGTGGCCATCGGTGTGAGATTTTTCACGACTCGGTCTTAAGATCATACCATTACCGGCTGTTTCTAAACAGGAAAAGGCAAATCTATCAAAACGTTAGATTTGCCTTTCGCGATAAGCCGCTTTTTAATCGACTTCGTGACTTTGTCACGTTGTTGATTGTTCATAGTCCATCAAAATCTTTTCAACGCCTTTTCAGGGGAGCACTTTATGAATATGCAGGTTTCTGCTGCAGTACTGCAATCGCGCGAGTATCCCGAAGCCAACATCACGAAGTCCGGCATCGAATTCGAGTTTTCCCGGCAGTTGCGGGTGCGCTACGACCGCGCCACGCGTTCGATCTGGTCACATTGGGCGCCGTTGCCGCGGCCGTGCTTCAATCCCGGGCTGCTCGCCGACATTCGCGCCTATTACGATTTCCTGGCGGCGAGCAGCTCGCGCGTCGAATGCTACGGCGAGGAGTGCCTGATTGAATACGTCGTGCTCGCGTCTGCGACCCCCGGGGTTTTCAATCTCGGCGGCGATCTCGACCTCTTCAAGCAGTTGATCGACGGCAGGGACCAGGCCGGGCTCCTGCGCTACGGTCGTGCCTGCATCGACGTGCTGTATCGCAACTACGTCGGCCACGATCTGCCGGTGACGACGATTTCGCTGGTGCAGGGCGAATGCCTGGGCGGCGGTTTTGAAGCTGCGCTGTCAAGCGACCTCATCATCGCGGAGAAGAGCTCGCGCTTCGGCTTCCCCGAGATCCTGTTCAACCTGTTTCCCGGCATGGGCGCCTATTCGTTTCTCGAGCGCAAGATCGGCCAGGCACGCGCCGAACAACTGATCACCAGCGGCAGGATCTACAGCGCGGAGGAGATGCATGCGCTGGGCGTCGTCGACGAACTCACCGAGGACAGGCAGGGTGAAGCGGCTGCCGTGCGGCTCGTCACGCATCGCCAGCGCAGCCGCAACGGTCTCGCGGCGCTCGCCGCGGTGCGGCGGCGCGTTCACCACGTGCAATTCTCGGAACTTCTCGACGTGGTGCGTATCTGGGCCGACGCGGCGTTGCGCCTGACGAGCCGGGATCTGAAGCTGATGCAGCGGCTGGTGTCGCGGCAGAACGGACTGGGCGAAGCACAGGCGGTGCATTAGGCGCAGCCTGTTGCACGTTCTGCCCGCGCACGCATCGCGCAGGATGGTCTGCCGCGCGAGGTTCGTCGCGGCATGGGAAGTTGTTTGATAAACTGGGCATCGGACTCATCCGCGGGGGGGATTACTGCTCGCGGGGCAGAGGTGCGTGCCAGAAAGGATATGACGTGAAGGAAGGCGCGACGGAATACACCATACAGGAGGCCGCCGAGCGGCTTGAGATCCCGATTTCCAAGTTGCGGCGTTGGGACCACATGGGCGTGTTGTCGGCGCAACGCACCGCAGGCGGGCACCGGCGCTATCCCCGGGAATTCATCGACCAGCTGGTGGCGGCTTCTTCCAGCGCCATCTCCGGCAAGACCTCACGCGAGCTCGCCGCCGTCAAGCGCTCGCTGGCCGAGAAGCGGCGCATCATCCAGTTGCTGCTCGAGAGCGAACAGCGCTATCGCGACCTGGTCGAGACTTCCCATGACCTCATCTGGACGACCGATGCGCAGGGGCGTTTCACCTACTTGAACGGCGCCGCCCACGACATCTTCGGCCTGCCTTCGAAGGACCTGATCGGACGCTGCTTTTTCGACTTCGAAGCGGGAACGTCCCACGTGTCGAACCGGCGTTTTCTCGCCGCTCTCAAACGTACCGGGGAGGTCAAGAACTACATCACGCACGTCATGACCGCGCCGGGCGAGGACCGCTGGATCGGGATCAATGCGCGCCTCACCCGGGACGAAGGCGCGAGCACGCTGGGCATCCGTGGCACTGCCCGCGATATCACCGAGCAGCATCTGGCGACGCGGCGCATCGAGCATCTCGCCCTGCACGACGCCCTCACGGAGCTTCCCAACCGCCACAGCCTGCAATTGACGATCGAGTCGGCGATGCAAAGTGGCAGAACCGGCGCGCTGCTGTTCATCGACCTGGACCATTTCAAGTACGTCAACGACAACTTCGGGCACAGGATCGGCGACCAGCTGCTCGTCGGGGTGAGCGGCATCCTGCGCGACCTCATGAACGAATGCGATGGCGACCTTTACCGGCTTGGCGGCGACGAGTTCGCCATCCACCTCCCCGACAAGCTGCGCAAGGAAGCGATCGACGCCGCGGAACTGGTGCTGGACGCGGTGGCGCGCTTCCGCTTCCAGGCCGGCGAGCAGAAGGCGATCGCGAACCTGAGCGCATCGATCGGCGTCGCCCTCTACCCGTTTCACGGCAATGACCTGCCGGCGCTGTTGTCGAACGTGGACATTGCGATGTACCAGGCCAAGGACCTGGGCCGCAACCGCTACGTGCTCTTCGATCAGAGCGCCGACGGCCTGCGCAGCACACATCACCGCGTGCACTGGGCGAAGCGCCTGCGCGATGCGCTCGATGAAGACCGCCTGGTCCTGTTCTCGCAATCCGTGGTGCGCCTCGCCGACCAGGTGCCGGTGCACCAGGAAATTCTCGTGCGCATCCGCGATGATGACGGACGCTTCATTCTCCCCGGAAATTTCATCGAACTCGCCGAGTCGCTCGGGCTCGTGCAGGAGGTGGACCTGCGGGTTGTGGAAATTCTGCTCAAGTTCATGGCCCGCAACGGGCAGTACGGACAGAAACTGCGCTACTTCGTGAACCTGTCCCGGGTGAGCATCAGCGATCAGCGCTGGATCACCCGCTTCATGACGCTGCTGCGGTCGAGCGCGGTCAACCCCAACCAGCTCGTGTTCGAGATCACGGAAACCGCCGCCATGGCCGAAGTGGACGTGACTCTCGCGTTCATCCGCCGGCTGAAGGACATGGGATGCCGGTTCGCGCTCGACGACTTCGGCGCCGGCTTCAGCTCGTTCTATTACCTCAAGCGCTTCGAGGTGGACTACCTCAAGATCGACGGCGGATTCGTGCGCGACCTTGCCACCGACGAAGGCAACCGCATTTTCGTCAAGGCGATGAATGACGTGGCGCGCGGCCTGAAGAAGCAGGTCATCGCGGAATGGGTGGAATCGCCCGAGGTGCTGAAGGTGCTGCTGGACATGGGAACCGAATATGGGCAGGGCTACCTGTTCCAGCGGCCCGAGCCGTTGATCGACGTGGCGGCGAGGCTTCCCGAATCCGGCGCGCGATCGCACGTTGCGTGACCCCGCGCGGGCCGCGGTGGCGTCACCGGCGCGCCCACGCGCCGGCGAGGCGCTTCTCCGCCCACATGAGGCCGATGATCGACTTCACCTCGGTAATCCTGCCCTCGCGCACCCACTTGAGCGCCTCCTCGAGGGGCACCTCCATGGTTTCGAGAAACTCCCCTTCCTCGGGACCGCCCGCGACGCGCGTCAGACGGCGCGCAAGATAGAGTTCGATCCGCTCGTCCGAATAGCCGATGCACGGGTGAACCGTGGCGAGGTGTTCCCAGGACGCGGCATCGACGCCGCACTCCTCGCGCAATTCCCTGCGTGCCGTCGCAAGGGGGTCTTCGCCCGGTTCCATCTTGCCTGCGGGAATTTCAATGAAGTGCCGCTTGAGCGGGTAGCGGAATTGCCGCACCAGCACCACCTCCCCCTCCTCCGTGAGCGGCACCACCATGACCGCGCCGGGATGCCGGATGTACTCGCGGGCGGAGGCCTTGCCGTCCGGCAGCCGCACCGCGTCTTCCAGCACGTGCAGCAGCCTGCCCCGGTATACGGTACGGGAGTCGACCGTGTGCTCGGTGAAGTCGGTATCCTTGCGCTCGCTCATGGCACCGTTCGCCGTCGACCGTTCACCGCCTCGCTACAGCGAAACCTGTATCGAATACATGCATAGCGCCATCAGCGGGCCGGGCGCGACGCCGAGCACGAGGATCGCGATGCCGTTCACCGACATGACGAACCGCACGTCCCACCGCGGCGCGATCGGCGCCGAGTCGACCGGCGCATCGAAGTACATGAGTTTCACCAGCCGCAGGTAGTAGAACGCGCCCACCAGAGAGAACAGCACGGCGACCACCGCGAGCCACACGTACCCCGCCGTGATGACCGCCTGCAAGACCGAGAGCTTCGCGTAAAAGCCCACCGTCGGCGGCACGCCCGCCATCGAGAACATGAGCAGCAACATCAGGAACGCGCACCAGGGGTTGCGCTGATTGAGACCTTTGAAGTCATCCAGGTTCTCCGCCTCGAAGCCGCTGCGCGAGAGCACCAGGATCATGCCGAAGGCGCCCAGGTTCATCAGCACGTACACCACCACGTAGAACATGCCCGAGCCGTAGCCGTTCAGATCGCCCGACAGTATCCCGAGCAGCAGGAAGCCCATGTGCGAAATGGTCGAATACGCCAGCATGCGCTTCAGGTTGGTCTGCGCGATCGCGGTGATGTTGCCGATCGCGAGCGACAGCACCGCCATGATGATGAGCATCTGCTGCCATTCCTCGAGCAGGGGCTCCACGCCCAGCCCCTGCACCAGCAGCCGGATGATGAACGCGAATGCCGCGAGCTTGGGCGCCGAGCCGATGAACAGCGTCACCGCGGTAGGCGCCCCGTGGTAGACGTCGGGCACCCACATGTGGAAGGGCACCGCGCCGAGCTTGAAACCAAGGCCCGCGACGATGAACACCAGCGCGAAGATGAGCACCGGTGTGCGGCCGCGGCCGTCGAAGACCACTTCCCCGAGCTGCGTGATCTCCAGCGTGCCGGTGGCGCCGTAGAGCATCGACATGCCGTAGAGCAGCATCCCGGAAGCGAGCGCGCCGAGCACGAAATACTTCATGGCCGCCTCGGTGGCGACCGCCGAGTCGCGCTGCAGCGCCACCAGGGCGTAGAGCGAGAGCGTGAGGAGCTCCAGCCCGAGGTAGAGCGTGAGCAGGTGATTGGCCGAGATCATGATCATCATGCCCAGCGTCGCGGTGAGCGCGAGCACGAAGAATTCGCCGCGGAACATGCCGCGCGCCGCGATGTAGGCCCGGGAATAGACCATGACCGCCATCACCGCGAGGTACACCAGGAGCTTCAGCACGTCCGACATCAGGTCATCGACGAACATGCGGCTGAAGGTGTAGGTTGGCTCGATGGTGTGCGTCGCGTACGTGATCACGATACAGCCGGCGAGCGCGGCCTGCGTCAGGGCATAGGTCACGATGCGGTTGTCGTCGCTCACGAAGAGGTCCACGGTGAGGATCACGCATATCATCCCGAGCAGAAACAGTTCGGGATACGCCGGCCACAGGGGAAGGATGTAGTGCATGTCGGCTCGCTATGGCGTCCGCAGCTTGCCCTGCGCCACGTGCGTGAGCAGGTCGTTGACCGAGACGTGCAGCACCTGGGCGAAGGGATCGGGGTACACGCCCATCGCGAGCACCGCCACCGCCAGCAGCCCCAGCACCAGGAACTCCCGCAGGTTGATGTCCTTCAATGCGCCGACGCGCGCGTTCGCGACCGCACCGAAGATGACGCGCTTGTACATCCACAGCGTGTAGGCCGCGCCGAAGATGAGGGTGGTCGCCGCCAGCGCCGCGTACCAGAAATCCGCCTTGACCGCCCCCATGATGACCATGAACTCGCCGACGAAGCCGCTGGTGCCGGGCAGCCCGGCGTTCGCCATCGCGAACAGCATGAACAGCGCCGCGAACACCGGCATGGTATTGACCACCCCTCCGTAGTCGGCGATCTGCCGCGAATGCAGGCGGTCATAGAGCACGCCCACGCACAGGAACAGCGCGCCCGAAACGAAGCCATGGGAAATCATCTGGATGATCGCGCCCTCCATGCCCTGGGCATTGAAGATGAAGATGCCCAGTGTCACGAAACCCATGTGCGAGACGGAAGAGTAGGCAATGAGTTTCTTCATGTCCGACTGCACCAGCGCCACGAGCCCGATGTAGACCACCGCGATCAGCGAGAGCGCGATCACGAAACCCGCCAGCGCCTGGCTCGCCTCGGGCAGGATGGGCAACGACAGCCTCAGGAAGCCGTAGCCGCCCAGCTTCAGCATGATCGCGGCCAGCACCACCGATCCGCCGGTCGGCGCCTCGACGTGCGCGTCCGGCAGCCACGTGTGCACCGGCCACATCGGCACCTTCACCGCGAACGCCAGCATGAAGGCGACGAAGATCAGTACCTGCGCCTCGAACGGCAGGGGCAGCTGGTAGTAATCGAGCAGCGAGAAACTGCCCTGCGAGGCGTGGTAGAGGTAGATCAGCGCCACCAGCGTGAGGAGCGACCCGGCGAGCGTATAGAGGAAGAACTTGAGCGCCGCATAGACGCGATTAGGCCCACCCCAGACGCCGATGATGATGAACATCGGGATCAGGGTCGCCTCGAAAAACACGTAGAACAGCAGCGCATCGAGCGCGCTGAAAACGCCGTTCATGAAACCCGAGAGAAACAGGAACGCGGCCATGTACTGCGCGACGCGGGTCTGGATCACCTCCCAGCCCGCGATCACCACCAGCACCGTGGTGAAGCTGTTGAGCAGGATCAGCAGCAATGAAATGCCGTCGATGCCGAGGTGATAGTTGACGTTGAAGCTCGAGATCCAGGGCTTGATGTAGACGAATTGGAAGCCGCTCGCCCCGGGGTCGAAATTGAGGTAGAGCGGCCAGGTCACTACGAAGCCGAGCACCGCGCCGGCGAGCGTGACGATGCGCGCCGCGGGCGCGTGCCGTTCCGCGCTGAGAAAGAGCACCAGCACGCCGGCGAGGATCGGGATCCAGATGGCGAGGGACAGGAGGTGGTTCGAAGTCATTCTTTGTTCTTGGTTTGCCGCCGCCTACGACCCGGAGACCACGCTGAGAAAGCGCGCCGCGACGATGAGGGTGAGCAGGACGACGATGCCGATGATCATGGTAAACGCGTAGTGATAGATCAGGCCCGATTGCACCCGGCGGATCACGCCCGCGAACCAGCCGACCACGCGCGCCGAGCCGTTCACGAACACCCCGTCGATCACCGCGACGTCCCCGCCCTTCCACAGCCCGGTGCCGACCGAGCGCGCGCCGCCCGCGAAGAGCCATGAATAAAGCTCGTCGAACCAGTACTTGCGGTCGAGCACGGTGTAGAGCACACCCGCCTTTTTCTTTATGACGTCGGTGAGGTCCGGGCGCCGCAGATAAAGGTAAGCCGCGGCCGCAATGCCGCCGGCGGCGAGCCAGAACGGCGCGGTGGAGAGCGCATGCGCCATCATGCCGAGCACTCCATGGAAATCCCTGGCGAGTTCACCCAGCACGTCGTGCTCCGGCGCGACCACGATCGCGCCGCCGAAGTAGCCGCCGAAGAGCAGAGGGCCGATCAGCCAGCCCGCACATACGGACGGTATCGCGAGCAGAACGAGGGGAACCGTCACCACCGCGGGCGATTCGTGTGGCGCATGATCAGCGTGGCTGTCGTGCGACTCGCTCCCATGGTCATGGCCGGCGGCGTGCCCGCGGAAGCGTTCCTCGCCGAAAAACGCCATGAACATCATCCGGAAGGTGTAGAGGGCGGTCACGAACACGGTGGCAAGCACGCAGAAATAGGCGAAACCGCCACCCGGAAGCTTCGACAGGTGCGCGGCTTCGATGATGGAATCCTTGGAGAAGAACCCCGCGAACCCAGGGACGCCGGCGCTGGAGATGGCGCCGATCAGCATGGTCCAGTAAGTGACCGGCATGTAACGCCGCAGTCCGCCCATCCTGCGCAGGTCCTGCTCGTGGTGGAGCGCGATGATCACCGAGCCCGCGCCGAGGAACAGCAGCGCCTTGAAGAAGGCGTGCGTCACCAGGTGGAATATGCCCGCCGCGTACGCCGATGCGCCCAGCGCGACAGTCATGTAACCGAGCTGGGACAGCGTCGAATACGCGACCACGCGCTTGATGTCGTTCTGCACCACCGCCACGAGCGCCATGAACAGCGCCGTGATCGCCCCAATCACCATCACGACCGACAGCGCCGTCTCCGAGAGCTCGTAGAGCGGCGACATGCGCGCCACCATGAAGATGCCGGCGGTCACCATGGTCGCCGCATGGATGAGCGCCGATATCGGGGTCGGGCCCTCCATGGAATCGGGCAGCCACACGTGCAGCGGAAACTGCGCCGATTTTCCCATCGCGCCGATAAAGAGCAGGATGCAGATCACGGTCAGCAGCGACCACGCAGTGCCCGGAATGATCTCGATCGTGTTTGCCGCAAGGTTGCGGCCGCCGGCGAACACTGCCGCGTAATCCAGCGTGCCGAAGTACATGAGCACCAGCGCGATCCCCAGCAGGAAACCAAAATCGCCGACGCGGTTGACCAGGAATGCCTTGAGGCTGGCGTAAATCGCCGTCGGCCGCGTGTACCAGAAGCCGATCAGCAGGTACGAGACCAGCCCCACCGCTTCCCAGCCGAAGAAGAGCTGCAGGAAGTTGTTCGCCATCACCAGCATCAGCATCGAGAAGGTGAAGAGCGAGATGTAGGCGAAAAACCGCTGGTAACCCGGATCGTCCGCCATGTAGCCGATGGTGTAGACATGGACCATGAGCGAGACGAACGAGACCACCAGCATCATGGTCGCGGACAGGCGGTCGATCAGGAAACCGATCTCGAAGCGCGTGTTGCCCGTCGTGAGCCAGGTGTAGACCGACCCGTTGAAGGTGTTGCCGGACAGCACATCGACGAACACGACCGCGGCGCCGATCGTGCACACCGTCATGCCGGCAATCGTGACCCAGTGCGCGCCGCGCCGGCCGATCGCCCATCCGAAAAGCCCCGCCACGAGCGCGCCCGCAAGCGGCGCAAGCGCGACAGTCAGGTACAGCGTTTGCATCTTTGTCATTCGCAAACGCAGTGATGAGTGATCACTGCCTCCCTATCCTTTCAAGCTGTCGAGATCCTCGACGTCGATAGTCCTCAGGTTGCGGAACAGGGCAACGAGGATCGCAAGCCCGATCGCGGACTCCGCCGCCGCGACCGTCAGCACGAAAAACACGAATACCTGCCCCGCCGGATCGTCGAGGAAATGCGAAAACGCGATAAAGTTGGTGTTCACCGCAAGCAGCATCAACTCGATCGCCATCAACAGCACGATCAGGTTCTTGCGGTTGAGAAAGATGCCGATGACGCTGATCGCGAACAGGATCGCGCCCAGGACCAGGTAGTGGGACAGCGATATCACTCGGTTCCCCTTGTTAAGGATCGAGGAGCGAGGACTGAGGATTGAGCAACCCTCGGACGCAAACCAGCATTTTCCTCAATCCCCAATCCTGAATCCTCAATCCCGCTTTTCCGCGGGCATCTTTACGATGCGCACGCGGTCCTTGCGGCGCACCGCGATCTGCCGCGCCGGATCCTGGTACTTCGTCTCCTTGCGGCGCCGCAGGGTCAGCGCGATCGCCGCCACGATGGCAACGAGCAGGATCACCGCGGCGATTTCGAACGGATAGACGTAATCGGTGTAGACCAGCCGCCCCAGCTCCCGGGTATTGCTGTAATCGGCCGGCAAGGGCGGCGGCGGCGGCGAACCGGTCAGTCCGAAGTACTGCCCGCCGAGGACGATCACCATTTCCACCACCAGCACCAGTGCGACGAGCGCACCCAGCGACAGGTAGGCGGCGAACCCCTCGCGCAGGCGCGTCATGTTGATGTCGAGCATCATGACCACGAACAGGAACAGCACCATCACCGCCCCGACGTAGACCAGCACCAGCGCGATCGCCAGGAACTCGGCCTGGAGCTGAATCCAGATGCCGGCCGAGGTCGCGAACGCGAGCACGAGAAACAGCGCGGCATGCACCGGGTTGCGGGCCGTGATCACGCGCAGCGCCGCGAACACCAGGATCGCGGCAAACAGGTAGAAAACGAATTCGTTGAAGGTCATAAAAACTCGGCCACAGAGACCACAGAGATCACAGAGAAAACCAGTGACCGGTCTGGTGCTCGGGGCGCCTTGCGTACTCTCTGTGTTCTCTGTGTTCTCTGTGGCTAATGGTTCTTATCGGTAGGCGGCGTCGGCTTCGCGGTCCCTGGCGATCTCATCCTCGTACGCGTCGCCGATCGCGAGCAGCATGGGTTTGGTGTAGATCAGGTCGCCGCGTTTTTCCCCGTGATATTCGAGGATGCGGGTCTCCACGATCGAGTCGACCGGGCACGACTCCTCGCAGAAACCGCAGAAAATGCACTTGGTGAGATCGATATCGTAGCGCGTCGTGCGGCGCGTGCCGTCGGCGCGTTCCTCGGATTCGATGGTGATCGCGAGCGCCGGGCACACCGCTTCGCACAGCTTGCACGCGATGCAGCGCTCCTCGCCGTTGGGATAACGGCGCAGCGCGTGCAGGCCGCGAAAGCGCGGACTCTGCGGCGTCTTCTCCTCCGGAAACTGCACCGTGATCTTGCGGGCGAACAAATAGCGCCCCGTCAACATCATCCCTTTCAGCAGTTCGAACAGGAGAAAGGTGCGGAAGAACTCGCGAATGCGCTCGATCATCGCCACCTCACTTCCACCACACCCAGAGCGGGGTCTGCATCCACGCGCCCAGCACCACGATCCACGTGAGCGCCACCGGAATGAACACTTTCCAGCCCAGCCGCATGATCTGGTCGTAGCGGTAGCGGGGGAAAGTCGCCCGGAACCACAGGAAGGTCGACACGACGAGGAATACCTTGACAAGGAGCCACAGGAAGTTCGGCGCTCCAAGAACCGGCCACGACGCCGGAAACGGCGACAGCCATCCCCCCAGGAACATGACCGAACACAGGGTGGATACGAGGATCATGTTCGCGTACTCGGCGAGGAAGAAGACCGCGAACGTCATTCCCGAGTATTCGACGTGGAAGCCCGCCACGATCTCGGATTCTCCTTCGGCGACGTCAAAGGGGGCCCGGTTGGTCTCGGCGATGCCGGCGATGAGATAGGTGAGAAACAGCGGAAAAAGCGGAATCCAGAACCAGTTGAGAAACCCGTAACTTCCCTGCTGGCCCCTCACGACCTCGACCAGATTCAGACTCTGCGCCGCCATCAGCACGCCGACCAGCGCGAATCCCATCGCCAGTTCGTAGGAGACGATCTGCGCGGCCGACCGCATCGCGCCCAGGAAAGCATATTTCGAGTTCGATGCCCACCCGGCGATGATGATGCCGTAGACCCCCATCGAGGTCACCGCCATGATGTAGAGCAGGCTGGCGTCGATGTTGGCGAGCACGAGTTCGGGATCGAACGGCACGACCGCCCACGCCGCCAGCGCCGGCATGATCGCCATCACCGGCGCCAGCAGGAACAGGAACTTGTTGGCCCCGGCGGGAACGATGATCTCCTTCACGAGCAGCTTCAACCCGTCGGCGATCGGCTGCGCGAGTCCCCCGAGCCAGCGGATGCCGAAGAAGGTGACGCGGTTCGGTCCAATCCGCACCTGCATCCACCCGATAAGCTTGCGCTCCCATAGCGTGAGGTAGGCGACCGCCACCATCAGCGGCGCGACAATGCAGATGATGAGGAGCAGAACCTTGATCGCGTACAGCACCGACGGCGCGAGGTCATGCCCGAAGATCCACACCACGATGGTCACCAGCAGGCCCCATGCCCAGTGGCCGAGGCTGACGAAGGGCTGCAGCACGCCGCTCACACCGCCACCTTGAGCGCTGCAGGAACCCGGCTGGCCGCGATCGGCCCGAACATGGCGCCCAGTCCGGAGGTTTCCGGCCGCGCGGCGGCGAGGCGGATGCAACCCTCGGGGAGTTTGTCGTCGATCGAATAGGGCACCACCGCCTCGCCCGCCCCCTGCACGAGGCGCACGCTGTCGCCTTCGCGCAACCCGAGCTTCTCGGCGGTAGCGCGATGCATGGTCGCGACCGGCGGCATGGCATCGCGTGTCTGCCGCAGTGACGGCGCGCGGCGCACGACGGCGTCCGCCGCGTAACTCGGGACTTCGCCGATGCGTTGCAGACCCTCAGCCGCCCCGGGCTCGAGCGCATCGAGCGCGTGCGGCGCCAACCGGTTGTTCAGCCGCGCAGCGATATCGCCGCTTCCGGCCGCCTCAAGGCGCACGTCCTCGCTGCTGTTGTGCTCGAATCCGGGCAGTTGCAGGAGGTTGCCGAGCACGCGCAGCACCTTCCAGGCCGGCCGTGTCTCTCCGAGCGGCTTCACCACCGCGTTGAAGCTTTGCACGCGCCCTTCGGTGTTGACAAACGTACCCGAGGTCTCGGTAAAGGGCGCGATCGGCAGCAGAACGTGCGCATATTCCAACGCGCGGTGCTGGTACGGGCTCATCGCCACCACCAGGTCCGCGTCGCGCAGCGTCGCGACCGACTGCTGCGGATCGGAGGTATCGAGTTCGGCCTCGACACCCAGCAGCAGGTAGGCTCTGAGGGGAACGCGCACCATCTGCGCGGCGTTCTTCCCGGGCTGCACGCCAAACGGCACGGCTCCCGCGAGATACCCGCCGACACTGTTCGCCGCCTCCCCGAGAAAGCCGAAGCGGCCGCCCGTTACATCGCTCAGCGCCTGGGCGAGCGCGTGCAAGCGCGCGGCCTGCGGATGATGCTGCGCCATGTTCCCCAGGAATACGGCAACGTTTCTGCCCGATGTCAGGCTGTCTGCGATACGCCGGGCCGGCTCCGACGGCGTCACCGCCCCGAGCGCGGCGCGCACGCCATCCGGTAAGGCAGCATTTCGCGCTTCCGCGGCAGCATGCAACACCTGCGCCATCATGTCCGGGAGCGCCCCTGGAGCGACGATGGCCTTGTGCGCGACTCGCATCAGCAGATCGTCATCGACCGGATTGATGACCGAGACCTGCAGCGCCCGTTTTGCCGCCTGACGCAGACGGTGGGCGAGCAACGGGTGGTCCTTGCGCAGGGTCGAGGCCACGACCAGCACCCGGTCGAGCTGCGCCATGTCACCAATGCCCATTCCCAGCCAGGGCGCGCCGCCGAGGCTGGCATCGGCACCGAAATCAGACTGCCGCAAACGGAAATCAACGTTGCCGGAACCCAGGCCCCGCGTGAGCTTCTGCAGGAGATACAGTTCTTCGAGCGTCTGGTGCGGCGTTGCGAGGGCGCCGATGGCCTGGGCGCCATAGGCATCGCGTATCCGCTTGAGTTCGGCGGAGACGAATTCGAGCGCGACCGGCCATTCGACTTCCTTCCATGTCCCGCCCTGCCGCAACATCGGCCGCACCAGCCGCTGCTCGGAATTGAGGCCCTCGTACGAGAATCGATCCTTGTCGGAGAGCCAGCACTCGTTGATCGCCTCGTTATCACGCGGCAGCACCCGCATGACGCGGTTCTGCTTGACCTGCACCGTGAGGTTCGAGCCCAGCCCGCAGTGCGGACTCACCGAGGGGCGCCGGGTCAGCTCCCAGGTGCGGGCGCTATATCGGAACGGTTTCGACGTCAGCGCGCCGACCGGGCACAGGTCGATGACGTTACCCGAGAGTTCCGAATCAACCGTGCGGCCCATGAACGTGATGATTTCGGCGTGCTCGCTGCGCCCGATCATGCCCAGCTCCATGATTCCCGCGATCTCCTGCCCGAATCTTACGCAGCGCGTGCAGTGGATGCAGCGCGTCATGTCGGTCGATATCAGGGGCCCGAGGTCCTTGTTCACCACGACGCGCTTTTCTTCCTCGTAGCGCGACCCGCTGCCGCCGTACCCCACCGCAAGGTCCTGCAGCTGGCACTCGCCGCCCTGATCGCAGATCGGGCAATCGAGCGGATGGTTGATGAGCAGGAATTCCATCACGCCCTTCTGCGCGGCCACCGCCTGCTCCGAGTGCGTCCACACTTTCATGCCGTTGGTGACCGGCGTCGCACAGGCCGGAAGGGGCTTGGGCGCCTTTTCCACCTGCACCAGACACATGCGACAGTTGGCGGCGATCGAGAGTTTCCGGTGGTAACAGAAATGCGGCACGAAGATGTCGGCCTGATGCGCGGCATCCATGATGGTGCTGCCCTCCGGCACCTCGAGCTGCCTGCCGTCTAATTCGATCTCAAGCATGACTCACTCATCATTCCGCATTCATCATTCCGCATTCAAAGATAGTCCGGCACCAGGCACTTCTTGTGCTCGATGTGATGAATGAATTCGTCGCGGAAGTGCTTGATGAAGCTCTTCACCGGCAGCGCGGCGGCGTCACCCAACGCGCAGATTGTGCGCCCGGCGATGTTGTCGGAGACGTTGTTCAACAGCTCCAGGTCTTCCATCCTGCCCTTGCCATGCTCGATCCTGTGCACCATGCGGTAAAGCCAGCCGGTGCCTTCGCGGCATGGCGTGCACTGGCCGCACGACTCCTCGAAATAGAAGTACGAGAGCCGCAGCAGGCACCGCACCATGCAGCGCGTCTCGTCCATGATGATGACTGCACCCGAGCCGAGCATGGAACCCGCCTTGGCGATGGAATCGTAGTCCATGTCGGTCGCGAGCATGATGTCCGCCGGCAGAACCGGCATCGAGGAGCCGCCGGGGATGCACCCCTTCAGCTTCCTGCCGCCGCGCATGCCCCCTGCCATCTCGAGCAGCCTCGCAAACGGCGTTCCCAGCTTCACTTCGTAGTTGCCGGGCCGCGCCACGTCGCCCGACACCGAAAAAATCTTGGTGCCGCCGTTGTTCGGCTTGCCCAGGCTGAGATATGCGTCGCCGCCATTCAGTATGATCCACGGCACGGCGGCAAAGGTTTCGGTGTTGTTGATCGTCGTGGGCTTGCCGTAGAGGCCGTAACTCGCGGGAAACGGCGGCTTGAACCGGGGCTGCCCCTTCTTGCCCTCCATGGATTCGAGCAGCGCGGTTTCCTCGCCGCAGATATAGGCGCCGTAACCGTGATACGCGTGCAGCTCGAATCTGAAACCGCTGCCCAGTATGTTCTCGCCGAGATAACCGGCGGCGCGCGCTTCCTCAAGTGCTTCTTCGAAGCGCTCGTAGATGTCCCAGATCTCGCCGTGTATGTAGTTGTATCCCACCGAGCTGCCGGTCGCGTAGCCGGCGATGATCATGCCCTCGATCACGATGTGCGGGTTGTAGCGCAGGATGTCGCGGTCCTTGAAGGTGCCGGGCTCGCCCTCGTCGGAATTGCACAGCATGTATTTCTGCCCCTGGAACTGGCGCGGCATGAAACTCCATTTCAGTCCCGTCGGAAATCCCGCGCCGCCCCGGCCGCGCAGCGCGGATTTCTTGACTTCGTTCACCACCTGCTCGGGCGGAATCTTCTCCGAGATCAGCTTCCGCAGCGCCTCGTAGCCGCCACGCGCTTCGTAATCCTTCAGCCGCCAGTCGAGTCCCGTCAGCCCCTTGAGGATGATCGCATCCGGGCCGTAGAGGTCGGTGGCAAACGGAGGAACCGGCAGCCCCATCATATTAGCTCCTCGAGCAAAGCGCGCAGACGCTCCGGGGTCATCCCGCAGCACATGCGCTTGTTGTTGACCAGCAGCACGGGGGCATCGCCGCATGCGCCCAGGCACTCGCCCTCCTTGAGGGTGAAGCGATTATCCGCGGTCGTCTCGTTGAACCCGATCCCGAGCTGCTCTTTCAGATGCGCGGCGGCAGCGTTGGCGCCCTGCAGCGCGCATGGCAGGTTGGTGCAGATCGTGAGCTTGTGCCGGCCGACGGGCTTGGTGTCGTACATGGCATAGAACGACGCCACTTCGTAGACCGCAATCGGCGGCATGCCCAGGTAGCGGGCGATGAAGTCCATGGTTTCGGTGGAAAGCCAGCCTCTTTCATCCTGGGCAATGGTGAGCGCGGCCATCACCGCCGACTGGCGCTGATCCGGCGGATACTTCGCCGCCTCGCGGTCGATGCGGACCAGGGCTTCGGGCGAGAGCACGAGCGGGGCGTTCAGCGGTCGATCTCCCCGAATACGATCTCATAGGTGCCGATGATCGCCACCGCGTCCGCGATCATGTGCCCCCGGGATAGCTCATCCATCGACGACAGATGAGTAAAGCTCGGCGAACGTACCTTCATCCGATACGGTTTGTTGGCGCCGTCAGACACCAGGTAGACCCCGAATTCCCCCTTGGGATGTTCCACCGCCGCATACGCCTCGCCTTCCGGCACGTGCATGCCTTCGGTGAAAAGCTTGAAATGGTGAATAAGCTCTTCCATGTTGGTCTTCATCTCGACGCGCGACGGCGGCGTGATCTTGCGATTGTCGACCATCACCGGTCCAGAGTTCTTGCGCAACCACTCGATGCACTGCCTGATGATGCGATTTGACTGCCGCATTTCCTCGATGCGCACCAGGTACCGGTCGTAGCAATCGCCGTTGACGCCGACCGGCACGTCGAATTCCATCTCGTCGTACGCAGCGTAGGGCTGCTTCTTGCGCAGGTCCCACTCGACGCCGGAACCGCGCAGCATCGGACCGCTGAAGCCCAAGGCAAGCGCGCGCTCCGGAGAAACGACGCCTATCCCCACGGTGCGCTGCTTCCAGATGCGATTCTCGGTGAGCAGCGTCTCGTACTCGTCGACGTAGTTCGGGAACCGCTCGGTAAAATCCTCGATGAAATCGAGCACGGAACCCTGGCGGTTACGGTTCAAGTCGCGTACCGAGGCGGCATCGTGCAGGTGCGACTCCGTGTATTGCGGCATGCGGTCCGGAAGATCGCGATACACGCCGCCCGGCCGATAGTACGCCGCATGCATGCGCGCGCCGGAAACCGCCTCGTACACATCGAGCAGATCCTCGCGTTCCCGGAAGCAGTAAAGGAACACGGTCATCGCGCCGAGATCCAGGGCGTGCGCGCCCAAACTGAACACATGCGCGAGGATGCGCGTAATCTCGTCGAACATTACGCGGAGATACTGTGCGCGCCGCGGCACCTCGATGCCAAGCAGCTTCTCTACCGCCATGACGTACGCGTGTTCGTTGCACATCATGGTGGTATAGTCGAAGCGGTCGAAGTAGGGTAAGTTCTGAAGATACGTCCGGTGCTCCGCGAGCTTTTCGGTCGCGCGATGCAACAACCCGATGTGCGGATCGGCGCGCTGGATGACCTCGCCATCGAGTTCCAGCACCAGGCGCAATACTCCGTGGGCCGCCGGATGTTGCGGCCCGAAATTCATCGTATAGTTTCGGATCTCCGCCATGACTTAGCCTTTGCGGAAGCCTTCCGTGTCCGCGTAATTCTCCTCGCGCACGATGCGGGGGGTGATCTCGCGCGGGTCGATCGTCACCGGCTGGTAGATGACGCGGCGCTGATCCGGGTCGTAGCGCATCTCGACATTGCCGGAAACCGGGAAATCCTTGCGGAACGGATGGCCGATGAAGCCATAGTCGGTCAGGATGCGGCGCAGGTCGGGGTGGCCGCTGAAGATGATTCCGAACAGATCGAATGCCTCGCGCTCGAACCAGTTGACCGACGGCCAGATCTCGGTGAGCGAATCCAGCACGGGAAACTCATCGTCCGGGCAAAATGTCCGCAGGCGTAACCGGTGGTTAAGCGACACCGACAGGAGGTGGGCAACGGCGGCGAATCGGCGCCCCTTCCAGGCGCCGTCACCATAGGCGCTGTAATCGAGCCCGCAGAGATCGATCAGCTGCTCGAATCGCAGTTCCGGATGGTCGCGCAGTACGGTGGCCACGGCGTGATGGTCCGCGGCTGCCGCCTCCAGGGTTAATTGCCCGCACGTTTCTTCGAGCTTGATAATCCTGCTGCCCAGCGCGCGCCGCAGCGTGTCGTCAAGGTGCTGGAGCCTGGGCGTCATCTAGTGCTATTCCCGCTACTTTGGGCGGATTGGGTGAGCTTGATCATCTGCGGCAGGCAGGCCGATTCGTTCGGGAAAAGCAGCCCGGAAACGGCCTCAGCGTGCGATTGTATTGGTGCGCTTGATCTTGTTCTGCAGCTGGATGATGCCGTAGAGCAGCGCCTCGGCCGTGGGAGGACACCCCGGAACGTAAATGTCGACCGGGACGATGCGATCACAGCCGCGCACCACGGAGTACGAGTAGTGATAATAGCCGCCCCCGTTGGCGCACGAACCCATCGAGATGACCCACCGCGGTTCAGCCATCTGGTCGTACACCTTGCGCAACGCCGGCGCCATCTTGTTGCACAAGGTACCGGCGACGATCATCACGTCTGCCTGCCGGGGACTCGGGCGGAAAACGATGCCGAACCGGTCGAGATCGTAGCGGGATGCGCCCGCGTGCATCATCTCGATCGCACAGCATGCGAGACCGAATGTCACCGGCCACAGCGACCCGGTCCGTGTCCAATTGATCAGGTTGTCCGCGGTCGTGGTGACGAAGCCCTTGTTACCGAGATTTTCCGGTGCGCCCATGACTCTCTCTGTATGCCTCAGCTACCTCCGTCCCGCCCGTCGCCGCACCGCTCTGGTGCATACCCGACCGGCCGCGTGCCCGTACTGCGTTACGCCCGCTTGTCGATAGACCTCAAGACAGCATGTTGGTGCCGGAGACTGCCCGTAACGGGAGCGGCTGAAGTTGCGGACGGCACCGGCGCGGCGCCGGAGCCCCGCCGAAATTCGCCCGTCGAAGAGGCCCGCTCGGCATATCCCTCGGGTCGGCCGGCTCCTGCCGTAAAGTGCGCGAATTGTAGCGTGGCCGGCGTTCCCGGGTCAACGCAAAAGGTTGCTCTGGATCAGAAACTTGCGAAGATATGGCGGCGCACAAATGCAGAAGGTAAATAACACGCTCATTGCAAGGGATTTACCGGCTTGGCTGCGCGGTGGTAGCCGATCATTCCGGCAAGATGGGTCCTGGCGCCCACGTCGACGTAGCCCAGTTCGCGCAAGACTGTTGACAGTTCGTCCGCGGAATAGAACATCCCTACGGCTTCGACGAAGTACTTTTTACAATTAAGCGCAACCGGCCCGCTCCGGAACAAAAATCCGGTGAACGCGAGGCAGCAGCGCAGATACGCATGGTAGACGGTCTCGACCGAGCGGCTCGCCGGGCGCAGCATGTCGCAGTGATAGAACCAGCCGCCGGGCTTCAGCACGCGATGAATCTCGCTGAAAACGCGCCGCACGCGCAAGTGCCGCGACGCCCACTGCAGCGTGACGATGTCGAACTGGTTGTCCGGAAAAGGCAATTCGTGCACGTCGCCGATCGTGCTCTCGATATGCATGCCTTTCGCCTCGGCGCGGCGCCGGCCGACGTTCTGCATTTCCGCGCTGCGGTCGATGGCGCGCACCGTGAGCCCCGGCTCGCGCTCGAGCAACCCTATGCCGACGGCGTTGGTCCCAGCGCACACGTCGAGTACCCTCAGGCCCGGACGCAGCGCAATGGTGCCGAGAAAACCCCGCAGGAGCCAGTTCCACAAACCAAGACTTGCAACATGATTGGCGCGATCGTAGTACGGCGCCACATCCGCGAACACCCGGTCGAGTTCCCGGGTCCAGACCGTGTTGAAACGCTGCTCGCGCACGGCCTCGCGCGTAGCCAGGGGTGGCGGATTCATGGTTGCACTCCTCCTTGCACAGCATACCTGCCCCGGGAGCGGCGCTCCAGGCAAGACTCCGTCATTGGAACAGAAAAAATACGGTCGCGCGAGCCCGCTGTCAACCGGCCGGTCAGATGCGCGCGAGGACGATGAGGGTGGCGACAGCCCCCGCCACGGCCGCGATATAAACCACCGTGGCGACGAAAACGTCATTCCGGACGCCGAGATCGTAGCAGGTAATCCGCAGCCGGTGTGCCGAACTCCAGAGCGAAAGCGCTATCACGCCGAACATCAACGCCTTGCCCAACCAGTGACCAAGGAAGGCGCGCACGCCATCGTAGGTGAGTGCCTCCGGGACCGCGCCGAGCGCTGCCAGCAATGTCAGCAGGACCAGCACGGGCGTAACAAAAGCCGTAATCGTGCCCCCCGCCGCAAATGGCCCCCACACAATGGGCTTGCTCGATATCGCCATGGCTAGAACGCTCCCGCGAGGATGAGCACCGCCAGCGTGAGAACGAGCCACGCCGCGTAATGCGCGCCGGCAATCACGCCGTCGGGCACGAAACGCTCGCCGATCTGGATCGGCAGCGCCCGTGGCGTGAGATTGAACCAGGTGATGCTGTGGTAAGCCGAGAATCCGAGCGCCAGGACGTGAAATGCAATGCTCGCCGGCGTCTGGAGTGCCTGCAGGAAAGCCGCGTAGGCGGCAGGGCCTTCCGCGACACGCATGATGCCCACCAGCACGAGTACCGTGTAGGCGCCAATGAAGATGCACGTCACTTCGCGTGCCATGTAGCGGAGGTAGCGCGGATGCCGGAAAAACCAGCGGAACTTCGGTACTTCCCGAAGGTAGGGCTTGCGGCTCATTTTTTCAGCCATGGCATGAGGTGTTCCTTGTACCAGTCGACCGTGCTCTTGATCTTGACCTGCTGCAGCGCACTCGCCGGATCGACGTGCTCGGGGCAAACCTCGGAACAGGCGCCTGTGAACGAGCAGTCCCAGACACCCTCGCTTGCCGCGATTTCCTCCTGGCGCGCGGCACGCCCGCCGTCGCGCGAATCCTGGTTGTAGCGGTGCGCCATCGAGATCGCCGCGGGTCCGATGAATTTCGGTATCAGTCCGTATTCAGGGCACGCCGCATAGCACAGCATGCAATTGATGCACAGGGTGTACTGCTTGTAGCGCTTGAGTTCCGCGGGCGTCTGGAGATACTCGCCCTCTTCCACCGACTTCGCCTGCTTCGGAATCAGGTACGGCTTCACGCGGGCGAGCTTTGCCATGAAGTCGTCGATCACCGTCACCAGATCGCGCTCGATCGGGAAATGCGCCAGCGGCTCGACGCGTATCACGCCCGGGTGGTCGCGCAGAAATGACTTGCAAGCGAGTTTCGGCTCGCCGTTGATCATCATGCCGCAGCTGCCGCATACGGCCATGTGGCAGGACCAGCGGTAGCTCAACGTGGGATCGACGGTTTCCTTGACATGGTTCAGGGCATCGAGCACGACCCACTCTTCGCGGCAGCTGACCGAGTAGCGCTGGAAACGCGGCTCGCTGTCCGTCTCGGGGTTGTAGCGCAGCACGTCCAGCTCGACCTGGCGCTCGCTCATTGATGGCCTCCCGAGTAGTCGCGAACTCCGGGTTGCGACTTCGTGATCACTACGTCCCGGTAATCGACCCGCGGCGGATCGCCCGGCCTGAAGGTGGCAAGCGAGTGGCGCAGAAAATTCCCGTCGTCCCGCTCGGGAAAATCGAGGCGCTGATGGGCGCCGCGTGACTCCTTGCGCGCCAGTGCGCTCACGACGACCGCTTCGGCGCAATCGAGCATCGACCCGAGTTCGAGCGCCTGCAGGAGGTCGGTGTTGTAGACGTTGGTCCTGTCGTGCAGCTCGATTGCGGCGTAACGGCGGCGCAGATCGGCGAGCTTGCCGCACGCCTCGGCAAGCCCCTCGCCGGTGCGGTAAATGCCCGCGTGCTGCTCCATCGCCTGCATCATCTCCTTGCGCAATCCCGCAACGCTTTCCCTGCCACCACTTCTCTGGACAAGCCCGCGGATTCGCGCCTGGGCGGCGTCCGCCAGCGCACCGAGCGCGCCATCGTTGCCCGCGCCCCGTCCGCTTTCGAGATACTCGACCGCGCTCATCGCGGCGCGGCGACCGAAAACCAACAGCTCGGTGAGCGAATTCGAGCCCAGCCGGTTGGCGCCGTTGATGCTCACGCAGGCGCACTCGCCCGCGGCGAACAGCCCCGCCAGCGGCGTCGCGGCGCGGATGTCGGTATGGATGCCGCCCATCATGTAATGCACCACCGGACGCACCGGCACCGCGTCGGTCACCGGATCGACACCCATGTAGCTGATGGAGACGTCGCGCACCAGCGGCAGACGCTCGTTGATCGTTTTCTCGCCCAGGTGCCGCATGTCGAGCAGCATGGCGTCACCCCATTGGGTGGGCACCGTGTTGCCCTTTTTCTGCTCGTGCCAGAACGCCTGACTGACACGGTCGCGCGGGCCGAGCTCCATCGTCTTGAAGACCGGCTTGCCGAGCGGCGTCTCCGGCCCCATGCCGTAGTCCTGCAGAAAGCGGCGGCCGTTCTTGTTGAGCAGCACGCCGCCTTCGCCGCGGCAGGCCTCGGTGAGCAGGGTGCCGGTGCTGGGCAGGCCGGTCGGGTGGTACTGGACGAACTCCATGTCCTTCAGCGGCACCCCGGCACGGTAAGCGAGCGCCATGCCGTCCCCGGTCTTGATCGCGCCGTTGGTGGTGAACGGAAACATGCGGCCGGCTCCGCCGCCTGCCACGATCACCGCCCGCGCATGAAAGCGCCGCATCTGGCCGCTTCGCATCTCGATCGCCGTGAGCCCCTGGCAACGCCCGTCGTCGACGAGCAGATCGGTCGCGTAGTACTCGTCGAAGCGCTGAATCGAGGGAAATTGCAGCGAAGTCTGGAACAGCGTGTGCAGGATATGGAAGCCCGACTTGTCGGCGGCAAACCAGGTGCGTTGCTTCTTCATGCCGCCGAACGGCCGCACCGCCACCGATCCGTTCGGCTCGCGGCTCCAGGGGCAGCCCCAGTGCTCGAGCTGGATCAGTTCCCTGGGCGCTTGCTGGACCAGATAGTCGACGGCGTCCTGGTCGCACAGCCAGTCGCCCCCGCCGACCGTATCATTGAAGTGATGCTCAAGGCTGTCGTCGGGCTTGATCACCCCGGCAGCGCCACCCTCCGCCGCACAGGTGTGGCTGCGCATCGGATATACCTTTGAGATCAGGGCGATGCGTAACTCGGGTGAGGACTCCGCGAGCGCGATGGCAGCGCGCAATCCCGCCCCCCCCGCCCCGATGATCGCAACATCCGCCCGAACCGTTTCCATCGCTCTCCCTGAAAGTTGCGGTAGATTGTGGCCCAACTCCGGCCTTGAACCGGTTGATCCAGGTCAAAACAAGGCGTGAAGAATGCGGGCGGTCAAAAACCGGCGACCCGCAGGACACGGTCAGGCGCGGGCGGGACTGCGACAATCCGCCGCTATTCCCATTCCAGCGCGCCTTTCATCCACTCGTAGATGAAGCCCACGACGAGGATGGCGAGGAACACCATCATGGCCATGAAACCGAAGAACCCGATCTCCTTCAGCACAATGGCCCACGGGAAAAGGAACGCAATCTCGAGGTCGAACAGGATGAATAGAATCGCCACCAGGTAATAGCGCACGTCGAACTTCATGCGCGCATCTTCGAATGCCTCGAATCCGCACTCGTACGGCGCAAGCTTCTCGCTGTCCGGCCGATGCACGCCGAGCAGGCGGGTGAGGCCGCCGCCGAGCAGCACCGGCACCACGCCCACCAGCAGGCCCACGACGACAAACATCAGGATGGGGAAATAGTTTTCGAGCATGGCGGCTCTAGGATTGAGGATTCAGGATCGAGGATTCAGGATCGAGGATCAAGCGAAACATCCAGACCGTTCTACCATTCCAGATTGGCTATTCGGTGTCAAGCGATACTCTCCTCAATCCTCAATCCTCAATCCTAGATCCTCAATCCTAGATCCCTAGATCCCAGATCCTCAATCCAGCTCTCCTGGTGCCGACGGTGAGATTCGAACTCACACGGCTTGCGCCGCCACCCCCTCAAGATGGTGTGTCTACCAATTCCACCACGTCGGCAATAAATCCAATGCGGAATACGGAATGATGAATGAGGAAAGCGCCCCAGCACCGGGTATCAATTCCGCATTCATCATTCCGCATTCATCATTTACTTGGGCACTTCTCCCGCCCTTGAACCGTCCTTCGCGGGCGCAGCCGGCGCGCCTGGCGAAGGCGCCGGCACCGCGGGTTCCGG
>Ga0209640_10000699_pt1 | contig 26579 bp, 22 predicted proteins | sample RifCSP10_1_FD_184018 | JGI IMG/M metagenome (GOLD analysis project Ga0209640, IMG submission 184018) | Soil microbial communities from Rifle, Colorado - Rifle CSP2_sed 10_1 (SPAdes) (version 2) | ecosystem: Environmental > Terrestrial > Deep subsurface > Rock core/Sediment | place: Rifle... | reverse complement strand
GGGAAGGGACGAGAAAAGTAACGGGGACAGAGGGCAAAGGGCGAGGGCAAGGCCAGAGGCCAGAGCCAAAGCCACAGCAGAATCGTGCCAACCGCACCTTCTCCCTGTAACTTCGGCCCGCGCCCTACCTCCCGTCCCGGAGTTCCAATGGTATCCGTACGATCATGACCGAGCCTGCCTCACGCCCCCTCGCGGTCGTAACCGGCGCATCAAGCGGGATTGGCGAGGAGTTCGCACGACAGCTCGCCGCACGCGGCTACGACCTGGTCCTGGTCGCGCGACGAGTCGACCGGCTGACGGTGCTCGCCGAGCGCCTGCGCGCCGAGCACAAGGTCGAATGCACTCCGGTCGAGGCCGACCTCGCACGCCCTGACGATCGCGATCGGCTCTGCGACAAGCTTCAACCCGAGCGTGCGCGACTCGAGATGCTCGTCAACAACGCCGGCTTCGGCACGCACGGATTCTTCCACGAGACGGACCTTCAGCGTGAGCTGGAGCTGATCGACGTGAACTGCGCCGCCCCGGTGCACCTCACCAAGCGCCTGCTGCCGTGGATGCTCGAGCGTCGCCGCGGGTACGTCATCAACGTGGCGTCGCTCTCCGCGTTCACTCCGGGGCCGGTCATGGCGATGTACTTCGCCTCGAAGGCATTCCTGCTCTCGTTCTCGGAAGCACTGTGGGAAGAATGCCGCGACACCGGAGTGGTCGTGACCGCGCTGTGTCCGGGACCGGTGCGCACTGAATTCCAACGGACGGCCGGACTTTCGTCAAAGTCCCGCTCCAGCGGCACGACTCCCGTCGCTGTTGAGCGTGTAGTCGCGGACGGACTGGCGGGGGTGTTCAGCGGCAAGCGAGTCGTGATTCCCGGCTATCAGGCGCGAATGGCTGCGCTGCTCTCACGACTTATGCCGAAAGGTCGAGCGCTCAAGACTGTTCGAGCGATTCAGGAAGAGAGGCGAAGGCAATCACGAGCGTAGGCCAGAGGCCAGAGGCCAGAGGCCAGAGGCCAGAGGCCAGAGGCCAGAGGCCAGAGGCCAGAGGCCAGGCCAGAGGCCAGAGGCCAGAGGCCAGAGTAAGAGCGCCGTGCCGAGTCACGAGTCACGAGTCACGAGTCACGAGTCACGAGTCACGAGTCACCAGTTGTGCACGCATCGGAGCCTTGAGCAGAGGCCCCAGCCATTTGCCCGTGAGTGACCGTGGATTGCGCACGATATCCTCTGGCCGCCCCATCGCCACAACCTCACCACCCGCGTCGCCCGCCTCCGGGCCAAGATCGATCACCCAGTCCGCCAGCTTGATCACGTCCAGGTTGTGCTCGATCAATACCACCGTGTGTCCGGCGTCGATCAGCCGGTCCAGCACGCCCGACAGCTTCCGGATGTCGTCGATGTGAAGCCCGGTGGTCGGTTCATCCATGATGTAGATCTTCCGGACTCGTCCGTTCCGGACTTGTCCGTTCCGGACTTGTCCGTTCCGGCCGCCCTTTCGCTCACCTGACGCCAGCTCGCGCGCGATCTTTATCCGCTGCGCCTCGCCGCCGGAAAGCGTCGTCGCCGATTGGCCGAGCCGGAGATAGCCGAGTCCAACCTGCTGCAACTGCCACAGCGCCTGACCGAGCTTCTCTTCCCAGGGGAAAAACCGGATGGCCTGATCGACCGTGAGTTGCAGAATGTCGTAGATCGACTTCCCCTTCACGGTCACTTCCAGCACATCAGGCTTGAAACGCCGGCCGCCGCAGGTGTCGCAGGGCACGAACACGTCCGCCATGAACACCATTTCAATCTGAACGACGCCCGCGCCTTCACAGGCATCACAGCGTCCGCCGGCCACGTTGAAGCTGAACGTGCCGGGCGAGTATCGCCGCTCCCTCGCCAGCGGCTGCGACGCGAAGATCCGACGGACCTCGTCGTAAGCCTTCACGTACGTGACAGGATTTGAGCGCGGCGTGCGGCCGATCGGCTCCTGGTCGACCAGCACCACAGCCTCCAGCAACTCGGCGCCGGTCATTGACGTGTAGACTCCCACGCGCTCGCCCAGGTGCCGCTTGGCGCTGTGCCCGCCCGACAGCCGCGTCTCCAGCGCCCGGTACAGCACGTCGTGCACGAGCGTGCTCTTGCCCGAGCCCGACACCCCCGTCACGACCGTCAGGGCGCCTAACGGGATCTCGATGTCGACGTTCTTGAGATTGTGCTCCCGCGCCCCCTTGAGCGTGAGGCGCGTCCGTGAGAGAGGGCGTCGCTTGGCCGGAACGGGGATCGACAGCGCGCCCGTCAGGTACTTGCCAGTCAGGGGACTCCGCTCGGCGTCGCTCACTGGACCCTCGAACACGATTCGGCCTCCCTGCTCGCCGCTGCCGGGCCCGAGCTCGATCAGGTGATCCGCGCTCCGTATCGCGTCGAGGTCGTGTTCCACGACGATGACCGTGTTCCCGCTGTCCCGCAGTCGTCTGAGCAGCGACAGCAACCGGTCCATGTCCCGTGGATGCAGGCCGATCGAAGGCTCGTCGAGGACATACAGCGTGTCGACGAGCCTGGCGCCCAGTGAATTGGCGAGCGAGATCCGCTGAGCCTCCCCGCCGGACAGCGTTCGCGTGGCCCGATCGAGCGTGATGTAGCCGAGCCCGACGTCGCAGAGGAAGTCGACGCGATCCATCGCCTCGCGCAGCACGTGATGGGCGACCTCTCGCTCGAAGGCGGTCAGCTCGATGGACCGCATCCACAGCCTCAGCGCCTCGATCGTCAGCGCCGACACTTCGGCGATGCTCTTCGCTCCGACGCGCACGTTGAGGGCATCGGGCTGCAACCGCGCACCCTGGCACGCGCCGCACGTCATGGCGGTCTGGTACTGCCTGAGGAAGACGCGGATGTACTGTTTGTACCGCTTCTCCTCGAGGTCGGCGAGGAAGGGAAAGATGCCCTTGTAGCTCCGCGTCCGTGCGTGAAGGACCTTGTGTCGCTGTTCGGCCTCGAGATCGCGCCAGGGCCTTCCCATCGGGATGTCTTCGCGCGACGCGAACTCGGCCAGGGTGCGCCGGCGGCCGTCGTAGCGCGGCTTGGTCCACGGGTCGATGGCGCCTTCGCGAAGCGACCGCTCGGGATAGGGAACGATCAGCGCCTCATCGTACTCCAGCACGGCGCCAAAGCCGTTGCAGGTCGGGCACGCCCCGCGCGGGTTGTTGAACGAGAAGAGCTGCGGACTGGGATTCGGCGCGCGAAAGCCGTCGTTAGGGCATTCAAAACGCTCGGTGAAACGGAGTTCGTGATTCGTGATTCGTGATTCGTGACTCGGCACTGCAACGGTGCTCGCGCTGCCCGCGGCCCGCTGCCCGCTGCCCGAGCCTTCCTCGGACCTCGGACCTCGGACCTCGGACCTCGCCAGTACCACGCACTCTCCATCTCCCTCCCTGAAAGCAGTCGCTACTGCTTCGGCTATGCGACCGGCAGAATCAGGGTCTGCCGAGAGCCGGTCGACAGCGACCATCAAGTCGGCCGCGCGAGTGAGCGAGAGATGCTCCGACTCGACCTCCTCCAGGGTCTTGAGCTCCTTATCGACCACTACCCTCAGGAACGCCTGCGCCCGCAGGTTCTCCACCACCATGGCGTCGGTCACCGCGGCGGAGAGCTTGAGCGGGAAGGCCACGACCAGGCGCGTTCCTGATGGCAGCCCGAGCACGGCGTCGGTGACCGACTGCACCGTGTCCGGCTTCAGCTCCCGGCCACAGCGCGGGCAGAAAGTCCGCCCGATTCTCGCCCACAGGAGCCGCAGGTAGTCGTAGACCTCGGTGGACGTGCCCACGGTCGAGCGCGACGTCCGCGTGGGATTCTTCTGCTCGATGGCGACCGCTGGAGAAATGCCGTCGACCCCGTCGACGTCGGGCTTCTCCATCCGTTCCAGGAACTGCCGGGCGTAAGCCGACAGGGACTCGACGTACCGGCGCTGCCCCTCGGCGTACACGGTGTCGAACGCGAGGGACGACTTGCCAGAGCCGGAAGGCCCCGTGATGACCGTTAGGCGCCGCCGCGGAATGGCGACGTCAAAACCCTTCAGGTTGTTCTGCCGGGCGCCCCGGACGAGAATCACGTCCTTCACGATCCAAAGCTATAGGGGCCGCCCGCGACCTACGGATTGGGCCGACTCCAAGGTTAGAAACGTCCCAAGTCCCATCGTCACCGCTGCTTGCGTGGCCCGCGGGTCGCGGAATAGCTTCCCCACTCCCGACGCGGGCGGCGGGGCAGTCGCGGTCGGTTTGGACCGCCGATAGCTTCACCCCGCCACCCATCCCCATTTCCCCAGATGCGACAATCCCAGGTTCGCGCGACCGTGACCCAGATGACTCTGGATCCCACGCCCCGCGCCCGGTGCTTCCTGAACCTGTGGTTCCCCCCGCGCCAGGGGCTCGCTGCTCCGGGGCTTGCCCCCTAGTGCCGTTCCAACCGGAATTGCGACCGATTACCAGCGTCCCGATGCGCGACAGGGCATTGACTGGGTTCCCAGTCACTTCCAGCGCCAACAGGTTGGAACGGTACTAGTGGACATGCATGTAGCCGCCCGCAGTGACGTGGGCATGGTGCGTTCGGGGAATGAGGACTCCTTCTTCGCTCACGCCAGCAAGCAGGGGGGGCTGTTCATCGTCGCCGATGGCATGGGCGGACACGCCGCCGGCGAGGTGGCGAGCGAGATGGCCGTGCAGATCGTATCGCGGGACCTGACCGACGTGCATCAACTCACCGGTTCGGCCCCCCGCGACAAGGTCGCCGAGTCGATCAGGAACGCCAATCGCGCGATCTACGAACGCACCATCGCCGAGTCCGACAAGCAGGGAATGGGAACCACGGTTTCCGTCCTCCTCGTCTCAGGGGCCCGCTGGCTCATCGGGCAGGTCGGTGACTCACGCATCTACCTGCTCAGGGATGGCGCGCTCACGCAGCTGACCAAGGATCACTCGTACGTCCAGGAGCAGGTGGACGCCGGCCTCCTCACCCCCGAGCAGGCCCGCTATCACCCGTACAGCAACGTGATCACGCGGTGCGTTGGGGCGGGCGAGGAGGTCGAGGCGGACACGTTCAGCGGCGAATTCCGGACGGGCGATGTCTTCCTGGTCTGCAGCGACGGGCTGACGGGCATGGTGGACGACCGGCGGCTGCAGCAGCTCCTTCTTTCTCGCGCGTCCGCGGGGAGAATCGTGGACGCGCTCATCGCCGAGGCGAACTACCGCGGCGGTCTGGACAACGTCACTGCCGTGGTCGTCCAGATCATCGCTGCCGCATCAGGCGACGACGAAACGACCGAAGAGTCCCCCGCGCTCCCTCCGGGTCACACACCTCCCAGTGGCGGCCCGGTCTCGAACGCTGCCTGATGGCCGAGGAAACGGTCGGCGAGCTTGCTGAGCTCTATCTCGGGAACCTGCTATACGCGCTGGAGCGGTGCGCGATGTCGCTTGAATCCGAAGGGAAATCGGAGGACGCGGCGTTTTATCGGGCAATCGCGCGTAAGCTGGCGCAGGCGCGGGGACAACAACCAGGCTGAGTTGTTGGTCACCCAGCACTAACAACTCAGCGTGCTGTTAGAAGTGATTCTCCATTAGCCACTCGCGACCGCACTTCCGACTCGGGCATCACGGCCAGCCTGACCACGGCTTTTCGGTCAAGTAGTGCCGGCCGCGCGACAAAGACGCGAAGCCACCTCGCCGAGCGATACAGCTCGTTCGACAGCATCGGCAGGTTGATCGCGCCCTCGAGTCCTTCGCCGGTGAGCCGTCGCACTTCGCCGTTCCTGCGCAGCACCGGCAGGTCGAGATCGAGCATCTGTGTCTTCACCGGGTAGTCCAGCAGTACTTCGCCGAGTTCGAGTCCCACGTCCCGCGCGATCTGGTTCTCGGCAGCGGCGACCAGTCGACGATCGGAGGCAATCCACTCCGCGGCCTCCTCAGGCAGTTCGGCGCTTGGGCATTCGAACGCCCGCTTGTACAAGCGCCGCTCCCGGAGGCCACGCAACAGCCGCGACGGAGCGCGTTCCTCGAGCTGGTGAAGCAGTGATTCATCGCTGAATGAAGCCAGCTCGGCCACGCGCAGCGACCCGCTATCGATGGCATCGGCCACCAGCCGTTTGTACATCGCCGTCGCGCTTCGCACCGCGTGGTGCCAGTACACGTTCCGGTACATCTGATACTTCGCGAACAGAAGCGACTCGAGCGCCGAGAGCCCCTTCTCGGAGACGCCGACGGTCGAACGACCCGTGACGGGATCCGACACCAGGGTCAGGGAGTGGATCAGCCGATCGACGTCGATCTCGCCGTAAGGCACCCCGCACATCAGCGCGTCACGCTTGAGGTACTCGATCTTGTCGAGATCGAGCGAGCCCGAGACGAGTCCCTGCAGCGGACTCGCGCTGCGGCCGCGGATCAGCTCAACCACGCGCTCCGGTGCGTCCGCGGCGATGGCGTCGCGCAGGACCTCGGCGATCTCGCCGCGCGTCAGGAGCGCGCCGGCAACATCCTCGTGATGCGGGGCGCCGATTTCCTCGAGCGCGTGCGAAAAGGGATAGTGCCCGATGTCGTGCAGCAGCGCGGCCGCGGCCACCACCCGCGCCTCGCGCTCGTGCCCGGCCGTGAGTTCACCCCGGTCCTGGAGCAGCGCGAGCGTGCGTCCCGCCAGATGCCAGGTCCCTAACGCGTGCTCGAACCTGGTGTGGGTGGCGCCGGGATAGACCAGGTACGCCAGCCCGAGCTGCCGCACATACCGCAACCGCTGGAACGCGCGTGTGTCGACGAGGCGAATGGCCAGGTCGTCGAGCGTGATGTTGTTCCAGAGCGGATCGCGAATTATTTCAAACAAGCGTAGATGTGAGATGTGAGATGGGAGACGTGAGATAGACTGCTCACATCCTGATTACGCTGAAATTGAATTCCGCTCGCGCGTTGCGAGGCCCAGACACCTTGAGGGTTCTAACCAGAATCAGTTGCAGTATCCGCCGTTATCCGTGTAACCCGTGTGATCCGTGTCCCCACGGCGAAAATCGCAGTTACCGCGGTCCTGCCGCCGCAATCGAGGAATCGACGTTACCGAACTTGGAGAAGTTGGACCGGAACATTTCGGCGAGCTTCTGCGCCTGCGCGTCATACGCCGCGGGGTCTGCCCAGGTCGCGCGAGGATTCAATACCTCTGATGGCACCCCTTCACACGACGTTGGAATCGCCAGGCCAAAGACGGGATCCACCTGCGTCGGCGCGTTGCGCAGGGCCCCGGATAACACGGCGCGAACCATGGCCCGGGTATACGGAAGCTTCATGCGCTTGCCAACGCCGTACGCACCACCGCTCCAGCCCGTGTTCACCAGCCAGACGGCGGAACCGTGCTGGTCGATCAGCTTTCCAAGCATGTCGGCGTACTTGCCGGGACGCCACACCAGGAACACCGCGCCGAAGCACGAGCTGAACGTCGCCTGCGGTTCTGTAACGCCGCGTTCCGTGCCCGCCACCTTCGCCGTGTAGCCGGACATGAAGTAGTACATCGCCTGCTCGCGCGATAACCGCGCGATCGGCGGCAGGACGCCGAACGCGTCGGCCGTCAGGAACACGATGTTCTTCGGATGGCCACCACGCCCGCTGGGCACGTGATTCCTGATGTATGGCAAGGGATACGAGGCGCGCGTGTTCTCCGTGATCGACTGGTCGTCGAACCGCACACGGCGCGTGACCGGGTCCAGCACCACGTTCTCGAGAATGGTGCCGAACATCTGCGTGGTCGCGAAGATGTCCGGCTCCTGTTCCGGAGACAGGTTGATCACCTTCGCGTAGCAGCCGCCCTCGTAGTTGAACACGCCGTTCACGCTCCACCCATGCTCGTCATCGCCGATGAGCGACCGCGCCGGATCGGCCGACAGGGTCGTCTTCCCGGTGCCGGAGAGGCCGAAAAAGAGCGCCGTGTCGCCGCCGGGGCCGATGTTGGCCGAGCAGTGCATGGAGAGCACGCCGTCCTTCGGCATCAGGTAGTTCATCACCGTGAACATGGCCTTCTTCAGTTCGCCGGCGTACCGCGTCCCGCCAATGAGGATCATGCGGCGGGCGAGGTGCAGCACGATGAACGTGCCGGTGCGCGTGCCGTGCGCCTCGGGCGTGGCGTGGAACTCCGGCGCGTGCAGGACCGTGAAGTTCGGGTCGAAGCCGGCCAGCACGTCCGCCGTGGGGCGGATGAACATGTTGCGGACGAAGGCGGCGTGCCACGCGTTAGGCGTGATGTAGCGGACGCTCAGCCGGTGGCCCTCATCGGCGCCGCAGAAGAGATCCTGCACGAACAGGTCATCGCGGCCATTCAGGTAGGCGCGCACGTCGGCCAGCAGGCGGTCGAAGTGCTCCTGGCCGATCGGCTGGTTCACCTTCCCCCAGTCCACGTCTCCCTCGGTGCTCGCTTCGCGCACCACGAACTTGTCGTTGGGTGACCGGCCCGTGTGCGGGGCCGTCGTTGCCACGAACGGACCCATGTCAGCCAGCATCCCCTCACCACGGCGGATCGCTGCCTCGATCAGCGACGGCGCCATGAGGTTCCAGTGCACCGCGCCCGCCGGCGTCAGTCCCTGCTGAGAGAGTCGTTTTTCCTCGTTGGCGCTGGCTGCGACGGGCTCGGTCTGCGTTGCCATTGTCACGAAATCCGGTGTTAGAGAGTCGGGACCGAATAGACGCCTGGCGCGGTGGGAATCGGGCGTTCTACCAACGGACGGACGCGGTCCTGCGCGTCCATCACCGCCACCGCCGCCATGTTCACGATGTCCTGAACATCGGCACCCTGCTCCAGGACGTGGACTGGCTTGGCCATGCCCACCAGGATCGGGCCGATCGCCGTCGCGCCACCCAGATGATGCAGCAGTTTGTAGGCGATGTTGCCGGCACTCAAGTTCGGGAATATCAACACGTTGGCTGGCTCTTTCAAGGAGCTGAACGGGAAGGATTCGGTCAGGGTCGCCGCGTCAACGGCGGTGTCGGCCTGCATCTCTCCGTCCACCATGAGATTCGGGTCCCGCTGGCGCAGCAGCTCCACCGCGCGTGCCACCCGCGCCGATTCCTCGCCGCGCACCGAGCCGAAATTCGAGAAGCTCAGCATCGCCACGCGAGGCATCTCACCCAGCGCGCGCACAATGCGGGCGGCCGAGTACCCGATCTGTGCCAGCTGCTCCGAGTTCGGCTGGAAGTTCACCGTCGTGTCCGCGCAGAACACGATGCGCTTGTCGAAGACCAGCATGTACATGCCGCTCACCAGGCCGGCCTTCGGGTGCGCGCCGATCACTTCGAGCGCAGGTCGCAGCGTCTCCGGGTACGTCGTCGTCGCGCCGGACAGCATCGCGTCGGCTGCGCCGGTCGCGACCATCACGCACCCGTAGTAATTCGGGTTGTAGAGCCGGCGGCTCGCCTCGGCCAGGCTCATGCCCTTGCGCTGCCGTCGTTCCCAGAGATGCGTCGCGAACGCATCGCGGCGCGGCGAAATCTCAGCCGGGTCCTCGATCTCGATGTCGTCGAGCGTGATCTGCTCTGATTCCGCCTTTCGGCGGATCCGTTCGGGATTGCCGAGAAGGATCGGGACGGCGATGCCGTCGTCGACGAGTATCCGCGCGGCGCGGATGGTGCGGCGATCTTCGCCTTCGGCCAGTACCACGCGCCGTGGGTCACTCATGGCGCGGTTGATGATCCCGCGCAGGATCCCACGTGCCCGGCCCAGGCGCGCCTCGAGTTGTTCTCGATAGGAATCGACGTCGATGAACTCCTTCGCCACGCCGCTCGCCACTGCTGCCCAGGCCACCGCCGGCGCCACCCAGAGCAGCACGCGTGGGTCGAAGGGGAAGGGGATCAGGTACTGCCGCCCGAACTTCACCTTCTTCAGGCCGTAGCGCCGGGCCACGCTCTCCGGCACGGGTTCGCGCGCCAGCATCGCCAGCGCGCGCGTGGCCGCCATCTTCATCTCCTCGTTCACTTCGGTCGCGCGCGCGTCGAGCGCACCGCGGAAGATGAACGGGAATCCCAGCACGTTGTTGACCTGGTTCGCATAATCGCTCCGGCCGGTGGCGACGATGGCATCGTCGCGCACGGCGGCCACTTCCTCGGGCAGGATCTCGGGCGTCGGATTCGCGAGGGCGAAGATGATCGGATCGCGGGCCATGGGCGCGATCATCTCCTTCGTCACGGCGCCAGCGGCCGATAGCCCGACGAAGACATCGGCACCCACCAGCGCATCGGTGATCGTCCGGGCCGCGGTCGCACTGGCGAAGCGCGCCTTGTAGGGGTCCATGTGACCGTCGCGGCCTTCGTAGATCACGCCCGCACGGTCGCACATCACGATGTGCTCCCGTTTCACGCCGAGTCGTACGTAGTGCATCGCGGTGGCGAGAGCCGAGGCACCGGCGCCCGAGAAGACAACGCGCACCTCCTCCAGCTTCTTCCCCACGACCTCCAGCGCGTTGATCAGCGCCGCACCGGAGATGATCGCGGTGCCGTGCTGGTCGTCGTGAAAGACCGGGATGCGCATGGTCTTGCGCAGCGTCTCCTCGATCTCGAAGCAGTCAGGGGCCTTGATGTCCTCCAGGTTGATCCCACCGACCGATGGCTCGAGGAGCTGGCAGAAGCGGATCACATCCTCGGGCTTCTGTGAGTCCACCTCGAGGTCGAAAACGTCAATGTCAGCGAACTGCTTGAAGAGGTTTGCCTTGCCCTCCATCACCGGCTTTCCGGCCAGGGGGCCGATGTTTCCGAGGCCCAGCACGGCGGTGCCGTTGGTCACGACGGCCACGAGGTTGCCTCGCGAGGTGTATCGATATGCCTCCTCGGGGTCCTTCTCGATCTCCAGGCATGGCTCAGCCACACCGGGCGAGTAGGCAAGAGAGAGGTCGCGTTGGTTGGCGAGTGGCTTGGTAGGGACGACCGCGATTTTTCCGGGTCGTGGGAGGCTATGGTAGTCGAGCGCGTCCTGGCGTTTCATCTACCAAAAATAGACGGCAGACGGGTGGCCAGGGGGCGGGAGAACCACCACCGGGCGTCCTCAATTCCGGTTTTGACCTCGGCGCGCCCTCCTTCGGGACCTATGCCGGCGACGCGCGCCCGCGGAACCCGGCGACGACGCCAACGAGGACCAGGAGCAGCCCGCATGCGCACACAATCGCCGCTCCCGTCGGCAAGTCGAGTTGATACGAGGCAAACAGACCAATCAGGCTTGCGGCGGCGGCCACAGCCCATCCGATCGCCAGGCGCGTCGCCCATCGTTCGGCGAGCATGACCGAACAGACTGCCGGTACGATCAGGTAAGCGAACGTGAGCAGCACACCCGCCACGCGCACGAAGCTCACGACGACCAGCGCAAACGCCGCATAGAACAGGAAATCCCACAGGCGCACGCTGAGACCTTGCGCGAATGCCGCATCCGGATCGGTCGATATCATCGCGAAGCGCTTGTGGAACGTCGCATAGAAAGCCGCCAGCACCGCGAATATGCCGGCGCGCTGTCCCACTTCCGCCACCGTCACGTTGAGGATGTCGCCGGTGAGCAGGTGTTCGAGTTCCTCCTTTCCCCCGGCGACCCTGCTCAGCAAGAGGATCACCCCGGCCGCCGCAACGACGAAGGTGATCCCGATGATCGCCTCCTGAGGCACGCCGCCCTTCTGGCGCGTGCGCGACCAGCTGAACAGCGCCGCACCCAGGAACGTCACCCCGAGCGAAATCCAGAACGTGATCCGGTCATTGAAGTGGTAGCCCAGGATCAGCGCCAGGCAGGTGCCGAGTGTTGCGACCTGGGCGAGCGCGAGGTCGACGAAGATGACCTCGCGCTTGACGACGTGCAGTCCGAGATAGACGAGCAGCGGCGGCAGGATGAGACACGCCGCCAGCGGCCATTTCATTACCTGCCAGGCCACCTCGAAATCGGCGCTCATTTATCCCCCTGCAGTGCATTCACGAGCGTTTGCACCAGGTGATCCATCAAGTCGAGATAGGTGTCGGTGCCCTTGATGGCGCCGGGTTGCTGCGAGACGTCCAGCACGACGGCGTCGGTCTGACGCGCGACCGTCTCCGCCGTCCTGCGATTCTGGTACGGCTGCACGAGGATCACGCGCGCCTTTTCCGCCCTCATCGTGGTGATCACCTTGGCGAGATGAGCGGGCGACGGCGCGATGCCGGGCTTTGGCTCGAGCGTCTCGACGACCACGAGCCCGAACCGCTCGGCCAGGTACACGAAGTCCTTGTGGTACGTCACGATCTTCGCGCCGCGATACGGTGCGAGCTGTTTCTGCCACTCGGCCAACTTCGCATCGAGCGCCGTGTTGAATGCCTGCAGGTTCGCCTTGAAGACGTCAGCGGATTTCGGATCGACCTGGGCGAGATGGTCGGCGATGTCCGCGGCGATGATCTTCGCGTTGAGCGGGTCGATCATGAAATGCGGGTTGCCAAGCGCGTGGACATCGCCCTTTGACCGATCGAACGTCTCGGGGATCTCCAGCATCTTGATGCCGTGTGAGGCGACGACGCGCCCGGGCGCGCCCGCCGCGATCCTGCTGTTGCGCGCGCTCTCGAGCAGCGGCGGCAACCAGCCGAGTTCCAGTTCTGCGCCACCTTCGATCAGCACGTCGGCGCGGTTGAGCGTCACGATGTGGCTTGGCTTGGCGTCGACGAAGTGCGAGTCTTCCGTCGGCTTGGCGAGCGCTTTCACATCGACGGCATCGCCGCCGATGGCCTTCGCCAGCGACGCCAGGTCGGGAGTGGTCGCCACGACGCTGAGTTTTGCCGCGAGCGGTTCAGTCGTGCCCCGCGGCGCGCCCAGCGCGGCGGCGGCGAATGAGAGCAAGGCAATGGTCTTCATGTTGGTCGGTCTCGCGTGTTAGAAACGGTGGGCGGCGTGGGCGCCGAGGATGAACTCGAACTGCAGCCAGATGGAGTGATCGCGCCCGATGCCTTTGCGATCGTCGTAGTTGTATTGCAAACGGACTTTCGAGAATTCAGAGGGATAGAGTGTGAAGTTCGGGGAGATGCGGGTGCGGTCGGCACGCAGCTCCGAATCGAACGAGGTGGTGTTGCCACTGGCGACTTCGGCGCGGAGCCCCGCGACGATGCGCGGTCGTATTCCCCACAACACCTGGGTATACGCACCGCGGTCCCCGATCGTCTCGCGTGGGAGCGTTACCGTAGCCTGGTCGATTGCCTCGCGCTCCGCCGCGCCGTAGCGCCGGTAGAGCACTTCACTCTGCAATGAGAAGAAGGGGAAACCCTGACCCGCGGTCGCGGATTTCCACCGCCAATACAGGTCCGCGCCATACACGCTCGTCCGGTTGGACGCGCCCGAGTTATTGGGTCCGAAAGCGCCCGAGACGCCCAGCAGCAGCGTCTGCGTAGGCGTCAGGTCGAACGATGTGGCCAGGCGAGGTACGACGACCATGTCGCCGCCGCCACGCACTTCGCGCTCGGCCGGAATGCCTCCGTGAATCTCTGACGATTCCTCGGAGCGAAAGCTGTACATCGTTTCGCCGAGACTGTTCTGCACGGTCACCATGGCTTCGGTATACCACGATGTCGGCGCGAGCCAACTGAGTCTTGCACCCTGCCCGCGCATTCCGTCGGGCCCGAACATGCGATTGAGCACCAACGGCTGGTCGACGAAAACCCACGCATGCGGATGCTGCTGGTTCTGTCGCCCGAACTCGGTGTAGAACTGCCCGGCCTTGAGCTGCAGGTTCGCTGGCAGGGACGTGGTCAGGATGTACGCTTCCTCGAGTTCGAGGGCCGACTCCCCTTCTGGATCGATCTTGTACACGATGTCGACGAAGCCCTTGAAGTACGGGTCGACGGCGCCATCGAGCGTGATCTCCTCATTCGGGACCGTGAAACCGCGCACGGCAGGGTCATGGTCGCCACGCTGAAGTGATTGGACATCCGCGGTGCTTGACCATCCGGCATCCATCAGTCCACTGAAGCCGATGTTCATGTACATGCCGCTTCGCGGCGGCGTGCCTTGCGGCGATTGTTGCGATGTCAGCGTCGTCGCGTTCGCTCTTCCGACTGTCTCGCGGCTTGGAGTCTCGCGGCGAAGCAGGCTGTCGCTCCCGAGGGACGAATGACGGACGAAGGTCCCGAGCGAGTCAGCTGCAGGTTGCTCGCGCGCCCGGATCTGTTGTGCGTCCAGCGGTCCGGAAGCAAGCGTGACCGCAAGCAGAATCGTGGACGACACTGTCGTCCCTCTCCAAGGCTCCTTCGTATTCGCAGACCTCTCGCCAGGCATGCGGCAGGCAACACCCGCTGTGGCGCAGGGCGTTTCCGTGCTGGGGAAGTGTTGATTCACGTGGTTGGGGGTGAACGGTCGGGAATGAGCCGGCCGGGGAATCCCGGCGTCGGCGCCCACGGACACGCTCGGGCAGCGTCGCGTGGGGAATCCCGCACGGTCCCCGCATCCTGCCGACCACGCTCCCCCTTGGGGCGCGCGGGCCGTTGGCTCGTTAGGCGACCGGGCGGTTCAAGCTCAGCTTACCCGGGGGGGCCCGGGATCCCAACGGACCATGGCAATCATCACCGCTGACGCTGACGGCGGGCGCGTCCATCGCGCCGGTGCCCCTCGATGCCGAAGGCAGCAGTTCCCGCGCGCGCCCGGCGATCGCACCGGACGCAAAGGTCCGGCAGATGAGGCAATCGAGGTGGCTGTGAATCGGCGGGCACGCAGTGGTGCCCTGGTCCTCCACGTGCGTGTACCGCGCCAGGGATTCCGCTGCGGAACGCGCCTCGACGATCGATCCGCCACCCCAAAGCAGGGCCTGCAGTCCGAGCAGTACAACGGCAACCGCGCGCGGAATCCCGCTCCACACCGTTGGCCGTGCCCGACTCGGGAAAAGGCGGAAAGACATGAGCCTAGTCTACCCTGCAGAGAGCCCGGCGGTCCAGTCCGCGACGCCGCCGGCAGGCATCTCGACAGCCTTCAGCGCCGTGGCGGCTCATGCGGCGCCGGCGGCAAGCTCGCGCAGACGCCTGAGCATCCGACCATCCGTCGCGGTGGCATCGTCCAGTTTGGGCGTTTCGATGACTTTCGGAACTCCGGCAAGTCGCGGATCCGTCATCAAGCGCCGGAATGCACCCTCACCAATGCACCCCTCGCCGATCAGCTCGTGGCGATCCCGCCGGGATCCCAGGGGAGCCTTCGAGTCGTTCAGGTGAATCATCCCCAGCAGGCCGATGCCAATGTGCTCGTCGAAGCGCGACCAGACGCCCTGGTAGTCGTGAACGATATCGTAGCCAGCCGCGAAGACGTGGCACGTGTCGACGCAGACGCCCACCCGGGTGCGCGCCTCCGCCGGGATCAGGCTGAGCAACATCGCCATCTCCTCGAACGAACTGCCCAGCGCCGTACCGGTGCCGGCGGTCATTTCCATCAGCAATCGCGTCCGCCCGGGGACTGTTTCCAGGGCGATTCCTATCGCAGCCGCGTTGCGAGCGAGGCCCTCGTTCCGGTCGTCAATGAAGTTCCCGGGGTGCGATACCAGCGCGTCGAGGCCGAGGGCTTCGCACCGTCGCAGCTCCGACGTGAATGAGACGAGAGATCGCGTCCACAGGGTGCGATCGGGCGACGCCAGGTTGATCAGGTAGCTGTCGTGCGCGTTCGCGTGCACGATGCCTGACGACTCCCGCGCGGACCGGAACAGCGCCCGCTCCTCGTCGCTGATGGCGGGCTCACGCCACTGGCTGGCCTGCTTGGTGAAGATCTGGATCGCCGTCGCGCCGATGGCGGCCGCGCGGGGAAGGGCCGACGTCACCCCGCCGCTGGTCGAGACATGGGCACCGAGAATCAACGGCGAAATGTGAGATGGGAGATGGGAGACGTGCGTTAAACTGCAACATCAAGATGCACGCGGTCATCGATTGGATGTTGAGCGGGTGCCGACTGAAATCTGATCTCATCGCCCTGCAGGTGCTCTCAAATCTCCCATCTCCCATCTCCCATCTCGTCTACCGCCTGCGCCCTTGCAGCCACGTCAACGGGTCGGTTGCCCGGCCTTTTGGCCTGATCTCGAAATGCAGGTGCGGGTTGAGGTCGGGATCCGCCTGGCCCACGGTGCCGATGACCTGGCCCTTCTTCACCTTCGCGCCCTTTGTCACCACGGCCCGTTGCAGCGACCCATACACGGTATAATCGCCGCCGCCGTGCTGAACGATGACCGTCAATCCGTACGTCCCGATCGGCTCCGCGATCATGATTTCCCCGTCGGCGATCGTCGTCACCGATGCGCCTAACGGCGCTTCGATCCCGATGCCGTTCCAGCGGATCGACGTGTTGTTGGGATTGATGGCGCGTCCGAAGCTGTACATGATCGAACCCTCCACCGGCCAGTCGAGCGCCCCGTAATCGCCGGTCTTCAGCGCGCTGGTGGCCGGTGCCGCGTCAGCCGAGCCCGGGGCGGCCCTTCGCGCCGCGGCTTCCGCGGCCGCGATGAAATTGGCCACCCGTGCCTCGTCGCGCCGGATCTGGTCGAGTCGCGTTTCCACCTGCTGCGAGGTGCGTCGGGCCTGCGCCAGCGTCCGCTGGCGTTGCACCTCGAGATCCTTCAGTCGCTCCTGTTCGCGCGCCTTTTCCTCGCGACTCCGCTCGAACTCATCCTGCAGCCTGACGAGCAGCTGGCGCTGACCGTCGATCTGCTTCAGAAGGTCCTCGACACGCTTCACCACCGACTTGTCGTACAGCGCCAGCTCATGCAGATACTTGTAACGCGCCACCAGTTCTCCGAACGAGCGCGCCGCCAGGAAGGCCTCGGTCGCAAAGAGCGGTCCGCGCTTGTAGATGTCCCGGACCCGCCCCCTCAGCTTTTCGCGGCGCACGGAAACCTCGCCCTGTGCCGCCACGACGCGCTGGTTGGCCGTGTCGACTTCCGCCCCGATGTTGGCCAGCTGCTGATCGAGCGACTTCACCAGACGCTCCGTCGCGGCTGCCTGCCGGCCCAGGAGGATCACTTCGTCCTGCAGCGACCGAACGCGTCCCTGCAACTGCCGCGACTCGGCCTGAAGTGAATCGCGCTCGTTACGGATGCGATCGAGTTCCTCGCGCTGTGCCCGAAGCCGCGCTTCGGCGCTCTGACCCCATGCGGCACTCGCGCTCACACACGCGAGCAGCACTGTCAGTCCAACCCTGCGCACTAGTGCCGTTCCAACTTGTTACGCCGAAGGTCGGCGAGCGACGTGGCCAGACGTGCCTTGAGATACCGGCCGCCTCGCCCCGACTTGAGATACCGTTCACGCCGAAAGGCATCGTCGGCGCTGGGGCTGGTCTCGTAGTACAACAGCGTCAGGGGCCGCCGGTGGGCAGTCGACCGAATGCGACCCGCCGTGTGAAGTCGGAGTCGCTGCCGCAAGTCAGCGGTGGCACCAGTGTAGAGCTTCCCATCGGCTTCGCTCAGTAACACATACGTGAAGTGCATGCGGTATTCTTCCATAGCCCGAACAAGTTGGAACGGCACTAGCGGAGCCGCTTCAGATGACGCCGGACCGATAGCGCGCTCACCAGGGTGCCGAGCGCTGCTCCACCCGCCACGCCGAGCGCGGCGAGATTGGATGGGAAGAAGTCGGCCTGAAGGAAGGACTTCGACACGACGGCATGTGCGCCCCAGGTGAACAGCAGCGCCAGCAGGCCTCCCAGGACGCCCTTGGCGAATCCGTCGATGAGAAACGGCCGACGGACAAACGCGTCAGTGGCGCCGACCAGTCGCATGATGCCGATCTCTCGCGCCCGGGCCAGGACGGTCATCCTGATCGAGGCGCTGATGATGATGATGGCCACCGCGGCAAAGGCGATGCCGAGTACCACGCCGGTCGCCGCTGCGATGTTGCGGATGCGATGCAGCTTCTCGATCCAGTCGGCACCGTATCGCACGTCTTCGACATATGGAAGCGTGCGGACGAAATCGGCCACCACGAGCACTGATTTCGGGTCGCGATACCCCTCGCGCAGGCGCACGTCCAGCGATGCCGGGAGGAAGCCCGCCTCGAAGACGTCGCGGAACTCGCCCAGCTCTTCGCGAGCGCGAGCCAGGGCTTGTTCCTTGTCGATGTATTCGACACGCTGCACGTCGTCACGCTTGCCGAGCTCCTCCATCATGGTGGCGATGCTGTCGGCCGGCGTGTTGTCGACGAGGAAGGCCCGGACCTCGACGCGCTCTTCGATACTGCGCAGGGCGGTGCGGATGTTGAGCGCGACCAGGGAGAACAGCCCGAAGGCGAACAGCGAAAAGGCGATGGTGGTCACGCCGAGTGCGCTGAGCAACGGGGAGCGCCGGAAGGCCATCAGCGCCTCGCGCAGGGCCAGCCTCATCAGATTGCCTCCGGCATGCGTGCCTGCGGCATGCGTGCCTCTGGGGCCCGCACCTGCTCGACCGAATCGAACACGAGCTGGCCCCGGTTCATTTCCAGGACGCGGTACTCGTTGCGCCTGACGAGCTCCAGGTTGTGTGTGGCCATGACCACGGCCGTGCCTGACGCGTTGATGTCCTTGAGGAGCTGGAACACGCCTCGCGTGGCACGGTCATCGAGGTTGCCGGTCGGTTCGTCGGCGATCAGAACGAAGGGATCGTTGACCAGCGCGCGGGCGATGGCCACGCGCTGCTGCTCGCCGCCGCTCAATTCGCGCGGATAATTCGTCGCCTTGGACGCGAGTCCGACCCTGGTGAGCAGGCGGCTGACCTTGGGCCCGATTCTCCCCCGCGGCGTGTCCACCACCTCGAGCGCGAACGCGACATTGTCTTCGACCGTCCGGTCGTCCAGCAGCAGAAAGTCCTGGAACACGACGCCGAGCTTTCGCCGGAGCTGGGGAATGGCAGAGCGGCGGACCCCTGGCGACTTCGTGCCGCCGACCCAGACGGCGCCGCGCGTCGGCATCTCATCCATATAGATGAGCTTCAGGATGGTGCTCTTGCCTGATCCGCTGGGCCCTGTGAGGAACGCGAACTCCCCGCGGCCCACCTGGAACGACACGTCGCTGAGCGCCATGCCGGTCCGCGGGTATTCCTTGAAGACGTTGGCGAATCGGATCATCGGTCGATGCTGGGTGTGGCCACGTCCTTAGACGAGCAGCGGGTGTCAAAGGTTAGACCGAGGCGTCAGGACCCTGTCAGGCAACAGGCATCCGGCAGCGGGCATGAGGTGGGGACGGGAGTCGTGCCGGGAAGCCTGTTGCCTCAACTCAGCCCTGTTTCAAGGTCCGCGATAAGGTCGGAAGCCGCCTCCACGCCGACGCTCATCCGGACGAACCCATCCGGGATCCCCACCGCCACGCGCTCTTCGGCGCTCATGTGCGCATGCGAGGTGAATCGCGGCTCGGAGACGATCGTGTCCACGCCGCCAAGGCTCGGTGCGTTGCGGATAAGGGTCAGGCGTTTCAGCAGACGCCCAGCGGCCAGTCCCCCTCCGGCGAGTTCAAAGGCGAGCATTCCACCGAATCCTGACATCTGGTTCCTGGCGACCTCATGATCGGTGTGCGACGGCAGTCCGGCGTAATGCACCCGGGACACGCCCGGCTGTCCGGCGAGCCAGGTCGCCAGTTCCATGGCGTTCGCGTTCTGGCGCTGCACGCGCACGTCGAGCGTCTTCAATCCGCGTTCGAGCAGCCAGCAGGCAAAGGGATCGGGCGCCTGGCCCCAGACCATCATCTTCTGCCGGACTTCCTCGACGTACGACGCCGTTCCGAGCACTACCCCGCCGAGAACGTCGTTATGGCCGTTCAGATACTTCGTGGCGCTGTGGATCACGACGTCGGCTCCGTGCTCCAGCGGCCGGAAGTTGATCGGGCTGGCGAACGTGGAATCGACGACGAGCGCCACGCCCTCGCCCCCCGCCAGGCGGCGCAGTGGCCCCAGGTCGATGACCCGGCAGGCGGGATTGGACGGCGACTCGAGGAAGAAAGCGCGCGTTTCACGCCGCAGGTGCCGCCGCCACTCACGGGAGCCGGTGGGATCGACCATCGTCACGGCGATTCCGAGCCGCGGGAATTCCTCCGCGAACAGCCGCCGCGCCCCGCCATAGATCCACTCGCTGGCCAGCAGGTGATCGCCGGGGCGGAGCAGGGCGAGCATTCCGCAGGCCAGGGCGCCCATGCCGCTTCCGAGGAAGAGCGCTGCCTCGGCGCCTTCCAGGGACGCCAGTCGCTTCTGCACGTGCTCGGCGTTAGGCACGTTACCGTAGCGGGGATAGCGCAGCCCCTCGGCCGAGCCCACTTCCTCCACGAAGTTGACGCTCTGCACCAGCGGCGTGACCACGGGTTCGCCGGTCCCCGGCGAGTGTCCGCCATGAACAACGCGCGTGGCCAGGGTGTGAGTTGGTTCGTTCACGATTCCGGTTTCAGGTGCAATGTCGTGAATCTGCCCATCGGAGGTGCCGTCTTCATCATCAGGACGACGATCAGACCAGGTCGCGTCGAGGGGGAGTATCCATGTCGGGCTTCCGCAGCGTGACGATTTCGCTCACGGCCAGTCCCGTGATGTCCCGCACCACCACGCCTCCCCGCGGAACCGCGTCATCAATGACCACGGTGGCCATTTCCTGGCGCCGCGGTCCCTGAATCCAGGCCATCTCGCCGTCGGTCAGCATCCGCAATGCCGCTTCGTCACCGCGGATGCGGACCTGGGGCCCCCGCTCCGGATCGCCACGCCGTGTGCCAAGGAATCCCACCACCTGCAACGGCGGGTTGTACAGCCGGCTCACATCACGCTCTGGAGCGAAACGTACGCGTCGTCGTCGCGCATAACGAGGCGACGCGCCAGCAGGCCGACGAGGGAAGCTTCCACGGTCGACGCCGGCTGCTCCACTTCCTTCACCAGCTCCGATGGGACGATGCGGCCGCAGCGATGCACGGCGTCGAGCACCCGGCGCATTCCGTCGTCGAGCGGCCCGACCACGTGCCAGGCTCCGTCCTCGGTTTCCACGATCACGGCCAGGTCGTACCGCTGCATCACCGCCTCGATGGCCTCGAGATGATCATCGCGGACCCCGCGCACCAGCACGTATGCATCGGTGACGATCACCTGGCGCCTGACGCCGTCGAGCAACTTGCCGACGACCTCATCCGCGCAGGAGAAATCGAGAAGGCCGACCTGCGAGAAATCGATCACCGTAAGGCTGGGCTCGGCCAGTCCGCACAGCACAATCTCGATCTCACGGCGGACCGCCGCGCCCGTGGGGCGCGTGACGAGGTTCGAGTAGAGATCGCACACCGTCCGCTTGAGCACGGACCCGACATCGATGTGGTGGGTCACCCTGGCTGTACTCGCTCCGGAATGGTGATCTGTACCTGAGCACCGGGAAAGTGGGGCAATCCCTCCTTCAATGGAACTGCATCATCCCACTCCGGCACAATGGTTATGCGCGCGGTGCCGCTTCGGATCGAGAGCTTCCCGTCCCACTTACCCACGAACCGTCGCACTCCCGCCAGTCCCTGTCCGCGACCGGGATCACGATACCGGCTCACGCCGCGCACCAGTGCGTCTTCGAGCGCCGCGGCATCGTCCCAACGGTCACGCGGCTTCCAGCCGGGTGTGCTCTCGAGCGACCGCCGGAAACCAAGTCCGGCATCGCAGACGGCGATCACCACGGCGCGCCGCCCGAGTCGCTGGCGATACTGATAGGTCTGCACCGCAACCCAGCCTCCCTGGCCGGCATGCTCCACGATGTTCTGACAGACTTCAGACAGCGTCATAGCGAAGCGCATCGTGGCCTGAGGATCAAGGTGCAGTTCGTGGACCAGGATGGCCTGCGCGCGACTCTGGATTCGCTCAACGACCGTGTGGACATCGTCACTGCGTGCCACTTCTGTGATCTCGAGGAGCACGTTCGACTCGGCCGGAGCCTCTCTCGTTCGCGGCACCTTGCCGTGCAGCTCGAAGACCTCGCTCGCGTGACGATAGAACCCGGCGCGCGCCCAGTAGCTGGCAGTGTCTTCCGCTTCAGGACCGGCGAAAGCGGCCTGTTCAGCGCGGGATTGTCCAACTGCGAGCAGCGCAGTGAGCCCGTACGGGGATGACCAGCGCGTGTGGCGCGCGTCGACGAGCACTTTCTGGTCGACAGAGACGGCGGCCACCTGCTCGAAAACCTGTTCGAAGGTCTCGTCGTCCAGCGATGGTGGCACTGTGATGACCGTCGTCACGTCCGGAGCAGTTCTCCTCGTAGAAAGGCGGCGAGTCCGCCGGCCCCGCGAAAGACGACATTGCGGGATGCCGCGTGAATCGCGGCTTGCAACGCCACCGCAAAGGTATCACCCGTCAGCAGCCTCGAGAAATAGGTGGCGCCAAAGACGTCGCCGCATCCAGTTGGATCGCCCAGCGCTTCCACCCGTTCAGCCGGCACAAGCGCGGTGCGCACGGCGCCACTGCGCAGCTCACTCGCCCGTCTCAGGTCTTCGAGCCGGTCGAAGCCGGGGGCGAGCACGTACACGACACCGCGTTTTCCGAGGGTAACCAGCAGCGACTGAACGCCGGCGCCCATGGCGGTCGCCGCGAGCGCCATCGGATCCGGCGCCATCATCGACATTTCCTGCTCGTTCACCTGCACCAGGTCCGCGCACGCAAACCAGGCGCCGGGGTCGGGCAATCGCTGGGGAAACCGCGTTCCGTCGGGTTGAATCCCGAGCAGGAGCGAGTGCAGATCGAGATAGATCGGTCCGTGGAAATGTCGGCGGATGAGCTGGAGTGTTTCGAGGTCGAGCTCGAATCCGCTGATGAGGTTTATGTAGAGCGCGTCGAGGTCCCGGAGCAGCGGACGGAGTCCGGCCCAGGTCCACGGCGGGACTCCTCCCTTGAGGATCTCCGAACGCAATTCGTCGGTCGCGTATTCCAGGCGGACGCGATTGTTCGCCGCCGGGACCTCGATCGGCATCGCGTCAGGCGCCGCTCGGCGGAGTCCACTGACGAACCGGCGGGCCTGCGGCCAGAGGTCCGATCCAACCTTGGCCAGCGGGACGACGTGCCACGTGTCGGGGAGCGCGGCGTCGAACGCGCTCAGCGCGTACGTAATGCCTCCCCATTCCTCCACGGGATCCCTTCGGGGGTCGCGGCCGTAGATCACATCCCAAACGAACGACCCGATGACGCCTACTCGCATAACGCGAGGCTACAGACCAGAGGCCAGAGGCCAGAGGCCCGAGGAACCGCACCAGCCGGAAATCCAACAACGTGCCGGACCATGAGTCAGCAGACCTCTGGCTTCTGGCCTCTGGCCTCTGGCCTAGTCTTGTTGTTTGTACGCCGCCACAGCCCCGACGACGCCAGCCGCAACGAGAACACCCGGAACGATTTCGCACGCGTCGACCGCTGGTTTGAACGCGCGCTTGCGCACTTCACGCCGCAGCGGGCCGAAAAGCGTCTCGCCGGCCTGTGTCACGCCGCCGGCGATCACGACGACATCCGGGTTGAAGATGTTGAGCAGGTTCGCCACGCCGGCGCCGAGGAACCGCGACGTTTCGCGAACAACGTCGAGCGCCGTGTCGTCACCTCGTTTCGCGGCTTCGTACACCGTCGCCGCCGTGATCCGACTCAGGTCGCCGCCCACCATCTTCACCATCAGGCAGTCGTCGCCGCTGATCGCCTCACGCGCCCGGTCGGCGATCGACGGGCCCGACGCATACGCTTCGAGGCATCCGTAGTTGCCGCACTTGCACCGGCGGCCGGTGATGTCGATGGTCGCGTGTCCGATCTCGCCGGCGACGTCCGACGAGCCGTGATACAAGCGGCCGCCGAGGATGATCCCCCCGCCAATGCCGGTGCCGATCGTCATGCCGATCACGTTGTTGGCGCCCCGGGCGGCTCCCAGCCACCATTCGCCTAACGTAGCGCAATTGGCGTCGTTGTCGATGCGGACCGGCAGGCGCGTCCGTTCGGCGACGACGTCGCGCAGCGGAAAGTTCGTCCAGCCGAGGTTTGGCGTGGTCACGACAATGCCGCGCTCCCGGTCAAGAGGGCCGGGCGCCCCGACGCCGACGCCGATCACGTCATCGCGCCTGGCGCCGGTGTGCGCGATGGTCTCCGCGATCACGGTGTCGATCATGCGGACGATGCGGTCGACAACGGCCTCGGCGCCCTGGTCCGCTCGCGTGGGTTCGGAGCGCAGCGCCAGCACGTCGCTGCCGTCTTCGGCCAGCGCTCCGGCGACGATGTTGGTGCCGCCGAGGTCGACGCCGACCAGGTACTTGCTTCGTTGAGGCATTCTGTCTCTAGCTCAGTAACTGCCTGATGACGAGATAACTGCCGAGGGTAAGAATCAATAAAGCAAATCCCTGCTTGATCCGCACCTGCGAGACATACCGGTTGAGGCGGGACCCGAGCAATGCGCCGATGGCGGCCACGCCGGTGAAAACCCCGACAAGCGACCAGTCAATCGGTACCTGGCCGATATAGCCGGCAAACCCGCTCAGCGCATTCAAAGTAATGATGAGCAGTGAACTCCCCACCGCCTGTTTCAGAGGAACGCGGGCGAGGTAGACCAGTGCCGGGACGATGACAAAGCCGCCGCCCGCGCCGATCAGTGCCGTCAGCGCCCCGACACCCATTGCCTCGATGGCGAGAACCGGCGTGAAGTGCGGTGTGCTACCGGGAACGGCATCTCGATGCACGGGTCGCAGGGAATCGAACAGCATCACGGTCGCGGCCGTGAACGCGAAGATCGCGAAGAGCGTCAATTGCAGCGCGTCGGGGACACGGTCCGAAATGCGTGCCGTCAGGAAAGCCGCTCCCATGGCCACCGCGCCGAAGGGCAATCCAACCTTCAGGTTGACCGAACCCTGGCGCCAGTGTCCGAGGAATCCGACAAACGCGCTCATGCCCACCACGGCGAGGCTCATCGCGATGGCCGGCTTGGGGTCGACCCGGAAGACATACAGGAAGATGGGGACGGCGAGGATCGATCCACCGCCGCCGAGCAGCCCCAGGACAATCCCCACGCCAAACCCGAGCGCGACGCCGAGTACTTCGTTAGGCACCGTCATGCGGCGAGGAGGTTCAGGGCGCGGGCCAGCACCGTGGCTTCGGCCAGGTCTTTCATGCACTGGTGGTGGCCCAGCGGACACACGGCTGGACCGTGCGGGTGGCACGGCCGGCAGGCCAGTGATTCATGGCCGATCGCGGAGGATCCGGGTGCCAGGGGCCCGAATCCGAATCCCGGTACCGTCGGACCGAAGATGGTCAGCGTGGGCGTGCCCATCGCCGAAGCGAGGTGCTGGGGAAGGGAGTCGTTCGTCACCAGCAGCGCCGCGCGACCAATGAGCTCGGCCGATGCAAGCAGCGAGAGTTGTCCCGTTGCATCGATCGCATTCGGTGTGGTCGAGGTGATCGAGGTCGCGAGTTCCCGGTCGGCGGGACCTCCTATGATGACGACGCGCCCGTGTGATGACAGCGATCTGGCGAGGGCGGGAAACTGCGGCCAGCGCTTTGTGGCCCAGATGCTTCCCGGTGCGAGTGCGATCAGACTCTCGCCAATGGCCCCGCGCGCCGTCAGCAGCGACTCCACAGCGTCGCGGTCTGCGAGTGATGGATAGAGCGATGGGGTAAGCGCGTCAGCGGCGACGACCGTTTCATCTCCCACCGCCAGTCGAAGCAGCCGCTCGGCGTGATGCTGGGCGGCACGGTGGGTGACGCGCCGCGTATACAGCCATCGACCGGCCGACGTGTCGAATCCGACGCGGTGGCGGTAGCCGGCGAGCCTGGCAAGGAGCGCCGTCCGCATGGAGCCCTGGGCGCAGTAGGCCACCGCGTCACGGTTCGCCGCGCGCACCGCAGAGACAGTGCGCCACAGGCCTGCCATGCCGCGATCAGCGCCGCGCTTGTCGTAGATCACTACTCGTTGAACTGCTGGGTTGTTTTCGAGTAGCGCTGCCCCTGCCAGTGTTGTGACAACGTCCACTGCGCCTGTTCGGGCGAGGTGCCGAATCAATGCCGTGGTGAGCACCGCGTCCCCGAGGAACGAGGTCTGAAAGACGAGGGAGGAGCTCAAAGGCGTGAGAAGGCCAGAGGCCAGAGGCCAGAGGCCAGAGGTGTGCGGGGAAACGGCACTGCCTGCATCGTGATGATGAAGGTCTCGGTTACGATTCGCTGTAACATTGTCCCATGACGCCAGACGCGAGATCGACAACCCATCATCGACTGGTGGTGTGGCAAAAGGGGCTTACTCTTGCCAAGGCGTGCTATAGGCTGGCGAAACAGTTGCCCGCGAGTGAACGGTATGAACTCGGAACGCAGCTTCGCAGCGCGAGCGCAAGCGTTACGGCGAACATCGCCGAAGGCAAGGGACGTCGGACGAAGCTTGAGTATGCGCGGTTCCTTGCCATCGCCCGAGGTTCGGTGCGAGAAATCGATTCTCACCTCGAGCTCTCCGTCGCACTGGGATTCCTATCCACCGAGGAGGCGCGCGAAGCGCTTTGCTTGGCGGATGAGGTCAGTCGCATGTTGAGCGCAATGATGCAAAGACTCGCTCCGTTCTAGTGCATTTGCTCCAGCCTCTGGCCTCTGGCCTCTGGCCTCTGGCCTCTGGCCTCTGGCCTCTGGCCTCTGGCCTCTGGCCTCTGGCCTCTGGCCTCTGGCCTCTGGCCTTTGGCCTCTGGCCTCTG